>Ga0163144_10014007_pt1 | contig 16680 bp, 11 predicted proteins | sample OliLak19BULKMAT1_FD_123175 | JGI IMG/M metagenome (GOLD analysis project Ga0163144, IMG submission 123175) | Freshwater microbial mat bacterial communities from Lake Vanda, McMurdo Dry Valleys, Antarctica - Oligotrophic Lake LV.19.BULKMAT1 | ecosystem: Environmental > Aquatic > Freshwater >... | reverse complement strand
GAAGCTTCATCATTGTGTAGTACCGCTCGAAGACGACTCGGGAGGCTCTTCAGCCTTCACGCGCCGGGCGCGGAAAAAGTCGCGTAGCAATTTGGCGGATTCGTCAGCACGAACGCCCGCGACCACCTCGACGCGGTGGTTCAGCCGAGCGTCTTCGCACAGTCGATATAGTGTTCGCACGGCACCGGCCTTGGGGTCGTCACAGCAGTAGACCAGTCGGGGGATACGGGCGTTGACGATCGCGCCTGCGCACATCGGGCAGGGCTCGAGCGTCACGTAAAGCGTGCAGTCCATGATTCGCCAATGACCGAGCGCCACGCCGGCGGCCCGTAGCGCGATGATCTCCGCATGACCTGTCGGATCGTGATCGACCTCTCGCCGGTTGCGACCCGTCCCGATAATTGCGCCACTGGGACCGTGCACGATCACGCAACCGATCGGGACGTCACCCCCCTCGGCCGCGGCGCGTGCCTCGGCCAGCGCCGCGAGCATGGCGTCGTCGTCGGTCATCGCGGCCGCCGACGGCGCAGCGGTTCGTTGGGCGTTTCCATCCAGGATTTCACCGAAGCCGACAACTCTGCGATGTAGCCAATTTGGTCTGCGATCAACGCGACGACGATCAACGTCATCAGTACGAGGTTGAACACCAGCACACCGCGCAGCGGCCTCTCCGCACGATGGTGGCGCAGGGTGTTGACCCAGAGAGATGCGGCCAGCGCCACCAGCGTCGGCACCATCGCGATTGCCAGCACTTTGGATCCACCACCAGATGGGTCTTTCGAAGTGTAAGCTGCGCCCAGACCCGCTGCGAGCGCCAACATGCCGATCGCGCCAAGCCGATTGGCGCATTCGATAAGGGCGCGTTCGAGCAACGGGCTTTGAAGCGTAGTGGTGGGGGGCTGAGAAGCGATGTCCATGGCCGAAGAGCCTGGCCGGGGAGTTTTACGAACGAAAAGCGCAATCAGGCAACCGGGATGACCTTGGTCACACTTGGCACACGCTCGCGCAGGTTGCGCTCGATGCCGTGGTGGAGCGTCATCGTGCTGCTGGGGCAACCATGGCAAGCGCCGTGAAAGCGGATCGAGACCACGCCATCGCTGCCGACATCGACGAGTTCGATGTCACCACCGTCGGCTTGCACAGACGGGCGGATCAAGTCAATAACGACCTGCACTTGGTCTCGTACGTCACCAGATTCTGAGGTTGCGATCGCCATGAAGTCTCCAGCATTACAGTATAGCCGGGCCATGCGGATAGGGGAAGCACGACCTTTGCAATCGCCAAGCGGGCCGAAATCGCTATTTTGCCCCACCCTTTAACCAATGCAGCTTCCCATCCGCTGTGTGATAGACCGCGCCACCGTCCAGCGGTTGCCAATCGGTGATGCCGGCCTTGTCGGTGATGATCTCAAGGTGATCAATAGAGCCGTCCTCGATGCCGTTGACACGCTCACGGTTGAACGCCCAGATGCGATAGCTGGGAACGGCCGCCACCGGTGCTTCGGCGTTGCCTTGGCCCATGGTGTCGAGAAGGACAACATGCCGTTTGCCGAACATCGCTTTGCGGAACGTCGGGAGTCGTTCCTGCTCGGGCGTACCGTATGTCCGCAACTGCGTCTCCGGTGGGCCAGGGTTGACGAGATCGAACGACCCGTACGCCCGTGGCGCGACCGTGTAAAGTTGCGAGCCGATCATCCGCATCGAGACGTCCCAATCATTCCCGCTACTACCCACTGAAAGCTGGCCCTGATGCTCGCGCTGGGTCAGGAGTGAATAGACGCGGACCATGCCACCGCTGGACAACGCTGCGGCCAGGCCGTCATTGACGATCAGTTGGTCGGGCCGCACCGCGCCACTGAACTGCACGTTGCCCGGGCCACCCTCGGCCATGCGCTCGTTGGGTGGGGCGCCGTCCCACGAGTCAAAAAGATCCTTCGTCGCCAGCCCCTCGGCGAGCGTGTAGACGAGCGTGCCGTCGGCGCCGAGCGCGAAGTTGGTCAGCACACCTCCCTGTTCCGGTGAAAACCGCCGGCGGGCAAGCACGTGACCGGAAAACGTGTCGACGATGAGCAGTGACGAACCGCGCTCGTTGGCGGCGCGCGCGACGATAAACTCGTCGGTCGACACCAACCGATCTGGCCCGCGGTCGGCCAGGCGAACCTGCCAGGCGAGTTTTCCATCGGTCGGGTCGATGGACGCCAATCGGCCACCGGAGGTCAGCAGAACAATGCGCGTGGGGTTGGGGTGCAGGTCGATGAGGCTTTCCCGGGCGTTGGCGTCATCGTCCGGTCGAGCGATCGCGACACGCTCGGCCATCGCGCGACCGAAGCCCGCAGGGCGACCGTTCAACACACGAAACGGAGGGGGTTGCAGCGCGTCGGCCTGCATGATTTCGTCGGTGTCATCGGTCTCGTTTCCGTCGCCACCCGGCAATGCCGGGAGCGTGGGTAAGGCTCCGATCGCCAGTTGCCAGACGACAGTCTTTTGGTCCGGCGACAATCGCCATACGTCCGTTTCAGACCATACGAGCAGATCCCCGTCCGCCACCCACGCGACTCCCCGTGGTGCAGTGTCGACTTCCTTAAACGTTGCGATCTCCTTGCCACCAACCGCGTAGACCGCTAGCGCCGTGCCGGTCCAACCGACGACGCGATCGTTGCGCGACAGGTCTTCAGGTGGAATCAACAGCGACGCCACACCGCTCGTCACGTCCTGGGGCTGGGCGGGCAAAAAGGCCTTGCGCGATCGCTTTTTGCCGGTGATTGGGTCGACATCGAACCCTTTCCCACTCAGGCGCAGATCAGGCAGTTTGGTGCTACTGGACTCGACATCGACCGGTCGGCGGCGCAGTTCATCGAGGACGGCCATGAACGTACTGCCGCTAAGCTGTGTGCCGTCGGCGAGCTTCATGGGGGTCGTGATCTTGGGGTCGTTGTCCGGCCGAACGGCTTTGGTCAACCGACCGATCGCCAGGTCGCGACCACCGGGAATGAGCAGGTAGTTGCGGGCCATTGCTTCAACAATGGTCGTCCGCTCGCTGGCGTCGGTCGTGCGGCGCATCGCTTGGCGCAGGACGTGGCCCGCCAGTCGGTTGTCACCTGCCGACTCGTACGCCGAGGCGGCGGTGGCCATCGCCTTGATCGCGACGCGGGCGTTCGGGTAGCTACGCGCCACCGCGAGCAAGGCTTTGGTGTCGTTGGTGGTCTTGGCTATGTTGAACTTCTCTTCGGCGACCAGTTCATACGCGACATAGCACGACGGTCCGACCCCGTTCACGATTGCCGCGATAGCCGTCTCGGCGGCGGCACCGGCGGTGGTGGGGCCGTCCTTGGCGTCGAAGCTCGCGACCGCGCGCATCGACTCGTCGAGCAGAATCTCCTGATACATCCGCACGGCGTTGTTGAAGTCGCGCGTGCGCAGGAAAAACTTCGCTCGCGCCGTCCGCCAGGCAACCTGCTGTTCAGGCGCAGCGGCGGCGATGGCGGCGCGGTCGAACATGGTCGAGGCCTGCTCGGTCGTCGTCGCCGACTCCACCCGCGTGCCGTTGAGGCGCGTCGCGAAACTCAATGCGTCGTTGAACAATCGGTCGCGCAACGGGCCACTGCGCAGGTTGCCCGGCCCACCGAGCAACCGCGCTGCTTCGTCGAGCTTGCTGAGCGCCGTCGGCACATCACCGGCGGCGAACATCACCTCGGCATAGATCAGCCTTGGCTCAGGATCGTTAGGTGACGCCGCTTCGCGCGCATCGTACTTGGCACGAGCGATTGTCAGATCGGTGTAACCGTCTACCCGGTTCGTGCCGGCGAGTACCACATGGTCTCCCACGATCAGCACGTTGCCCGGGCCTTCACCGCTCTCGTCTTGCGGGTCCCAGATGCGCGGGTAGGCCGGGTAGGTGCCCTTGTCGTCCAGCATGCGCGTCTTGAGGTTAAGGCAGTACAACCGCGCCCCGGTCGGCACATACACAAAGCCATCCGTCAGCAACGGTCGACCGCGCATCGCGTCGAGTGACTGTGCATCCCCACTTCGCTGCCGCGCCGGTGGCGCGACGAACGGCCGGCGCAGGGTAATCGCCGGCTCAGCGGTGGCGCCCTTTTTGAAAGTGCGCGGGTCGTACTTCTGCCAATCGATGCCGAGCACCAGCGCCGTCGTGCTGCCGCCGAGTTCGACGTTGCCCGCGAGGATGATGCTGTTGTCGGGCGTGATGCCTACGAGCGTGTCGAGGTTCTCGATGTCGCGCGCGAGGATGCGCCGTTCAATTGCGCCAGTGCCCGCGTCGACGACCAGCAGGTCGCGCCCATCGGTCGGCAGGATGAAAATGCGACCATCGCGCACGATCGGTGGGTTGTAAGCCCAAGGCGGGGCGTTATTCTGCGCCGCATTCATCCGCATCCGCCGCACGTTCATCTGCTGGTTAAAAAGAGGCCCGCGCCCTGCGTCACCACCGCCGCGCGGGTAGGTCGTCAACCAGAGCAGGCCACCCCCGTACGCGTCAAGCGCCGCGACGGCACCGAGGTTCGTCGAGACGAACAGTCGGCCTCCGACGTACGCGATATGCGCTTCGTTGTCACTGATGATGCCTTCACCGAAGTTCGGGTTGAAGTCACTGGCGCCAGAAATGTACGAAGCCCACTTGGCCTTACCGTCGGCGAGGTTGAAGCAGACGACGTAGCAGTCCTCAAAGTTCTGTTGTTTTCCGGATCGACCGGTGACATAAACGTTGTCACCGACCACGAGCGGTGAACCCCCGAGCACGAGGGATTTAATCGCGTCGTCGGCGAGCGTGGCGGTCGAGCCGATCCAGCGTTGCGCACCGGTCGTGCGATCGAGGCAGACCAATCGCGACTCGGCGAATTGCCCCGTCGCCATCGCGGTGCGGCGATCGGTCTGCCCGAGGACGGCGAGCACGACGCTGTCGGTGACGGTCGTGTTCAACTGCCGCCCGCGCGGGGAGGGCATGGGCGCTTGTTGCGGCATGACGTACCGGCCGTTGGTGCTCGGGTAGGTCGTGGTCCAACCGCTGAGCGTCACGCCACTGTCGACGCTGACACCGTAGATGCGCTGTCCGTCCTGGAAGAACAGTTCCCCGCGATCGACAACGGGCATGACACCGGGCAGTTCCTGCTCGGGTCGACCGCGGAGGTCGAAGCGTTGCTCGCGCAGGACGTTGCGCTGGTTGACCGACGGTAACGGGATGCCAAACATTCTGGCACCCGGTTGGCCGACCGTGTGCGGGACGCGCCCGCGCGACGGACCACCACCGAGCATCGGCCAAGAGTCGCTCGTGACGATACTGGCGACGGGCACAGGCTCTGCGAGCGCCTTTTTGAGTGCATCGACGATAATGACGTCCTGCCCGGCGATCGTCGCAGTGGCCTGTGGGAACTTGGCAGACAGCTCGTCGAGCGCGGCCTTGGCCGGCGCGGCGTCACCGGCGAGGTGGTGGGCAAGCCCGGCCCGCAGCAGGACGGCCGGTCGGCCGTCCCCAAGGGTCGGGTGCAGTGACAACAACCGGTCGACCGTCCACGCCGCCGACGCAAAGTCACCGGCCTCGAGAGCAATGTCGATCCTCCGAAGGGCGGCGGTCTTGCCGGCGTCGGTGACGAAGTAATCGTTCTCGACCTTGCCCAGCACGGCGGGGTCAAACGGCGCGCCGTCGAGCAGGCCCTGCGCGACGTGCGCATACCGCGCGTTGTACGCGGTCAGCCCGTCGGCAGGCCACTTGGCCAGGCGACGCTGAATGAGGTCCGTCGCGCCGATGTACTGCTTGATCGGACCTTCGTCTCCACCCTTGGCTGGGACGATGCGCTGACCGTTCTTCTCGATCACTTCCTGCAGGATGTCGGCGGCTTTGCCCCATTCGCTCGACCGTTCCATCCGCTCGGCGAGCGTCACGCGCTCGGTGACGATCGCCGACTCGCTGACGTACACCCCGGTGTCCGGCGCGATCGCCAATGGTTCATCCTCATCCCCTTCCACGATGACCTCTGACTGCAAGGACGGCGACAGCGCGATGGCACTCAACACACTGGCCAGCAGGATAAATCGGCGGCGGTGGCTTTCGTACATCAGGTCACCTCGGGTGCGGGTTCAGCGGTCGTCGTCGTCGTTGACTGGGCCGGAAAATATTTGCCCCACAACGGTCGCAAGCGTTCGACTGCTTCGGGCGAGATCGCGGCTCGATCGGACCAGATGCCTAGTTTCAACGCCGAGTGTGCCGGCGATGGGGCCAGTGTATCGCGACGCTCGGCGATCAACTCGACGGTCTTGCGGATCAGCGTCATCGCGTTGCCACTTGCCACCTTCAGGTGACCGATGATCTCGTCGAGCAACGACTGAGGGTCGAGCTTGCCCTCCGTCGTGGCAGGACGGCTCTTCCAGCAATCATAGTCGGTGACTAAAGCCACCAGCGCATAACTCATCTCCGCTTCCCGCGCCAGCTTCGCTTCGGGCATTGCGGTCATGCCGATGAGGTCGCCACCCCAGAGGCGATGCATAAGGCTCTCGGCCCGGGTCGAGAAGGCCGGCCCTTCCATGCAGACGTAGCAACCGCGAGCGTGGACCGTGAGCTCGTCGCTGCCCAACGTGTTCGCAGCGTCCAGAATCGTTTGACGAAGCACCGGGCAGAACGGTTCCGAAAATTCCACGTGAACGGCGGTTTCGTCGAAGAACGTCGACGGGCGCTGAGTCGTCTTGTCGATGATCTGGTCGGTGATAACGAGATCGCGCGGCTTGAACCCGTCGCGCAGGCTGCCGACGGCACCGCTGGCAATGATGTGCGTGACGCCCAGTTGCTTCAGCGCAAACAAGTTTGCACGGTACGGCACCGCTGTCGGGTTCTTCAGATGACCCTGGCCATGGCGCGAGAGCAGGAAGACAGGCAACCCGTGCCAGTTGGTTTCCAGAATTGCATCGGAAGGGGCACCAAACGGGGTCTCGACCGTGTGACGCGTAACGGGATCCCCGCCATCGCTCAGCAACTGTCCCAGTCCCGATCCACCGATCACACCGACTCGCACATCACCCATAAGTGCTAAAGCCTATGGCAGCGGCGGCAAAAGGCAACGATTATTCGGACGTGAAAGAGGTTGCCTGGCCCACACAGTCGCGCGAATGCAGAGATGAATTGCGCAAAGGCTTACGATCCGTCGGCGAATCCCGTGCGGTGTGTGATTGACTTTCCCGGGATTACGCCTGAAATACAGGGATCGTGACTACGTACACCGTTGCCCCGCGTCAAATTCCGTTCGACAAGTCCTGGGATGTCATCGTGGTCGGCGGTGGCCCCAGCGGTTGCACCACCGCCGCCGCCGCTGCGCGCGAGGGGGCCAGGGTGCTGCTTGTCGAGCAGACCGGCAACCTCGGTGGGATGGGTACCAGTGCGTTGGTGCCCGCCTGGACCCCATTCAGTGACAAGAAGGACCTCGTCTACCGCGGGCTTGCCGAACGAGTGTTCAACGCGGCGAAGAAGGGGATGGCGCACGTCAAACCGACGGATATGGACTGGGTGCCGATCGACGCCGAGCGACTCAAGCGCGTCTATGACGAGCTCGTGACCGAGTATGGCGTGACGGTGCTGTTCCACACGATGCTGTCCGGTGTCGACACCGACGGTTCGGGTCGCGTGAAAGCCTTGCTGCTGACGAACAAGGCCGGTCTGACCGCGGTCAGCGCCAACGTCTACGTCGACTGCACCGGTGACGCCGACCTGTCCGCCTGGGCAGGCGCCGAGTTCCACAAGGGAGACGACAGTGGCAACCCGGCCAACCTCATGCCGACGACGCATTGCTTCGTCCTGTCGAACGTCGACGACTACGCGTTCAACAACGGCCCGGGCATGCATGCCGCCAATGCCAATTCGCCGCACCACAACATCGTCAAAAGTGGCAAGTATCCCGACGTCCCCGACGTCCACATGTGTCCGAGCTTCGTTGGTCCCGGGACGATGGGCTTTAACGCCGGTCATGTTTACGCCGTCGACAGCACCGACCCGATGAGTGTATCGAAAGCGATGATGACCGGCCGCAAGACCGCAGCGGCGTTTCGCGATGGATTGGCTGAGTTTTATCCGCAGGCGTTTGGCAACTCGTTTCTTGTGCAGACCGGCGCGATGCTCGGTGTGCGCGAGTCGCGCCGCATCGTCGGCAACTACGTGTTGACGCTGGAAGACTACGTCGCCCGCCGCACGTTTGACGACGAGATCTGCCGCAACAGCTACTTCATTGACGTCCACGCCAAAGTGCGTGAAGCATTCAACGACGTGAAGGCGGCCCACAAGTGGGAGGAGACGACCTTCCGCTACGGTGTTGGTGAATCGCACGGCATTCCATACAGGTGCCTGACACCCAAGGGCCTGACGAACGTCCTCGTCGCCGGTCGCAGCATTAGTGCCGAACAGATCGTCCAGGGGAGTGTCCGTGTCATGCCATGCTGCCTGGCCATGGGCGAAGCCGCCGGCATCGCAGCAGCCCATGCAGCCAAGCTGCCGACGAATGATGTCCATGCCGTCGACGTGCAAAACCTTCGCAAACGGTTGAAGGAAGAGGGCGCGTACATCAAGTGACGGTGGTCCACACTTGCGGGGGTGCGTCGAACGTTGGCCCTGCTCGCGGGATGGGGTACAGTGTCAACCTGAGTGGGAGGCATCACAGCCATGCGATTCGGTCCCCTTTACATGACGACGGAAGAGGTAGCGGCCAAAGCCAAGGTTTCTCAGCGACAGGTGTTGAACCTTATCGCGTCGGGTTGGCTGCCATCCAAAAAGGTGGGCCGACTCCATCTGATTCGCCCGGCAGATATCATCAAAGTGAAGAACCGCCCGAAGATGGGTCGACCGCGGAAAGTAAAAGCGGTGCCTGCGAAGAAACCGAAGTAGTCACGCGCAGAATCGCTATTCACTCACAGCGGTCGCAGCGGGACGCGGGGGGCGGTCGTCGTCGGCGTCGTAGGGGCCGTCGGCGTTGTCTCCTTGGACTTCAATGCGCTCGATGGAAATCGCCCGGCCGGTCGTCTCGTCAATCTCCGCAATCGCACCGCACATCCGAACATCCGCCGTCGCCACGTCAAAGCTGTGCGGCATGCTGGTCGTCATGTGCTTAAGGACGCGATCCTTGCGCCGCCCGAGCACGCTGTCGTAAGGGCCGCACATGCCCAGGTCGCTGATGTACGCGCTGCCACCGGGCAGAATTTTCGCATCGGCGGTGGGGATGTGCGTGTGCGTGCCGAAGATGAAACTGACCCGTCCGTCCATCCAATGGCCCAGCGCAACTTTCTCGCTGGACGCCTCTGCGTGAACGTCGGCGACGCAGACCTTCACGTGCTTAGGCAGTCGATCGAGGATGTGGTCTGCCGCCGCGAACGGATCGTTGCCCGGCAGGTTCATGTAAATGCGCCCCAGAACCGACAGCACGCAGACCGACACGCCACTATTGGTTGTAACGATCGTCGACCCCTTCCCCGCCGCTTCGGTCGCGAGGTTGGCCGGGCGGATGATGCGCTCGGACGATTGCAGCGTCGGCACGATATCGAGCTTGCGGTAAACGTGGTCACCCAGCGTGACAACGTCAACGCCGTACGACCGCAGCTTATGAAACAGGTTCTGCGTGATACCCGAACCACCGGCCATGTTCTCACCATTGGCGATAACAAGGTCGATCTTCCGATCCCGCACCACCCCCGGCAGCTTAGCATGCACGACCTGGCGACCGGGCCGGCCGACGATGTCTCCAAGGGCTAGGATGCGAATGGGCATTCCGGGGATGATAGCGGTTCGAAACAACAGACGCGATGGCACGAAGACGCCAAGAAGGCGCGAAGCCAGATCAAATCCCCTGATTTCTTCGCGTTTCCTTCCCGTCTTCCCGTCTTCGCGTCTCCGAATTCCGCCGCAATACGCACAACATCTGGCTCGGCTCACGATATGATGAATAGCCCAGAGGTTTCCCCCATGAGCCAATTGTCACACCATCCCGCTTTGCTGCAGATCGAGGACACGCTTGACGTAATCGGTCAGCGCTACCGCGTCCACCGCATGGTGCGCGGCGGGGTGCTGTTCGCGGCGACGCTGGTGGTGGCCACGGTGGTGTGCGCGTTCGTCTCGCACGCGCTGGAACCGGGGTCGCGATTGGGTTACGCCGTCCTGCCGATCTGGCTCGCCGTTGTGCTAACGGCCGCAGTGATGTGGGTATTGCGACCGCTGATCCTGCGGCCACGCGCTTTGGACGTGGCGCACCTTGTCGAATCGCGTGTTCCAGGATTGCACAACGGGCTCACCAACGGTCTGCTTCTAATGCGCCGCGACGACATCGCGGGCAACCCGTGGCTGCCAACCATTCTCGATGAGATTGCCAGTCGAACAAAAGGTGCATCTCCTGAGCAGGCCGTGACGTTCACGGATGTGAAGCAACTGGGCCTGAAACTGTCGTACGTCGTCGTCCCGGTGATCCTCCTGGCCGTCCTCTTTGGTTCATCGTTCGCGCACGGTTTCGCGCAGATGTGGTCACCGGGCGCGTTCGTCCCCGTGACCGGTGATGCGAAGATTCTGTCGGTCCTGCCCGGTGACGCGACGCTCGTGCAGGGGCAACCACTGGAGATCGTGATCGTTGCCCAGGCGCCGATGGACGCGTCGGCGAGCATCCTGTTTGACGGCGATTCGATGAAGCCCGCGACCGTGATCGGCTCGCCGTTGGATGATGGCACGCTGCGGTACACCTATCGCGTAGACCACGTCGACTCGACGTTGAAGTACCGCGTCGAGGTCGCACGCACGCAGAGCCCGTGGTACACCGCGCGTGTCGTGCAGCAGGTAAAGCTGACGGATTTGTCCCTTCGCATCTCACCACCGGCGTATACGAAGCCGAACCCCGAGTCGCACGTGGTCACAATAAAGCCGGAGAACGTCGGCACGTCACCGATTGAGGTGCCTCAGGGAAGCAAAGTTGAGCTGATGATCGCCATCGATGTGCCGGTCGCCGGCGCAATGCTGCAGGCAGGCTTGGCGACACCGGTGAACATGGACCGCACGGAAGAAGGCAAACGGTTTGGCGGGTCGACCGTGGCGATGGAAGCAACACAACTGGCGGCCCTTCTGACCGAGGCGGGCGGACAGATCGTGGCGCGCGTGCCCGATCCCGCGTTGCCGATCGGCGTCAAGAAGGACGGCTCACCAACACTCGAAGTGAAGTGGCCGACCAGTGACACCGTCTCGCCACCGACCGGTGAACTGAAGGTGGTCGCCAAAGCGAGTGACGATGTTGGTCTATCGACCGTGCGCGTGCTGATGGCGACGTCCGCCGACGGGCCGTTGACGGCGGTCTTCGAGAAGCCGATCAGTGATGGCGCTGCGACGTTCGACATCGGTTACGCGCTGGACGTGAAGCCCGAGTATCGAAAGCATGGCCAGGCGATCCGTGTGCAACTGGAAGCAGTCGACAACCGTAACCTTACGGGCCTGATGGGCGATGGCGAGGGTGGGCCGCAGACGACGCAGTCACCGATCTACGAAATCAAGTTCCGCGACCCTGAGCAGATCGCCACCGAGGAAAAGGCCAACGCCGACAAACTGCGAGAGGCCTTGCAGGCGATGCTTCGTAAACAGAACGGTCTGCACGATACAGCCGTCGCGATCAAGTCGACCGATTCCAACGGGATGGCTACCGTCGCGACCGGGCAGGGTGAGCTGCAGTCGACCATGAAGCAGACCGCCGACACGTTCACGTTCAACGTTGACGACAAGGTCGTCCAAAAGACGCTGCTGGTGCTTGTCGGGGGACCGGCACGCGAAGCAGTCGAACTGGCATCGGCCTTTCCGACCGAACCGGTCGACAAAGAACGTGTCCGGCTGAGCATGGATCTGCAGACGCGCCAACGGCGCATCATCTCGACATTGGAAAGCCTGCTGGCGCTCTTGAACAAGTCGCCCGAACCCACCACGCAGGCGGCGACGAAGGAAGGGGGCGACCTGCCGAGCAAAGTCGACGCGCTCAAGAAGCTCAACGACGACCTCAAAGAGTTCATGAAAGAGCAGCAGCGCATCCTCGATCAGACAGCGGCGCTGGCTAAGAAGCCGGTCGACAATTTTGATGAGAAGGACAAGAAGCTGCTCGACGAACTGCTTATGAGCCAGGAAAAGCTCGATGCGTTCATGCAGCAGAAGATCAGTGATTTTTCAAAGCTCGCCGAGCAGGACATGAGCAACGCCACGCTTCTGAAAGAGCTCATGGAGGTCTACAGCGAAGTCACCATGGCCAAGGACGCGCTCAAAAAGCAGGCGACCGAAATCGCCGTTGCTGCTGAGGAAGCGGGGCTTGAGCTGGCCAAGGAGATCACAAGCAATCTCGAAAAATGGCTGATGAGCGAGCCGGATCGCATCAAGTGGACACAGGAAGAACTGCTCGCCAAGCAGGACGTTCCCATGGCCGAGTTGCCGACGGAACTGGAGGACATGATCGGCGAGTTGATGGAAGAGCAGGAGGACCTGTTCGAGGATATCGAGGACATGAACGCCAACATGACCGACAGTCTCGACAAGGGCGCCGGTTGGGACGCTGCCGACGGGCCGATTGCCAACATGAGCGCCAAGGGTGTCACCGGCAACCAACTGCCCAACAACAACGAGATGGGCGGCCGCGCCGGTGAAGGGCGCAGCGGTAAGAGCCAGGGCGAGTTCGTCGAGGACAACGCGACCGGCAAGGGGGGGCGCAACACGCCGACCCGCCTCGACCCGACGGCGTTTCAACAAGGCCAGATCAACGATACGAGCAAGGACCCCGTCGGTGGCGCAACGGGCGGTGGCAAGATGAGCGGTCAAGGGGGTGAAGGCCTGGAAGGCCCCGTCCCACCCGGCACCAGCGCCGAGATGAAGCGCCTCGCGCAGAAGCAGGCCCAGTTGCGCAACACCGCCGAGCGGTTAAACCTGCAGTACCAGCTTGGGCGATACGACAACTTCAAATTGACCGAAGCGACCGCGCTGATGCGGCGTGTCGAGTCCGACCTGAACGCCAACCGCTACAATACTGCACTGCGCCGCCGGGATGTATTGCTGGACGCTGTCGACACGTCTCACCTGTTGCTGTCAGGCGAGATCAGTGTCCAACACGACACGACCCCGGTTGCCAGCCGCAAGACGCAGGATGAAATCAACGACGTGATGAAAGGCCAGTTGCCCGCAGCGTGGAGTGATGCGCTGAAGGAGTATTACAGGAAACTGGGAACGGAGTAGCCCAACCTATCCGGCGTTCGCGTCTTCAGGGTCGTTGGCGGTTGGGTCGTCTACTTCCAACGCCTGCCGCAACGTTCCCACCTTCAATCCCCCATCCACCGATTTACCCAATAATTCAATCTGCTGTTCAGCTCGCTCGAGTACGCTGCGGCAGTATTGCAGAATGAATCGGCCGCGTTCGTATTTCGTCAGTGAATCCTCGAGCCCGATCTCACCGGCCTCGATCTCGGTGAGGATCGCGGTCAGTTCGCGTTCAGCTTCTTCGTAGTTCTTCGGGGTTTGCTGTTGCTTCTTGGCCATCGTTTGCCAAGTATAAGCGGACGGCGGAGCGGGTGCGACGTGGGTCGTCCGAGTCTCGCAATCTACCTTGGCGTCCGATGCGTCGCGGCAAGCGCGCTCGTCGACTTCACGGGTTGGCCTGATGAACCGACGTCCTGACCATCTCGACCGTTTGGCCGCAGCGCACAGCCGCGTCGTCGGGTGGCGATGGCAGCCCTACGTCATCGCCGTGGTCGGGGTCATCGTCGCGACGCTCGTTCGCGATCCGTTCACACCGTTCCTCGGGCCGCGCATGCCGTTCCTGACGTTCCACGTTGCGATCGTGCTGGTTGCGTGGCTGGGCGGGATTGGACCGGGATTGGTCGCGACCGTCTTAAGCGTCGTCGCCAGCATCGTCTTCGTCGTTCCGACATCGACGACGCAGGACCAGATCGGTTTGGGCCTCTTCGCCGCGATCGGGTTGACCGTCTCCATGTTGATCGAAAGCCTGCACCGCGCGCGGCTCGGCGCTCAGCAGGCCACGGCCGAGGCGGTCGCCAAGGACGGTACGGTGCGCGACATCCTGGCGCGGACGACCGATGCCGTCGTCATGTTCGACGTCGACTGGCGGTTCATGCATGCCAACAAGCCGGCGTTGACGTTGTTGCGGCGATCGACTGATCAACTGGCCACGCTGACGATGTGGGACGCGTTTCCCCAGACGATCGGCTCGGAACTGCAGCAGCGGCTCACGGGCGCGATGACCAGCCAGCAGCCTGACCGCTTTGAGACGTACGTCACCGGACTGGATCTGTGGGCCGAGATGCAGGTCGTCCCCTCACCTCAGGGTGCGACACTGTTCATCACCGACACGACCGCCGCCCACGCCACCGCGCGACAACGTGCGGTGCTTGCAGCGATCAACGAGGCGGCCCGCACGCCCGGTGGGGGGGACGAAGTCGGATCGGCCATCGCCCATGCAGTGGGTCGCCTGTTGGGCGTGGCACGCTGTGCGGTGGGCTACGTCGACATCTACGCCGGCACCGTGCGCATCCTGCGCGACTACCTCGATGCCGTCGCCAGCATCGCCGGCACGCATCGCATCGCCGACTACGGTCAGTTCATCGCCAACAACCTGCGCGACGGTGTAACGACCGTCATCGATGACGTGCGGACCGATATCCGCATCAGCGATACGCAGCGGGGCGCGTTCGGCGCGCTGCAGGTCGTCGCGTGCGTCGACGTGCCGATCATGCGTGACGGGCAGGTGACGGGCATCTTCGTCGTCCACTCGACAGTCCCGCGCGCCTGGACGGCTGAGGACGTAGCGCTGCTGGAACAAGCCGCCGTCCGCACCTGGGCCGCCATCGAGACGGCGCGCGCCGCCAGCCTGCTGCGTCAGAGCGAGGAGCGCCTGCGCCTCGCGGTCGACGCCGGCCAGCTTGGCGTGTGGGACTGGGACCTGACGACCAACGGCGTCACCTGGTCCGACCGCCTGTTCGAGATCCACGGCATCGCCAGGGAACAGTTCAGCGGGCACATGGAGGCAGACCTTCCGCTCACGCACCCCGACGACCGCGCCCGCGTTGGAGAGGCGATGGCCCACTCGCTGCGAGGCGACGGGCCCTATCGCATCGAGTTCCGCGCCGTGCGGCCCGACGGGGGTGTGCGGTGGCTGTTCACAAGTGGCAGCGTCTTCCGCGACGACTTCGGAAAACCGGTGCGCGTGCTCGGCGCGACGCTCGACATCACCGATCGCAAACGACACGAAGAACAGCGCGAACAACTGCTTCTAGCCGAGCGCAGCGCACGCGCTGACGCCGAGCGGGCAGGACGTATGAAGGACGAGTTTCTCGCGACGCTGTCACACGAATTGCGCACTCCACTCAATGCGATCTTCGGATGGTCGCAGATCATCCGTGGTGGGAATCTGCCTGCCGACGAGCTGCAATACGGTCTGGAGACCATCGAGCGCAATGCGCGCGTGCAGACCCAGTTGATCGATGATTTGCTGGACATGAGCCGCATCATCAGCGGCAAGGTGCGACTGGAGATCGGCCGACTGGACATCGCCGACGTTGTCGCCGCCGCGGTCGCGACCGTTCGGCCCACTGCCGATGCCAAGGAAATCCTGTTGCAGTCACAGATGGAGCCTGGGCAGTGCTACGTGAACGGCGACCCCAACCGACTGCAGCAGGTCGTCTGGAACCTGCTGACCAACGCAATCAAGTTCACCCCGCGCGGTGGCCGTGTGCGCGTCGAGCTGCTCGCCGCCCGCAGCGCTGCGGTCATCGCGACAGCCGACACGATCGCAGCGCCGGTGGATGTGGCACAGATCGTGGTGACCGACAGCGGGCAAGGCATCTCACCCGAGTTCCTGCCGCACGTGTTCGATCGCTTTCGCCAAGCCGATGCCTCGACGACACGGCGGCACGGGGGCTTGGGGCTGGGCTTGTCGATCGTCAAACAACTGGCCGAAATGCACGGCGGCACCGTCTTCGCTTCAAGTGATGGGCTGGGAAACGGCGCGTCGTTCACTGTTTCGCTACCCTTGCTGGCACCCATTGCTCCGCCGTCGCTCGAGCAACACTTCCGCGATTCGGCCGTCTCGTCAGCCTCTCGCAGCGAACCCGTTTTGGCCGGTCTGCGCATTCTCGTCGTCGACGACGAGGCCGATGCCCGTGAACTCATCGCGAGAATGCTAAGCAGTCGTGGCGCCAGCGTTCAAACCGCGTCCAACACAACCGAGGCCATCGCGATTCTGTCCAACCCCGCCCCTTTGGACCTGCTGGTCAGCGACATTGGTCTGCCCGTTGAAGACGGTTACAGCCTGATTCGCGGCATCCGTGCGAACACGACGCCCACGATACATCAAGCCATCCCTGCCATCGCTTTGACGGCTTACGTCCGCGCAGAGGATCGCACCAAAGCCATCCTCGCCGGGTTTCAAGTTCATTTGACCAAGCCCGTCGAGCCTGCCGAGCTTATATCCAGCGTTGCAAGCCTAATGGGCCGGTCAGCGCCGGTGGGCGCTCCTGCCTGATTGGAGCCGCTTCAGTTCAAACACAGGGTGTCAATCCTAGTCGACGAGGTGCCACCGGTGGGCTCGTGCCAATTCGGTGACACCGCCTGGCGGGCCCACACCGCCGCCACGCTGGACCTGAAAAGCACCGCGCGACCGCAAAGCCGTCCACGAAGCGAGTG
>Ga0163144_10014005_pt1 | contig 16681 bp, 12 predicted proteins | sample OliLak19BULKMAT1_FD_123175 | JGI IMG/M metagenome (GOLD analysis project Ga0163144, IMG submission 123175) | Freshwater microbial mat bacterial communities from Lake Vanda, McMurdo Dry Valleys, Antarctica - Oligotrophic Lake LV.19.BULKMAT1 | ecosystem: Environmental > Aquatic > Freshwater >... | reverse complement strand
GTATACCACCTGCATTCAAGTCAGATGGAGGTGGTGGCGGTTTTGGTATACCCCCTACATTCAAGTCAGTTGGCATAGGTGGTGGTTTTGGTATACCCCCTACATTCAAGTCAGTTGGCATAGGTGGCGGTAAGTCAATTGGAGGCTCTGTAAAACCACCTAACTGCTGAGAACTCATATCTTTTTGAACAACTTGTTCTGGTTGTGGTATTTCCGGAGCATCCTTCCCCTTTCCTGGAATAGCAAACCTCTCTTGGCTCTCGTTACTAATTGCGCTACTTCTAGTCTCTAAACTATTCGAAGCCTGAGCCAGTTTTTGTTCATCTTTTCCCTTAAAGATATTACCTATAAAACTAGCAAAAGTAGAAAAAAATCCTTTTGATACTTTTTCATGCTTCTCTATTCCTTCAGAAAATTCATTTACAGCTCTAGTTATAGCAAAACCAGAAGTTTTTTGGCCAACCGAAGATGAAAGATCAGTTAATCTATCTTTAAGTAATTTTATTTCTGCGAGTTCGGCTTCATTCTCTGCAGTCCTTTTGTTAACATAATCACGAGTAATTTCTCCAGGATTTTGAGGGTCAAAAGCTTTCAATAGCTGCTCTTCGTAATTACGAACCGCCTTTTCTTTCTTGTCTAGCATTTGCATTACATCAAATAGCTTACCACCTGATTTAAATGCTTCCTGTAATCCTGAAGCTCCAGAATTTGTCCTAACCTCTGCTACGTATCCACTTAAATCTTTTCCTAAATTTTGGTATTCATCTAATGATGACATAAAACACCCCCTAAATTTGCAATTTACTTAATTCTAAAGTACATCGGATCAGAATCACAAGTCAATAGAAGGTAAAAAACTCATTAAATAGGGGAACAAAATTAACTATAATGATAGTTAATTGTGGTATTTTTTCAGGATAAGATTTATGTAAGTTTAGCAGAGCTTAGCAACTGCTCTAAAAAAGTCAGCAGTTAATTTTGAAAAATCATAATTTTCAAAGCCTCTTTTTGGTATAACTATTATTGATTTATTGTCTGTGTTTATATCGGAATTTTTTACAAGTAGTTGGGTTAAATGCCTTATTCTTCTCTTGGCCTTATTACGAACAACAGCTTTTTTAGAGAATTTGCGACTTACTTTCATTCCCAGCATTGTTGGATTAGAAGCTGCCAATTCATCATGAATGATTTTTGTGGAAACTACCAAAATAAAACATGATCCATGTATTTTTGATCCACGCTCATTAACACGGTCAAATTCTTTTTGGCTTTTTAAGGAAAGGATATTCACCTTTAAGGGTTTAAGCAGTAAGTTTTTGTCTGCCTTTAGCTCTACGATTTTTTATTACAAGCCTACCACCAACAGTAGCCATTCTAGCTCTAAAGCCATGTCTTCTTTTTCTTACAAGATTACTTGGTTGGAATGTACGTTTCATAACAAACTATTTTTTTTATATTATTTATGTGATCAGTTCCGGACAGTTTAATAAAAAACCATGCGATTGTCAACAGCTCAAAGAGTGTAATTATTTAGTAAGCTTGACAAATCTTCCGCATAACCCTTTAATAAACACAAAATTAGAACTAAATATTATGATATTCATCATTGTTTTTGCTGCACTTACTACAATAGTTTTGTTATTAGGCTTGCTTTCCATGGCAGCTGGAGAAAAATTCAGTAAAAAATATGGTACAAAATTAATGTCGTTAAGAATCGCAATGCAGTCCATTGCGATTTTATCCTTAGTTTGCGCTTATTTTCTGTGGTCTAATTGATTATAGCTACTTTTGAATTATTAATATCCACAAAAATTGTGGATAACTATGTGAGCAATATGTTTAAATGCAACAATTTTTCTCTAGAGACTCAAGCTTTGCTTAATTTGACTAAAAAATGAGCGCACCCCGGAAACCCGCATGAAGCTTATAAAAGCCAAACTTAAACATAAATTTTTTTACTCTATGGTTTAATCATTTAGCAAAAAACATCGTTTTGTGCATAACTCAAACCTATTTTATCAATTTTAGATTGCTATTTTAACTTATCATCTCAAAACAGACGGTAAATAATCCTCTTTGACTTTATGAATTTATTTGACAAAATAATTCTGTAGTTATAGCATGCCAAAGTAATCTGGTTTTAACACATTTGTTTTTGAGCAAATATAATGATTCAATCAATGCTATTTATTATAACCACCACTACTACCGGTTCTGTCCGGTCAACATTATAGCATTAATCAAATTTTTTCATAATATTCACTAAACAAACATCAAAGGTTAAAGCCATGTTTCATCAAATGCCCGCAGCGTTGGCAATAATAATATTCACAATAATTGCCTTTGGCAGCTACATACCATTACCATTAGCAGAGATACTCTTTGGTATTAGCTTAACCATTAAATCACTAATTATCTTCTTACTTCCGGTAATAATCTTTAGCTTGCTTTATAAAGCAGCCGCAAACCTTGCTAAGGACGCATCCAAGATAATCTTAATAATTCTTGGAGGAGTGATAGTTTCTAATTTCATAACCACTTCTTTGAGCCAAGTAATCGGAATGATTATCCATGGTTTTGATTTATCGCTTGCAATCCCAAATGAAAACGACACCCTAAAAGGACATGTATTATTCACAATACCAAACCTAATACCTAATCACTATGCTATGTTTTCTGGAATTATTGCAGGAATATTATCGGCAAGGATTTTTCCTAAAAAGGCAGAACGCTTCTGCATATTCTTTGAAAAAATCACAACTCATCTACTTAAAACTATCACTTTAATGATACCTTTGTTTGTCGCTGGCTTTGTAGTAAAACTTCAACATGATGGTGTGATTACTCAGATCCTTAGAGATTATACTTTAATATTCGCAATCATCGCCTTTAGTCAATTTGGATTTATTACATTTATATATTTCATACTTGAGAAATTTAATCTCTCCAGGTCTATTATTTCCATCAAAAATATGATTCCTGCTGCTCTCAGTGGATTTAGTACAATGTCAAGCGCGGCTAGCATGCCCCTAACTATCATAGGTACAGAAAAAAACGCCCAAAACAAAGACCTAGTTCACACCGTCATTCCAGCAACTGTTAACATTCATTTAATCGGGGACTGCATAGCAATACCTTGCTTTGCCTATGCAATATTAAAAAATTATAACCTACCACAACCTGATATATCCACTTATTTCCTATTCACATTTTATTTTGTATTAGCCAAATTCTCTGTTGCTGCAATTCCTGGTGGAGGAATAATCGTTATGCTGCCAATATTGGATAAATATCTAGAATTTAACACAGAAATGCTTTCTTTGATAACAGCTTTATATATTTTATTTGACCCGTTTATTACCAGTGCTAATGTACTGGGGAACGGAGCATTTGCACGAATCATAGACAAACTAGACTTAAGAAAAACAATCCGAGAAAATCAATGACTTTTAAATTAAGTTCAATATTAGAACAGGATAGTATACTTGTAACTAAGCTTGAACTATGCCAATTACGTCTGATGAACAACTCTGACTTTCCTTGGGTAATACTTGTCCCCGAGCTAATCAATATTGTTGAAATTACGGACTTAAAGCAAAGTGAGTTTGATAAATTAAATTCGGAAATACTCCAAGTAGCTAAGGTGATAAAGTCAGTATTTACTCCAGATAAATTGAATATTGCAACCCTTGGCAACGTAGTGCCTCAAATGCATATTCATATCGTTGCGAGATTTAAAAATGATAGATTATTTCCTAAGCCCGTTTGGGGGCATGAATTTAAACGATACTCCTTAGAGGAATCAAAAGAAATAATACACTCTATAAAAATAGCTATTAATAATATAACCACCTAACATAAATCATGACTAAAAATCTACCATTGTTACTTGTAATATCTCTACTAACCTGTTGCGTAGAAGTGGATATTTCTGTACCAAGTTTTCCTGATATTTCAGACCATTTTAATATCTCAGATGGCTTAACCCAAATGACGATAGCCCTAAATTTCTTTGGGTTTTTCCTATCTAGCCTATTCTATGGTCCGTTGTCCGACGCTTTTGGCAGACGCAAAATCATGATAATTGGAAACGCAATAATGATGATAGGAGCCTGCGGCTGCTCCCTTTCAACCAATATAGAATTTTTACTTTTTTCAAGGCTAATTCAAGGAATTGGAGCCGGAACTTCTGCCGTTGTTGCCTTTGCCATGGTCGCAGACGTCTACAACGCAGAAAAGTCAGCTAAGTTAATTGGCATGATGAATTCAATGATTACAGTTTTTATGTCTGCTGCTCCAATAGCTGGCAGCTTCATTAACAAATCTCTTGGCTGGAGAGGTAACTACACAACAATTGCTTTAATCTCCATTACATCTTGGATAATGTTATATTATTGGTTACCTGAGACAAAGCACGACGTTGAGAAATTTGAACTTAAAAAAATTAAAAAAGACTATACGCAGCTTATGTTTAGTAAAGAATTTTTCTATGCGTCCATAACTCCAAGTTTAGTATATGGGGGTTGGATGAGCTTTGTTGCGTGCGGTTCATTCCTTTATATGGAAACATATAAACTACCTATTATGTATTACGCTTTGCATCAAGGCTCTATTATTGGCGTATTTTGCATAACTAGTCTTTATTGTGAACAAATAAATAATTTTATTGGTATGAAGCATTCTGTAATTTATGGAACCATGTTTGTTATGTTTGGAGCAGCGCTACTCCTTACTACGTCTATACTGTTTGATAGCGCCCCTTATATGACAACCATTTCTATGACAATTTTTGGTATTGGTGCGGCAACTACCTATCCAGTTATATTTGCTAAATCAATGGACTTATTTCCCCATATCAAAGGCACAGCTTCATCGGCAATCATGGCACTTCGTTCATTAATATGCTCCCTATTCGTTGCCATATCAAGCTACCTCTATTCAGGTAATCTTATTACAGTAGCTGCTATGGTACTACTGGCGGCAGTATTAACGTCACTAGTTACAATAAAGTTGTTGAAACTAATCCAGTTTGATATATTAGCTAAAGTTTAACATGTAGAGAGTACTAATTCTCCAAGCGTATATGCACGGTAATATCGGGCTTGACCTGGTATCTTCTTCTGTTGTGGACGCGCGCGGGGGCACCGGAGGCATGTGAAGTATAGCCTGGCGGATTAATTCAATTTGCAACAAAAACGTAACTAAGAGCGATACTTCTTACCCCCAACTAAATATTACTTAACACTCATTCAAGGATAGAGATCACACTATGAAGAAACAAATCGTCTATTCTAAATTCATTCCTAGAATTTTTGCAATGACAATAGACTTAATCATATTGTCTATTGTGCTCACACCGCTAATGAACTTAATATCCCATTATGTATTTCTGTATTTTTTTAACGACTTTTTTGTTACTTATAGTGTGGATAGTTCTAATAGAGAAGCTTTTTCTACAGCAGTCAGAATGCCAGAGTTTGCAAGTTATCTCACAGCCGGTAGATTCATTTCATATTCAAGCGTACTATTTCTACTAAACACTATCTTTATGGCGGTTTATTTTATTACCTGCTGGAGAAAATTTGGCGCCACTCCTGGCAAAATGTTCATGCGAATGAAAATAGTTGATGCCGACACTATGGAAAGACCATCTCTTCGCAATCTTATAAAAAGATTTTTAGGATATATTACTGCCATAATTGGCATTTGGTCCATAGTGTTTAGTAAACGAAGCATGGCTATTCATGATAAAATAGCTAATACTATTGTAATTAAAAGTTAGGGTTAATGTAAGCTGGATGTGGATCACAGCCTAAGCACGAGATGACCGATTATTAGTCATGCCGGGCTTGACCCGGCATCTCAGGAGATAGAAGAAGATCCTGAATCAAGTTCAGGATGACTTTTTACAAGAATAACAAACTGTGATGCCTAATAAATTTGTAATCTCTTATATCTCGTCTTAAAAATCAAAAAATAAGTGGCCAATAAATTCGTAGATTTATTAGCTAACCCCAACTATGGATAAGATAAATATTAAATTTAGTTATGTCCGGCAAGAAACACAGTCATACCGGGCTTGATCCGGTATCTTCTTATCTACCGTCATGCTGAACTCAGTGAGTTTCGCATGTCTCTTTAGCTAAGTAATCTTCTCCTATCTCATGAGATCCTGAATTAAATTCAGGATGACGGTGCGTACAGCAAGCCCCAGTATAAAACCATACGACTCTATCCTTATCCATAGTTCAGGTTAGCTATTAGTTTTTACACATATCCGTGCCATTTCTTAACGATTATGAGCTAACAAAACTTAGGTTTTTTTATTTGACAAGCTATATGAAAATAGTTATTACTTACATTTCATATAACTTACTAAATATTAGCGTTCGCGTGATAATATTTAATATAAAATAAAATTTAAGGAGAATTACATTATGAAAACGACAAGCAAAAAAAAAGAACTAGATTTTCTTAAGTCATTACCTAGTGCACAACCAAAACAATTAACGTTAACTTTTCCTAATGGATGCACTTCGGATCAGGGAACTTATAGCAATTACTCTATGCCACACAACCCATTAAAGTTGGAATGGATTAATTTCTTGAAACAAATCAGCACAACAAAAAATGGTGACACTTTAACCTTATTTTTAGACTGTAACTATATGAGCTTAAAACATATAGAAACCCTATTAAAAGTAGTTCAACTAAGTAATTGTAATGTGAAAGAAGTCGCCATGCATAACATCGATGCGCTCTTACCATATTCTTTAGAGCCATCACTATGTGTAACTTCTAATAAACCAGATTTGTCCAGTTCTAGCCTATTTAATTCTCAAATATTTAAGTCCGCTTTGTCTAAATCCATCTTGTCTCAGTCTGTTATGGTGTCAAATTCTATTTTTGCCGAACTAGTACAAGAAGAACAAGAAGTTTTGGCAAAAAGCCTACCTCTTTTACTAGAAGGAGCTCTTAAAGTTAATTTATCTAATTTACCTTTAGGATCGTCGACATGTGATTTTATGTTCAATATTCTAAATAACCTAAAATGCAGTGAGTTAGCAATTTCAGCATCACTACATAATCCCATGGATATGAGTATGATTCCCGATTACTTGAATTTCTTTATATCCCAAAATAAGCACATAGCTAAACTCGACATTTCTAAAATTTGTCAAATGGGCGGTGGTGGTGGCATAGACGATCTACTATCAGAAGCTGTAGTATTGGGGTGTAATTCTAACCCACGAATAGAAGTAAAATACTCCGATGTATTATATACTAAAAATAATATACCATTTAATTTTAAATACTATTTTGATTTATCTGAAATTAGAATGGACACGGTAAAAGAAGACTTTATAAAGTCACTATTACAAGTAGCCAACAAGTTGGCTGCTGACCATGGATTCCCTAAAGAAATTATAGCTCATATTATGCGTGATTATGTTGATCCATATCATTACATGGAGACAACAAGTATGTTCCAACCTGATGGGCAGCATATCACAGCTCTATTAGGATTAGACCATACTACTGATATTGTTGCTGATTTTTCGTAAGTTCATAATCTGAGCAATTTATCTTGCTATATTAATAGCATAAGTATGTAATTTTATTTTTGCTTTCGTTGTTACCAGTTCATAATTATTTTCTTTCTGGATTATGAGCTGGTAACTTTTATTTTTATTACTAATTAGTAAATTAAGTTCCCATAAAATGTTTAAGAAAAATAAACTTATTGCATCACCGTTCTTGATTTTGTTATACTAAATTGGTATTATCCAACATCTGGGAAGCCCCCTATATCTTAATAACAATGCAACATGGATAATGTTTTTCACAGCGTATTGCCAATATTTTTAATCGCATTCTTGGGAAGCGTGATTAGAAGAAAATGGCTAACTTCTGACGAGTTTTGGCGTGGTCTGGAGAAATTATCCTTCTATGTTTTGTTTCCAACAGTCTTATTCGAACATAGTTCAAAAGTGGATTTTACTTCATCAGAATTCCTAAGACTAACAATTGCACTAGTAGTTGGTAACTTAATTGTAGCCACCGCACTTATTGTTTATCAAGCAAGAACAAATTACGATAAAATACAATTTACTTCTGTATTCCAAGGAGCGACTCGGTATAATAATTATATCTTTTTCTCTGTTGGCGCAGCCCTGTTTGGCTCAAGCGGGCTTACCATTATCGCTACAATTTCACCTTACTTACTGATCCTGACAAACATTACAGCTATAATGTCTTTTTATTATTATTTACCTAAAGAAGGCAACTTAACTAAAAGAAAAAGTTTAGCTATAATGACTAAATCAATTATGGCAAACCCATTTATATTAGCTAGTTTAGCTGGTTTTATGTTTAATTATTTAGGATTGACCCTAAATCTAGGAATTTATAATACTCTTGAAACTATAGCAGATTCAGCTTTCGCAATTGGTATGCTAATTGTTGGTGCTGGAATAAAATTCAAAATTGAGCCTGAACATTTCAAACAGATAGCTCTGACTAGTGCTGTTAAATTAATAGCCACCCCTATTATAACTTTTATTATATTGTGGTTAATGTCAGTGAGCGGAACAGCAAAATCTGTAGGTATACTCTTTAGTTGCCTACCGTGCGCTACCTCTTCTTACATTTTATCAAGGCAACTTGGAGGGGATCCGGAAACAATGTCTTCAATAATAACATTTACAACCGTCTTTTCAATCTTGTCATTATCAACTCTAGTGTATATCCTAGGCTAAATACGTAACATTAGTTTAGGATAAAACTATGGATAATTCAAAGTCACCCGAATATCTCAAAGCGTTGGAATATCATCAATCTGGCAAACCTGGCAAAATAGCCTTGCGACCAACAAAGCCTCTTGACACTCAGCAAGACTTGGCTCTAGCTTACTCGCCGGGCGTTGCTGCTCCATGCCTTGAGATCCAAAAGAATCCAGATGATATTTATAAATACACAGCCAGAGGTAATACTGTAGCTATTATTTCAAATGGTACAGCGGTCCTGGGGCTTGGAGCAATTGGAGCCGCAGCTTCTAAACCTGTAATGGAAGGAAAAGCCGTATTATTTAAAAAATTTGCTGATATTGATGGTTTTGATGTTCAAGTAGACTGTACTGATCCAGATGAATTTATAAATGTAGTAAAGCATCTCGGATATAGCTGGGGTGGAATCAACCTAGAAGATATTAAAGCGCCAGAATGTTTCATCATAGAAGAAAAATTAAAAGAATACATGGATATACCAGTATTCCACGATGATCAGCATGGAACAGCAATTATAACTGCAGCCGGGCTTATAAATGCCGCATTCTTAACTGATCGTAAATTATCAGACCTTAAAATTGTGGTAAATGGCGCTGGAGCTGCTGCGATTGCGTGCATTAACCTAATTATTTCTCTTGGAGCAAATAAAAATAACATCATTTTATGTGATACAAAAGGCGTGATCTACAAAGGACGAACCGATGGTATGAATAAGTGGAAAGAAGCAAAAGCTTCTGACACAAAATGCCGTACTCTTGCAGAGGCAATGGTTGGGGCTAACGTATTTTTAGGTTTATCAGTTAAGGGAGCTGTAACGGCAGAGATGGTCGCATCCATGTCTTCTTCTCCTATAATATTTGCTATGGCTAACCCTGATCCAGAAATTACCCCAGCAGATATTAGATCTGTTCGAGATGATGCAATTATTGCTACAGGCAGATCTGATTATAATAATCAGATTAATAACGTAATGGGCTTTCCTTACATTTTTAGAGGAGCACTTGATGTACGCGCTAAATGTATTAATGAAGAAATGAAAATAGCCGCAGCAACTGCAATAGCAGAGCTCGCAAGACTACCTGTTCCAGGAGAAGTATATAGAGCATATGGTTCCGGGCATAAATCATTTGGTCCGAATTATATTATCCCTGTACCGTTTGATCCAAGATTAATCACCACAATTCCTGTGGCAGTAGCACAGGCTGCAATTGCTTCTGGCGTGACAAAAATTAAAACTTTAGATGTTAAAGCCTACAAAGCAGAATTAGCCAGTAGACTTAACCCTACTTCTTCATATATGCATTTTGTATATGAAAGGATTCAACATTCCGAAATGCAAAGAGTAATATTTGCAGAAGGGGAAGAAGAGGAAGTAATTAAAGCTGCCATGATGATGAGGGATGAACATTATGGTAAGCCTATTATTGTTGGCAGAAGATCAAAAATCGATCCAATCGTTGCAAGTCTAGGTGAAGGCTATAATCTGGAAGGAATAACGGTTATGAACGCTGCTATAAATAAAAATATAGATATATATATTGAGTATCTATATCAAAAACTCCAGAGAAAGGGCTACATTCATAGAGACTGCGCAAGGATGGTAAAAACAGATCGTAATGTCTTTGCTGCTTGTATGATTGCATGCGGCGATGCGGACGCTATGGTTACTGGAACAACAAAAAGTTACTTCAATTGTCTAGATGATATATGTAAGGTAATACAACCAAAGCAAAACAAGAGAATTCTTGGATACTCCATCCTATTGTCAAATAAGCATAATGTCATTATTGCTGACAATACCGCATGCGAGTTTCCTCTTGCCCAAGACCTTGTTGAAATTACTATCCAAACGGCCCAAGCTGCTAAAATTTTGGGATTTAAACCCAGAGTCGCCGTAGTATCATTCTCCAACTTTGGTAATCCGATGCGCGAAAAAACCAGTAGAGTTCGTGATGCAGTTGCTGTCTTAGATAAAATGAATTTAGATTTCGAGTATGACGGAGAAATGTCCGTAGATGTTGCTTTGAACCCTAATTTACGTAAATTATACCCATTCTGCAAATTAACTGGGCCAGCTAATGTATTGATTATGCCAGGACTTCATTCTGCAGCAATTTCTACTCATTTGTTAGAAGAACTTGCTGGTGGAATATTTATCGGCCCAATTTTAGATGGGTTTGAGTATCCAGTACAAATAGTTGCTATGGGAGCATCGGCAAGTGATATTTTAAAAGTTTCTGCATTTGCAGCAATCGACGCAATAAATGCAAAAAAGGATAAGAAAACTAAGGAACCCAAAAGAGCAATTAACCTAAACTAGGGATAAAAATATAGTTTTGTATAAGGTTGCTTACACACGCACCGTCATGCTGAGCTTGTTTTGAAGCTTGCGTCCTGCCTCTTGGCCTAGAATGTCGCCACTACTCATCCATGGGGCTTGTAAGTCATCCTGAATTTATTGGGCTTCGTATGCCTTCGGCCTAGGATCTGATGAGACTAAAGCAGATCACGGATCAAGCCCGGGATGACTGGTGTTTGCTCTTGATGACTTTGTAATATGACAACTATATGGCCTAAGAAACTACTGATCTTTTATCCATTGTCAAGGTGTTATTATTTCAATTAACCCCGCAGTCGTCTTCTCCTATTTATACCGTGTGAGAACAGATAAGGGGCAGAACTCGGAACGAATTACAAACTTGGCAATGTCATCCTGTTATTCATAGACCCACTTCGCACGATTAAGTCATTCAGGAACTTGGCAAGGGATCTTGTAAAATAAAAATGGGTGCTGAACTCGAGCTACGCATAGCCTATTAAACTTAACATAACCGGCAAAAGTGGCCTTTTATTTTAACAATTAACGTCCTAGCTAATAGAAGTTTGCTGAAAAGAATGCGTTATATCATCAACTGAATAATCGCTCTCCCCAATCACGAAGATATCGCCATTACCATCTACACTAAGTAATCCGGCGTTATTTATAGTTGAGGTTGCCCGAACATCTTCATTTGTAATAAAATCAGGACTAGAATCTTCAGATTCACCAAGAAAACCATCATTATCTATCGGAACTATATGAGTATTTTGGTTTGCAGCTACAGTAGTGACTAGGGTTTCATCATCAGAACTATCAAATTTTTCAGTATCTTTCATTAAAGCTTTGCTCTTAGAAATCTTTTGTGATTTTTTTTCTATTGTTTTCTTATTTACCTTTGTTAAAGATGCTTTCAGATCCGTTTTTATTTTTTCAAGTAATTTTGCTTTAGTCATAATTTTTTATATTTTTTTAGATTAATAACTTATCCCATCCACAGGGAATATATTGGTATAGAGGAATAAAAAAAAGATTCAAGTAATTTTTATTTATTTAACCGGGGATTACATACATAACTTTGATTTGATTACTAATAACCCGAATTTGATATAAGAAATCATAGCAATTCTCGGTTGTTTAGTCTTGAACAAACCACCATCACTGAGCTTGATTCGGTATCTTCTTCTGTCTCATGAGATCATAGGCCAAGAGGCAGGCGCAAGCTTCAAGCGAGTTCAGCATAACTTCACTTATTGCTTATATATACTGTCATACCGGCCTTGATCTGGTATCTCTGGCATGTTAGCCGAAGGAGATCCTGAAACAAGTTCAGGATGACTATTGATGTTTGGGAGCATAGGCAGAGGCCTGCGAAGCACCCCACGTATGCATTATAACTAATTTATTAGTACGACAGAGATGTAGGACCACTTTAGTCGTTGAGCAAAGTTCACCTTCGAGAACCTTTTTTTAAAGTGGAACCAGTTTAACAACACCACGATGTTGCCAGGGACCGGCTCTTATAGAATTTTCATAGTCCAGAGGATTTTTTATCTACTCTAACTTACCAAGCAGCCCTAACGTGGATTCTAGTACAAAACTTATTCAACATCAACCATGTAAATATAAATTATATCCACGACCGCTGTCATCCTGAACTTGACTAAAGCTTGCGCTTGCCTATTGGCCTAGGATCCCAAATGTAGTCATTCTGAACTTGTTTCAGGATCTCCTGCGACTGCCCGAGATCCCCCGGATCGAGTCCGGGATGACGATATATAAGAATAAGCTAGTCATCCTGAACTTGTTTCAGGATCTCCTGCGACTGCACAAGATACCGGATCAAGTCCGGTAGACGATATATAAGAATAAGCTAGTCATCCTGAACTTGTTTCAGGATCTCCTGCGACTGCCCGAGATACCGGATCAAGTCCGGTATGACGATATATAAGAATAAGCTAGTCATCCTGAACTTGACTGAAGCTGCGCCGGCCTATTGGCCTAGGATCTCAGGGAGACGCATATGCTCCTTCACAAGGTAACTCAACGGCGCAGTGTTGCATTGCCTCCCCCTTGAAGTGGTCCCCCACGAGCAGGACCGGATTGACAGAATATATAATACATAAAAAAACCTCTGCAACAATAAAGCTACAGAGGTCAAATAAGTTTATGATTTATACCAAATCATAAGTCGTTGGGGTTAAAGGAACGAATTCCCTTAGCCCCATTAGAATTAGAAGTTCACACGAAGCTTCAGAGTACCTTGATGTCCAAGACGCTTAGTAGCAATCTCAGCATCGTAACCAGCACCATATTCCATCATGTTGTAGGCAAAGTTTACACCAACTCCAACATTGAATGTAGTTTTAACAGGCTTATTTGATTTAACAGCTAAACCGTTAGTACCAGCAAGACCCAAAGTTTGTTTTGGATTTTTACCAATTATATCATGGTTAATGAATCCATGGACTTCAGGAGTTACAGTCATACCATTCATACCGAATGTACCACCAGCAATTCTTGCACCAGCAACAACTTCCAGTTTGTTAGATGCCTTAGTATTAACATCTAAGTTCTGGCCTGTTGTTGATCCAGTTTCCTTATATCCACCATCGTTAACTCTGCTGTATCTAAGACCAGCCATCGGTGTAAATGTTACTTGCTCTGTTAAGAAGTTATAACCGAACATTGCTTCACCGTTGAATGACATAGAAGTGTACTTACCGCTAACAGTGTCATACGTTGTAAGCCCTGAAACTCTTTTTTCAGAATTTTTTACATCGTTTGAACCGAATGTAGCAACTCCATGAGCAAACCAACTATCAGTAATTTGTTGCATTCCATATATAGAGAACAACATTGAATTAATCTTAGTTTTATCGCCAGATTTGAAGTTTTTATGCTTCATTTCGTTATTAGCAACTGTAATCGCACCACCGATAATCATATCGTCGTTAGCTCTGGTATCAAAACCGAAGCTTGCGCCATATGAATCACTCTTATAACCAGCAGCACCTTTCCTTTCTTTTTGCGTAGTTTTGCCAAAGAATGGACTTACCCATGCACCGAATCTTGCACCCTCGTCACCAGCAGCAATACCGCTCATTGCAGCATCACTAGATGCAACAGTTCTAGATTGAACTGGCGTACCTTGGCTTCCAGCTAGGTTAGTCATACGTTGTGACAGACCCATGCTAACTGCTCCAGATGCGGTTTCTATAGCATCAGATACTGTTGTTAAAGCTGGTAAACGATCTAATGTTTCGTCTACTTTAGCTTTTACCAACTTACCAGAACTATCTTGCAACGAAGCTAGTAGATCAACAATTTTTGCAGCATCAGTACCAGCAGCAGCATTAGTTAGCGAAGCAATATTAGCCTTATCCGTTACATCTGCATCTGAACCTAGTAGATCCAAAATGGCTTTCTGAGCATTATCTTGTTGTACAAGAGCTAATCCACCTTTTGCATCTATGCTGGCTACCCAATTAGTAAATGGGTTAGTTCCGCTAACTTTAACTTTAGTTATATCTAAATTTTTGCCCGCAGCAACATTTGCCGGACCTTCATTTGAAATAACCGTAAACGAACGAGATTTACCAGCTGTTGGTCTTGCATTCTTTTTATCATTAGGCTTAAGCTCAAGAGTTGTTGCAGGATCGAACTCAAGAACACCTTGGCTGACAATTTGACCGCCAGTTACAGCATCACCATTAGCAACAACATCAAACCCAATACTGTTATTACCACTGAAACCTAAAACATTTGCTGCACCAGCAACAGTTATCTTTTTATCACCGAGTGTTAATGGTGTACTAGCTACAGTAGTAGGAGCATTCAGAGTAATATTTTTATTCACATTTATTCCACCTTTTCTCAATGCAACACTTCCTGAATAAATATTATCAGTACTTAGATTTGCAGTGAATTGTGCGTCATCAGCAAACCTAACTATAGCTACTCCATTTCCAGCAACACCAATATCTTTTAGTACAGTCGTAGAGCCTTCAAACTCTACATCACCTTGTGTTGCAACTACACCTCTAATTGCTACATCAACTATAGATCCATTACCAAAAACAGCTCTTGAAGTATTGTTAGTTAGATTTAAACGCTCACCAGAAACTCTTCCATTGAAGGTTTCAGCTACACCATTAGCAACAGTGATGGTTTTAGCATACACATTATCAACTTCACCACCGTTTGTATTAAAGTTAGCTGCAAGTAAGCGAGCCGCACTTGAACCTAAGTCTTTAATTTGAGTAGCAGAGCCAGTATTTACAGTAACTTCATCGGCAGCATTCGCGATAACATTGGTAGCAAAATTAACTGTATTGATATCAACATTTCTGACACCAACAACTCTTAAGCCAGCAATTTCTCCAATATTACCAGTTAAGGTTTGATTTGCGTTAACAACAACTGTTCCTTGACCAGGAGTAGTTGTAGTAATGTTTGTTGCACCAAGATCAGCAGCAGTAAACTCTGAAGTTCCGTTCTGAGCAAAATTTAACTCAGTAGCAGCCCACCCAATATCAGTAAATACACGAGTCCCAACGGTATCAACTACGATTTGTGTTACAGCAGCATTAGCACCAACAGCACCAGTCACAGTACCAGCACCATCAAATCTAGCAGTACCTGCTTTGTCTAATGTGCCACCAACATTCCCTTTAACAGTTATTTGGCCACCATTTCCTAAAGTAACATTACCAGTAACATTATTAACTACAGCTACCCCAGTTGCTCCATTGACTACTATATGCTGGTTAACATTACGCATAGTCAAATTACCAGCCGTTACTGTAACATCAGCAGCAGCTACTGAATCACGAAACGTGTTCATACCAGCATTTGTAGTGTTAATAAGTACAGTCCCATTAACGTTAGTAGTAGCACTACCTGCATAAAGAGCTGCACCACCTACATCTAGGTTACGATTAACAGCACCAGATTGGTTTACCACTGCAGCCAAAGTTAATGTAGTATCACGGGTATTATGTACACTAGTTACACCACCATTTGCTAGTAAATCCCTAGTTATGTCATTGATGATTAAATTACCGTTTGTTACCGTCACATCCTGACCAGCAGCAGTAGCATTATTCATAGTTAAGTTACCAGCTGTAAGAGTAACAGCATTAGCAGCATTATTAAGGGTATTTATACCAGCATTTGTAGTGTTAATAACCACAGCTCCATTGACATTAGCACCAACTGCACCTTCATAAAGAGCTGCACCACCTACGTTTAAGGCACCAGCAGTAGTACCAGTTTGGTTTACTTCCGCAGCTAAAGTTAATGTAACATTACCAGCAACATTACGAACTGTAGTTACACCACCATTTGCCAATAAATGACCTGCAGCGTTTGTAGTGTCATGGAATGTTAAGTTACCAGCAGTGACCGTAACAGCATTTGCACCAACAGCATCATTGAACGTGTTCATACCAGCATTTGTAGTATTAATAGTCACAGTTCCTGTGACATTAGCACCAGCAGCACCAGTATAAAGAGCTGCGTTACCTACAGCTAGGTTACCAGCAGTAGTGCCGCTTTGGTTTACCACTGCACCGTT
>Ga0163144_10014003_pt1 | contig 16682 bp, 15 predicted proteins | sample OliLak19BULKMAT1_FD_123175 | JGI IMG/M metagenome (GOLD analysis project Ga0163144, IMG submission 123175) | Freshwater microbial mat bacterial communities from Lake Vanda, McMurdo Dry Valleys, Antarctica - Oligotrophic Lake LV.19.BULKMAT1 | ecosystem: Environmental > Aquatic > Freshwater >... | reverse complement strand
GCGGCCGCGCCTAAATTACCTAAAATTTTAGGCAATTTCAGCCCCTTATTGTCACACAATTGTCATATAAAATCGGCTGCGTTGTCATAATTCTGTAACAATTCTGTGTTAGGTTAAAAGTAAGAAAGAATACTAACCGCACAGGGTAACGATTATGAGCATACTTATTGGCACTCACAGTGGCCCCATCGAGAACATTGGTCCCAGAATCGCAGTCGTTGATGTTAAGGCGCCAACTGTGCGCAATGTTGCTGCATTTGATCAATCAATCGTGAGAAGTGAACAAGCAGCACAGGATGCAGCTCTTAAAATGTTAGCTGAAGCAAAAAATCCTTACGCATTCCGAGGCGCATGCGAAATAATGGAATGTGCCGCACCTAAATCTGACAGCAAAAGCCCATTCAATACTGCTAAATATGCTGGGCAGTTTACTGCATTCCTCAATTCACTTTCCGAACACCGTAAGCCTGAGGCTACCGAAACAAAAATTGCAGCTGCATTCACAAAACCAGGTTATGAACGCAGTTAAGCCTATTAATTATCCACCAACAAAAAAGCCCGCTAACCAGCGGGCTTTTTCATTTGCAGCACAATCGCCCTACTTCTTCTTATTCGGGTTCACTTCAGGCGGCACAAACGGGGTGAACATGCTAAAGGCTTTGGTGAACATTTCCATGTTCTGCTTGCCAATTTCCTCAAGCTGTGTGGCCACTTGGCCGAAGCTGCCTAGTGCGCCACCGCCCATCATTTCGCGCATTTTTTCTTGGTTCACGCCGAAGGTTTTCATGGTGCTCTCTAGGTAGTGCGGCACGAAATCTTTAAGGGAATTATCGTAATAGCCAATGATGGAGCGCAGGAAGTTGGTGGGCAGCAAATGCTCGCCGTTGGTTTCTTGCTCGAAAATCACTTGGGTGAGGATTTGGCGAGTAAGATCCTCGCCGGATTTTGCATCGTACACAATAAAATCCGCCCCCTCTTTCACCATGGTACATAAATCCTCGAGCGTGACGTAGCTTGAGGTATCGGTGTTATATAGCCGCCGGTTGGCGTATTTTTTGATAACAATCGGTTCACTGGTCGCAGGTTTCTTGCTCATGATGTCCTCGGGTGGGTTCACGCTTTCTTTTTCGCTTGGGTTGACCTAACATCACCGAAACGCTTTTGGCAAGCTTTGCGGGACATTGGGATGAAAAATCAGGATTATCAACAGCGGGCTGCGGAGTTTTTGCGACAGTGGCAACAACAAATGACCCAACAGATGACCAACCCCGACACCATTGCCGCCATGCTCGCCGCCATGCAACAGTTTGGAGCACCACCCCATGATGCGAATGCCCGACGCACTGCCCATGCACCTGATGCTCGCAATGATGCAATCAGGGATATTGCCCGCCGCCTCCACGCCGTGGAGCAACAGCTTCGTAAACTTCATGCCCGATTGGATGCGGCCGAAAAGCCCACTCGAACAAATGGGCGAGCAGATGCAAAGCCAATGGCAAAAGCTAAACGAGCCGTTCCAGCAACTAAGCGAACAGTGGCTAAGCGCAAACCCCTGGCTGAGGCAAAGCGAAGAAAGTAATGCGCCATTCCCGCGAAGGCAGGAATCTCCCTCTACGCATACGCCAGCTTCATCAGAGATTCCCGCCTTCGCAGGAATGACGGAATTTAGTGACTTCTTCGCCGATTTTTTTAACCCCGAATTCATGCAGTCCCTCAGCAGCGAAGCGGTTAACCGTAGCACGGGGTTTATGCAGGGTATTCAGGCTTACCTTGCCAGCGATTACGAACGCCCCGCAAAAGAATATGATGTGCTGTGGAGCCGTGGCAGTGCGCGGCTGCTGGATGTTGCGCCGGATGCAACCGAAGGGGTTGCTGTGCTGTGCGTGCCGTCGCTCATCAATACCTCTACCATCCTCGATTTATACCCTGATGTCAGCTTTGTGGAATTTTTGAAGCAGCGCGGCTTCCGACCACTTATCCTTGATTGGGGTAGCCCCAATGAAGACGAATGCGACTTTTCGATGGCCGATTACATCAGCTTTTATGCGCTGGATGCCTTACATACATTGCGCGAAAACCATGATGGCCCCATCGCCTTACTTGGCTATTGTATGGGCGGCATTTTCACAACCGCTATGGCGCAACTAGCCGCGCGGGAGGTGGATGCGATGGTGCTGCTCGCTACCCCATGGGATTTTTCGAGCACGGATACGCCCACCGTGCTGCTCGCCCCCAGCACCCACGCTACCTTGCGCCACTGGATAAACACCCAATACCCCGTGCAGCCACTCATCACACAAACCATTTTTCATTTGATTGACCCATGGCGCGTGCAGGAAAAATTCAGCCGCTATCCATCGTTATCGGATGCCGAGAAAAAACACTTCCTCGCGGTCGAGCAATGGGTGAATGACGGCGTGCCGCTCGCTAATAAAGTGGCCGAGGAATGTTTTGTCGATTGGCCGCAAGGCAACATTCTCGCCAAGCATCAATGGAAAGTTGGGCGGCGGTGGATTGAGCCCGCGCAAATCACCTGCCCCACTCTTGCCATCATTCCCACCAAGGATGCCATTGTGCCCAAGGGTTGCGCCCTGCCCCTGACCAAATTACTAAAACGCTGCGACACCCTTATGCCCGAGTGTGGGCATGTGAGTATGGTGGTGGGAAAAAACGCGCGGAAGATGATGTGGGAGCCCGTGGCGGAGTGGTTGGAGGGGAAGTTTTAATGCAGTGCACACCCAACCGCTAGACAACCCAACTAATGACGCATACAAGGCACTCAAACTTTACAGGAGACCATCATGGCCGACAAAAACGACATCGTGATTGTGGATGCAGTGCGCACCGCAGTGGGCAATTTCAGCGGTGGGCTTAGCAGCTTGACGGGCGCGCAGTTGGGCGCGGAGGTGGTGAAGGCGCTGCTGGCGCGCACGAAAATTGCGGCGGGGGATGTGAACGAACTGATTATGGGCCAAGTGCTGACCGCAACGGCTGGGCAAAACCCCGCGCGCCAAACAGCAATTCTGGCTGGCCTCGCGCCAGAATCCACCGCCATGACCATCAACCAAGTGTGTGGCAGCGGCCTGCGCGCGGTGGCGGAGGGTATGAAATCCATCAGAAATGGTGACGCAACCATCGTAATTGCGGGCGGGCAAGAATCCATGAGCCTCGCGCCGCATGCCATGCAACTGCGCACGGGTGTGAAAATGGGCGATGGGGTCATGGTCGACACCATGATTAAAGATGGTTTGTGGGAGGCGTTTAACAACTACCACATGGGCATTACAGCGGAAAACATTGCCGAAAAATTCCAAATTACGCGTGAGGAACAAGACAAATTCGCAGCGAATTCTCAGGCCAAAGCGGCGAAGGCACAAGCGGATGGCAAGTTTGTGGCGGAGATTATTCCGATCACCATCAAAAATAAAAAAGGTGACGTGGTGGTGGAGAAGGATGAGTTTATTCGCGGTGAAAGCACGTTTGATGTGCTGAGCAAACTGCGCCCCGCCTTCAAGCCTGATGGTTCGGTGACCGCAGGCAATGCCAGTGGCCTGAACGACGGCGCGGCGGCGGTGCTGCTGATGACACGTGCAGAAGCTGAGAAGCGGGGCCTCACGCCCCTCGCCGTTATTAAGTCATGGGCGACCGCTGGCGTTGACCCTAAAATCATGGGCACGGGCCCCATTCCTGCCTCCACCAAAGCGCTCGAAATAGCGGGCTGGAAACACAGAGATCTTGACCTGATTGAGGCGAACGAAGCCTTTGCCGCGCAAGCTATTTCCGTGAATAGTGGCATGGGATGGGATGAAAGCAAAGTGAACGTGAACGGTGGCGCGATTGCGATTGGCCACCCGATTGGCGCAAGCGGCGCGCGCATCCTCACCAGTTTGCTGCATGAAATGCAGCGCAGCGGCGCCAAAAAAGGCCTCGCCACGCTATGCATTGGCGGTGGCATGGGCATCGCGATGTGTGTTGAAGCGGCTTAATTATCAACAATAAAAACTAAAAAAGGAGAGCCCCATGGGCATGAAAAATCGCACAGCACTTGTCACCGGCGGCACACGCGGTATTGGAGCGTCCATCGCACGTGACCTCAAAAAAGCGGGCTGTAAAGTGGTCGCTAGCTACCACGGTAACGAGGAAGCCGCAGCGGCGTTTAAGAAGGATACCGGCATCGAGGTGATGCGGTTTGATGTGGCGGATTTTGACCAATGCAGCCAAGCGGTAAAACGCATCGAGGCCGAGATCGGCCCGATTGATATTCTCATCAACAACGCGGGCATCACGCGCGATGGTTTCATGCATAAAATGGGCGTGGAAAGCTGGAATGCGGTGATTGAAACTAACCTCACCTCGCTGTTTAATATGAGCCGCGTGGTGATTGAAGGCATGCGCGCGCGAGGGTTTGGGCGCATTATCAATATCAGTTCCATCAACGGCCAAATGGGGCAAGTGGGGCAAGCGAACTACTCGGCGGCCAAGGCAGGGGTGATTGGTTTTAGCAAAGCACTGGCACGTGAATCGGCCAATAAAGGCATCACCGTCAACACCATTGCGCCGGGCTATATTGCGACGGATATGGTGAAAGCAGTGCCCGCCAATGTGCTCGAAAAAATTGTCGAAAAAATTCCCGTAGGCCGCCTTGGCGAGCCAAGCGAAATCGCCCGTGCGGTGTGCTTCCTCGCGGCGGATGAATCGGGGTTTATTACGGGCGAAACATTGTCGATTAATGGCGGGCAGTATATGGAGTAGGTTTAGCCTACTTCTGCAGAGCTTCTGGGTTTAGAAGCCACACGTTCCGCAAACAATTTATTGCGATCTAATACGCCTATAATTGCTTTTGCAACATGCGTAGGATTATTCAAATTCTCTTGGGTAATGGTACGCTTCAATAAACCAATTTCTTGATCTGATTGAGGCAAAGAACCTCTCTCTTGCAACTCCAAGAGCGCCGCATAGATAGGTGCTGAAGTTTTGTCAACGGGAAGACCATCTTCATTTTTGAAGTCTTTAGAATCTAATTCTCCTGCTATCTGGTCCCTAAGCGCGATTATGGTTGCATGCTGTTGCACCGAAAGTTGATATGATTTCTTAGCCTCTCGCCCCCCGCTCTCACGTGCGTTAAGAACCACTACATCGATCAATCCATTGTTCTGGGCAACTGCGGTAACTGTGAATCTATTGACCAATTAAATCTCCACTAATTGTGAGAATATCTAAACTTGCGGTCGAACTTCAGCGTTAACGCCGCTCATATCACGCGTCATTCGGATGTGGTTCTGGCGCTTTGCGGCACCGAGGTTGCTGGTTTCTTCGTCGTGCCACACGCCGCTGCTGGTTGCCATATTAAGGCCCGAGTTGAGCGTTGCGTAAGGAACGGCTTTGCTGGCGCTGGTTTTAATTTTTTTGTTTACTTTAATTAGCATGGTTGTTCCCCTATCCTTGATAACTTAACCTATCACACAAGGGTTAATGTTTGATTAATGGGGAGATTTTTTATTACGCTTCACCAATATTATGCCAATAAAAGCGCAGAAAACGCTAAAACCTGCCCCAACACGTCTTTAAAATAGCTGTGAATGCGTTCGCCAAAAAGCTTTTTTTGCTTATTTGGGGCAAAAATACAACAGTTGGCGCACTAAGTTGCAAATTTACAACTCACGCTGAGGCTTTTAAACCACGGATTGGCTAGAAAACCAACACGCGGGCATCTTTCACGCTTGGCAGCTTCGCTATTTTTTCCAGCAACTTAGCGTCAATCGAATCATCCACTTCGACCAAGGCCACTGCATGTGTGGCTTCCTTGTTGCGACCGAGGTTGAAGTTGGCGATGTTGATTTTTGCCTCGCCCAGCAATTGGCCCACGCCGCCGATGAGACCGGGTTTATCCTCGTTGCTCACGAAAAGCATGCGGTTGCCGAGTGAGGCTTCGAGCATCACATCCCCCAGCGCCACCACGCGTGGCTTATCGCCAAACAAGGTGCCGCTGATGCTGAACGTGCCGCCATCGAACACCACGCTGATACGCATGAGGGTTTTATAATGCGCGGTGCGGTCATGGCGGATTTCGCTCACGTCGATATTGCGGTCTTTGGCAACCACAGGGGCGTTCACCATGTTCACGCCTTCCATCAGCGGCGCGAGCAGGCCATTGAGCGCGGCAGCGGAAAGCGGTTTGGTGTTCAAATCCGTCACCTTGCCTTCGTATTCAATCGTCACTTTGGTCAGGCCGCCCGTCGTCATTTGCCCGGCAAACGCACCAAGGCGCGAGGCTAAATCAAGGTATGGCTTCAGCTTTGCGGCATCTTCCGCCGAAACGCTGGGCATGTTGAGTGCATTGGTGACGGTGCCGACGGTGAGATATTCCGCCATTTGTTCAGCCACTTGAATGGCCACATTCTCTTGTGCCTCATTGGTGGATGCACCAAGATGCGGGGTCGCAATAATTTGCTCCATGCCAAACAGCGGGTTGATTTTTGCTGGTTCTTCCTCGAACACATCGAGCGCCGCACCTGCCACATGGCCCGCTTCAATCGCCGCTTTCAGGTCCGCTTCCACAATCAACCCGCCACGCGCGCAGTTGACGATGCGCACGCCTTTTTTGCATTTGGCGAGGTTCTTTTTATCGAGCAAATTGCGCGTCGCATCCGTCATCGGCGTGTGCAGCGAAATGAAATCCGCGCGTTTCAGCAACTCGTCCAGCTCCACTTTTTCGACATTAATCGCCGCCGCACGCTCGGCGGAGAGGAACGGGTCATACGACACCACTTTCATTTTCAGGCCCTGCGCGCGATCCGCCACAATGGAGCCGATATTGCCGCAACCAATGAGGCCGAGGGTTTTGCCCGCAATCTCGACACCCATGAACTTGTTTTTTTCCCACTTACCGGCGTGGGTGCTGGCAGATGCGGCAGGAATATCCCGCGCGAGGGCCATCATCATGGTAATTGCGTGTTCGGCCGTCGTCACCGAATTGCCAAACGGTGTGTTCATCACCACCACCCCGTGGCTGGTGGCGGCTTTCACATCCACATTATCCACCCCGATACCAGCGCGGCCAACCACTTTAAGCTTGTGCGCAGCAGCCAAAACCGCTGGCGTCACCTTGGTGGCCGAGCGAATGGCGAGGCCGTCATACTCACCAATAATTTCAATCAACTGCGCTTCGGTGAGACCCGTTTTCAGGTCCACCTCCACACCTTTTTGCTTAAAAATTTCTATGGCGGCGGGGCTAAGTTTATCAGAAATGAGTACTTTAGGCATGTTGGTTACTCCAAGTTGGTTACGCCGCTTTTGAGGTGGTCTGTTTAATTTCTGCCCATGCCCAATCCAGCCATGGCAGTAATGCTTCAATGTCGGCATTCTCTACCGTGGCACCCGCCCAAATGCGTAGGCCCGCTGGGGCATCGCGATACGCGCCGATGTCGTAGGCGACGGATTCTTTTTCAAGCAGCGCGGTGAAATCCTTCAGGGCTTTGGCTTGCGCCTCAGCGGTCAGGTTTGCATACCAGCTATCGGTCACTTTGAAGGTGACAGAGGTGCAGGAACGGGTTGCCTTATCCGCACACAAGAAAGCAAACTCGCTCGATTTATTTACCCATTTTTCTAGCGACTTGAGATTCTTCTCTGAACGTTCAACCAGCGCCTTAAGGCCGCCTACTTGCTCCGCCCATTTCAGGCCATCCAGTGCGTCTTCCACCGCGAGCATGCTGGGGGTATTGATGGTCTCGCCCACAAAAATTCCGTCGATGAGTTTGCCGTCTTTGGTCATCTGGAAAATCTTCGGCAGTGGCCAGCTTGGTGTGTAGGTTTGCAAGCGCTCCACCGCTTTCGGGCTCAGGGCGATCATGCCGTGCGCGCCCTCGCCGCCCAGAACTTTTTGCCAGCTCCACGTTACTACATCAAGCTTTTTGAAATCCAAATCCATCGCGAACGTGGCCGAAGTTGCATCGCAAATGGCGAGGCCCTCACGGTCGGCGGAAATCCAATCCGCATTGGGCACGCGCACGCCGCTCGTTGTGCCGTTCCAGGTAAATACCACATCGCGTTTCCAATCCACCTGCTCAAGGTCGGGCAGCTGGCCGTAATCGGCTTTTATTTCGCGAAAATCGGTGATTTTTAACTGCTTTTTGATATCCACAAACCATGTTTTGCCGAAGGATTCCCAGTGTAGCACATCCACCCCGCGCGCGCCGAGCAGGCTCCACATCGCCATTTCAATCGCGCCCGTATCCGAGGCAGGCACGATACCGAGCACGTAATCGCTCGGGATGCCGAGGATGGCTTTGCTGCGCGTAATCACCTCCGCGAGCTTGGTTTTGCCAATCTTCGCGCGGTGCGAACGACCAAGCGCTGCACCACTCAACGCATCCAGCGTCCACCCCGGGCGTTTGGCGCACGGTCCAGATGAAAAGCAGGGATTGTTTGGCTTTACGGTCGGTTTCATGGTGGCCTCGAGCTGCGCAGATGGTTGAATGCGCTTTACTAGGCGGTTGGGGGGCGAGTTGTCAAATACTCAGGCGGCGCGCTGCTCAAACTTATGCTCGACCTGCTTGGCTACCTCGCCCATCTGTTTAGCTAATGCAACAAGCAAAGCTTGGGCAGTTTCTGGAAACATTTTTGGGATATTTTTAAAAATAGTTTTAAACGATTCTTTGCATTCTTTCAGCAGGGATTCTTGGCGTTTTTTGACGAACCCCTGAATAATATTACGCAGTTTTTCACGCTGATCCTTATCTTCTAAATACGCCGATACTTGTTTCATCCACGGCGCGTTTTGTGGCACCGATTTCACCATTGCATATTCATTCTCATCCTCGTGGCTCATGTCCGAAATAGGCCTGTCGCGATATTTGTCATACGCGCGACCCCAAGCCATGGCCATGGCCCTGCACCTGCATCATTAATTCTCAATACCCCTCATTGAGGCGACCGTTATTTTTTGCCTCATCAGGGTGCAAAATATACCACTCGGACATTCCATTCACGCGGCTTGCAACGCAAAGCTCCTTAGCGGCTTTCATAAAGCCCGCCAAAAACGCTTTGGTGGAAAGAAAGTTTATGTTGCCTAATGTAGCCGCAGCTTTAGCATCGAATCCCGCGTGGCTAGGGTTGTATTTTTCCAGCACCGCGCCATGCAACTGTTGATAATCCTCGCTTTGAGGAGCACTCAACAATCGCTGAACAATACGTCCGCGCACATCACTTCCCTCAAATAAAGCAAAGACTGGTGTATCCCGCGTGTATTTTATCTGAAGAATGTTAATTGTATCGGCCACGGCTAATTCACCACGGTCTTGCTTGCCAGAACTCACTGCGTTACCAGAGGCATCCACCAAAGAATTCTGTTTTACCGCTTTATAGAGATGCGAATGCGGGCTACTTAATCGCCTACGCAACGACTTGATATCGGGCGGCCACTCTTTATCTTTAACGCGCTGTAAGTCGGGGTTATCCAACATCATTAGGTGCAAGCGTTTTAAAGATTCATCGCCACATGGGGTTCTGATGATTTCAGCGGCATCGTTATCTAGAAGATCTTTGATAAACGCGACGCGTTCGTTTGCTTTGGAAAAACCAAACGGGATATTTCTATCCGCAGTAAAAAATTTATCCTCACCAATAAAATCTTTTTTACGCAGCGGTGTCAATGCACCCATAAATTCCGCTAAAACCATATCCGGAATTGCTAGATGGATAAGTTTCTTTTTTGCTAATTCCGATAATAGCGGCGCATAACCAAGGCCATGTTTGCCCTCGCCGCCAAGCAGCAACGTCAACAAGGTTCCCGTATCTATAACGACATGCGGTGTGTGTTGTGGCATATTTTTGTCCGTCGCCATGGTTGGTTCGAACATGTTCGTAGCACAGATATGCGTCAGATTTATGACAAGGCTAAGCTAAAAAATGCATACACCCCTTGTGTAAAATGCAATGCCGAGAACGGCTATGTCCCCACCATCCTCCCCAGAGCATCCATCATCAGCCGTAAATCATCCGGGCGGTTGAGGCGATGGTCGCCATCCTTAATCAGGGTTAGCGTCACCTCGTCGCCCATCAGGCGCTCGGCTAGGGTTAGGCTGGTTTCCCACGGCACATCGACATCCGCTTGGCCGTGCAGGAGATGGATGGGGATCTCAAGGCCAATGATATCGTCGAGCAGTAAGTGCGTGCGCGCTTCCTCGATGAAATGTTGGGTGATGGGGTAATCGCTCTCGGTAAATTCGCTATGCGCCCAAATGAGGCCATTGTCCGACATTTCGCGGCGTTGTTCGGGGGTGAAGCGGGCATACATTAAACGCTCGGTGAAATCCGGAGCGCTCGCCACGCCGACGAGGCCCCGCACCTGGCCTTTACGCTCGAGCGCGGCATTCAGGGCCACCCATGCACCCATGGAGGAGCCGACGAGAATTTGGTCGCCCGTAGCCACACTATCCAAAATCTCCAGCGCATCCATCATGGCCGCACCTATGGTGAAATCCTTGAAGTCGCCCTCGGATTTGCCGTGGCCAAAATAATCGAACCGCGTGTAGGGGATGTTATTTACCGCACACCACTCGCCCAGCGCCGTAGCTTTTGTCGAGTGCATATCCGAGCGATAACCGGGGCAGAACATTACCCCCACCCCCTCGCCCGTGGCAGTGTGGTAAGCCATGCGGGTCCTGCGGGCGGTGGTATGGAAGCTTGGGGTCATGCAGCTTGATTGCACACCAATGGCTTACAGACAACTGAAGATTAGGCTTGCGGACAGGTTATAAAAATTAAGTAACGCACCGGTAAATTACTAACCTACCTGACTACTGCGCACGTACAACATCTGATTTAAAGGGTTCAGAGAATTTTTCTACTTCCTCTTCGCACGACCGTTCCAGCGAAACTGAACCAATATCTTCTGATCCTAGGTTGCTTGCTCTCCATTCATCGATGGTGAAATGATTATTGACTGAATTGTTACCAATGAATGCCCGTACCGATTTATTGGCACTGTTGGTGCATAGTTTATTGTCTTTTGATTTTCCAAAATCCAATCGAGATTCTGAGTAGTTGAATAATGCCATCGCACTACCTAGTGAATGCAAGTAATTGCGATCAACTGCGTTGTCAACCACATAGCCCGCCGGAACCCAGTCTTGTTGTATCGCCAAGCCAAAGACGCGCGATTGATAGACGTTATTATCCTTGATAAGATGATTATGTCCATTGTGAATAAAAATACCAATCGCTGTGTTGTAAACAGTGTTATTGCTAATGGTTGTATGGTTGATACGATCATCCATGTAGATGCCATTTCCCTGATCATATGGATGTGGTACGCCTTCCGTTACCTGCATGGCATTAGAGATTATATTGCTGTCTATAGTGTTACCGATTTGGGTATTATAAGGATCAAGCGCCCACGAATAAATACCAGAACAGTCACCCAATTTAAGGCAAAGATTGTCAATTCTATTATTTTTTATCGTATGATTAGAACCGTTAAATACGATAGCTGAATAGGCACTATTGAGAACGGTATTTTTTTCAACAATGGATTTCTCACCATTAACGACAACTGCAAATGGCGTAAGGTCCGGCGTATATCCTACATTGCCAGTATTGTTTACAAAATTTTGAGCTAATGTTACGTTGTTGCCGTTGCTTTCAACGCCATATCCAAACGCACCCTCTGCACGCGAATTTTGTAGCTTGCATGAGGTGCACCCTAACTTAAATCCCCAACTTCCTCCTAGCGTAGTCACATTATTGAGGACGTTGCCGGTAGAGTTGGAAATAATAACGTTTGCCATTCCAGCATGTACTACTTTGATATCTTTTATGTTTACATAATTAGAGTGGTTGCCAACGATGCCGTAATCGCGCGCGGTTACAGCAATAATGTGGTTTGAAGGTGCGTCACCATTTGGCATCCAAATATAAATTTTGCCAGCAACTTTATCATAGTACCATTCGTTTGGTGCATCCAGCATCCAAAGCTTATCACGGAAATAGTAGCCGTAGCCAGCCGTCATCACATAGCGAATGTCGTTACTAGTAGTAATGGTTTTAGTATCTTCATTATAGTTAGATACGACGGCCGGATCGAATGTCCATGGCAACGATTTAGTGATGATGGTTGAACCAATGAGATCAACCGAAGGGACGGGTAATGTTAGATTGGTGTCGATAACAGTTCGCTGGTCAGTTGAATTTCCTGTTGCGCTAAGTAAGCCCTGATTAGGGTAACGTGCTATGTCGTAAAACTGATTATCGACATACAGCTGATTTGGGTTAGACAACGTACCGATCGTCGCGGAGTAAATTGCGCCAGCTTCATTATTACTATTTGCTGACGCAGGTGTTTGCTCTTTTACCCATAGGCTTGGGTTTATGATATCAGCCGCCGAAATAACGGGATCAGCAGATTTTTTCACTTCTTTATTTGCAGAACGTGATTCTTTAACATTATCGTAAGCACCAAATGTGATAGGTTTATCTGCAACACCTGCATTATAAATATTTAGCCGTTCGAACCAAACATCACCTCTTTTAAAGAGAATTGTATCGCCCGGAACAAAATCTTGCGCATTAACTTTTGCAATAGTTTTCCATGGCGTTTGGTTCGATAGACCATCATTTTGGTCATTGCCAATTTTTGCATCCACATAAAAAGTGGAATAATCCTGCCTAATAGGGGCAGAATTTGAAGCATCGGCCAACGTAGGCAACGTCGTCAGAATTAAACCAAATGCAAATCCCAACGGGATGATTGCATCATTAATATTAAAGTTATTTAATGTAATCTTTTTCATAAAATGCCCCAACCTGCTGTAAAATATTGATTTTAAAAAACCAATGCCAATACAATAATTAATATATTTAAGTTAATATAGACCTATAATAGTTATTATATAGTTAATTAAATGCATTTAAATCTAAATTTCTGCCATAAATTAAAAGAACGCCACGTGTTTTCGCTGGTAACACTAAAAATGCATGAATCAGCCAAACACGTGTGGATGAATCAATAAACCATTGCACCTATCGCGCGTTTCTCTATTCGTGCTTGCATGAGTGAAACACCTGTTATCCTTCAAATGCTGCCGCGTCTGGAATCAGGCGGGGTGGAGCGTGGCACGGTAGAAATCACCGAGGCCATAGCGCGCGCGGGCATGGTGCCGCTGGTAGCCTCCGCTGGTGGCGCACTGATTGCGCATATACGCCATGCGGGTGGCGAGCACATTTCTATGCCATTGGATAGAAAGAACCCGTTCGTTATACGTACCAATGCTTGGAAGCTCTATCGGCTGATTAAAGCGCGCAAGGTGAATATTATTCACGCCAGAAGCCGCGCGCCGGCATGGAGCGCCTATTACGCCGCGAAATGGGCAGGAATTCCATTTATGACCACGTTTCACGGCATTTACGGCACCGAAGGTATGATCAAGAAACACTATAATAGCATCATGGTAAAGGGAAAGCGCGTGATTGCAGTATCGCAATTTGTGCGCGACCATATTCTCGCGACCTACAACATCGACCCCGCTATCATCCGCACTATTCCTCGTGGGGTGGACTTCAATTTATTCGATGAATCCAAACTTAAACCCGAATTGATGCAGGAGCTAAACAAAAAATGGGGGCTTTATGATAATTTTTCACCGGTTATTTTTTGCCCAGGTCGTATTAGTCGCATTAAGGGTCAGCATGTCCTTATCGAAGCGCTAGCAAAATTGCAGCATAGCCATTCGTTTTTATGTATTATTGCAGGCACGGATAATGGCCATGAGGATTACCGTGAAGAGTTGGAGCGCCTAGTGGTAGCGCGCGGCTTGGCGGGTAAAGTTCGCATCACGGGGCCAACCAATTACATGACTGAAGCCTACACCCTCGCCAACATCGTGGTTGTGCCCTCCATTCAGGCGGAATCCTTTGGGCGCGTGGCGATTGAGGCACAGGCGATGGGACGACTGATAATCGCGACCGACCACGGCGGTGCGCGCGAAACGGTGGTGCCCAATGAAACAGGTTACCTCGTTCCGCCCGATAATAGTGACATGATGGCCGAAGCCATTCGCTTTGCGCTTTCGCGCGATGAACGCGCGGTAAACGCCATGGCCGATTACGCCAAAGCTCATGTACGAGCTAACTTTAGCAGTGAAAAAATGAAAACCGATACGATTGCGGTCTATCGTGAGTTGTTGCCGTGACGCTACAAAACATCCTCATCATTAAGCACGGCGCGTTGGGGGATATTGTGATTGCCACCGCCGCGATGAGCGCCATTCGCGCAGCGCACCCGGGGGCACACATCACCCTGCTCACCACCAAAGCCTACGCGCAATTGCTAGCACAAAGCCCGTATTTCAACGAAATCTGGGTAGATAGTAAGCCAAAATTGTTCGACCGCAACGCCCTTGCTCGCTTGAAAGCGATGCTTAATAGCAAACGCTGGGAGTGGATCTATGATTTGCAAACCAGCAAGCGCAGCACGCTCTACCAATGGCTTCTCGCCCGCCCGTGGCCACACATAAGCAATGTCAGCCGCTGGGCTAGCCACGGCTACACCGACCCTGCACGCCATGGCAAACATTCTTACGAGAACGATAAAGTCCAGCTTAGCATCGCAGGTATCACCATTGGCTTGCCCGACATTTCATGGCTAACTGCCCATATTAGCGCTATCGCTGCGTTGATTGGCAGCCACCGCAGCGTGCCCCAAGGCGAAAAACTTAATACGTTTGCCTTACTGGTGCCCGGTGGCGCCGCCCACCGCCCCGAAAAACGCTGGCCCGCCGAGCAATATGCCTCCCTCGCGCAGGAGCTTTCCAGCAAAGGCATTCGCCCCGTGCTGATTGGCACGCATGCCGAGGCTGCGGCGCTTGATTCCATTGCCGTGCGGGTGCCAACCGCTATCAACCTCTGCGGTAAAACCACCATCGCACAACTCGCCACCCTCGCCCGCCATGCTACGCTAGCGGTGGGTAACGACACCGGCCCCATGCATGTGATTGCGGCCGCTGGTTGTCCCGCCACCGTACTGTTCAGCCACGCCAGCGACCCCGCCCGCAGCGCACCCATTGGTAAGCAAGTAACCTGCCTGCGCGAGCGGGATTTGAGCGCGCTAAGCGTCGATCGCGTGCTCACCACCTTGACACCACGCGCGTAAGGCGTAGAGTCTATCATCATTTTTCGGAGTATGTATGACCAACGCCCAACCCACCCTTGCCGAAATCACCGTCACCCTGCCCGATGGCAGCACCCGCAGCTATGCGCGCGGTACCACGGGCGAACAGGTGGCCGTCAGCATTGGTGCAGGCCTTGCCAAAGCAGCGGTGGCTATGAAAATCGATGGCATTCAGCGCGATTTGTATTTGCCGATTCATGCCGATGCGAAACTGCAGATTTTAACGGCGAAAGACGCCGAAGGGCTAGATGTTATTCGCCACACTATCACCGCGCAGTTGCTCGCTAGCGCCATCAAAGCGCTTTACCCATCCGCCAAACTCGCCATTGGGCCGACGATTGAGAACGGGTTTTATTACGATGTAGAACTTGAGAACCCACTCACCCCCGAGGAATTACCCAAGATTGAAGCTAAGATGCGCGAGATTTTAGCGCTCGGAAAAACCGTCACGAGAGAAATGTGGAAACGCGACGAAGCGATTGCCATGTTCGAAAAACGTGGCGAAATTTATAAGGCCGAGATCATCCGCACTGCGCCGGATGCGGATGGTGTGAACACCACCAAAGGCCATGTGTCGCTCTACCGCCAAGGCGAGGGTGACGCGGCGTTTATCGATTTGTGTTTTGGCCCGCATGTGCCAAATTTTGCCAAAATTACCGCCGCGTTTGCACTCACCAAAATGTCGGGCGCCTATTGGCGTGGCGACAGCAAAAACAAAATGCTGCAACGTATTTATGGCGTAGCGTTTGCGAGCGATAAGGAACTTAAAGCCTACCAACTCATGATGGAAGAAGCTGAGAAACGTGACCATAGAAAATTGGGGCGTGAGTTAAATTTATTTCATATACAAGAGGAGGCTCAGGGCCAGATTTTTTGGCATGACAAGGGCTGGACAGTCTATCGCACGCTGGAGAATTTCATCCGCGACCGCATTCGTGCCGATGGCTATATCGAGGTCAAAACCCCCATGCTGGTAGATCGTGTATTATGGGAAAAATCCGGCCACTGGGAAAAATTCCACGAGAATATGTTCACCCTTGAATCCGAGGAACGCGCACTGGCACTTAAACCCATGAACTGTCCCTGCCATGTGCAAATTTTTAACCTTGGCATTAAGTCCTATCGCGATTTGCCGCTACGTATGGCGGAATTTGGTTCATGCTTTCGCAATGAACCATCGGGCGCACTGCACGGCATCATGCGCCTGCGCGGGTTTGTGCAGGATGATGCACACATATTCTGCACGGAAGGCCAAATCCTCAGCGAAACAGAGCGTTTCTGTACCCTTCTGCGAGGCGTCTACGAAACCCTTGGCTTCACAGATGTAATCGTAAAACTCGCCACCCGCCCAGAAAAACGCTCCGGTGATGATGCCACCTGGGACCGCGCCGAGGCAGCACTTGAAGAGGCCGTAAAGGCTGTGGGACTCGTTTATGAAATCACCCCAGGCGAAGGTGCGTTCTATGGGCCTAAGCTTGAGTTTCATCTCAAAGATGCGATTGGTCGCCTATGGCAATGT
>Ga0163144_10014001_pt1 | contig 16683 bp, 9 predicted proteins | sample OliLak19BULKMAT1_FD_123175 | JGI IMG/M metagenome (GOLD analysis project Ga0163144, IMG submission 123175) | Freshwater microbial mat bacterial communities from Lake Vanda, McMurdo Dry Valleys, Antarctica - Oligotrophic Lake LV.19.BULKMAT1 | ecosystem: Environmental > Aquatic > Freshwater > Lake... | reverse complement strand
TTAAGTTCCGGCAGCACTTGATTCTTTGCGTTGGCCACCCGGCGCCGCGCATCGTCCAAGCCGTCGCGCTGGTTCTGTAAATCAAGGCGATATTCGAGCGCGATGGCCGCCGCGTCCGCCATACTTATATCCGGTTCCGGTAGATCAATCACCTGTCCCGATACCGAAACTACGTCCTCAATGGGCAGACCCAGCCTAATTTTGTACCGCTCCAACTGTAATATATATTGGTCCACCAGGTTGGCGAGTGATGAGATTGCACCCTGCACTCTATTGCTCGCAATTCCCTTCTCGAAGGTCTCTTCCTTACCGGCCTCGACCTTCGCGATGGTGGCCATTTCCAGCCGTCGCAGACTCTCGAGCTGTCGCTGTTGATTCGCGATCGCGGATTTGGTCTGCATCAGTTCGAAGTAATCAACGGCAATATCCACCAAAAAACCGCGCCGAAAGCGTTCAAAGCTCCGCGCCTGATAAATTACGTTACGTTCCGCCTGAATCAGTTCCTCGCGCGCGACATCGCCCGCGCCACGAAGCAGAGGTAAATCTCCGGAGAGAACGATCCCCGACGATTGGCGGTATCCTCCGGTAGCCCGTTCCCTCAGCTGGTCGGTCGCACTTACAATCCAAGCTGCCTCAACGCTCCCTCCGTACGGAAGCCTCTGGGTTGCACGTAGCTGGTTCACGATATTAAGTGTGTGTTCAAAGCTGCCGCCCGTTCCTGCCCCGGTAGTGCCCACCGTGGTATCGTTGAACAGCCGGGGACCCCACAGGTGACGCTCGGCTAAAAGGCGGATCGCCGCGAGAACGTAGTCCTCCTCGGCGTTGAGATATTCTCTCCCGGAGAACTGGGCCTGCTGAAAAGATTCCGTGAGGCTCAACGAGCGGACCGCTTCTGCTGGGAGTGGCGGGCTTGAGCTGTCGGCTGGTGTCTGCTCTGTGTCTGGCTTGCCATCCGCTCCGACCGAAGTCGCGACTGATCCGGCCGTCGCGGCTCCTGCTGGCCTCTCGGTTCCCGTCCATGCTTCTAGCGAAATCCCTTCCGCAGCGGCGTACATCCGCAACTTCTCTGCCACATCGCGGGCTTCGGATGCGGGTGAATACCGCAGCCCCCCCGCGGCTGGATTGCGGGTCGTCGGCGACACATTGGTCGAGTTATTAGGCCTAGACGAGTCGGCCAAGACCCGCGGATAAGTGCCGTGGGGAACTCGGGTAGTGGCGACTTGAGCAGCCAGAATCTTCTCATCAACCCTCGCGAGGGTTCGATTGACGCGTGCTTCGATCGATTCATCGCGGGCGGCACCGCACCCGGCGAGGAGGGCGGAAGCAGTGAGAACTGCGGTCGCGGCAATAAAATAGGGAACTTTGCACTTTTTTTGGAGTTTCAAGCGGTCGCTCATTCGTAGTGTTATTCCCCGAAAATTCGGAAAAGTGCGCGTTCATCAACCGTTTCCCTGCCACCGCCGCACACTATAGATTGGTCCAAACGTTGCGTTTTCAAAGAATGGCACCTATTGTTGCAGCCCCCCCGCTTCAGACGATTCTCAGCGATTGGGTACGCATTCTGTTCAAGAAAAGTTCGGAATGCAATCCGATTTGATTGAGTTAGAGCCGCGGTGTGCCGCGGCGTCAGAGTGGGAGGCGCAGTCGGGCGAGTTAAACGGATTCGCCCCCGCAGATCGAGCCTTGCGGCACCGCAGAGTTAGTAGTAGGCTCTCATCCTAAGGGGAGCATCAGCCCCGATGCCTTCGGTTACTCACGACGCCCGTAGTTTCATGATCGATGGCCGCCGCATCTGGCTGGTAGGAGCGCGCGTTCCATACGCACGCCTGCCCCGGGACTTGTGGGCAGAGCGGATTCATGCTGCGAAGCTTGCTGGATTCAATCTTATTGAATCGCCTGTCTTCTGGAACCGTCATGAACCTCGTTCGGGCCGGCTGGACTTCACCGGCGAGAATGACCTGCGTCACTTCGTCGACTTGATAGGCAAAGCGGGGCTTTATTGTTCGCTGGGTGTGGGGCCCTATGTAAATGCTGGCTGGGACTTAGGCGGCATTCCTGCCTGGCTTGTTGATCTGGCATCCGGACGGTTGCGGACCACGGGTGGTCCGTTTCTTGAAGCAACATCGCGCTTTATCACAGCGCTGGCCGATCAGATCCGTGGTTGGCAGGTAACCGCGGCCGGGTCGGGCGGGCCGATTGTCATGTTGCAGTGCGAAAGCGAGTGGACTTGCTCGCACGAGGATCTGGCGAACGCGTACCTGGGTGAGTTAAATCGTTACCTGCGAGAATCGGGCCTCACCGTTCCGCTGATCAATGATAATCAACTCTGGGCGAGTGTTGAAGGACAGATTGACGGGTGGTCGGACACTGAGAATCCGTTAGAGCAGATCCGCCAACTCGCGGTGGTTCGGCCCGAGCAGCCCCGCATTGTTGTAGACTTACTTTCGTACGAACCCGATACGTGGGGAAGGCCTTCGTCGCCCGCTGTGACTCCGTTCGCGGCATTGCGCCGGGCGGCGGAAGTGCTCGCGGGCGGCGGACAGTTTATCATTCAATCGTTTTGCGCCGGGATCTCGTTCGGGTTTACCGGCGGGCGCACCGCGCAAGACCCGCACTCATTTGTTACAAGCGTCAGTGACGTGCAGTCGCTTATGAATGAAGCGGGCGCGCACCAGAATGCTTACACAACGATTCGGCGCATCGCGACCTTCGCCTCGCGGTTTGGTCGGGTATTTGCCAACCTAGATCCGGCGTACCGGCCGGTTTCGCTCGCGCCTCAGGCGGCCTCTTCGCTTGAGCTGAGGCAAGAGGCGGGCGAAGGCAGTGCCAAGGCACGCAAGGCGGCGAGTAGTCAAAGCACGGCGCGTGGGGGCACCTCGATTATTCATGGCGTTGGGTCACAGGGGAGCGTTGTATTTTGTTTCGGTGATGAGCCCCAGCCCACGGGGGCATCCGCGGTGGCCCGGCCGCAGCAAGTAAACTTAATTCTTGGCGACGGCTGGACACTGCCTATTACGCTGCCCACCGAGGGCGTGGCGTGGTGCTTGTTTGATGTGAACATCAGCGGGCGATGCAGGCTTGATTATTGCAACGTAAGTGCCTTGGGTGTCGTCGGCCAGACGATGGTCTGCTTCGGTGCCCCGGGGAGCCGGGCGATGATCTCCGTGAACGGTTCGCCAGTGGAGGTAGACATCCAGCCCGACAAGCCGGTAATCATCGATCACGAAGGGCTTACGTTGATTCTGGTGCCCCAGGACTACACTGATAATGTCTTCTTCCGCGACGACGGAGTGCTGCTGGGAATCGCTAACCTAAGCGTCGATGGAACCGTCACCCCGCTGCCGCAGTCAAAGTCGTACCAGTTCGTCACCTCTGGGGGCGAGCAGCGCACCGTGACCGTTGAACATCCGCGCGGCCGCCACGCGGCGGAAAAGCCGCCCGCGCCGGCTCTGGGCTCGTGGCAGTACGCGAGCGTCCAGGATTACATCGACGGAACCAGTGAACGTTTCGCAACGGTAGCGGGCGCGGCTGATATGACCAAACTCGGCGTGCCCTTTGGCTATGGCTGGTACCGACTCACGGTCGAGGCGGGATCCTCGCAAAAGATTAGAACGCTCTTTCCCTTCAGTCGAGACCGACTCCACGTCTTCAACGCGGGAAAGTTCGCGGCGGTGGTGGGGGTGGGCCCCGGCGCCGTTGGCGATGCCTCCATCTCCTATAAGAAGGGACCGCAGCACCTCGTGCTGCTCGCCGACAATCTCGGTCGCTTCTGCGAAGGCGTGAATCTGGGCGAGTCCAAGGGTTTGTACGGCGATGTTTATCTGGTCGCTCCAATTAAGGTCGCAGCCCCTAAGATCGCGCCGGGCAAGACAATCGAAGTACTTAGCTTTCGATCACCCCTGTGGGAGGTGCGCAGCGGGGATACCACCATGCCCGAGCGGCTGGGTTGGCTTATCCATCATAAACGCAAGAGCTCGCTGGTCATCCGCTTCTCTCACCCAATTCCGTCGGGCCTTGTGCTTGTGAACGACCAACCAATGGCTTACATGGATTCCAGCGGCCCGACGACGTATGTCGTCGAGGAGTCACAGTTTGATCGGGGCTCCGTACATCTTCAAATAGCGCCAGTGAACTCCGCTGACCCCGCGGCGGATTTCGCGCTCCTTACCGACAACCCTATCGAAGTCTTTGAGGTTACGCACACCTTAAGCGATCAGGCCGATGTTGCGTTCGCGAAGTGGGAGCCGCCGGTAGCGAGCGCGTTTGTCCCGTTCCCGAAGAAGCATGAGGGACCCTCCTGGTGGCGCTGCACTTTCCCCAGCGATAAGCCGGTGCCATTGTACTTTGAGGCCGTCGGTATGACCAAGGGTCAGATTTACGTCAACGGCCGCCACCTGTGCCGTTACTGGGTTGCTACTGCGGAAGGGGAAGATGTTCCGCCTCAATCGCGGTATTTTGTTCCGGCCTCCTGGCTTCACGCACCCGGCGGTACACAGAACGAGCTTATGCTCTTTGACGAACATGGGGCAGCGCCAGTGAAGTGTAAGTTTACACATGCCACTTAAGGCAACTGGGTGTTTTAAACCCTCCGTTGTTTTATAAGTTGAATGTCAAGACCGATGCTTATTTTTGGCAGCGCGGCCAAGCGGGCTTTCCACAACCCATCCACCAAGGGCCCAAGTGAAACCTGAAAAAGGTTGGCGCAACCAGCCCCAATAGCACCTTTGTCTTAAAGTTAGCACTGGCGCGCGGGGTGATCGCAGTGGTCACGCCGCAGGCATAGCTTGATCAAGGGTTATTCATCATCACGGTTACTTGCTCAAGTTTCGATTCGGCCTCGCTGAGGCGTAACTGTAACACATTGATATTTTTTCGGATAGTGTCTCGGCTGAAATTGTCAAGCCCGTTGCGCATCAGAGAAGACTGATGGCGATCAATCTCCAGTCTAACGCGACTAATCTCGGTCGTTAGTTCCAGCGCCCGGGTTTTTAACTCAAACGCCTTCAGACCAGCCGCGAACACGGGTGGTTCCTCAACGAAACCGTCGCGACCACTCCCACCAGGCGTTAGGACGCACAGCGCGGGAGTTTTCGGTAGCGTCTCATCGGTGCCCGCTCTTACGAAGACGCCATTATTAATTAATAATCGCTGGGCCCCCGCATCGAAGACTCTCGCCGTTCTCTGGGAACGTGCACGGTTATTCGCGCGCTGGGCCTTACCGGAAACCAGCGTCCATTGCCCCGAACTCAGGCCCGGCTCGATCACTTTGTCGGCGGGAAGACTAGCGTTTCGCGTTAAGCGTTGACGGCGGATCTGCCAAGCGTCACCCAGCGTCTGGGTGTCCAGATCAGCGCGAGAAGTAATGTTACGATTCAGACCCGGTGCCAGTTGCGGGTTGAGTTGGTGCAGGTGTTCATAGTTGCCCATGACCAAGGTAACATCAAGCCGCTCTCCCTCGCGTTCGATCTGCAGCCCAACTTTGTCGCCGGGCGAGTGTGAAACGATAACGGCCCGCATCGACGATTGGTCCATTACCACGGTGCCGTCGATCCGGTGGATGATGTCGCCAGCTTGAAGCACGCGAGACGAATCGAACCCGTCGAGGGGTAGGCTTATCTGTACGCCCGCGTTCAGCCCCTCAAGTTGCGAAAACTGCACACCCATCGCCGCGCGAGGCGAGGTTATGAATCGACCGTACGCCGCGTTCTCAAGGCGCTGCCGTTGTTCGGCCGCCAACGACCCTGGAGGCGAAGTTAAAAGATAGCCCTCGATGAGTGCTAATGTGACGCTTCCATCGGATTGCAACTGGACTGAAGCATTTTCGCGTTGCTCGAGCGACTGATCGTTTAACTTCGCGACCAATGCCCGCAACTGAGCCTCAGGTTCGAGGTGAGAGCCAAATGAGGCCCCTGAAAAACTTAGAGCCAGTGAGCCGCCGATGATTCCGCGCCAAAATAGTGAGGGCCGCTGAAGCGAACGCATAGAGCGAAGAGTAGGCCCCAACCTTTACCGATCGTGAAGCTACCCCTTAAGCCGCTTTTAACAAGCGACTCCCGAGGCAAAATTCCCCGCAATTCCGAAGGGTCGGGCCAAAAAGCGGCCTCCGAAGGCGGTCGCCAAATCACCCTCCCGTCTCTACCGCCGCGCGCTGGGTGAGCCATTTGTCGGCGAGTTTCACCACCGCCTCGTGCAGTTCCAGCGCCGAGGTGTGCGCGACATCGTTCTTGATGTTGTTGATCATAACGCTGAACGCGAGTTGTTGCCCGCTTTCTGGGTTGGTGATATAACCAGAAAGGGTACGCACCCCGTTGATGTATCCGCTCTTGGCCTGAAGATGGTTCTTAAGTTTGGCCCCGGCGAATCGTTTGCGCAGTGTGCCCGTGCCGACCTCCGCCAGGCTCTCTGCGAAGAGGGGACCGACGCGTTTTTCTGAAGCGATTGCGCTGAGCCAGCGCGTAAAAGTAAGCGGCGCAACCGCGTTCTCGCGGGACATGCCCGACCCATCCGAAATTATGGTACTTGAAGCCGCTGATGGCCCGATCTTTTCAGTCATCATCATGCGCAACACGGTGGCACCGTTCCCCCAACTTCCAGGCTCCTTGGTGACAGCATGCCCCATGCGCTTGAGCAGACATTCGGCGTAGAGATTTGCAGAATCGTTATTGCAACGTTTGAGCACCTCTATGAGCGGGGTTGAGACTACGGCAACAACTCGCCCCCCGGTAAGATCCTCGCCCTCTTTGGCAAGACGCACGTTCTTGAGCGGGACGTTTATGCCCGCGCCTGTCAGCGAAGTCGCGAGGAGGCGGCCCACAAACATCGAAGGATCGTGGTAAGTGGACTCAATGGGGGCCAGAGATTTGTGGCGAACGTCGCCTCGCAGCACGAACTTATTTTCGCCGGGATCGCGGGTAAGCCACGCGGCGTTGTTACCTTCCTTGACCGTGCGTGACCTCACTTCGACGTGAATCCAAGGCGCGGCGGGCTGCAGTGAGTACACAGCCGGGCTGCCAGGACCATCAGGGTTTGGCGCTGGGAAGACGTGAACTACGTTGGCATGAAAGTTAACTCCGGCCACCTGCGCACAGTAACCGCGTGAGAGTTGGTCGGTGGGCCAACTCGGATGCACCAGTTGCCGATCAAAGACGCGATCGTCGACGATGATCTGGTCGATGGCAGATGGCTTGACTTTGACCACCGCGCCCGCCAGCGTGCCGAGCAGGTCGCTGGTGGTCAGCTTCGGAGTCATTTTCTCGAGTACTTGAGGGTCGGCGAGCGATGGATCGCCGTCGCCCCGAATGATAAGCGTCGTGCCATCGAGAACTAGCTGTGTCTTAAACGCAAAGTCGGGCCCCAGTATTAGCGTTGCAGCGCCGCTCGTGAGCAGTTTCATGTTGCTCGCGGGGATGAAAGCTTCATCGGCCCGGATGGCGGCGAGTTGAACGCCGGTCTTTATATCGTAAATGCTAACCCCGACTTTAGCCTCGCCCCACTTAAGCCCGTTCATCAGCCGACGAACGTCGTCGGTTAACTCGCCCGCTTGGCTCCAGGCTCGGGTACTTAAGGCGGCGACAAAGCAAAGACACGCGGTCGCACAGACTCGCGTGAAACTGCTGGGGTTATGAGAGGGCCTCTGAGTAGTGCGCGTTGCGTCCATGCTGAGATGCCCTCTGATTATCGCCCGAAAAAACGAAGAAATTACTAGCCGCGGGCACACTACCCGAGCGCGGAATATATATCGGCCTAACGATGGAGCGATCACCCACAAAAAAGACTAATGTCCGGCTCGTTTGCTTTCATCGCCACGCATCGCGGGGGCATCAGCCAAAGCTACGGGTTCGCGAGGTAAGCGTCTTATAAAAACGCCATTCTTGGCTCAAGAGGTAATCCCGGCCAAATGACTCTGCAGTGGCCACTTGGATTCTTTAATGGATTTACGAAGTTGGGCCAGACGGGTCAGGGCAGCCTTCGGCTGACCGCTGCTCAAAAGCAGTCCCCCAAAGGGCATTTCTGCAGTGACTGGATTTACAGGGTCTATTAAATCTTGCCAGCAGATAGAATGCACGTAGGGCTTACTGGCGATAACGGCGCCCGCCGCGAGCATCCACGCGGCTTGCTGGGTCTCACTCCACGGTTCGTGCCAGAAACCCGGCTCGTACGCATCGGTCGGCTCGGCGCCGCTCCGGGGCCTGAACGGTTTAGCGGTGATCGGTGCGCTGGGGCAACCAAAGGCCGAGACCACGATTGGTTTCTCGAGCGATGCGAATCGGTCGAGCATGGCGGAGAGACTTAATAAATCTCGCGTCGCCAGGCCCGGCTCGGCGTGACCCATCTGTGTCCGGATGCAGAGTGCATCAATCTGCGAAGGAGGGTGCGCCGCGCCAGCCTGCACCACGGCTTCGGCATAAATAAACGGCGGGATCGATCGGCGATTGAGCGCGTGGTACTCGCCCCAGGGCTGGGATACTTCGAGCTGAATCTTGGCGGAGGGGTGCAACTTGCGAACCAGTTGGATGCACATTTTTGTAAGATCAACGATCTGCTCGAAGCTGATCTTAAAGTTCATGTTAACATGCAGACCGCTCGCCACCGTCCAACGCGTCACGGTGCGGCGGTAGCGGGTCACGACGGCGGTGACATGCTCAAAGACCAGGTCGCGGAGGGTTTCGTAATCATTCTCCCAAATGAACAGGAAATCAGGGGCGCACTGGGGACGAAAGTCAAGCAGTGGCCCGCCGATCACAGGGAGTTTGGCGGTGCGGATGGCCCACTCAATCCAGCGATCAGTAGACTGAAAGTTATTCTTACCTTCGGTGGGTTCGAGGTCGATCCACCGCATCGGCATCGTAATAAAATCACACGTTGCCAGCACCGCGCGCTGCTGAATCTCTGTGAATGAGCCGGGGCTGATCGCACAACCTATGAGCGGCGGTTCGCTCAAGACGCAGTATCCCGCGCCTGGAATTACAATCGGCGTTCCCGGCGGCGGAGTCTCGGGCGTCAGCCGCGCCAGGTGGGCACTGGCATCTTTGTATCCCTGCCCGCTCATCCGGAGCTGAAACTGCCGCTCGGCGTTCAGTAACGCGATCTGCTCGCCGGTTTCGATGCCGGTCGCCAAGGCATGGCTCGCGAGCCGATCCGCCCGTCCGTTAAACCCCCCGCGAGCTATCTCCCCCTCGCCCACAGGCATCCGCTGAGCCACCAGAGCGCTCGTGAAGGATTCGCGTGCGGAATCAAATTGCTTCATCAGTGGATGGTCGCCGGAGAGGTCAAAGAGCCCCCAGTCCTCCATTTTGTTCAAGACGACCATAATTTGGCGGCGGGCCAGCTCGATGGTCAGGAGGTAGGGTTGGACATGGTCGGGTAAAAGGCACGTCTGCACTGTAAGCAAACCCAGCGAGCTCCCCGGCACGTGCGCGCCAGTGGGGTTCGCCAGCGATTCGGGCTTCCCAATTAGCATCTGCACACCCAGCCCCACCGTCGTATGTACCGCTTTGGCCGCGTCAACCACGCCAGTTCGCAGCGCAATCTCTCCCTGCACCGGCGTGTCTTCCGGCCCGATCAAATATGCGTGCCGCGGAGGAAAGTGCCTCGCATCCACGCCCTCGGCATCAAAAACTACGAAGCTTAACATGCGTCTGCGTTCAACTCCCTGCCGCGTCGTCTCACTGCGCTCTCGGTCTGCCCATGGTGCCCGCGGCTGCAAACCGCTGCTTCTCTCGCTAGCCCCACTATACGGGCGACAACCGGCTCTTGGCAAAGAGCAAGAGGCCCTACTTTTGCCACGGGTCGTTAATCCGTCGAACCGGTGGCAGCGAGCAGCACGATGGCGTCGTAGAGAAAGTGGGCCGCAACCGCAATCCCCAGCCCTCTAAAAATGAACAACGCGGCGAAATACAGCCCGGCGACTGCGTAGTACGCGAGTAATCGTAACTGAATGCCTCCGCCCGGATGATCGAGATTGTGGTAGAGCGCGAACAACACTGCGGAAACCACCGCACCGACGGTCAACGCGACGCCTTTGGAAGCTTGCAGGAGGTCGGCTACTACAAAGTAAACGCCCGCAATCACAATGAATCGGAATAGGAGCTCCTCATATACCCCGGCTCCCGCCGAAAGCGTGAGTTTCGCCTGCCAGGAGAGAGCGGCCAGACTTGCCTGATCCATCGTGCCCGCCGACATCAACGCGGAGGATTGAATTAATAATCCGAAGATGAGCAGCGGGAGAGTCCAAACCATCGACTCGCCCAACATTCCGGCCAGATACCTCGGCTTCACAATCAAGGGATCTTTTTCGAGAATGTGCCAAACCGTCAGAATTGTTAAAAGAACGATCGGTGGGATGTGGAAGCTGGCAACACCAAAGGCCCGGAAAAAACTGGCGAGAATGCCGTACGCGGCGATGGAATCCTGAACGCCCTCCGAAGGCTTCCGAAGATAATACCAAGATCCTACTTCATACAAAATGATGAACGGCAGCAGAAACACCAAGACGTGCAGGGGCCGCGTGGAGCAATCGGCATAGCGCATGGAGCGAGTCGTTGGGCCAAACAACCCAAAGACCGAAGACCCAGATTTTGTGGTCGCTTTCGCCATTGCTCTACCGACTGATCCGTCACCGTTTGCACCGGGCCGCGCCTTGGTTTGAAGAATGGCTCGTCTCGTCGAACATCCGACGATTTGTGCCACGAGGGTACCCTCTTCGCACCCCGTCTAAAGGTGCGAAGTTGAGTGCTTCCCGCAAGCGCCTCCCGCACCTTCGCCAAGCTCTACCTCGTTAGGTATACATACCTTTGGGTATCATGACTGACCTTTGGGCCGTAAAGCGACAGCAAGCTCGGGCCGCTGCGGCTCCGCTCGCCGTGCGGATGCGGCCGCGCACGCTAGGCGAGTTTGTTGGCCAGCAACACATTTTGGGCGAAGGTCGGTTGCTGCGCCGGATGCTCAAGGCAGATGCGATTACCAGCATCATTTTGCACGGCCCCCCGGGAACCGGCAAGACGACGCTGGCGGAGCTCATCGCCAATACCACCAAACGTAAGTTTGAACGTGAGAACGCCGCGAGCGTGGGGGTGAAGCGGGTTCGAGAGATCACCGAGGAGGCCGCGAGGCGACTGGAACTGGAGAACCGCCGTACCGTCTTGTTCCTCGACGAAATTCATCGATTCACCAAGTCACAGCAAGATGTGCTGCTGAGCGATGTTGAGTCCGGCCTGATTACGTTGATCGGCGCAACTACCGAGAATCCGCTCTTCAGCGTGAACTCCGCCTTGGTAAGCCGCAGCACGCTCTTTCGCTTGGAGCCGCTGGCCCCGGCAGATATTGTCGCGACGCTTCGCGCGGCCCTGAGCGACCGCGAACGCGGATACGGCAACCATAACGTAAATATAAGTGAAGAAGCACTGGCGTTATGGGCCAATCGGAGCGATGGTGACGTGCGCCGGGCACTCACCGCCCTCGAAGTCGCTGTGCTCTCTTCGCCGCAGCGCGCTGCGGGATCGAGTCTTACGATAGATCTTGCGGTCGCTGAAGAGTCAATCCAGCAGAAAGCCATAGTCTACGACGGGCGGGGCGACCAGCATTATGATTGCGCCTCGGCCCTGATTAAATCGGTTCGGGGTAGCGATCCCGACGCCGCGCTTTACTGGCTCGCAACGATGATTACCGCGGGTGAAGATCCCCGCTTTATAGCCCGGCGACTCGCGATTCTCGCCAGCGAAGATATCGGCAACGCCGATCCAAGGGCCATCATGGTCGCCGCGGCGGCGTGGGAACTCGTGGAACGAATCGGCATGCCCGAAGCTAGAATTACTCTAGCGCAGGCTGTTACCTATCTCGCGTGCGCGCCCAAGAGCAACGCGGCGTACCTTGCCATTGAGGAAGCAACGGAGGATGTGCGTGGGGGCCGAACGATCCCGGTGCCGGTTCATATTAAAGACGGTAATGTCCGCAAGGCGACACGATTAAGCGCGGGCTCAACGAACGCCAACGACCAAACTTACGACTACGTCCACGACCACGCAGACGGCGTAGGCCGCCAAGATTATCTCGGAGTAGACAAAACCTATTATCGACCCACCCAACACGGCAGTGAAAAAGCAATGGCGCAGTATCTGCAGCTCGTGCGAGAGGTGCGTGCGAAAGCGAGGGCCGAACTTCTCGCGACGCAGAGCGGAGCGGCGATTGAGCCGCGCGCCTTACATCGCGGCTTGCAAGCCGGAGATCAAGCCTCGCCCGAGCCACCCCCGGTCCACCCGCTTCGAGGCGCCCAGCCTTGACCCCCGATGTTCCTGACCCCAAGGCGGGCAAAGCTCGCCTGCGTGCTGAGATATCCGCTGCTGTTCGTGCCGTTCCTGCGGTCGCCCGCATCGAAGAGTCGCGCCGAGTCTGCGAATGCATTCTTGCCTCACCCTGGTATCCGCCCGCGCAGGCGCTGATGATTTACATTCCGCTCCGGTTAGAGGTCGATGTTGGCCCTTTGGCGACCGCCGCGTTGGACGCGGGCAAGGCGGTGTATGTGCCGGAGTTCGACCCTCAATCGCGGGCGATGTGGCCGGTGCGGATAGATGCTTGGCCTTCGGAAAAACGCTCGCTCGGCAAGATGGGCGTGCTCATCGCCGAGCATGGCGAGGAACCCGCGCGGGTGCACCTCCCGATGGCGACACTGATCGTGGTGCCCGGAATCGCGTTTGATTCCTCGTGCAACCGCCTCGGACGGGGGATGGGGTTCTATGATTACTTCCTGAAGGGCGTGGACCGCTCATGCGTGTTCGTCGGTGCATCGTTCCAATGCCAGTGCGTAAGCCCCGGCACGCTTCCGGTTGAAGAACACGATGTTACGATGCACGCGGTGGCGACACCCGCGCGACTTTACACCGCAGCGCGGCCTTATGGCACTGCCGCGTCGTTACGGGGCGGGTGATGCCAAGCGAGGGTGCGGTCACACAACGGCCCCGCCGCGTCGTCGTTTCGGCATGGAAAGCCGGGGCGAACTCGAGTGAAATGTGGGTTAGATGTCGGTGCGGTGCTACGCGGGTCGTAGGGTAAACTGTAAGTAGTTCAGTGTAATTTTCTTTGTCCGCTGTCTTGCTAAGGATGGTAATTCGATGGCTCTTCCCTCTCAGATCGAACGTAACACCGGGTCTAGTCGCGGCGGTCAGACTCGCCAGACCAACATGCTTACGTCGCCGGCTGTGCTGATCCTCGGTGGTATCTTGCTCATTTCTGCCGCCGCCTACGGCATCTACCAGCTCTGGCCGAGTTCCGCGCCCGCCGCGGTCAAGGAAGCGGCGTTGCCCGCCGCCAAGGAAGCCGCGACCGCACCGCCCCCGGTAAGCATTCGAGAAGGCACGCCCGTTCCCGTCACTCCGCAGCAAAAACCGGCGGGAAGTCTCGGCGAGGCGTTCACGCAAGCCACCCCGATTGCACAACCCGCGCCCGGCCAGCCAAGCTCGACACTCACGACTTCCACCCCTCAGCCTGCTGCAACCCCGGTCACTCCCACCAAGCCATCGCCGGTCGACGTCTCGCGCACAGATCTCAAGCCCGTTGATCCAACAAGCACAGCAGGCACCGCCACGCTGCCGCCAACTGTCACTCCCGGGCTCACTCCCTCATCCGCAGCGAACTCGATCACTCCCACAACAAGTACGAATGCGTCGCGTGCGCAAGTCGAAGCCGCCGATCGGGCGCTCGCCGCAAATAAGCCGCTCGAAGCCCGCACCGCGCTCAGCCGTGCGCTCTTTAGCACAGAGACTGCCCGGGCCGACCAGGAGATGCTCCGGCAACGGCTCGCGACGCTTAACCAGGATCTCGTCTTCTCATCGAAAGTAACTCCCGGCGACCCCCTCTCTGAGATGTATACCGTGGTGGGGGGCGATGCCCTTGAGAAGATCCGCCGCAAGCGAGAACTGACAACCGAGTGGATGCTGATTCAGCGAATCAATAAGCTTGCTTCGCCCGATTCGCTTAAGATCGGGCAGAAACTCAAACTCGTACGTGGACCCTTCCACGCGATCGTGCATAAGGCCAACTACCGGGTAGATGTCTATGCGGGATCGCCCGACGACAGCCCGGAGTCCTGGCTTTACATACGCTCGTTCAAGGCGGGGATGGGTGCGGATAATGGCACCCCCCTAGGAGTCTTCAAAGTTAGAAACAAGATGCAGAACCCCGGTTGGACGAACCCGCGGACCGGCGCGAAGTTTGACGCCGATGACCCGGCGAATCCGATCGGCGAATATTGGCTCGGGCTGGTGGGCCAAGGCGACTCCGCTCCGATCACCGGTTATGGCCTCCACGGTACGATCGAGCCAGCAAGCGTTGGCCAGCAACTGTCGATGGGTTGCGTTCGACTGCTAGATGAGGATATCGAGTTACTGTACGAACTCCTGGCTCCTAAAATTAGCATAGTCAAGATCCTGCCATAGCGGATACTTTGATGATAATCTGTCTTGGCCGCCGTCCGAGGGTGGCTCCGGCGAAAAAAATGAATCCACTGTCCAACAGAAGCGGAATCCTAACGCAACACGAGTAAAGCTGTGCCATCGCCAAATCCGTTGACCGCTAGTAGAAAATCATCCGAACGCTTCTTACTATTGGCCCCGATAAGCTCTGCCATCGACGAGGTCTTTGCTTCGGATTTTCAGGCTTTCAAAGCCTCCCCACGGTCGCTGCACTGCACACTTATGCCGTCTTCCGTCAGTGGGGGGTATACCCATCTCGCAACTCGCCTTCTTCAGAGGGGAACTCTTGGCTAAAAAACCGCCTTCCAAGCCTGTCAAACCATCCGAGAGAGGGGCAAACTCAAATCGAAACGCCTCCGCCTCTGTCGCGCGAGCCAAGAGCGCAAAGTCGAAAAAGCCCCAAAACCTTAAGTCAGACAAAGCCAAGTTGAAGAAATCATCAACGGTACCGGCCGCTCCGACCAAGGGAAAGGTCGATGTCTCAAAGCGCGAATCTTCCAAAAAGCGCGAATCCTCCAAACTTGGAGTGGTCAAACCCGAATCCGTCAAATCCGGCTCCGTTAAATCCGGCTCGGTCAAACTCGGCTCGGTCAAACTCGGCTCGGTCAAACTCGGCTCGGTCAAACCCGGCTCGGTCAAACCCGGCTCGGTCAAACCCGGCTCGGTCAAACCCGGCTCGGTTAAACCCGGCTCGGTCAAATCCGGCACGGTCAAACTCGGCTCGGTCAAATCCGGCTCGGTCAAACTCGGTACGCCCAAGGGTGGGGCGTCGGCGAAAGACCGCCCACGGATGGACGCGGCGGCGTCGAAGCCAAGCAAGAGCACCGGTGGAGTTTCAATCAAGGCCGGTTCAGCAATCGAAAAGGACGGAGCGAAAGCGCCCAACGTAACTAAAACGAAGGATCTATCCAACCGAGAAAAAAACTCGATCGCGGGCGGACGGTCCAACGGCAAGTCAGAAGTGAAGGCGGACGAGCCAAGCAGTCGTCCGGCCAAGCCGCAGGTGAAACCCGAGGTAAAGCCAGCAGTGAAACCAGAAAGTAAGTCGGGGGAATTGCCCGCACCCAAGTCAACATCCACGACAGCGGCAAAGCCATCGGCGCAACCAGACCTCAAGCCCGATTCAAAGCCCGAGTCCAAGTCAGACTCCAAGCGCGACTCCAAGCCCGACCCCAAGTCCGAGCAAAAGCCGGGGGCAAAACCGCAACCCAAGCCCGAGGCGAGCGAGCCCCCTAAGACGTTGCACGCCCAGACCGAGCCAGTAGCAGATGCCCCCGCCGACCCGGCCAAGAAGAAAGCTCCAAAGGGCGCGGCTCCCGAAGATCAAAAGTTAAACTCGAAACCTGAAAAAAAGGCGCAATCAAAGTCGGCAAATCTCGCTCGGCAGGCAACCCCAGAGAAGGCCGCCAAGCGTCAAGAAGCCGTGGGCGGTTCAGGTGGCATCGGCGCAGCGAAAGGCGAGCCAGAGGCCTCGGGCCGGGAGCAGGGTACAAGCCTTGGTGATAAGTCAACCTCCGTGAAACCCGCAGTTTCGCTCGCGCAGGCGATGCCCGGGACTGTGGGTGTGAAGCCGGCGGGCACAGCCCCCGCGCAGCCCGCCAAGCCGACCAATCCCAATCAACCCCCGCGTCCGATCAAACGGCCCAAGCCGCCGCCGTCGGTCACGCAGATGCCCCCGGGCATGGGCCGCCTTCTCGACGCCAAGAATCCATTCCGCGCGCCGCTCATCCCATCTGGCCCTAAGGCGATGGCCCAGCGTCCCTTGGGCGCTCACGCCCACGACGCTGGCGAAGGCCCCAAGATCGATGGCAAAACACCATACAGCAAACGCGAACTGGACCGTTTCCGCGCAATGTTAAGTCGTAAGCGCTCCGAGCTGGTGGGAGATGTAAGCACCCTCGAGGGCGAAGCACTCCGGGGCCAGAATGGCGCGAACGCCGGTTCACCAACTCACATGGCCGAGCAAGGCTCCGAAACCTACGAGCAGGGACTCTCGCTCGACCTCGCCGCGGCGGATCGTAAGATTATCCGTGAGATCGACGATGCACTCGAGCGCATCGATAAGGGAACCTTCGGCCTGTGCGAGCTTACCGGCCGACCCATCAAGGCGGAGCGACTCGAAGAGCTTCCGTGGGCGCGTTACTCGATCGAAGCCGCGCGAGAACTGGAACGTCAGCCCAACCGCTAATTGGGTCGTGGGTTCGATGGCGGTTAGGGT
>Ga0163144_10013999_pt1 | contig 16686 bp, 16 predicted proteins | sample OliLak19BULKMAT1_FD_123175 | JGI IMG/M metagenome (GOLD analysis project Ga0163144, IMG submission 123175) | Freshwater microbial mat bacterial communities from Lake Vanda, McMurdo Dry Valleys, Antarctica - Oligotrophic Lake LV.19.BULKMAT1 | ecosystem: Environmental > Aquatic > Freshwater >... | reverse complement strand
CTCGATTGCTAGCCGCCATGCCTATAATCGGCACGTCAGTTGCCCGCTTTCCCAGCGCCGGGGAGGTGGAGTGGCACTGGGTTAATCTGTCCCCAGAAAGTCCACAGGCAATTGTGGATAAGCTGTTGATGGATTTTCATGTTGGTACCCTGCAACGACGAAATATCTAGAGTTGGCGCGGGTTTCAGCGGGGTGGCTGTGGCTAGAATGAGGCCCCAACAAGCAGTTGCCATACGTTTTGTTGGAAGGCGCGTCAGAGTTTTGACGCGCCTTTTTTTATGCACTTTGCACGCCTGCGAACGCCGCAGGTGCTGCCCTCTTCGCGCTCGATGAATCACATCCGCAACTTCTCGATCATTGCCCACATCGACCACGGCAAGAGCACCTTGGCCGACCGACTGATCCAACGCTGTGGCGGCCTGTCGGACCGCGAGATGGAAGCCCAGGTGCTCGACTCGATGGATATCGAGCGCGAGCGCGGCATCACCATCAAGGCGCAGACCGCGGCACTGGAATACAAGGCGCGCGACGGCCGGGTCTACCAACTCAACCTGATCGACACACCGGGGCACGTCGACTTCAGTTATGAAGTCAGCCGGTCGCTCTCGGCCTGCGAGGGCGCCCTGCTGGTGGTCGACGCCAGCCAGGGCGTGGAGGCGCAAACGGTGGCCAATTGCTATACGGCGCTGGAACTGCACGTCGAGGTTGTGCCCGTGCTGAACAAGATGGACTTGCCACAGGCCGACCCGGAGTCCGCCAAGGCCGAGATCGAGGACGTGATCGGCATCGACGCCACCCACGCCATCCCCTGCTCCGCCAAGACCGGGGAGGGCATAGACGAGATCCTCGAAGCCGTGATCCAGCGCATGCCCCCACCCAAGGGCAATCCCACCGGACCACCGCGGGCCATGATCATCGACTCCTGGTTCGACAATTACGTCGGGGTGGTGATGCTGGTGCGGGTGGTCGACGGCTCCCTGGCCAAGGGCGAGCGTATCCGCATGATGGCCACCAACACGGTCTACGGCATCGAGCAGATGGGCGTGTTCACGCCCAAGTCGGTATCGCGAGAGGTGTTGAAGGCCGGCGAGGTGGGCTTCGTGATCTGCGGCATCAAGGAGTTGCAGGCTGCCAAGGTGGGCGACACGCTGACGCTGGAGAAGAAGCTGCCCAACAACGCCGGCCCGGCGGTCGAGGCCTTGCCCGGGTTCAAGGAGATCCAGCCGCAGGTGTTTGCCGGTCTGTACCCTACCGAAGCCAGTGAATATGAGTCACTGCGTGACGCATTGGAGAAGCTCAAGCTCAACGACAGCTCGCTGCGCTATGAGCCCGAAGTCAGCCAGGCGCTCGGCTTTGGCTTTCGCTGCGGCTTTCTCGGCCTGCTGCACATGGAGATCGTGCAGGAGCGCCTGGAACGCGAGTTCGATCAGGATCTGATCACCACGGCGCCGTCCGTAGTCTACGAAGTGGTGCTCAACGACGACACCGTGCTGAGGGTGGAGAACCCCAGCAAGATCCCCGATCCAGGCCGCATCCGCGAGATCCGCGAGCCGATCGTCACGGTACAGCTGTACATGCCGCAGGACAGCGTCGGCCCGGTGATGACCCTGGCCAACATCAAGCGCGGCCAGCAGATCAACATGGCTTACCACGGCCGCCAGGTGCACCTGACCTACGAGATGCCACTGGCTGAGATCGTGCTCGACTTTTTCGACAAGTTGAAAGGCGTCTCGCGTGGCTACGCCAGCATGGACTACGAGTTCAAGGAGTACCGCGCTGCCGACGTCGTCAAGGTCGATCTCTTGATCAACGGCGATCGCGTGGATGCCCTGTCGATCATCGTGCACCGTGCCCAGAGCCAGTACCGTGGACGGGCTGTGGCGGCCAAGATGCGCGAACAGATCCCGCGCCAGATGTACGACGTGGCGATCCAGGCCGCCATCGGCGCCAACATCATCGCGCGTGAGAACATCAAGGCGCTGCGCAAGAACGTGCTGGCAAAATGCTACGGTGGTGACATCAGCCGCAAGAAGAAGCTGCTCGAAAAACAAAAGGCCGGCAAGAAACGCATGAAGCAGATCGGCGCCGTCGAGGTGCCGCAGGAAGCGTTTCTGGCCATTCTGCAAGTGGACGATTGATCGGCATGATGAGCACACTCACCGGGTTGTTGTACGGCGCGCTGGTGGTCTATCTCGGCGGCTGGTTCCTCGGCTACTGGATCGGCAACTTCGCTCTGCTGCTGCTCATGTTGACGGTGGTCACGCTCGGCTACTGGCTGGCTGAACGCTTCATGTTCCAGCCAGCCCGCGAAGGGGCGGCCACTCGCCTGGCGGCAGAGCACGCCGCACGCCGCGCGGAGCTCGGCAAGCAGGGCATCGAACGCGTTGACGGCGACCTTGCGCAGGCGCGCGAGAAACTGCTGTTGCAGCCCTGGTGGCTTGACTGGACCGCGGGTCTGTTCCCGGTCATCCTGATCGTCTTCCTGTTGCGCTCCTTCCTCTTCGAGCCGTTCAAGATTCCGTCCGGTTCGATGATCCCGACCTTGTTGATTGGCGACCTGATCCTGGTCAACAAGTTCGAGTACGGCGTGCGGCTGCCGGTCATCAACCAGAAGATCATCGCCAACAAGGATCCGGCGCGCGGCGACGTCGTGGTGTTCCGCTACCCACCGGATCCGCGCATTGACTACATCAAGCGCGTGGTGGGTTTGCCTGGCGATGAAGTGGCTTACCTGAACAAGACCTTGACTATCAATGGCAAGCGCATCGCTTCCTCACCCTTGCCAGACTTCTATGACGAGGACAGCCGGCGCTACGCTCAACACTTCAGCGAGAAGCTCGACGGCGCCGAACACCGGATCCTGATCGACAAGGACCGTCCTGCCTTCATCCCGGGCGTGCAAAGTTTCCCGAACAGCGATGCCTGCCAGTACAGCGGGGAGGGCGTGACGTGCAAAGTACCCGCCGGCCACTATTTCATGATGGGCGATAACCGCGACAATTCTGTCGACTCACGCTACTGGGGCTTCGTGCCGGACCGCAATCTGGTCGGACGGGCCTTCTTAGTCTGGATGAATTTCGGTAATCTCGGCCGCATCGGCAGTTTCCACTGACCCATGCGCATGTCCTTCACCCCTGGAGATCGATCCATGCTTCGTGCCAGCCGTACCGCCCGCGCCGAGCGCGGCATCACGCTGATCGGCTTGTTGCTGTGGGCCATCGTGGTGGCCTTCGTGGCCCTGATCATCGTCCGTGTTCTGCCCACCATCAACGAGTACTCGACCATCCTGCGAGCGGTTCAGACGATCGCCAAGGCCGACTCCGGCAACGTGGCTGCGGTGCGGGCGGCCTTCGAGAAGCAGAAAGAGGTCGAGTACTCGATTTCCAGCATCGGTGGCAAGGACTTGCAGGTGACCAAGGAGAACGACAAGCTCGTGGTTCGCTTTGCCTACGACAAGGAAGTCGAGTTGTTCTCACCCGTCTTCCTGCTGATCAAGTACCGCGGCGAGGGCCGCTCAAACTAGTGGATGCACGCCTGGAGGCCCTGCAGCGGCGGCTCGGCCACCGCTTCTCTCAAGAGCGATTGCTAACCTGCGCGCTGACGCACCGCAGTGCCGGCGCCGGCCACAACGAGCGGCTCGAGTTCCTGGGCGACGCGGTCCTGCAGACGGCGGTCTCGGCCCTCCTTTACGAGCATTTTGCCGGCTCCGACGAAGGCGACCTGACCCGCGTGCGGGCCCACCTGGTGCGCGAGGACAGCCTGCACCGCTTGGCACTGGCGCTTGGCCTGCCCGAGGTGATACGGCTGTCTGACGGCGAAGCCCGCGGCGGCGGCGCCCAGCGCCCGTCGATCCTGGCCGACGCGCTGGAGGCCTTGATTGGCGCCACCTTTCTCGACGGTGGCTTTGCGCCGGCGCAAGCGTTGGTGCAGCGCCTGTTCGGCGAGACCATCGCCACCACCGAGGTCGACAGCTGGAGCAAGGACGCCAAAACCGAATTGCAGGAGTGGCTGCAGGCGCGCAAGTTGCCTGTCCCGACCTACCGCATCGTCGCCACGCGCGGGCAGGCGCACGCCCAGATCTTCGATCTCGAGTGCGCCGTGCCGTCGCTCGGTTTGTCTGAACTTGGCGAGGGCAAGTCACGCCGGGTCGCGGAGCAGGAGGCCGCGCGCCGCATGCTCGCCGCGCTCAAGGCCAGCGACCGCCCGGGTGGCCCGCTGCGCTCATGAGCGATCCGTTATCCACCGATGCCGGACGCCGCTGCGGTCTGGTGGCGATCGTCGGCCGACCGAACGTCGGCAAGAGCACCTTGCTGAATGCCCTGGTGGGCCAGAAAATCAGCATCACCTCTGACAAGGCGCAAACTACGCGGCACCGCATCACCGGCATCCGCACCGCCTCGACAGCGCAGTTCGTCTTCGTCGACACGCCCGGCTTCCAGACCCGCCATGGCAATGCCCTCAACCGCAACCTGAATCGCACGGTCAGGAGCGTGCTGGCGGATGTCGACGTGGTGCTGTTCGTGGTCGAGGCGGGCCGCTTCAGCCTGGAAGACGCCAAGGTGCTGGCACTGCTGCCCGAAGACAAGCCCGTGCTGTTGATTGCCAACAAGCAGGACGAGGTCAAGCGCCGGACCGACTTGATGCCTTGGATGGCCGCCATGCGCGAGCGTCGGGACTTCGCCCAGTTCGTGCCGATGTCGGCCAAGAAGCCGGCCGACGTCGAGCGCCTGCTCGCTATCGTCTCACCCTACCTGCCCGAACAGGCCTGGTTCTACGATGAAGACGCGCTCACGGACCGCAGCGATCGCTTCCTGGCCAGCGAGTTGATCCGCGAGAAGCTCTTTCGCCTGACCGGCGACGAGTTGCCCTACAGCTGCACCGTGGTGATCGACAAGTTCGAGGAAGAGGGCCAACTGCGGCGCATCGCCGCGACCATCGTTGTCGAACGCGATGCGCACAAGGGCATGGTCATCGGCGACGGCGGTGAAAAGCTCAAGCGTATCGGCAGTGAAGCGCGGCAGGAACTCGAGCGCCTGTGGCAGGCCAAGGTGTTCCTGGAGCTTTGGGTCAAGGTGCGCTCCGGCTGGGCCGACAGCGAGGAGCATTTGCGCAGCTACGGCTACGAGTGAGGCGTTCATGGCGTCCGCGTTCGACACATTCCTGCAGCAGGCCTGGGCTGACCATGCCGACCAACCCGAAGCCGTTGCCCTTCGCTTGCGCACGCAGACCCCGGCGCCGCAGAGCGACGAGCAGTTGGCGGCCCTGTCCAGCCTGGTGCTTCACCTCTGCGGCGAACACCTCGACGGCTTTGAAGATGGCCGCTGGCGCCTGGCCGCGCTGACGACTCATCCGCTCGCCGATGCTGGTGTTCAATCAGCGCTGCGCGTCGGCACGGCCGCACTCACGCTGGCCGAGCGCGGCGCCGCCGAGTGCAATGGCTTCACCCTGGAGGAGTTGATCCGCAGCGAGGCCTCGGCAGCGGCCATTTGTGTCGGACGCAAGGACAGCGAGCGCGCCGTGCGGCTGCTTCAGACCGCGCGTGGGCGCCTGGATACGGCGCACGGGGCGAGCGCCGCCGCTCACCGGCGCCTGGCCATTGCCTGCAACAACATGCTTTGGCAGTTGCACGAGCGCGGCGCGGCGCGCAACGCCGTCGACACCCTGGCCATGCTCGACGTCGCTGCAGCCTGCCGCCTGCATTGGTCGAAGGCGGGTACCTGGGTCGAGGTCGAGCGCGCCGACTATGGCCTGGCCCTGGCCCATCTGTCCGCCGACCTGCTCGATCTCGCCTTGCGCTACGCCGCGCAGTGCCTCGCGGGCTGCGCGGCCAACGACGCGCCACCCTACGAGCACTTCTATGCCCACGAGGCCCTGGCCCGCGTGCAGCAGGCGCGCAGCGACCGCGCGGCCTGTGCGACTCACGTCGCCGCGGCCAAGGCCTCGTTCGAAAGCTTGACCACCGACGATCAGGATGCTTGCCGCTCGGTCTTGGCAGCCTTGCAGGCATTGGTGCCATGAGCCGCCGGGCCGATCCCCGGGGCGCGGTCGAACAGGTCGGTCCACGTCCACTGGAGCCGGCGCGATGAGCGCTCGGGCGGGCGCGTTGCCGCTGGCAGCCTTCGTCCTGCACCGCTACGACTGGAGCGAGTCGAGTCTCATCGTTGACCTCTTCACGCGCGAACTCGGCCGGGTGGTGGTGGCCGCCAAGGGGGCCAAGCGGCCAACGTCGCAGCTGCGTGCCGTGTTGCGTCCGTTTCAACGCCTCCACGCCAGCCTCGGCCGCACGGCAGCGGGCGCAGAAGTGCACAACCTGCGTGGCGCTGAGTGGGCCGGCGGCGTACCGCTGGCTGGTGGCGACGCTCTGTTCAGCGGCTTCTATCTGAACGAGTTGTTGATGAAGCTGCTGGCCCGGGAGGACCCCCACCCGGCCTTGTGGGACGCTTACGCCGCCACCTTGGGCGTCCTCGGCGCTGACACCGAAGGCGCTGCATTGCGGGCATTCGAGTTGCGCCTGCTGCGCGAGATCGGCCTGCTGCCCGATCTGGCCCGCGTCACCGCAACCCAGGCGTCATTGCAGCCCGATGCCAGCTACGGCGTGCGCCCGGAGACCGGCGTGGCCGCCGCGCCGCGCGGGGGTGCACTTGTCCTCACGGGCAGCGATCTGCAGGCGTTGCAACGTGGGCTTGATGCCGACGACCTCGGCGCCGTGCGCCGCGCCTGCGTCGCCCCCGCCGCGCCCCTGCGCCGCCTGCTGCGCGAACTGCTTGCCTATCATCTGGGCCCCGTGCCCTTGCGCACGCGCCAGATGATGCTCGATCTGCAACCCCTGTTGGCCTCATGAACCCTCTCGTCGCACCCGAAGCGCAGGCCCGGGGCGCACGTTGCGCCCTGTCGGTCAATGTCAACAAGATCGCGCTGTTGCGCAATACCCGCCATCTCGGCATCCCGAGCGTGGTGCGCGCAGCCACCCAGTGCCTGGAGGCCGGTGCCCAGGGCATCACCGTGCACCCGCGTCCCGACGAGCGCCACATCCGCGCCGCCGACGTCGACGCATTGGCGGCGCTGCTTCGCGCCTGGCCGCAGGCCGAGTTCAACATCGAAGGCAACCCGTTTGACAACCTGATGGGTTTCATTCGCGAGCATCGGCCGCAGCAGTGCACCTTCGTGCCCGACGCGCCCGGTCAACTGACCAGCGACCACGGTTTCGCCCTGGCCGATCTGGCCCGCGTTGCACCGCTGGTCGCCGAGGCCCGCGCGCTGGGCGTGCGTGTCTGTTTGTTCATGGACCCGGAGCCGGCATGGATGGCCGCAGTGCGCGCGATCGGCGCCGACCGCGTTGAGCTTTACACCGAGCCCTATGCCGCAGCGCATGGGTCGCCGACGCAAGCCGCTCAGACCGCACGCTATGCCGCCACGGCCGGCGCAGCCCTGGCCGTGGGCTTGGGTGTGAACGCCGGCCACGACCTCAACCGCGCCAACCTGACCGACTTCTTGCGCGCGGTGCCGGGCGTGCAGGAGGTGTCGATCGGCCATGCGCTCATCGCCGATGCCCTCGAGCTCGGCTACACCGAGACCGTGCGCGATTACCAGCGCTGCATCCAGCGCGCCTACCTGGCCCCGCAGACGCATTCGGCGTCGACCCCCCAGGCTGGCGCGTCCGGCTTCGAGCGGCCCGGCGGCGGACCCGGCGCCGCGTCAACATGATCTACGGCATCGGCACCGACGTTTGCGACATCCGCCGTATCACGGCAGCCTTTACCCGGCGCGGCGCACGCTTTGCCGAGAAGGTGCTGGGACCGCACGAGATCGAGGTCTTCCATGCCCGGCGGGTGAAGTTCGAGCCGCGCGGCATGGCCTACCTGGCAACCCGCTTTTCCGCCAAGGAAGCTTTCTCCAAGGCCATCGGCCTGGGCTTGCGCTTGCCGATGACCTGGCGCGATTGCGAGATCGTCAAGGCCGCCAGCGGCCAGCCGCACATCCGCTTGCATGGCGACCTTGCGGCCTGGTTCGCGGCGCGCGGCCTGGTGGCGCATGTCAGCGTCAGCGATGAATTCGAGACTGCCACCGCCTTCGTGGTCGTCGAGCGCAGCACAATCACATCATGAAATCCACTGCACTGCATGCCCCGGTCGTGCTCGACATTGCCGGCCTGGCGCTCGATGACGACGACCGCCGCCGTCTGGCCCACCCACTCACGGGCGGGCTGATCCTGTTCGCGCGCAATTGGCACAACCGCCTGCAGCTGACCGAGCTCAACGCCGAGATCAAGTCGCTGCGGCCCGATGTGCTGGTCTGTGTCGACCATGAGGGCGGTCGCGTCCAGCGCTTCCGCAGCGATGGTTTCACGCAACTGCCTCCGATGCGCGCGCTGGGCGAGTTGTGGATGCGCGACGCCCTGACAGCGACCGACGCTGCCAGTGCCGCAGGCTATGTGCTCGGCGCCGAGTTGCGTTCCTGCGGCGTCGATCTATCTTTCACCCCGGTGCTCGACCTCGACCACGGCCCCAGCAGCGTGATTGGCGACCGTGCCTTCCACCGCGACGCCCGCGTGGCCACGATGCTGGCCAAGAGCCTGATGCACGGCCTGCTGCGAGCCGGCATGGCCAATTGCGGCAAGCACTTCCCCGGCCATGGTTTCGCCCGTGGCGACAGCCACCACGAAGTGCCGGTTGACCCACGCACCCTCGCGACCATTCTGGCCGACGACGCGCGGCCCTACGAATGGCTGTCCACCACACTCGCCAGCGTGATGCCGGCCCATGTGATCTACCCCAAGGTGGATGCGCTACCGGCCGGATTTTCACGCCATTGGCTCGAAGACATCTTGCGCGGCGAGCTCGGCTTCACGGGCGCGATTTTCTCTGACGATTTGAGCATGGAGGGGGCCAAGGTCGCAGGTGGTCACCTCGATGCTGCGCTGGCCGCGCTCAACGCCGGTTGCGACATGGTGCTCCTGTGCAACCAGTCGATCGACGGCGGGGCCGCCGTCGATGCCTTGCTGGGCGACCTGCTGGTCGCGCAGCGCGAGGGCCGCTGGCAGACGCAGCCCGACAGCGAGCAGCGCCGGCTGGACCTGCTGCCGCAGAGCGCACCGTTGCCCTGGGACGAGCTGATGCACCAGAGCGCCTACCAACACGCGCTCGAGCGCCTGCCTTGAGACTGCCCTGAGCCTGCAAGAGATCGGCAGGCCCGGGAGGCGCACCTCAGGGTGCTGACGGCGGCGTGTCGAACGGCAGCTTGACCTGCGACAGATCCTTTTTCGTTTCGACCAGCATCAAGGGGCTGTCGTCGATCGCGGCACGCGGCTTGGGTTGACGCGGCACCTGGATCGGCTTGGGCTCATTGGCCATCGCCTCCTGCACAGCACGGATCTTGGCGCTGTCGGAGTTGACCCACTGCAGGCCGGCGCCGCTGGCGATGGCGGCCAGCGTGTCGGTCGGCAACTGGTACAGAACAGGCGCAGGCGCTGGCGCAGGTACCGGTGCTGCGGCTGCAGGCGCCGACACGGGCGCAACCACCACTGCGAGCATCACCGGCGCGCTGACCCCGATGTTCATGGGTGCACGCGACGGGCTGGCCATGTCGTCGGCCACAGGCACCACGGCTGCTTGCACTTCCACGTCGCGGGGGGGATCGGTGAGTACCGACTCGGCAGCGATCGGCTCGGCGTCCACTGCATGGGCGCTGTCCACCGTCTCGTCGGTGGGCGGGTTCACGCCATCGCCAGCACCCTCGTCCCGGCCGCGACCCCGACCGCCACGACGGCGGCGGCGCCGCGTCGCGTCAGCACCGGCGCCATCGCCTTGCGCCTCGGCCACAGCGCCGGGCAGCGTGTCGACAAAGGCTGGCACTGCAGGCATCGCCTCGTCCGACACGGATGCCGGCTTGGCCTCGCGTTCGGCCCGCGGCCCGCGCCGGCCCTCGTTACGCTCACCACGCGGCGCGCGGGCTTCAGGCGCTGGGATGGCCTCGGCGGGTAGGGCCTCGATGCTGGCCGGACGCGCGTCGCGCCGCGCGTTGTCGCGCTCGCGCGGGGCTTCGCTTCGGCCCTCACCCCGGCTTTCACCTCGGCCTTCACCGCGTTGACCACCGCGGCGGCCGTCGCGGCCCCCTTCACGACTCCCTTCACGGGGGGCCTCACGGCCACCGTCGCGGGGACCATCGCGCGGGGCGTCACGGCGCCCGTCGCGGCGGCCCCGGCCTTCGCCGCGTTCGCCACGCTCGCCGCGGCCTTCGCGCTTGCCTTGGCCGGCGGTACCGGCTGCCGCTGCCGCCGTGGTTGCGACCGCAGAAGACTTGTCCGCCACGGGCGGGGCAGCGTCGCCGCCGCCGAAGAGTGTCTTGACCCAACCGAAGAAGCCGCCGCCGGCTGCCGGCGGCGCGGCCGCCACGATGGGCGCTGGGGCCGGCGCGGCAACGGGTGCCAGCACGGGGGTCGGCTTGGGCACCGCGATCGGCGCTGGCGTCTCGGGCAGGATGCCCTTGATGACGGGCTCCTGCTTGGCCTTGGCCTTCTCGCGACGGGTGATGCCGACTTCGTCTTCCGGCTCCTCGATCATGGTGTAGCTGGCCTGCAGGTTCTCCAGCCGCGGGTCGTCGTGGCGCAGGCGCTCCAACTTGTAGTTCGGCGTCTCGAGGTGCTTGTTGGGCACCAGCAGCACGGTCACGCGCTGCTTGAGCTCGATCTTGGTGATCTCGGTACGCTTCTCGTTGAGCAGGAAGGAGACCACTTCCACCGGCACCTGGGCATGCACGGCGGCCGTGTTGTCCTTCAGCGCCTCCTCTTGGATGATGCGCAGGATCTGCAGCGCGCTCGACTCGGTGTCGCGGATGTGGCCGGTGCCATTGCAGCGCGGGCAGGTGATGTGGTTGCCTTCGCTCAGCGCCGGGCGCAGGCGCTGGCGGCTGAGCTCGAGCAGGCCGAACTTGCTGATCGACGAGAACTGCACGCGGGCGCGGTCGCTGCGCAGCGCATCGCGCAAGCGCTGCTCCACCTCGCGGCGGTTCTTCGACTCTTCCATGTCGATGAAGTCAACGACGATCAGTCCGCCCAGGTCGCGCAGACGCATCTGGCGCGCGATCTCGTCAGCCGCTTCGAGGTTGGTGCGCGTCGCAGTTTCTTCGATGTCACCGCCGCGTGTGGCGCGCGCCGAGTTGACGTCCACCGAGACCAGCGCCTCGGTGTGGTCGATCACGATCGCGCCGCCGGCCGGCAGGTTGACGGTGCGCGAGAACGCGGTCTCGATCTGGTGCTCGATCTGGAAGCGGCTGAACAGGGCCGCGTCGTCGCGGTAGCGCTTTACGCGATTGGCCGTCTCCGGCATCACGTGGTTCATGAACTGCTGGGCCTGCTCGAAGATGTCGTCGGTGTCGATCAGGATCTCACCGATATCGGCGGTGAAGTAATCACGGATCGCACGGATCACCAGCGACGATTCCTGGTAGATCAGGAACGCACCCTTGCCGGCCTTGGAAGCGCCGTCGATGGCCTCCCACAGCTTGAGCATGTAGTTCAGGTCCCACTGCAACTCGGGCGCGGTGCGGCCAATCCCGGCAGTGCGCGCGATCAGGCTCATGCCTTTGGGGTACTCGAGCTGGTCGAGGTTTTCCTTCAGCTCTTCGCGCTCTTCGCCCTCGATGCGCCGGCTCACGCCGCCGCCGCGCGGGTTGTTCGGCATCAGCACCAGGTAGCGGCCGGCCAGCGAGACGAAGGTCGTCAGCGCCGCGCCCTTGTTGCCGCGCTCTTCCTTCTCGACCTGGACCAGCAGTTCCTGGCCGTTGGAGATGACATCCTGAATGCGCGCGTCGCGCACGCTGGCGCCTTCGCGGAAATAGTTCTTCGAGATTTCCTTGAAGGGCAGGAAACCGTGGCGCTCTTCGCCGTAATCGATGAAGCAGGCTTCAAGCGAGGGCTCGACGCGTGTCACCACAGCCTTGTAGATATTGCCTTTGCGCTGTTCGCGGCCCTCGAGCTCGGTCTCGAAATCGAGCAGTTTTTGGCCATCGACGATGGCCAGGCGACGCTCTTCGGGTTGCGTCGCATTGATCAGCATGCGTTTCATGTTCTCGTGCTCTCCAAACTGCCAGCTCCCCATGCGGGGTCTGCCGGCGCCATCACCGATGCACGAGAAACACGAGGGAACCGAAAGGAATCGCCCTGGACTGCGGCGACGCTCGCTCTTCGCTTGTGGCGATTAGCGGCAGCGTCGGGGCAGCGTTGGCGCGTGCGTGGCAACCACCGGGCGCCTCACCGTGCCGTCAGCGCAGCCCGACGCAGCCTGGCACACACCGGCAGGGGGCCGGGGCAGGGCAGCGATGGAGGGCAGGGCATTGGGCAACAGCATGGTCCGCAAGTTGGACGCGGGTGTCGGGCGCTGCGTATCACGCCGGCCCGTCACCTGAAACCTTTTGTCTTGTCGCCTTGAGGCTTCATGGGGCCACAAGGGAACGGGTTCTGGTTCGGAATCTCTGCCGCCTGCGCTACCGGGCTGCCGGGTCACTCGGGGACCGGGCCCGCCTTAAGACGCAAGCGTTGCATCACCTCCACGGTATCTCGCGCGTGCCCGCTAAACTCCTAGCGAATCAAGCACTTACGGCGACATCGTGGTCCACAGCATTATAGGGGCGAAAGCGGCACCGGCCGCCCACGGGCCCCAGGTGCAGCGACTGGTGGTCGACGAGGGCAGCGAGGGCCAGCGCCTCGACAACTTCTTGCTGCGCGTGCTCAAGGGCGTGCCCAAGACGCATGTTTACCGCGTCATCCGCTCCGGCGAGGTGCGCGTCAACAAGGGGCGGGCCAGTGCCGACACCCGCCTGGCCCTGGGCGATGAAGTCCGCGTGCCGCCTGTGCGGGTGGCCGAGTCGCTCGCCCCCAGCGCCTCTGCGGCACCGCCGCGCGAATTCGCGGTGTTGTTTGAGGACGAGCACCTGCTGGCCATCGCCAAACCGTCGGGGGTGGCCGTGCACGGCGGCTCGGGCGTGGCCTTCGGCGTGATCGAGCAGTTGCGCCGGGCCCGGCCCGAGGCCAAGTTTCTCGAACTGGTGCATCGCCTGGACAAGGAGACCTCGGGCGTGCTGCTGCTGGCCAAGAAGCGCAGCGCGCTGCTGGTGGTGCAGGACCAGTTTCGCAACCGCACCGGTGACAAGTCGATCGACAAGCGCTACGCCGCGCTGGTGATTGGCGCCTGGCCCGCCAATAAGAAGGTGATTGACGTGGCCTTGCACAAGACCCTGGATGCCCAGGGCGAGCGCCACGTGCGCCCGGTGGCGGCCGACCATGCGGACGGCCGCCGCTCGATCACCTTGGTCAAGGTGGCCAAGTCCTTTGCATCCTTCAGCCTCCTTGACGTGACCTTGAAGACCGGCCGTACGCACCAGATCCGTGTCCACCTGGCCAACGAAGGCCATGCCATCGTTGGCGATCCGAAGTACGGTGACTTTGCCCTCAACCGACAAATGGCCCGTGGCGAGCATCGGTTCGCCCGCATGTTCCTGCATGCCAGGCAACTGGTCTTCGAGCATCCTGCCAGCGGCGAGCGCATCACCCTGACCGCGCCGCTGCCCGCCGACTGCGAGACACTCTTGAAGCAACTATGACCCCCCCGCTCCGCTTCGATCTGATTGTCTTCGACTGGGATGGCACCCTGTTCGACTCCACCGCCCTGATCGTGCGCTGCATCCAGCAGGCCTGTCGCGACATCGGAGCAGCGGTGCCGAGCGACGTCGACGCTGCCTACGTCATCGGCCTGGGCCTGCAGGATGCGCTGCGCCACGCGGTGCCCGATTTGCCGGCCGGGCGCTACCCCGAGCTCGGCCTGCGCTATCGACACCACTACTTCGCCAGCCAGCACGAGCTGTCGATGTTTCCCGGCACGCTGGCGATGTTGCAGGCCCTCAAAGCGCGTCATCACTGGCTGGCCGTGGCCACAGGCAAAGGCCGTCGCGGCCTGGACGAGGCGCTGGCCCATGCCCAGCTCAAGGGTTTGTTCGACGGCACACGCACCGCCGACGAGACCGCCTCCAAACCCGACCCGCGCATGCTCAACGAACTGATGCGCGAGTTCGGCGTCGAGCCTTCGCGCACGCTGATGATCGGTGACACCACGCATGACCTGCAGTTGGCCCGCAATGCCGGCACGGCGCGCGTGGCGGTGAGCTACGGTGCGCATGAGCGAGAAGCCTTCGATGCCTACGAGCCCCTGATCATCGCCCACTCCACACGCGAACTGCACGACTGGCTGCTTGCGCATGCCTGAGCACGGCACCGAGCGGGTCGACGCGCAGCCCCTGTGCCGCGCCGACGAACTGCCGGAGCGCGGGCTGGCCGTCGGCTTCGATGTCCTGCTGTGGCGCCAGCCAGCGCGCGGGTTTGCGCTGCGCTTCGACGGCCAGGTCGTGGCCTACCTCAACCGCTGCGCGCATGTGCCGACGGAGATGGATTGGCAGCCGGGCCAGTTCCTCGACGCCGACCAACGGTACATCATTTGCTCGGTCCATGGGGCGACCTATGAGCCGCGCACGGGCCGCTGCGTCGGCGGTCCGTGCGCAGGCGGGCGCCTGATGACCATCGATGTGCGCGAGCGTGACGGCCAGGTGTATTGGTATCCTTCGCGCGACATTGCGCCGCTGGTTTTCGACGATGACAGCAGCGCGCCCCTCGACCCTGCGAGCACCGCACCATGAACCCGACCGACGATATACCCCTGCCCCCCAATGAGCCGTCGGCGGGTGGGTCTCGCACACCGGCCGCACCACCGCGTCCCGCCTATGAAGCGGCGCTCGAGCAGGTCGCGCACCAGTTCCTGCGCGAGCGGCGCAACGAGCAGCGCTGGCGCATCTTCTTTCGCCTGGCTTGGCTCGGCCTGGTGCTGCTCGTTGTCTGGGCGACCTTCGTCTCGCGCAGTCATGTGAGCGCGGCCACCGGCCCGCACACGGCCCTGGTCGAGGTGCGCGGCGAAATCGCTGCCGACAGCGAGGCCAGTGCGGAAGGTCTGGTGGCGGCGCTGAAGTCGGCTTTCGAAGACAAGACGGCCGTGGCCGTCGTGCTGCGCATCAACTCGCCCGGCGGCAGCCCGGTGCAGGCTGGCATCGTCAACGACGAGATCCGTCGCTTGAAGGCTTTGCACAAGAAGAAGGTCTACGCGGTGGTCGAAGAAATGTGCGCCTCGGGGGCCTACTACATCGCTGTCGCAGCGGACGAAATCTATGTCGACAAGGCCAGTCTCGTTGGCTCGATCGGTGTCTTGATGGACGGGTTCGGTTTCACCGGGACGATGGAGAAGCTCGGCGTCGAGCGCCGCCTGCTCACGGCGGGTGCCAACAAGGGCATGCTCGATCCGTTTTCACCGCAGGACGCCAAGCAAACCGCCTATGCCATGGCCATGATCGAGCAGATCCATCGCCAGTTCATCAAGGTGGTCAAGGATGGCCGGGGGACGCGCTTGAAGGAGACTCCCGAGACCTTCTCCGGTCTGTTCTGGAATGGCGAAGAGGCGGTGCGCCAGGGCTTGGCCGACAAGATCGGCAATCTCGACTACGTTGCCCGCGAAGTGATCCAGGCGCCGGAAATCATCGACTACACGCCCAAGGAGAACATCGCTGAGCGCCTGGCCAAGCGCTTTGGCGCCTCGATCGGCCAGGGGGCCATCAAGGCGATGCGAGAGTTGTCGCCGGTGCGCTGATGGCGGACCCGACCGACGACTTGGCGCCGCTGCTGGCCGAGCGGCTGGCGGTTGCGCCACAGTACCTGATGCCCAAAAGGGCGCTGACGGCCTTTGCCGGTGTCGTGGCCAACTGGCGCGGCGGCAAGCACACGACTTCGATCATTCGTCGCTTCGTGGCCAAGTACGACGTCAACATGGCCGAGGCTGCCGAGCCCGACATCTCGCGCTACGCCAGCTTCAACCACTTTTTCACCCGCGCGCTCAAGCCGCGTGCCCGGCTGCTGGCTGCCAGTGACCTGGTCAGCCCCGTCGACGGCGCCATCAGCCAGTTCGGCGCCATCGCCGGCGATCAGATCTTCCAGGCCAAGGGCCACCAGTACAGCACCACGGCGCTGGTCGGCGGCGACGCGGCGTTGGCGGCTGGCTTCAACGGCGGCCACTTCGCCACTCTCTACCTGAGCCCGAAGGACTATCACCGCGTCCACATGCCGTGTGCCGGCAAGTTGACGCGCATGATCCACGTCCCGGGCGACCTGTTCTCCGTCAACCCGACCACTGCGCGTGGCGTGCCCGGGCTGTTCGCACGCAACGAGCGCGTCGTCTGCGTCTTCGAGGGTGCGCACAGTGAGTGGGTCCTGGTGCTGGTCGGCGCCACCATTGTCGGCAGCATGGCCACCGTCTGGCATGGAGTCGTCAACCCGCCGCGCCCCGGCACGCTGCGCGACTGGCGCTACGAGGACCGTGACCTGCGGCTGGCCCAAGGCGACGAAATGGGCCGCTTCCTGCTCGGCTCGACCGTGGTGCTGTTGTTCGCGCCGGGGCCGTTGCGATTCAATCCGGCCTGGGCGCCGGGCGGCGCCATTCGAATGGGCGAGTCGATGGCCCGCGGGTGAGCCAGCGCACCGCCCTGGGCGCGCACCGCAACCTCAGCGCAGCGGGATGCGCAGCAACTGCCCGGGGTCAATCTTGTCCTTGTGCTTGAGCATCGGCTTGTTGGCCTCGAAGATGACAGGGTACTGGTTGG
>Ga0163144_10013995_pt1 | contig 16688 bp, 31 predicted proteins | sample OliLak19BULKMAT1_FD_123175 | JGI IMG/M metagenome (GOLD analysis project Ga0163144, IMG submission 123175) | Freshwater microbial mat bacterial communities from Lake Vanda, McMurdo Dry Valleys, Antarctica - Oligotrophic Lake LV.19.BULKMAT1 | ecosystem: Environmental > Aquatic > Freshwater >... | reverse complement strand
TTGATCTTGTCGTCCGCGCTCCAATGCCGTCTTTCTTTTTTCAAGTTCTCGCTCCAAAGACCTCTTCGACCATTTTTCACTTCTCGTTAACCGATTCCTCCGGTTTCAGCTGAGGCAAAACAAATGTAGTCTCCGGCTCCGCTGCACGAGTTGCATTCATACTTCACCAACGAACAACCATGCTCATTTGTGGCATAAGAATTGAAAAAGGGCCAACCCCCGTGAGGGTTGGCCCTGATTTCAAATCTACTTGTGAACTGAAGTCGCTCTAACTGTTAGGCTGTTCGCCTTCGCCGCCTTCGCGGCCTTCCTGCAACGCCTTCAGCTTGTCTTCGCGGCGCTTGGCCCGCTCGCTTGCGCGGCGTACCAACTCGCTGCCCACCAGCTCAAGCTTGCAGGTCTCGGCGCCATCGCCTTGCCGGAAGCCAATGCGAACGATCCGCGTGTAGCCGCCATTGCGCTGGCCGAAGCGCGGTCCGAGCTTGTCGAACAACTTCTTAACGCTTTCCGGTGTCATCAGGAACGCAGCCGCCTGACGGCGGGAATGCAGCGTACCCTCTTTAGCCAGCGTGATCATCTTTTCAACCAGTGGCTTCGCAGCCTTGGCCTTCGGGATGGTCGTTTCGATACGTTCGTCGAGCACAACACTGGTCACCAGATTCCGCAGCAGCGCCCGGCGCTCGCTGAGGCTGCGTTTGAGTTTGAAGCCGCCCTTACGATGTCTCATTTCTCAACTCCTTCAATCTATCTTCGTTTAGAGGTCATCGTCGCCCAGCGGCAACGGCTCCATGGACATTCCGCCAGGAGGCGGGATCAGGCGGCCGCTCGGGTCGATCTTCATACCGAAGCTCAACGACAGCCCACCCAGAATTTCTTTGATCTCGTTCAGCGACTTGCGGCCAAAGTTCTTTGTCCGCAGCATTTCGGCTTCGGTCTTCTGAACCAGATCGCCGATCGTCTGAATGTTCGCATTTTTCAGACAGTTGTAAGAACGGACACTGAGTTCGAGCTCTTCCACCGAACGGTTCAGAACTTCGTTCATCTGACCCGCTGCGCGCTCCACCGGCTCTTCCACCGATTCCGGAGTTTCCTCGAAGTTGACGAAGATCGTCATGTGGTCCTTCAGTAGCTTGGCCGCCATGCCGATTGAGTCAGCAGGCGAAACAGCTCCGTTGGTCCATACTTCAAGCGTCAGCTTGTCATAGTCCGTCATCTGGCCGAGGCGCGCTGCCTCAACGTTGTAATTTACCTTGCGCACCGGAGAGTGCACTGAGTCGATCGGGATGTAGCCAAGAGGAAGATCCTCGTCGAAGTTGCGATCCGCGCTTACATAACCGCGGCCCATCTTCAAACGCATTTCGATCGTCAGGCTGCCGCCCTCGCTTACCGTTGCGATATGCATATTGCGGTCCAGAACTTCGACATCGCTGTCGGTTTCAATCGAGCCGCTCAATACTTCGCCAGATCCGTCAGACTTCAGGCGGACGGTCTTAATCCCTTCTCCCGCCATCTTGAAGGGGATTTGCTTCAAGTTGAGGATGATGTCAGTTGCATCCTCTACAACTCCGGGGATGGGCGAGAATTCGTGCGCCACTCCCTCAATGCGAACAGCGGTGATCGCGGCACCTTCGATCGAACTTAGCAGTGCGCGTCTTAACGCGTTGCCGATCGTCGTGCCGAAGCCACGTTCAAACGGCTGAGCCGTGAACATGCCATACCGTTCGCTAAGTGTTTCCGTATTGGCAACCAGACGCTTTGGCTTTTGAAAACCTCGAAACATGCGCCTCCTTGTAGTGAGAAATTGAGTGAAAATCTTGCCAATTACTTCGAATACAATTCGACGATCAGCTGTTCGTTGAGTTGTATCTGAACCAGGTCTTCCCGCTTCGGCGACTGTGTTACGCGAGCTTTGAAGTTCTCGCGATCCACATCGAGCCAGTTCGGGGAAGGATAATGCGCCGTTGCGTCCCGGGAAGCAATGATCGAAGTCACCTTGCGGCTCTTCTCCACGACTTCTACCGTGTCGCCAGGCTTGGCTTGAAACGAAGGAATGTTGGTGCGGCGGCCATTCACGCTGACGTGACCGTGGCGGACGAGCTGGCGGGCCTGTGCCCGGCTGGTTGCAAATCCAGCGCGCAGTACGACGTTGTCCAGGCGGCTTTCGAGCATGCTGAGCATGTTGTCGCCCGTTACGCCCTTCATGCCGGAGGCTTTCTCGAACACATTGCGGAAATAGCCTTCCAGCACGCCATAATATCGGCGCGCCTTCTGCTTTTCACGCAACTGCAGGCCGTAGCCCTGTATCTTCGACTTGCGATCCTTGCCATGCTGGCCGGGAACGAAATTGCGCTTTTCAATCGCACACTTTTCAGTGTGGCAGCGCTCGCCCTTCAAAAAGAGCTTCATGCCCTCACGCCGACAGAGCCGGCAAACGGGGCCGTGATAACGAGCCATGTATCTTTCTTTTCTCCTGGTTACCTGAGTAAATTCGGATCAGGTGCAGTTTACGGCCGCTTACAGCCTTCGTCCTGCTTCAAATCGCGAACAAATCTAAAACTAAAAATCAAACGCGGCGGCGTTTCGGCGGACGGCAGCCGTTGTGCGGAATCGGCGTGGTGTCACGGATCGATCGCACTTCGATGCCAACGCTACCGAGGGCGCGTACAGCCGATTCGCGACCGGCGCCCGGTCCTGAGACCTTGACGTCAACAGTACGCAAACCAGCGTTGTCCTTGGCCTTGGTGGCGGCAGTGAAGCTCGCCTGCTGGGCCGCAAACGGCGTGCCCTTGCGCGAACCTCGGAAGCCGAGCGACCCGCTCGAGCTCCAGCTCAGCACATTGCCAACCGGATCGGTGATCGTGATGATCGTGTTGTTGAAAGAAGCCTGAACGTGAACCAGTCCGAACGGTATGCTCTTGCGCTCCTTCTTCTTGACTGGTTTCTTCTTATTGCTCTTCGCCTGCGCCTTAGCCATGTGATGTCCTTACTTGGTCGCTTTCTTCTTGCCGGCCACTGTGCCCTTACGCGGTCCCTTGCGGGTCCGGGCGTTGGTGTGCGTACGCTGTCCACGCGCAGGCAAACCACGGCGATGGCGAAGGCCGCGATAGCTGCCCATTTCCATCAACCGCTTGATGTTCATCGAAATTTCTTTGCGCAGGTCGCCTTCGACGGCGCCTTCGGATTCGAGCATAAGACGGATCTTGTTTACTTCTTCGTCGCTCAACTCGGAAATCTTCTTCCCGGGCTCGATGTCGCAACGATGCAGAATCGATGCCGCACGGGTGCGGCCAACTCCATAAATGTAGGTCAGGCCAATGTCAACCCGCTTCCGGGCCGGTAAATCTACGCCAACGATACGCGCCATATTATCTCGTTCTCCTTACTCTCTTCCCGAACTATTAACCCTGACGCTGCTTATGCTTCGGGTTGGAGCAAATCACACGCACGACGCCTTCGCGGTGGATGACCTTGCATTTGTCACAAATTTTCTTAACTGACGGACGAACCTTCATTACAGTAAACCTTCGCCTTCTCTCAAATCTTGCCGCCGGCTGAACCTGCCAGCAGCTTTACTATCCTGCCCCGCGACTTATCGTGCGGAGACAATTCCACCAAAACTTTGTCGTTGGGCCTCAGGCGAGTGAAATTCACTTTCACCGGGCTGGCCGGATGCCCAATTACTTGTGCCCGGCTCTCCAACTCCAGCTTCACTGCTCCATTCGGGAGCAGATCCAAAACTTTGGCTTCCACGGTTTCAACAGCCACTCAAGGCCTCGTCAAAACCCACGGCCCATCCGCCGTGATCGCCACTACATGCTCAAAGTGCGCGGAAGGTTTCCCATCGGTCGCCACTGCCGTCCACTTGTCGCTCAAAACATTCGTCTCCGGCTTGCCCTGGTTCACCATCGGTTCAATGGCTATTACCATGCCTTCCTTCAACTTCGGGTTTTCCTGCTGCCGGTCCACATAGTTCGGTACTTGCGGTTCCTCGTGCAACTTCGTCCCGATTCCGTGGCCCACAAACTCCCGGACCACAGTAAAACCATTCTTCAAAACATGACCTTCTACCGTTCGGCTTATGTCGAAGAGGCGATTTCCCGGCTGACACTGCTGAATCGCCAATTCAAGCGATTCCTTGGTCACATCGAGCAGTCTTTGCGTTTCAGCGGGAATTTCACCCACCGCCACAGTAACTGCCGAATCGCCGTAGTAACCATCGATTGCAAGCCCTGTATCGATCGAGACAATATCTCCCGACTTCAACTGACGCTTGGCCGACGGCATACCGTGGACCACCACTTCGTTCACCGACGTACAAAGAACATAGGGAAACTTCGTTCCCGCCGCTTCCGAGTAATAACCCTTGAAAGCGCTCTTGGCGCCTGCTCTGCGGATCATCTTCTCGGCCTCGACTTCCAGATCCATCGTCGTAATGCCTTCCTTCACCATCTTGGAAAGCTCACTCAGAATCTGATAAACCAGCAAACCGGACTTGCGCATCTTTTCGAGTTCAGAAGGACTCTTGCGGATGATAGCCATTAGAGGCCCTCACCGCTGGTCGCTTCGTTCTCGCCAATCGCAGTCTGTATCCAGTTCACAATCTCGCTCGACAAATCTTCCGGCTTTCGGTTGCTACCGTCCACCTCAAAAAATTTCACGCGCTCAGCAAAAAACTGCAGTACCGGCATCGTCTGGGCATCGTAGCCAACCAGCCGCTGCCGAATGACCGACTCCTTGTCATCCTCTCGGATAATCAATCTGGAGCCCTCTATATTGCACCTTCCAGGCACAATTGGGGGCTTCAAACGAATGTTGTAAAGGGTTCCACACTGAGGGCAAATGCGACGGCCCGTTAACCGGGCTGTAATCACATCATAATCCACTTTCAAGTGGATTACCAACAGGCGAAGTCCGCGCCCCTCCGCCATGCCCATCAACATGCGGGCCTGGTCGATGGTTCGCGGAAACCCATCCAACAAAACTCCAGCCTCACAATCAGGCCGGTCGAGCCGATCTTCCACCAAACGAATCACCAAATGGTCCGGGACCAAATTGCCCGTTTTGATGACTTCTCTAACTTCTCTTCCAAGTGCATCTCCGAGTGCAATATGCTCGCGAAGCATATCTCCGGTCGACACATGGGGCAAGCGCAGCCTCTCGGTTAAGAGCTTTGCCTGCGTACCTTTTCCCGAACCAGGCGGCCCAAATAGCACCACCGCGGTTGGGGTTCGTTCACCATTCAAACCTTACACGCTACTCCGGCGTCCGCGGATGCGGCCCGCTTTCGGAGTGAAGCCCTCATAGTGCCGCATGATCAACTGTGCTTCCACCTGGTTCACCGTGTCCATAGCTACGCCAACCACAATCAGCAGCGAGGTGCCGCCGAAATAGAAGTTGACCCCTAGGCCATCCAGTAACCAGCGCGGGAACGTGCCATCAATCCAGTTGCCCACCAGCGGCAACCTCTGCAGCTTGATGCCGGAAATCATCACTTCAGGCAACAGGCTCAACAGCGCCAGATACAATCCGCCGACCACCGTAATGCGGGTCAGGATCCGGTTCATGTAATCAGCCGTATTCTTACCCGGGCGGATGCCAGGGATAAAACCGCCGAACTTGCGCATGTTGTCTGCGGCCTCGTTCGGATTGAAAATGATCGATACGTAGAAGAAACAGAAGAACACGATCAGGGCCGTATAAAGCAGGAAGTAAAGCGGCTGGGTATGGCCGATCGACTCAAGCAGTCCCGACATCCATCGATTGTTCTTAATCCATTCCACCTGTAGGAAACTCTGCGGAAATGTGAGCAGGCTCTGTGCGAAGATCACCGGGATCACGCCGCCCGCATTCACCTTGAGCGGCAAGTGGGTCTGTTGTCCGCCCATCACTCGCCGTCCAACTACGCGCTTCGCATACTGTACCGGGATGCGCCGTTCGCCGCGCTCAACCAGCACAATCAAACCGATGACGGCAATCATCATCGCGATGATGATGATCAACTGCAGCGGATTCCACTGCCGCGTCACAAACACGTTGTTGTAAATCTCAGTCATTGCCGTCGGCAAACCAATCACGATGCCGGTAAAGATGATCAGCGACATGCCGTTGCCAATACCGCGCTCAGTGATCTGCTCACCCAGCCACATGATGAATGCCGTGCCGGTCGTCAAACTGATCATGGTCATCAGGATGAACCCAATGCCCGGATTCAGTACAAACCCGCCACCGACCGAACCAGCCGATTGAAGTGCCGCGGCAATGCCGAAGCTCTGGAACAAAGCCAGGATCACTGTCAGGTAACGCGTCCATTGCGTAATCTTGCGCCGGCCCACTTCGCCTTCCTTCGACAACTTCTCAAGCGTAGGCACCACGACAGTCAACAACTGCAGGATGATCGACGAGGTGATGTACGGCATAATGCCGAGGGCGAAAATGGTCAGCCGGCGGAACATGCCGCCGCTGAACAGATCCATGAACCCGAAAATGCCACCCGCGTTTTGCTTGAAATACTCTTCCAGGCGATTGGCGTCAATCCCGGGTGTGGGAATGTGCCCGCCAAGGCGGTATATGGCCAACATGGCGAGCGTGAACAGTACCCGATTGCGAAGATCGGGGATCCGGAACACGTTGGCGAAGGCTTCGAAGAACTTCATGGGTTTTTGGTTCGATCCTTATAGGAACAGGTTCAAATGCTGCTTACTTCTTCTTGGCTGCCTTGCGCTCAAGGGCAGCGTCTCGCTTCGGGTTTTTGATCGGCGCTGGAACGAACGGCAGGATTACTTCAACCGTACCGCCCGCGGCTTCGATCTTCGCCTTTGCTGCGTCGGAAAACTGGTGTGCGCTGATCTTGATCTTCCGGGTGATTTCACCGGTGCCAAGAATCTTCAGACCCTTCTCAAGTTTCTTGAGAACACCGGCTGCCTTCAAAATTTCAGGCGAGAACTCCGAGATCTCCATCTTCTCGAGACGGCTCAGGTTCAATACCACATACTCTTCGCGGAACGGATTGGTAAACCCGCGCTTCGGCATGCGGCGGTGCAGCGGCATCTGGCCGCCTTCAAATCCGCGCATCTTCGAATAACCGCTGATGGAACGGGCGCCCTTGGCGCCGCGACCGGAGAACTTACCCCGGCGCGTACCCATACCTTGGCCGACGCGCTGCTTCTTTTGCTTTTGCCCTGCGGGAGGGTGGAGATCGCTTAAATTCATGCCTTGCCTATTTCCTTCGCGCCTATTCCTTCACAATTGCCAGCAAGTGCGGCACCTTCAACACCATGCCTCGGAAGGCTGGCGTATCGGGGCGCTCCACCACGCGGTTCATCCTGTACAGTTGCAGGCTGCGCACAATCTTCTTCTGCGCTTCCGGGCAGCAGATCGGACTGCGAATCAACTTGATCTTGATCGTGTTGTCTGCCATAACAATTCCTTATACGACTAGCCAACAGGCCAGTCTTAAACCTTCTCCAGACTGACGCCGCGCATGTCGGCCACTGCCTGCTTCTCGCGCAATTGCATGAGAGCGTTCACAGTCGCCTTAACAGCGTTGTGGGGATTGCGGGAACCGAGGTTCTTGGTCAGAATGTTGGGAATTCCAACGCTCTCAATGACCGCACGCACAGGGCCACCGGCGATCACGCCAGTACCTTCAGGTGCCGGCTTCAACATTACGTTGCCAGCTCCGAAACGGCCTTCCACCTTGTGGAGAATCGTCGTGGGCAGCGTGTTGATCTGACGCAGATTTCGCTTTGCCGCTTCAATACCTTTTTTGATGGCTGACGGAACTTCCTTTGCCTTGCCTGTGCCATAGCCTACGATCCGCTTTTCAGCGTCGCCCACTACAACCAGGGCCGCGAAGCTCATGTTCTTGCCGCCCTTAACTACCTTTGTGACTCGATTGATCGATACAACTTGTTCCTTGAGGTTCAAGCCGCTCGCTTCTATCCGCTTAATGCCTTTTGCTGCCATGCGTTTTTCCTTACCGGCTTTCCTTCAACTAGAACTCGAGCCCGCCCTCGCGAGCGGCGTCAGCCAGGGCTTTCACCCGGCCGTGATACAAGAACCCGCCGCGGTCGAACACAACCGCGTTGATGCCAGCCGCCTTGGCCCTCTCGGCCACCAGCTTGCCAATCACCTTGGCTGCTTCGACGTTTCCGCCGGACTTCACAGCCACACTCTTCTCTGCCGACGATGCCGCCACCAGCGTTTTGCCGCTGCGGTCGTCGATCACCTGCGCGTAAATATGATTCAGGCTGCGAAACACCGCCAGCCTCGGCCGGGCAGCCGTACCAGCAACCCGTTTCCGGATGCGGGTATGGATTCGGCGGCGAACTTCGTCGCGATTTACCATGGTTTTCATAAGTTCGTTCCTCGCTGCTCTCTAGTAAGCCCGCGCTTACTTGCCCTTACCGCCGGCGCCGCTCTTGCCGACCTTCTTGCGCAATACTTCGCCCGTGTAGCGGACACCCTTGTTCTTATATGGATCTGGCGGACGCAGTGCGCGCATGTTCGCCGCTACCTGACCCACCATCTGGCGGTCATGGCTCTTCAGCACAATATGCGTCTGCTTCTCGACGGTCATTTCGACTTCCTTGGGCAACAGGAACTCGATCGAGTGGCTGTAGCCAAGCGTAAAGGTCGCGATACCGCTCTTCACATCGCACCGGTAACCGATGCCGACAATATCCAGTTCGCGGGTCCAACCAGTCGAGACGCCTGTAATGGCATTGGCAGCCAGCGCGCGCGTCAAACCATGCGCCGCAGCCTGCTTATCGCTGGCCCGGTTGATCTGAACCGTTCCATTCGTGTTCTCAACCGTGACGCCCTCTGGAATCGGGACCACCAATTTACCCTTGGGGCCTTCTACCACGAGCTCGCTACCGATCTGGAGTTTCACACCAGACGGCAGAGCAATGGGCTTTTTACCTACACGTGACATATTCTAAATTCCTTCAATCGCTCTTTAATAGATCTGGCAGAGCACTTCGCCACCGACATTCGCCTTGCGTGCGGAATGTCCGGTCATTACGCCCTTCGGCGTGGTGAGGATGTTGATCCCCAGTCCGCCCAGGACCTTCGGTACTTCGCTTGAGCCGACATAGCGGCGGCAGCCAGGGCGCGAGATGCGCTCCAGATGCGAAATCACGCTCTCGTTGTCCGGCGTGTACTTCAGATAAACCTTGATCGTCTTCTTCGCGCCTTCTTCGGCCAGCTTGAAGTTGAGGATGTAGCCCTCTTCCTTCATGATGCGGGCGATTTCGAGCTTCAGCTTGGAGGCCGGGATATCCACTTTCGAGTGCCGTGCCTTCAGGGCATTGCGCACTCGCGTCAGCATGTCTGCGATGGGATCGGTCGTCATCCTGTTTCTTTTCTCTCTTCCTAAGCTCTTACCAGCTCGACTTCGTTACGCCAGGCACTTCACCGGCTAGTGCAAGCTGGCGGAAGCAGATACGGCACAGATTGAACTTGCGCATGTATGCCCGAGGGCGGCCACAGCGTCCGCAACGGTTGCGGTGCTGGCACTCAAACTTGGGCTTCTTGTTATCCTTGGCGATTTTTGCGGTAGTGGCCATCGTGTCTCTCTATTGATTTCCTGTGCCGTCCGCTACTTGGCGGAAAGGCATTCCCATGAACTTGAGCAAAGCCAGCGCTTCCGCGTCGTTCTTCGCAGTGGTCGTAATGCAGATATTCATACCCCGCGCCTTATCAACCTTGTTGTAGTCGATCTCGGGGAAAATCAGTTGGTCCTTGATGCCCATCGTGTAGTTGCCACGGCCATCGAATGACTTCGGGTTCACCCCGCGGAAGTCGCGCACTCGCGGCAGCGCGATGTTCATAAAGCGGTCGAGAAATTCATACATCGCGTCGTTGCGCAGCGTCACCATGCACCCGATCGGCATGCCTTCGCGCAGCTTGAACGCCGCAATGGATTTCTTGGCCTTGGTGATGACAGGCTTCTGGCCGCTGATCGCGCTCAGCTCCTGCACCGCAACGTCCATCAGCTTGGCGTTGCCCGTAGCTTCGCCAAGTCCGAGATTGATCGACACCTTGTCGACCCTCGGGATCGCCATCGGGTTCTTGTAACCAAACTCTGTTTGGAGTTGGGGAACCACCTGCTTGTTATAAATTTCTCTAAGCCGCGCTTTCATTGCTCTTCCTCATTCGTGTTGGGAGGGACCTGGCTAAGTTCACTCTGTAAGAAATACCTTACAGTGGGGAACTTACTTGGAATCCAGCACCTCACCGGTTTTCCGCGCGATGCGCGTGCGGCGGGTTTTTCCACCCACCGTCTCCACCTTCGTACCGATACGGGTCGGAATGCCGCCCGCCGTAAGAATCATCACGTTCGAGACGTGGATGCTGGCTTCCCGTTCCTGGAAGCCGCCCTTGATTCCCTTGGCCGGATTCGGCTTCATAGCCCGCTTGATCATATTGATGCCTTCCACAAGTACGCGGCCGATGGCGCGATCGACTTCGATCACTTTGCCCGTCTTGCCCTTGTCCTTGCCGGCCAGCACCTTGACCATGTCATCTTTTTTAATGCGGATCCTTTTCGGAATCCCCGCCTTCTCAGAGGCGTTCATTTTGCTCAACGAAGCCATAAGACTATACAACCTCCGGAGCAAGCGAAACGATCTTCATGAACTTCTTATCGCGCAGCTCGCGCGCCACCGGGCCGAACACGCGGGTGCCGACCGGCTCGCCCAATTCGTTCACCAGCACTGCGGCGTTGGAATCAAAGCGAATATAAGTGCCATCCTTGCGGCGGGCTTCCTTGCGCATGCGAACGATTACGGCGCGTACAACCTTGCCCTTCTTCACAGAAGAGTCCGGAGCCGCTTCCTTGACAGAGGCCGTGATGATGTCGCCCAGACCGGCCGTTTGGCCTTTGTCACCGCCGCGCGGCAGAATGCACTGGAGCTTGCGAGCGCCACTGTTATCCGCCACTTCCAGCATTGTTCTCATCCCAATCATTGCGTTATCTCCGTGAACTCACTAAAACTTGAAAACTACTTGTTCTTTTTCTTGGCTGCCGCGGCGCGCGCCAGTCGCTCTGCCGACGGCTCGTCCTGGATCTGTACGCGCACTGCCGTGCGAAGGATATCCTTCAGCTCCCAGCGCTTCAGCTTGCTCAGCGGACGGCTCTCGACGATACGAACCTGATCGCCCTGCTTTGCCTTGCCCTCTTCGTCATGGGCGTAAAACTTGTTGCGGCGGGTGAGAATTCGCTTGTAGAGCGGGTGCTGCACCTTGCGCGTGACTTCGACGACAATCGTCTTGGCCATTTTGGTCGATACGACTTCCCCAACCTTTTCCTGCTTGTTGGGCTGCTTCACTACCGGGGTTGCTTGATCGGCCATGACTTACTTGCCTTCCTTCTGAGCTTTGATTTCCGTTTCGCGCATCACGGTCAGAATCCGGGCCCGGTCCTTCTTCAAATCGCGCAGCTTCTTGATGCCTTCCATCTGCCCCATGGACATCTGGAAGCGCAGCCGGAACATGTTTTCATCGCCCTCGGCCAATTGCTTTGTCAGTTCGGCCTGATCGAGGCCGCGAATTTGTTCTGCCTTCATTCTCGTATTTCCTCGCTGCCTAAACCGCTGACCGCAGTACCAGCTTCGTCTTCATCGGCAATTTCATCGCCGCCAGACGAAAAGCTTCCTGCGCCGTTTCAAGCGGCACGCCTTCCATCTCAAACAAAATCTTGCCCGGGCGGATGACCGCCACCCAGCCATCCGGAGCGCCCTTACCGGAGCCCATTCGGACTTCGGCCGGCTTCTTGGTTACCGGTTTATCCGGGAAAATTCGGATCCAGACCTTGCCGCCTCGCTTGATGTACCGCGTCATTGCGATACGGGCAGCTTCCAGTTGCCGGTTGGTGATATAGCCGCAAGCCATGGCCTTCAGCCCGTATTCGCCGAAGTCCACATTCGAGCCCCGATAAGCCATTCCGCGCATGCGGCCGCGTTGCTGTTTGCGGTATTTGACTTTCTTTGGCATCAACATAGGTCGTGTTCCTCTTTAATAATTTCTGATCGGGCTGACTTACTCGGCCGGGGTCTCGCCCTCAGGGGCGTTCTCAACAGGGGCATCCACTGTAGGCTCTACTTTAGGCTCTACAGCTGTCGGCTCTACAGCCGACGCCTGTTCGGTCATTTCCTGTTTCCAGCTCGGAGCCGGAGGAGCCATCGGCGGCAGAATCGGGCCACCGCTCTTGATCGTGTTCGGTACCTCAGGCGGCGTCATTACAACACCGGAATCGGCTGCCGGAGGCATCGCTGCTTCACTTGTCCGTGCACGGCCATCGGCGCTGCGGCCATCGCCAGTCGGACGATTGTCGCCACGATTGTCATAAGCACCACGGGGACGGTCGCCGCCAGGGGCTCCATCGCGGCGTGGACGGTCACGATTGTCGCGCTTCGGTCGCGGTTGCGGATCATTGTCGTTGCGCAACATCACGCGGCGTTGGCCTTCGCCAATGTCGCCCTTGTAAATCCAGCACTTGACGCCGATCACACCATAAGTCGTGTGGGCTTCGGCAAATCCATAATCGATATCCGCGCGCAGGGTGTGCAGCGGCAACTGGCCGTGCAAATACCATTCGGTACGAGCGATTTCAGCACCGTTCAGGCGGCCGCTGACGCGAACCTTGATGCCCTTGCAACCGAAGCGCTGAGCGCTATCGACTGCCTTACGCATCGCGCGGCGGAATGCAACGCGCTTCTCGAGTTGCAGCGCGATTGACTCCGACACCAGCTGAGCATCGAGCTCAGGCTTGTGTACTTCCTGAATGTCGATAAATACTTCGCGGTTCGTCTTCTTGGCCAGGTCCTGCTTGAGCTTCTCGATTTCAGCGCCCTTGCGGCCGATGATGATACCGGGACGCGAGGTGCGAATCGTGATGCGGAGCTTGTTGCCCGGACGATCGACTTCAATCGAGCTCACGCCCGCACTCTTGAGGCGGTTGCGCAAAGACTCTTTCAGTTCGAGATCTTCAAAAAGGAGCTTGGCGTAGTCCTGCTTGGCGAACCAGCGGCTCTTCCATGTCTTGGTGACCCCGAGACGGAATCCAAAGGGATGTACTTTCTGACCCATTCGCTTTTCCTTATGCCTCTGCCTTCACGTCGGCTGCAGTCGATGCGCCGTCAGAGACCTTCACCACAATGTGGGCGATCCTCTTTTGATACCGGTAGGCCCGGCCCATCGGGGCGGGGCGGATTCGCTTCATGCGCGGCCCTTCGTTCACGTAGGCCTCGCTCACCGTGAGATTGTCGACATCGACGTCGCTGTTCTTGTTCTCGGCGTTGGCGATGGCGCTGCGCAGAAGTTTCTCGACCACAGGCGCCATGCGCTTGTTGGTCATCTTCAACACATTGATCGCCTCTCCCGCGTTCAGGCCGCGGATCAGATCGATCACAAGGCGGCATTTCTGCGGACTTACGCGTACGTAACGAGCTTCTGCTTTCGCTATCATGTTCTGGTCCTATTTGCCTTTTTCGTTCGACTTCGCAACGTGACCCTTGAAGGTCCGGGTCGGCGAGAATTCGCCCAGCTTGTGGCCCACCATGTTTTCGGTCACATAAACGGGGATGAACTTCCTGCCGTTATGTACGGCCAGCGTGTGACCGATGAACAGGGGCATGATGGTCGAGCGCCGAGACCAGGTCTTGATAACCTTCTTCTCGTTGCGATCGTTCATCGCTTCCAGTTTTTCGATCAGGTGACCGTCGGCAAACGGTCCTTTTTTTAGTGAACGGCCCATAGTGTATTCCTACTCGCTCTAGCTCTAGCTCTTCGATTTCCGTTTGACAATCATCTTGTCGGTCCGCTTGTTGTTGCGCGTCTTGAATCCACGCGTCGGCTGACCCCATGGCGTCACAGGATGACGTCCACCGGAGGTGCGGCCTTCGCCACCACCGTGCGGGTGGTCGACCGGATTCATTGTCACGCCGCGATTATGCGGACGCTTGCCAACCCAGCGACTTCGGCCGGCTTTACCGAGCGTCTGGTTCTCGTGATCGAGATTGCCCACTTGACCCACAGTCGCGTAGCACTCGGCCATTACCTTGCGGACTTCTCCGCTCGGCAACTTGAGCAAGCAGAACTCAGTTTCTTTCGATACAACCTGGGCCTGTGCGCCGGCGCTGCGCGCCATTTGGGCGCCTTTGCCTGGACGCAGCTCGATGTTGTGCACAATCGTACCGGCTGGGATGTTCTTCAGAGGCAGTGCGTTGCCAACCAGGATGTCCGCTTCCGGACCGCTCATGATCTTTGCGCCAACCTTCAGGCCAACCGGCGCCACGATGTAGCGCTTCTCGCCGTCAACGTAGTTGAGCAGCGCAATGCGGGCCGAACGATTCGGATCGTACTCAACCGATGCAACCGTTGCCGGGATGCCCGACTTATCACGCTTGAAATCGATCTCGCGATAAGAAGTCTTGTTGCCGCCGCCACGGAAACGCATCGTCGTGCGGCCAGTTGAATTGCGGCCACCAGACTTGACTTTGCCCTTCGTCAGGCTCTTTTCCGGTGTCTGCTTGGTGATGTCCTCACGCGTTACAACCGTACGGAAGCGGCGCGTGGGAGTAAACGGACGATAACTTTTAATCGGCATTAGACGACCTCGGAATATTCAGGGACCTTCTGGTCCTTCTTGAGTTTCACGTAGGCCTTCTTCCAGTCAGAGCCATACGCGGCGAACTTGCCGCGGCGCCGCAGTTTGCCTTCGTTGATGACGGTGCGAACTTCTTCCACCTTCACCTTGAAGATCTTCTCGACAGCCTGCTTGATCTGGGTCTTGTTGGCCTCGGCTTTCACCTCAAAGCACAGCGTACGTTCGCCGTCCTTTTTGATGACGCCCTTTTCGGTCACGATGGGCCGGGTGATTACGTCGTACAGAGTCATTTACTTCAAAGCCTCCGACAATTTCTCGGCCGCAGACTTGCTCATCAGCACATGCTTGTACTTGAGGATGTCGTAAGTCGTGACGTCCTTCGAACGGACCAGCTTCACACCGGGGATGTTGCGCGAACCCAGCTCGAGATTGCGATTCTCGGCCGTTTCCACCAGCAACACCGTCTTGTCGGCGTTCAGCGAACCCAATTTGCTTGCAAGATTCTTGGTCTTGCCGTCGTTCAGCGAGAAACCATCCACCACTCGCAACTCACCGTCGCGGAGCTTTGCGGTCAAAGCGGAACGCAGAGCGCCAAGAATCATCTTCTTGTTCAGGCGGTAGCTATAGTCGCGCGGTTGCGGACCGTGAGTTGTACCACCGTGGCGCCACAGAGGCGAACGGATGCTGCCCATACGGGCGCGGCCAGTGCCCTTCTGCTTCCAGAGTTTCTTGCCGCTGCCAGCTACTTCGTGGCGGGTCTTGGTTGAAGCCAAACCCTTGCGCTGTCCGGCCATGTAATGCCGCACGGACTCATAGAGCAGGTGCTCGTTGATGTCGGCGGCGAATACTTCGGCGGCCAGTTCGAGCGAACCCACTACTTTGTTTTCGAGACTGATTACGTCTACGGTCGGCATCGTGTTAGCCCCTCACCTTTGCACGACGGATCATCACGTAAGAGCCATTCGCCCCGGGGAGCGCGCCCTTGACCATGATCACGTTCTCTTCCGTATCGACCTCAATGATTTCGAGGTTGCGTACGGTTACCTGGTCGGTACCCATGTGGCCGCCCATTTTCATGCCTGGGAAGACACGCGACGGAAAGCTCGAGGCGCCGATCGAACCAGGGGCGCGATGGAACATCGAACCGTGGCCGCCGGGACCGCCATGGAAGCCGTGACGCTTGACGACGCCCTGAAACCCGCGGCCCTTGGAGATACCGATGACATCGATAATCTCGTTCGGCTTGAAGTCTTCAGCCGTGATCTTGTCACCGGCCTTGAAGTCGCCATTGCCTCGGTTCAGTTTGAACTCCCGGCTATACTTCACGCCGTCCGCGCCAGCCTTCTTCAGGTGGCCCGTTTCGGGCTTGTTGATCCTGGCTGGTTTGACGTACTCCATCAGCCCAAGCTGTATGGCGTCATAACCGTCAGTGGCAGGCGTCTTGCGCTGCGTGACCACGCAGGGACCAGCCTTCACCAACGTGACAGGTACAACCTGTCCGTCGGCGCGGAAGATCTGCGTCATGCCGATTTTTTTACCTAAAATTCCTGGGCTCATTGCCAACCTCTCCAGGTTCGAATCACAAACATTTACTTACTTCTTGCCGAAAGCTTTGATTTCGACGTCCACGCCCGCAGGCAGATCGAGCTTCATCAGCGCGTCTACCGTGTCTTGCGTCGGCTCGAGGATGTCGAGCAAGCGCTTGTGCGTGCGGATTTCAAACTGCTCCCGCGATTTCTTGTCCACGTGCGGTGAACGGTTCACCGTGTAGCGGTTCCGCACCGTGGGAAGCGGGATCGGCCCGGCAATCACCGCGCCGGTACGTCGGGCCGTGTCGACGATTTCCGTCGTCGACTGGTCCAGTACGCGGTGATCGTAAGCCTTGAGGCGGATGCGGATACGTTCTTTATTCATCTGTCTAGTCCTGTGGAACTACTCCATGATTTCGGATACAGTGCCGGCGCCGACTGTACGGCCGCCTTCACGAATCGCGAAGCGCAGACCCTTGTCCATCGCGACGGGGGTGATCAGCTCGATTTCCATCTGCACGTTGTCGCCAGGCATTACCATCTCAGTG
>Ga0163144_10013994_pt1 | contig 16689 bp, 14 predicted proteins | sample OliLak19BULKMAT1_FD_123175 | JGI IMG/M metagenome (GOLD analysis project Ga0163144, IMG submission 123175) | Freshwater microbial mat bacterial communities from Lake Vanda, McMurdo Dry Valleys, Antarctica - Oligotrophic Lake LV.19.BULKMAT1 | ecosystem: Environmental > Aquatic > Freshwater >... | reverse complement strand
TTGATCACGTTCGGGCTGTCCTACATCGCCCTGGAACTGGTGCAACTGGTGTGGGGCCGCGCGGCCGTCAACTTCCAGCCGCCGCCCCAGCTGCAAGGGCCAGCCTTCACCATCGTCGACCTGCAGGCCGCAGGGGCGGGGCTGGGCCTGACGTGGGGCCTGCCGCCCGAGACTTGCAAGACCGTGGCTGGCGCGGTGTGCACGACCTTTCCGAAGTTCCGCGCCTTCGGCATGGCTGTGGCGGTGCTGATGCTGGTGACGGTGTGGCTACTGTTCACCCGAACCCGCATCGGCCTGGTCATTCAGGCGGCCCTGACCCATCCCGACGCCGCCGAGGCGCTCGGCCACAACGTGCCGCGCGTGTTCATGCTGGTGTTCGGCGGCGGTACCGCGTTGGCCGGCCTGGCGGGGGTGATCGGCGGCGCGCTGCGAGTGACCGAGCCGGGCATGGCGCTGACGGTCGGCGCGGTGGTCTTCGCCGTGATCGTGATCGGCGGCATGGGCTCGCTGGCCGGCGCTTTCATTGCGTCGGTTCTGCTCGGCGTGATCGAGTCCTTCGCGGTCGGCAGCGACAAGTCCCTGTCCGATCTGTTCGCCGTGCTGGGCGCACAGGTCACGCCGCAGACCCTGGGCTACGCGGTGTGGAGCGTGAAGATCAGCCAGGTGGCAGCGATCCTGCCCTTCCTGTTGCTGGTCTTGATCCTGATCTTCCGTCCCAAAGGCCTGCTGGGCACGCGGGAGGACTGATGACCCACGTTCACGCGGCGCGCAAGCCCTACCACTTCAAGCCCTTCAACATCGGCCGCTGGCTGGTCTGGGGTCTGTACGCGCTGGTGCTCTTCGTCGCACCGCTGCTGTTCACCAGCAGCCTGTCGATGACGATGCTGTCGCAGATGGGCGTGGCCATCATTGCCTGCCTGGCCTTCAACATGCTGCTGGGGCAGGGCGGCATGCTCAGCTTCGGCCATGCGGTCTATTCGGGCCTGGGTTCCTTCTTCGCGATCCATACACTGAATCTGGTGTCGGCTGGTCAACTGGCCTTGCCGGTCAGCCTGGTGCCGCTGGTGGCCGGCTTGTTCGGATTGCTCTTTGCGGCGCTGCTGGGGTATGTCACCACCAAGAAAGCCGGTACGCCGTTTGCCATGATCACGTTGGGCGTGGGCGAGCTGGTCTGGGCCATGTCGCTGATGTTCCCGGGTTTCTTCGGCGGCGAAGGCGGCATCAGCGGCAACCGGGTGGCGGGCCAGCCCTTTCTCGGCATCACCTTCGGCCCGCAGAGCCAGCTCTACTACCTGATCGCCGCCTACACGCTGGTCTGCACCGGGCTGATGTTCGCCTTCACGCGTACACCGCTCGGGCGCATGCTCAATGCCGTGCGCGACAACCCCGAGCGCGTGGCCTTCATTGGCTACAGCACGCGGCATGTGCGCTACCTGGCCTTCATGGCCTCGGGCCTCTTCATGGGCATAGCGGGAGGGCTGGCGGCACTCAACTTCGAGATCGTGACGGCCGAGGTGGTCGGTGCGCAGCGCTCCGGCGCCTACCTGCTGTTCACCTTCCTGGGCGGCGCGGTGTTCTTCTTCGGCCCGATCATCGGCGCCGTGTTGATGGTGCTGGCCCTGGTGCTGCTGTCGGAGCTGACCCAGGCCTGGCTGCTCTACCTCGGGCTGGTCTTCATGTTCATGGTGATGTACGCACCCGGCGGCATTTCGAGCCTGATCATGATGAACTTGCGCTTGGCCGGTTTCGGCAAGTTGCGCGCGCTGTGGGCCAGCTATCTGGCGTTGGCCGGCACCGCCTTCGTGATCCTGCTGGGCGCCGGCGCCATGATCGAGATGATCTACCACCTGCAACTCGACGCCGCGCTCGGGCCGAAGTTGAAGTTCATGGGCGCCAGTCTGGACGCCAAGAGCTTCGACAGCTGGTTCGGCGCCGGCCTGGTGCTCTTGACGGGCCTGGCGCTGTTCGAGCTGACGCGGCGCGAGTTCGCGCGCCACTGGGGTCGCATCCAGGAGCAGGTCGAACAGGAAATCAAGAAGCGCGCGGCGTCATCGTGACCACTGTGGCCCTCGAACTGCGCGACGTGCGCAAGAGTTTCGGCAAGACGGAGATCATCCGCGGCGCGAGCTTGTCGGTGAACGTCGGCGAGCGGGTCGCCATCATCGGCCCCAACGGCGCTGGCAAGAGCACGCTGTTCAACCTGATCAGCGGCCGTTTCGGTTCGACCTCGGGCGACATCCTGCTCAACGGGCGCAAGATCGACGGCCTGGAACCGTTCCAGATCAACCGCCTCGGGCTGGCGCGCAGCTTCCAGGTCAGCAACCTGTTCACGCGTCTGTCGGTGTTCGAGAACGTGCGCTGCGCGGTGCTCTGGCAGTTAGGCTACAAGTACGCCTTCTGGCGTTTCCTGGCCGACTTGCGCGACGCCAACGACCGCACCGAGGAAGTGCTCGAGATGATCAAGCTCGACCGCCGTCGCGACGTGCTGGCCATGAACCTGACATACGCCGAGCAGCGTGCCCTCGAGATCGGCATCACGATCGCCGGCGGATCGCAAGTCATCTTGCTCGACGAGCCGACGGCGGGCATGAGCAAGAGCGAGACGCGCCGCTTCGTCAGCCTGATCCGCGAGGTCACGGCCGGCAAGACCTTGCTCACCGTCGAGCACGACATGGGCGTGGTGTTCGGCTTGGCCGACCGGATTGCGGTGCTGGTCTATGGCCAGGTCATCGCCTTCGATGTGCCCGAGGCCGTGCGCGCCAATCCGCGCGTGCAGGAGGCCTACCTCGGCTCGGTGCTGGCCGATGCCCAGGCCGCCGAGGCCGGCCACTGAAAGCCGCCGCCATGCTCAAGCTCGACAAGGTCCACGCGTACTACGGCAAGAGCCATGTCTTGCACGGCGTGAACTTCGAGGTGCGCGAACGCGAGATCGTGGCCCTGCTGGGACGCAACGGCTCGGGCCGCTCGACCACCGTCAAGACCATCATGGGCCTGGTGGACGGCAGCGGCCGCATCGACTGGCGCGGCCGGGACATCCTGGGCCGCAAGGCGTTCGAGATTGCGCACGCCGGTATCGGCTACGTTCCCGAGAACCGCGACATCTTCCCCAAGCTCAGCGTGCACCAGAACCTGATGCTGGGGCAGAAGGGGGGCAAGCCGCCCGGGCGCTGGAGCTTCGACGATATGTACAGCCTGTTCCCGCGCCTGAAGGATCGCCAGCACACCGAGGCCGGTGTGTTGTCGGGCGGCGAACAGCAGATGCTGACGCTGTGCCGCACCCTGATGGGCGACCCCGACCTGATCATGATCGACGAGCCGACCGAGGGCCTGGCGCCGAAGATCGTCGAACTCGTCGCCGAATACCTGCGCGAGCTCAAGCGCCGCGGCATGTCGGTATTGCTGGTCGAGCAGAAGCTGACCATCGCGCTCGAAGTCGCCGACCGCTGCCTCGTGATGGGCCACGGGCAGATCGTGTTCAGCGGAACGCCGGCCGAGTTGCGTGCCGACGCGACGGTCCGCAAGGAGTGGCTGGAGGTCTGAAAAGCTGTGAACGAATCGATCGTGCCCGCGCTGCCTGTCAGAGTGGGCGCCATCGAAGCACGGAGCATGGACGGGTCCTTCGACGCGTCAACCATTTGGGCTGGCGATCACCCCTTCGTCACGCGTGCTTGCATCGGAGTCCAAGCCATAAGCGCATCTGCGTAAGGCAGGCGGCGAGTGGCAAGCGGCGAGTGGCGCCGCTGGGTTGCAGCATCACGGGCCGCGCTTCATCGGGCGCGGAGCACGCTGTCTCTGCGGCGGCAACACCGCACTTCACACGCCCATAGAATTGAACGACCGTTCTTTTTTTGACCCGAAGGAATCCGCCATGAGCGCCAGCTATGCGGTGCACGGCAGCGTCGCCGTCATCACCCTCGACAACCCGCCCGTCAACGGCCTGGGCTTGGCCACGCGGCAGGGCGTCGCGGCCGGCCTCGAGCACGCGCATGCCGATGCGGCCGTCAAGGCCATCGTGATCACCGGCGCCGGCAAGGCCTTCTCGGGCGGCGCCGACATCAAGGAGTTCGGTTCGGCCAAGGCGCTGGCCGAGCCGAACCTGCATTCGGTGATCCGCCAGCTCGAGGCGGCCACCAAGCCGGTGGTCGCGGCGATCAACGGCACCTGCATGGGCGGCGGGCTCGAACTGGCACTCGGCTGCCACTATCGGGTCGCCGCGCCCAAGGTGCCGATCGCGCTGCCCGAGGTCAAGCTCGGCCTCGTGCCCGGCGCCGGCGGCACGCAGCGGCTGCCGCGCGTCGTCGGTGTCGAGACCGCGCTCAACATGATCGCGACCGGCGAGCCGGTGATGAGCGATCTGCTCGCATCGCAGCCGGGGCAGACCCTGTTCGACAAGATCATCGACGGCGACTTCCTCGCCGGCGCGCTCGCCTTTGCGGCCGACGTCGCTGACCAGCGGCCGCTGAAGCTCGTGCGCGACCAGAAGCTCGCGCATCCGAATGCCGACGCCTACTTCCAGTTTGCCCGCAATATGGTCAAGGGCATGGCGAAGAACTTCCCTGCGCCGGCCCGCTGCGTCGATTGCGTCGAGCAGGCCACCAAGCTCAAGTTCGAGGACGGCCTGCGCTATGAGCGCGACACCTTCCTCGCGCTGATGATGACGCCCGAATCGCGTGCGCTGCGTCACGCCTTCTTCGCCGAGCGCGCCGCGAGCAAGATTCCCGACGTGCCCGAGGACACGCCGCAGCGCGCGATTGCCCAGGTGGCCGTGATTGGCGCCGGCACGATGGGTGGCGGCATCGCGATGAACTTCCTCAACGCCGGCATCCCGGTGACGATGATCGAGATGAAGGCCGATGCACTCGAGAGGGGTATGGCGACGATCCGCAAGAACTACGAGTCGCAGGTCAAGAAGGGCAAGTTGAAGCAGGACAAGTACGAAGGCCGCATGGCGCTGCTGAAGACCACGCTTGCCTACGACGACATCAAGGACGCCGACCTGGTGATCGAGGCGGTGTTCGAGGACATGGGCGTCAAGGAGAAGGTCTTCAAGACGCTCGACGAGGTGATGAAGCCCGGCGCGATCCTCGCCAGCAACACCAGCACGCTCGACGTCGACAAGATTGCGTCCTTCACGCAGCGCCCGCAGGATGTGGTCGGCATGCACTTCTTCAGCCCGGCCAACGTGATGAAGCTGTTGGAAGTGGTGCGCGGCGCGAAGACGGGCAAGGACGTCTTGGCCACCGTGATGAGCCTGGCCAAGAAGATCAAGAAATCCGCGGTGGTCTCGGGCGTGTGCGATGGCTTCATCGGCAACCGGATGATCGAGCAGTACTCGCGCCAGGCCGGCTTCCTGCTCGAAGAGGGCTGTACGCCGGCGCAAGTGGACCGCGCGGTCGAGAAGTTCGGTTTCATGATGGGGCCGTTCCGCATGGGCGATCTCGCCGGCAACGACATCGGCTGGGCCATCCGCAAGCGTCGCTATGTCGAGAAGCCGGGCATGCGCTACAGCAAGACGGCGGACCTGCTGTGCGAGATGGGCCGCTACGGCCAGAAGACGGGTGCCGGCTGGTACGACTATGCAGCGGGCAAGCGCAACGCGATCCCGTCTGAGGTGGTCGTGAAGATGATCGAGGACCATCGCAAGACGCTGGGCACCGCCGCGCATGAGCGCGGCGAACCAGTACTGGCGCCCCGCAAGATCGGCGACGACGAGATCGTGCACCGCCTCGTCTATGCGCTTGTCAACGAAGCGGCAAAGATCCTCGACGAAGGCATCGCTTCCAAGGCGAGCGACATCGACATGGTCTATCTCACCGGCTATGGCTTCCCGCACTGGCGCGGCGGCCCGATGCGCTATGCCGATGAGCAGGGCCTGTTCAACGTCGTGCAGACGATGAAGCAGTTCGCCGCCAACCCGCTCGATGACGCTGCATCGTGGCAGCCCGCGCCGCTGCTGGCCAAGCTGGCCGCCGAAGGCCGGACTTTCACCTGATTCGGTTCACCTGATTCCGAGGACCACACCATGACCCAAGCCGTCATCGTCTCCACCGCCCGCACGCCGCTTGCCAAGAGCTGGAAGGGCGCCTTCAACATGACGCATGGCGCCACGCTCGGCGGCCATGTCGTCAAGGCCGCCGTCGAGCGCGCGGGCATCGACCCCGGTGCGATTGAAGACGTGCTGATGGGTTGCGCCAACCCCGAGGGCGCAACCGGTTGGAACATCGCGCGCCAGGCGGCGCTGATGGCGGGCCTGCCGGTGAGCGTGGCCGGTGTGACCATCAACCGTTTTTGCTCGAGCGGCCTGCAGACCATCGCAATGGCCGCCCAACGCATCATCGCCGGCGAGGGCGAGGTGTACATCGCCGGTGGCGTCGAGAGCATCTCCTGCGTACAGCAGGAGATGAACCTGCACATGTTCAAGGACCCGGCGCTCGATGCGACGAAGCCCGAAATCTACTGGAACATGATGCAGACCGCCGAGCAGGTGGCCAAGCGCTATGGCGTCAGCAAGGAGCGCATGGACCGCTACGGCGCCGAGAGCCAGCAGAAGGCCTGCGCCGCGCAGGAGCAGCGCCTGTTCGATGCCGAGATCACGCCGATCACCGTCACCGCTGGCGTGGCCGATGCGGTGATGGGCCTGCGCAGCAGGCAGGTGACGGTCAGCGCCGACGAGGGCCTGCGCCCGGGCACCACCTACGAGGCCATCAAGGACATCCGCACGGCAGTGCCGGGTGGCGTGGTCAGCGCCGGCAACGCGAGCCAGTTCAGCGACGGCGCCGGCGCGTGCGCGGTGGTGAGCGAGACGTACGCGCAGCAGAAAGGCTTGAAGCCGATCGGCCGCTTCCTGGGTTTTGCCGTCTCCGGTTGCGAGCCCGACGAGATGGGCATCGGCCCGGTGTTCGCGGTGCCGAAGGTTCTCAAGCGCCTCGGGCTCACGGTGGATGACATCGACCTCTGGGAACTCAACGAGGCCTTCGCGGTGCAAGTGCTCTACAGCGCCGACAAGATCGGCATTCCCTACGAGCGGCTCAACGTCAACGGCGGCGCGATCGCCATCGGCCACCCCTACGGCATGAGCGGCCAGCGCCTGACGGGCCACGCACTGATCGAAGGCAAGCGCCGCGGCGCCAAGCGTGTCGTCGTCACGATGTGCATCGGCGGCGGCATGGGCGCGGCGGGCGTGTTCGAGGTGCTGTGATGCGATGGCTGTTGATCGGGGTTCTGGCTGGCGTGCTGATGCCCGCGTGGGCGCAAACCGACGACTCGCGCCAGTTCGATGCCGCGCGCAAGGCGGACTTGCAGAACTGGGAGTGGCGCGCGCGACAGGGCCGATTGCTCGGCGAGGCCGACAAGGCAGTGCAGGCTGTTACCGACGCGGTGATGCAGCGCGATTGCTCGGGTGCCGTGTCCAGGCTCAATGCCGGGCTGAGCAAAGCCTATCCCGAGGTGCTGGTTCTGGCAGGCGCGATGTACGAAGACGGTATCTGCCTCAAGCCCAATTGGGATCGCGCCGCTGGCTTCTATCAACGTGCGTTCACGGCCGGACACCCTGGTGCAGCTGCTCGCATGGCCGCGGGCTTTGCAGCGCCGGCCGGTGGTCGTGACAAAGCGGCGGCGCTGTGGTGGGCTCTGCAGGCGAAAACGGCCTTGCCCGCGGCCTGCACGCAAGTGGCGCCGCTGGCCGACGACGCCGACCGTTTTGTTGCCGCGTTGAAGGCCTGGCCTGCCGGTCAAGTGGATGCCTGTGCCTACGTCGCGGCGATCATGGCCGCAATCCAAAGCGAGGTCGAGGCCCCGGGGCTGGCGGCGGCCTTCGGTCTCGTAGGCACGGTCCGATTCGTGTTCCTTGCCGATCAAGCACGCATCGACATCGCCGAGGACCTCGCGCCGACCGTGCCGGTGAGCCTGGTGATCGACGCTGCCGTGCAGGAGCGTGATGCCAAGACCGCTCGAATGGCGTTCTCGGCTGCTCTTCGGCAGCTGGCGGATCGTGCGCTAAGGCGCTACGAACGGCCGGCTGCCATGGCCACGGGCTGGCGCGTGGAGGGCAGTCATGCACTGCGCCTTGCGCGCTGACTTGGCGGGCCTGGCCATGCGCGTGCGCTCGCCGCAGGCGTCAGGAGTGCCTAGCCGACCGTGCTGCTGATGGCCGGCGACGATGGCGATCGTCAAGGCCCGAGTGAGGGCACGATGACCCTGATGTTGCGCACCCCCGAGGCCCGCTTCGACGCGCTGCCCGACTTACCGTTCGCGCCGCATTACCTCGACGACCTGCCGACCACCGATGGCGCACGGCTGCACTACCTCGACGCAGGCCCGCGCGACGCCGCGGTGACGGCACTCTGTCTGCACGGTAACCCGACCTGGTGCTTTTTATACCGCAAGATGATCCCGGTCTTCCTGCGTGCGGGCCTGCGCGTGGTGGCGCCGGACCTGATCGGCTTCGGCCGCTCCGACAAGCCGGCCGACCCGGCCTGGCACCGCTTCGACCGCCACCGCGAGGTGCTGCTCGAGCTCGTCGAGCGCCTCGATCTCACGAACGTGATGCTGGTGTGCCAGGACTGGGGCGGCATCCTCGGCCTGACGTTGCCGATGGCAGCGCCCGCGCGCTACTCGCGCCTGCTGGTGATGAACACGACCATCGCCACCGGCGTGGTGACCGAAGGCTTTCGCCAGTGGCGCAGCTACTCGAATGCACAGCCCGATCTCGCGGTCGGCCGCCTGCTCGCGCGTGGCAAGCCCGACATGAGCGAGGCCGAGCGTTCGGCGTACGACGCGCCGTTCCCCGATGCGAGCTACAAGGCCGCGTTGCGCGCCTTCCCGAACCTCGTACCTGAAAACGCAAGTGAGGGCGAAGACGCCCCCGGCGCTGCGACGGGCCGCGAGGCGATGGCGTTCTGGCGCGAGCGTTGGCGGGGCGACAGCTTCATGGCCATCGGCATGCAGGACCCAGTGCTCGGACCAGCGGCGATGCACGCGCTGCACCAGGCAATCCGTGGCTGCCCGCCGCCGTTCGAAGTGGTCGGGGGCGGGCACTTTGTGCAGGAGTGGGGCGAACCGATCGCCGCGGCGGCGCTGGCGCACTTCAGGCTCTAATCCGCGGCATGCGCACGACGCTCGACTTCCTGCTCTACGACTGGCTGCACGTCGAGTCGCTCGCCACGCGTGCGCGCTTCGCCGACCATTCGCGCGAGACCTTCGCTGCGGTGCTCGACATCAGCGAGCGCGTGGCGCGCGACAAGTTCGCGCCCTTCAACCGGCTCGTCGATACCGAAGAGCCGCGCATCGACGCCGAAGGGCGCGTGGTGCTGCCGCGGGCCACGCACGATGCCTGGCATGCCTACGCCGCCACCGGCCTGCTCGCCGCGGCGCAGACCGAAGCCTGGGGTGGCATGAATCTGCCCTATGTGGTCGAGGCCGCGGCCAACGCGTTCTTCGCCAAGGCCTCGGCCAGCATCAGCGCCGCGCTGCTCACGGTCGGCAATGCCAACCTGCTGCTCGCGCACGGCAGCGAACGCCAGCAGGCGGTGTTTGCGCGCGCCGAGTTCGAAGGCCGCTGGGCCGGCACGATGTGCCTGTCGGAGCCGCAGGCCGGCTCGTCGTTGTCCGACGTGGCCACGCGCGCGATGCTCGAGGACGAGACCGACGCGCTCGGCCCGCGCTACCGGCTCTCTGGCCACAAGATGTGGATCTCGGCCGGTGAGCACGAGATCACCGAGAACATCGTCCACCTGGTGCTGGCCAAGATTCCCGGCGCGGACGGCAAACTGGTGCCCGGCACCCGCGGCATCTCGCTCTTCATCGTGCCCAAGCACCTGGTCGATGCCGAGGGCCAGCTCACTGGCGAGCGCAACGACGTGGCGCTGGCGGGCCTGAACCACAAGTGCGGCTGGCGCGGCACCACCAACACACTGCTCAATTTCGGCGAGGGACGCTTCAAGCCGGGTGGCTGCGCCGGCGCGGTCGGCTACCTGGTCGGCCGGCCCGGCGCGGGGCTGAAGGGCATGTTCCACATGATGAACGAGGCGCGCATCGGCATCGGCATGGCGGCCACCATGCTCGGCATGGCCGGCTATGAAGCGGCGCTCGATTACGCACGCCAGAGACCCCAGGGTCGCCCGATCACCGGCGCCGGCAAGGATGCCTCGATGCCGCAGTTGCCGATCATCGAACACGCCGACGTCAAGCGCATGCTGCTGGCCCAGAAGTCGTACGCCGAGGGCGGGCTCGCGCTGCAGCTCTATTGCGCGCGTCTCGTCGATGAGCAGCACACTGGCGCAGCGCCCGCGGCGCAGGAGGCCGCGCTGCTGCTCGAGCTGCTGACACCGATCGCCAAGAGCTGGCCGAGCGAGTGGTGCCTCGAAGGCAATTCGCTCGCGATCCAGGTCCACGGCGGCTACGGCTACACGCGCGACTTCCCGGTCGAGCAGTACTGGCGCGATCAGCGCCTGAACATGATCCACGAAGGCACGCACGGCATCCAGGCGCTCGATCTGCTCGGCCGCAAGGTGACGATGGATGGCGGCGCGGCCCTGAAGCTGCTGGCCACGCGCATGGGTGTCAGCATCGAGCGCGCGGGCCACCTGCCTGGCTTGGCCGAGCCGGCGAACCAGCTCGCTGCCGCGCTGCAGGCGCTGGGCGCCGCGACCCAGTCCGCCTGGTCCACCGGCGTGCCCGACGATGCCCTGGCCAACGCCACCCCCTACTTGCAAGCCTTCGGCCACACGGTGCTGGCCTGGTTGTGGCTGGACGTCGCATTGGCCTGCGCGGCGCGCAACGATGCCTTCGCCCATGGCAAACGCGCCGCGATGCGCTACTTCTTTGCCTATGAGCTGCCCAAGACCGGCGCGTGGCTGGCCGTGGCTGCCGCGCGCAACCCCACCTGCCGCGACATGCGCGACGATTGGTTCTGACCATGAAGAACAAGCAGCTCGAAGCCTGGGCCTGGGTGCTGATCTACAGCGGTATCCTGGGCTTCAGCCTGGGCTGGTTCCTGCAGGTGCGCAGCCCGGCGCTGGGGTGGGCCCTGCTGGTGCTGGGCTGCATCGGCGTGGCCTTCGGCGCGGCCCTGATCTTCCTGCGCTCGCGCAGGCCGCCGTAACTTCGTTCGACTTGCCGCCACCCGACTGACCCGGACCGACCGACCCAGGACCCCACCCGATGAGCACGCCCGTTCACAAACTCTTCGACCTCAGTGGCCAGACCGCGCTGGTTACCGGTGGCTCGCGCGGCCTGGGCCTGCAGATCGCCGAAGCGCTCGGCGAAGCCGGCGCCAAGATCATGCTCACCTCGCGCAAGGCGGCCGATCTCGAAGAAGCCGCCGCACTGCTGCAGGACAAGGGCATCGACGCGCGCTGGATCGCCGCCGACGCCAGCCGGCCGGCCGACATCGAGCGCGTGGTTGCTGAGACGATGGAGCGCCTGGGGCGCATCGACATCCTGGTCAACAACGCCGGCGCGACCTGGGGTGCGCCGATGGAGAGCTACCCGCTGGAGGCCTGGGACAAGGTGATGAACTTGAACATCCGCAGCCTGTTCCTGTTCGCGCAGGCCGTCGGCAAGGCCAGCATGCTGCCGAACAAGCACGGTCGCATCATCAACATCGCCTCCATTGCCGGCCTGGCCGGCTCGCTCGACATGCAGTTCATCGCCTACGGCACCAGCAAGGGCGCGGTGGTCAACTTCACCCGCACCCTGGCGGGCGAGTGGGGGCCGCGTGGCATCACTGTCAACGCGCTGGCGCCGGGCTTCTTCCCGAGCAAGATGACGCAGGGGGTGTTGGCCCACTTCGGCACCGAGAAGCTGGCGTCGGCCGCGCCGCTGCGCCGCTTGGGTGACGATGATGACCTGAAGGGCGCGGCGCTGCTCTTTGCCAGCGCCGCGGGCAAGCACATCACCGGCCAGATACTGGCTGTCGACGGTGGGGTGAGTGCTGTTCACAACGGCGCCTGAAGTTCGATCTCCAACCGATGCGTTCAAGGTCATGAAGTTTCCTGTGCTGATCCCCTTTGTCGAAGCCCTGGGCTTCGAGTTGCACCACTGCGATGGCGGCCACGCCGAGTTGCGTGTCGACCTCGACGAGGCCCACCTCAATTCCTGGGAGGTGGCTCACGGTGGCGTGCTGATGACCCTGCTCGACGTGACCATGGCCCACGCCGCGCGCAGCATCCATGCCCAAGAGCCCGATTTCGGTCCCGGCCTGGTCACGGTCGAGATGAAGACCAGCTTCATGCGCCCAGCCGAAGGCCGGCTGCGCTGCAACGGCAAGCTGCTGCACCGGAGCGCGACCCTGGCCTTCTGCGAAGCCTCGGTCATGGACGACGACAACCACCTCTGCGCCCACGCCACCGGCACCTTCAAGTACCTGCGCAAGCTGCCGACCCAAGGCCGCAGCGTGAAGGCCCTGCACCGAACCCCGACCCCACCCAAGGAATCGACACCATGACCCCACCCGTCAACCATCAGTTGCTACTGGCGTCGCGGCCCCAGGGCGAGCCCACGGCCGACAATTTCCGCCTGGTGGCCACAGCGCTGGCCGACTTGAACGAGGGCCAGGTGCTGGTGCGTCACCACTACCTGAGCCTGGACCCCTACATGCGCGGGCGCATGAACGACAGCAAGAGCTACGCCGCCTCGCAGGCGCTCGACGAGGTGATGATCGGTGGCACCGCTGGTGAGATCGTGGCGTCGAAGAACGCCCACTTTGCGGTCGGCGACAAGGTGGTTGGCACGGGGGGCTGGCAGGAGTACGCCGTGGTCGACGCGACCCAGCGCGGCGTCTTGCAGAAGGTCGACACGGCCCACATCCCGCTGGCCGCCTACCTTGGCGCCGTGGGCATGCCGGGCGTCACCGCCTGGTACGGGCTGACGCAGATCATCGCGCCCAAGGCAGGCGAAACCCTGGTCGTCAGTGCCGCCTCGGGCGCAGTCGGCAGCGCCTTCGGTCAGCTGGCCAAGGCCCGCGGCTGTCGCGCCGTCGGCCTGGCCGGCGGGCCCGACAAGTGCCGCTACGTCGTCGAGGAGCTCGGCTTCGACGCCTGCATCGACTACAAGCAGCACCCCGACCTGAAGTCGTTGCTGCAGGCTTTGAAGCAAGCCTGCCCCGACGGCATCGACGGCCACTTCGAGAACGTCGGCGGCATGATCCTGGACGCTGTGATGCTGCGCACCAACGCCTTCGCCCGGATTGCCATGTGCGGCATGATCGCCGGCTACAACGGCGCGCCGCTGCCGATGGCCAACCCGGCGCTGATCCTCGTCAACCGCATGAAGATCCAAGGCTTCATCGTCAGCGAGCACATGCCGCTCTGGCCTGCGGCGCTCAAGGAGCTGGGCGGCATGGTGGCTGCCGGCACCCTGAAGTACCGCGAGTCCATCGCGCAGGGTCTGGCCAGCGCGCCCGAGGCGTTCATCGGGTTGCTCAAGGGCAGGAACTTCGGCAAGCAGTTGGTCAAGCTGGTATGACCTTCGATGAACGCTACCTTCGGCCTGCGTCTCGATCGCTAGACTGGGTCGACGCACGTGCGGCGGGCCGCACGCGTAGCCCCGACGGGAACTAGAACCCACCATGCTCACAGGCGAACTCCGCAGCCAGGTCGATGCCATCTGGAACGCGTTCTGGTCCGGCGGCATTGCGAACCCCATCGAGGTGATCGAGCAGATCACCTACCTGCTGTTCCAGCGCCGGCTCGACGACCTGCACACGCTGGAAGAAAACAAGGCCATCCGCTTGGGCAAGCCCATCGAGCGCCGCGTCTACCCGCCAGGCGTTGATGCCAAGGGCCGTGACCACCAGGACCTGCGCTGGTCGCGCTTCAAGAATTTCGCCCCGGCCGAGATGTACACCGTGGTCGGCGAGCATGTCTTCCCCTTCATGCGCAGCATGGGCGGCGACGGCAGCACCTTTGCGCACCACATGAAGGACGCACGCTTCACCATCCCCACGCCAGCGCTGCTGGCCAAAGTGGTGGACATGATCGACCAGGTGCCGATGGACGACCGCGACACCAAGGGCGACCTCTACGAATACATGCTGGGCAAGATTGCCAGCGCCGGCCAGAACGGCCAGTTCCGCACCCCGCGCCACATCATCCGGCTGATGACCGAGATGACCGCGCCGACGCCGAAAGACATGATGTGCGACCCGGCCGCCGGCACCTGCGGCTTTCTGGTGGTGGCGGGTGAGTACTTGCGCGAGCGGCACCCCGAGATCTTTCGCGATGCCAAGCTGCGGCATCACTTCCACCACGGCTTGTTCCACGGCTACGACTTCGACAACACCATGCTGCGCATCGGCAGCATGAACCTGGCGCTGCACGGGGTGGACAACCCCGACATCCGCTACAAGGACTCACTGGCGCAAGACCATGCGGGCGACGAAGAGGCCTACACGCTGATCCACGCCAACCCGCCGTTTGCGGGCAGCCTGGACTACGAGAACACCGCCAAAGACCTGCTGGCTATCGTCAAGACCAAGAAGACCGAACTGCTGTTTCTGGCGCTCTTCATCCGCCTGCTGAAACCCGGTGGCCGGGCGGCGGTGATCGTGCCCGACGGCGTGCTGTTCGGCAGCAGCAACGCGCACAAGGAACTGCGCCGGCTGATCGTCGAAGACCACAAGCTGGATGCCGTGGTGTCGCTGCCCTCGGGCGTGTTCAAGCCCTACGCGGGCGTGTCCACCGCCATCCTGTTCTTCACCAAGACCAACTCCGGCGGCACCGATCAGGTCTGGTTTTACGACATGCGCGCCGACGGCTGGAGCCTGGACGACAAGCGGGCGCCGTTGTTGGCTGAGGGCTTGCTGGGCGTGAACCCGGGGCAGGTGTTGACGGACGCCGAGCATGCGAAGAACAACCTGCCGGATGTGCTGGCGCGCTGGCGGCAGAAGGACGGGGCCGAGCGGCAGCGGGCGCGCACCGACCAGAGCTTTTGCGTGCCGAAGGCGGATATCGCGGGCAATGGATACGACCTGTCGATCAACCGCTACAAGGAGGTGGTGCACGACGCGGTGGAGCATGTGCCGCCGAGGGAGATTCTGGCGAGGCTAGCCGTGTTGGAGGCGGAGATTCAAGCGGGGATGAAGGAGCTTGACGGGATGCTGAAGTGATTCAGCGCGAACGATTGGCCGATGTGGCGGAGTTCATCCGCGATGGAACGCACGGGTCGCCACCACGGACGGAGACCGGCGTTCCCGTTTTGAGCGCGATGAACGTGAAGGGTGGATTGCTCAATTTTGAAACCGACCGGTACACGTCAGAAGAAGAGTACGAAGCCTTCAATCGCAGGCTCCCCTTGGCTACCGGGGATGTGTTGTTGACCATCGTCGGAACAATTGGTCGATCCGCCGTCGTTCAGATGGTGAGTCCAATCGTCTTCCAACGAAGCGTCGCAGTGATTCGGCCGAGAGCCCAACACCTGAGCAGTCGATTCCTCTTTCACGTTACGCAAAGTGCCGAATTCCAGAATCAGCTTGATCGTGCTGCGAACAAGTCGTCGCAGGCTGGCGTTTATCTCGGCAAGTTGGGCGACGTGAAGATTCCCCTCCCACCCCTCCCCGAACAACGCCGCATCGCCGCCATCCTCGACCAAGCCGATGCGCTCAGAGCCAAGCGCCGGGAAGCCTTGGTGCAACTGGACAGCCTCACGCAGTCCATCTTCATCGAGTTGTTTGGTGGCCAGCAATCGCAAGATTGGCCAATTGAGACGATTGCCGATGTGGCGGCCTTGCACGACGGCTCAATCCGCACAGGGCCATTTGGCAGCCAGCTGTTGCACAGTGAATTTGTGGCCGAAGGCGTCGCTGTTCTGGGAATCGACAACGCGGTGGCAAACGAATTCCGGTGGGGCGAGCGGCGGTTCATCAACGAAGCAAAGTACCGTGAGCTTCGTCGGTACACCGTGAGGCCTGGTGATGTGCTGATCACCATCATGGGAACCTGCGGCCGGTGCGCGGTGGTGCCTGACGGATTTCCGGTGGCGATCAACACCAAGCACCTGTGCTGTATCACGCTCAACCCGGTGAAGTGTCTTCCTGCATTTCTGCATGCCTTCTTCCTTCGGCATCCCATGGCGCGCAGCTACCTCGAACAGACGTCCAAGGGCGCCATCATGTCGGGGCTGAACATGGGGCTCATCAAAGCGATGCCGATTTCAGTTCCGCCGCTCGCGCTCCAACAAACCTTCGCCACCCGCATCCAAGCCGTCGAATCCCTCAAAGCCACCCACCGCGCTGCTCTGGCCGAGTTGGACGCGCTGTTCGCCTCGCTCCAACACCGCGCCTTCGCCGGGCAACTCTCGTAGCCTTCGCCGATGCGCACCACCCCCGAACAACTCCAGCAATGGCTGACCGAGCCCGAGGGCGCGCGGCTGGAGTTCAAGGAGGCGAAGGCACGTTACGACTTCGAGAAGCTGCTGCAGTACTGTGTGGCGCTGGCCAACGAGGGGGGCGGCAAGATTGTGTTGGGTGTGACCGACCGCCGGCCGCGCCAGGTGGTGGGCACGGCAGCGTTTGATGAACCTGGCCGCACCGAGGCCGGCCTGCACCAGCGCCTCTCGCACCGCATACCGGTAGAAGAGTTGAAGCTGCCCGAAGGCCGGCTGCTTGTTGTTCATGTGCCCGGCCGCCTGCCCGGCACGGCCTGGCAGATCGACGGGCGCTACCTGAAGCGGGCCGGCGACGACGTGGCCAGC
>Ga0163144_10013992_pt1 | contig 16689 bp, 17 predicted proteins | sample OliLak19BULKMAT1_FD_123175 | JGI IMG/M metagenome (GOLD analysis project Ga0163144, IMG submission 123175) | Freshwater microbial mat bacterial communities from Lake Vanda, McMurdo Dry Valleys, Antarctica - Oligotrophic Lake LV.19.BULKMAT1 | ecosystem: Environmental > Aquatic > Freshwater >... | reverse complement strand
TGGCTGGAGGCCGGCGTCATCCCGCGGGTGAACGTGCTCAAGGCCGCCCATCACGGCGCCCGGAACGGCGTAACGCCGGGGTGGCTCGACCGGACGCGGCCCGAGGTCGTCGTTATCAGCGTCGGGGCCAGTAACAGCTATGGCCATCCCGATCCCTGGGCCATGCGCTACTACCGTTCACACCAGCGCACGGTGTTGCGGACCGATCAGGACGGGACGGTGATCGTGACGGTGGATCGGGAGGGAGGCTACACGCTGGAGACGACGGGGCCGGTGGATCGGAGTCCGTAGGGCACGTCGCCCTACTGCGCCGATACCGCCCCGCGTCCACCACGCAGGACGTACTTCTGGATCTTGCCCGTCGCCGTCTTCGGCAGTTCCGCGATGATAGTCGTCCCCTTCGGCACCTTGAAGCCGGCCAGCCGTTCTCGGGCAAAGGCGCGCAGCTCCTCGTCGGTGAGCGTCGCGCCGGGCTTGAGCACCACGAAAGCGTGCGGAGCCTCCCCCCACTTCTCGTGCGGCAGCCCGACCACCGCCACCTCCTGCACCGCCGGATGCCGCAGCAGCACCCCCTCGACCTCGATCGAGGAGATGTTCTCGCCGCCGCTGATGATCACGTCCTTCAGCCGGTCCCGGATTTCCAGATATCCATCCGGATGCACGACCGCCGCATCGCCGGTGTGAAACCAGCCGTTCACGATCGCGCGCGCGGTGGCCTCCGGGTCACGGTAGTAGCCCTCCATCACCATGTTGCCGCGGGAGAGAATCTCGCCGATCGTGGCACCGTCGCGCGGCACCTCCACGCCCAGCTCATCCACCACCTTGAGCTCACCACCGGTGAGTGTCACGACTCCCTGCCGCGCCTTGATCCGCGCCCGCTCGGCGACGGTGAGTGGGGTGTGCTCCGGGCGTGGTTCGCAGAAGCAGATGAGTGGCGCCGTCTCGGTGAGGCCATACACCTGGGTGATGGTCCAGCCCAGCTCCTGCTCCATTCGCTCGATGGTGTGCGCGGCTGGTGCCGCACCGCCAGTGAGGACTCGCACGCCGCGCGGCGCCGAGCGGTGCAACTCGTCGGGCGCATTCGCGATCATGATGAGCACCGTCGGGGCGGCGCAGAGCATGGTCGCCCGCTCCTCCCCCAGCAGGCGGTACACCGTCGGGGCGTCCGTCTTGCGGGCACAGATGTGCGTCCCGCCCACGGCGGTCACGGTCCAGACGAAGGTCCACCCGTTGGCATGGAACATCGGCAAGGTCCAGAGATAGCGGTCGGCCGCGGTCATCGGCTGATGCACCAGCATTCCGATGGAGTTCATCCAGGCGTTCCGGTGGGTGATCATCACCCCCTTGGGCTTCGAGGTCGTTCCGCTGGTGTAGTTGATCGCGAGCAGGTCCTGCTCCGCCGTCTCCGTCCGCGCGAACGTGGGTGTCGCCTCCGCCAGCAGCTGCTCGTAGCTGAGCCAGTTCTTCCCCGTGCCCTCAAGGGCGACGAAGTGCTCCACCGCCGGCATCTCGTGGCGGACGGTGTCGACCAGATCGAGGTAGTCGGCGTGCACACACAGCACCCGGCTCCCCGAGTGGTTCACCATGTAGGTCCAGTCGGTCGGCAGGAGCCGGTAGTTCAGCGGCACCATGACCGCGCCGATCTGGGGAACGGCGTAGAACCCCTCGAGATTCTTGTGGGTGTTGGGCGCGATGTAGGCCACCCGGTCGCCCGGGGCCACGCCGAGGCGCTGGAGGGCGGATGACCACCGGTCGGTGCGGTCGAAGAATTGGGTGTAGCTCCACCGCTGGCCGCCGTCGACGACCGCCTCGCGGTCGCCGTAGAGCGACCTCGCACGTTGGGCAAAGGCGAGCGGTGTGAGGGGTGTCTGCATGGGCAGGGTGGGTGTGGGTGCGTCCGTGACGAAACAATACGAATCTAGGTGGCGAGCTGGATCAGTGACTCTCGCGCGAATGCAATCTCGTCATCGTTCACCAGGTGGCCCATGCCGGGATAGATGCGCGTGGTGACGAGGGCGCCCATCCGCTCAAGGACCGCGGCACTCTCGCGCACCCGGGACTCCGGCACATGCGCATCACGGTCGCTGCAGCCGAAGAACACCGGCGTTGACCGGAACACGCCATGCTCGCTCCACGTCGTCCCGGGCGGGCCGATCAGCCCGCCGGAGAAGGCCATGACCCCGCCGTAGCGGTCGGGCCGTCGCTGTGCCGCGGTACACGCCAGGCACGCGCCCTGCGAGAATCCCAGCAGCATGATGCGTTCGGCCGGTATGCCGGCGCCGATCACCTCGTCAATCAGCCCATGAATGACCGAGATGCCCGAGCTGATGCCCGGCTCGTTCTGCGCGATGGGCGCCATGAAGCTCTGCGGGTACCAGGTGCCCCCCGCGGCGGCGGGGGCGAGATAGGCCGCGTGCGGATGCCCGATGGCGGACACGAGTTCCATGATGTTCGCCGGTCCGGCGCCGCGTCCGTGGATCATGATGACCGCCGCGCGTGCCTGCGCGGGTGGCATGCCATCGCGGAGGACCGGCTGGCCGGCGTGCGGCGAGGTGGGCCCGGTCACGCGTGAGTCACCTTCGGCAGGCCGGCTTCGATGGCGGTGCGGTGCGGCTCTTCCCACGGCGGCAACTTGAGTGACGACCCCAGCTCTGGCAGCGACTCGTCGGCGGTGAAACCGGGCGGAATCGTGGCGACCTCGAACAAGACCCCGCCGGGTTCGCGGAAGTAGATCGACCGGAAATACTGCCGGTCCTGCACCTCGGTGACTGACACCCCGCGCCGGAGCAGCTCCCGCCGCACTTCGAGCTGTTGCTCCGGATCATCGACGGCAAAGGCGATGTGGTGCACCGTGCCCAGTCCGTTGATGGCTGCGGGTGCGTCTCCCGCGTCAACGATCTCGAGCAGCCGCCCGGGCACGGCGCCATTCACCGCGAGCCGGGTGGCGCTGGCGGTCTCGCCCACCACGGCGCACTGCATCAGCTGCTGGATGAAGGCGATCGTGCGCTCCGGCTGGCGCACCAGCAGTGTGACGCCGTGAATTCCCCGGACAGCGCTGGCCGCCTCGATGCCGGCGCGGAGCCAGGGGGCCCGGGCATCCTCGCGGCTTTCCACCAGCCGGATGCTGAGTCCCGACGGATCGCTGCAGCGGAGTGTCTCCTCCCCGAATTCCGACCGCTCGTCGGTGAATCTGATGCCGGCGCTTTGCAGCCGCCCGCGCTAGAAGGGGAGCGCCCCGGCGGGCACCGAGAACGACGTGACCGTAATCTGTCCCACGCCATGGGTGCCGACCCGTACGCCCATCGACTCGTAGGGAAAGGTGGTCATGATCGTTCCGGGCGCGCCCGATTCATTTCCGTAGTAGAAGTGGTAGACGTGGTGGTTGTCGAAGTTCACTGTCTTCTTGACCAGCCGCTGGCCCAGGACCCCGGTATAGAAGTCGAGGTCCGCCTGGGCATCGCTGACGGTGGCGGTGACGTGATGGAGCCCGCGGATCGGCTGGTCCATCAGGCAGGGCGACAGGTTGAGCACATCGGTGTTGCAGCTCTCATGAAGGCGACAATCCTCTGCAGGTCACGTCGTCGGCTGGAACTGGTCCCACATCTGGTTCAGCGTCAGCATGTCCATGATGAGCTCCTGGACGCAATGAACCGGCACGCGGTCGCGAGAGCGACCCCACCGGTCCCGACCGTCACGATTTTACCTCAATGGCCGCGCGACCATCACCCCCGTCGCCCGCCGGAGTGCCGCGACATACTCCGGCAGCGCCAGCCGGCTCACCTCCACCACACCGCCGGAGAGCGGAGCGTGGAGCACGCGCAACGTGCCATCGCCCTCACGATAGGCCATCGCGGCATGGGTCGCATCGAGTCCCGGGGTCGCCGTCGCAAAGGCGAGCAGATCCCCAGTCTCGATGCCGTTGGCCACATCGGCAATGCGCTCCGTCGGAATCACGCGCCGCACCGCTCCATCGAGCCGTCGCTCCATCGTCCCGATGTCGGCGTACACCGCATCGTCCGACAGGGCGGGGTAGCTGCCCCGATGCTCCGTCATGAAGCGGAGCGGGCGACTGTCATCCACTGCGCCCAGTTCGGGTCCCAGGTCCCGTACCAAGCCACGGGTCGCGCCGTCGCTGATCCACTCACTGAAATAGTGCAGCCGACTCGCGTAACCCTGGCGCACGCCGCCGCGGTAGCGCATCCGCTCCACCTCGCGCCCGAAATCGTCCCACGTCGGCGGCTCCGCCTGGCTGGCCGCGCGACTCACGGCGAGGCACGATTCCACCAGCGTGACGCAATCAAATCGGGTGAGTGAGAGGGTCAGCGGTTCGGGCGTGGGGCGGAGTGCGCCGCTCGCCAGGTAGGCGTCGATGGTGCCCGGCACGTACGGGCTTCCTGTTGCCAGTTCGCCGATCCGGACGGCACTCCGTCCGAGCGGCACCTCCGCCGCCGACAGCCCCTCGACGCGGAGTCTGGCACTCCAGTCGGTCAGGCGCTCGTGGTCTGGATCATCGCCGAACGCCCGGAGCGGCGCCGGGAGTCCGAGCGCCGCCGCCGTCAGCGCGGCACCACGCAGCAGCGCCCGGCGTGAAAAGCTGCTGCCCCATGGCGAATGGTCCACCCGCCCGCCGTCACTCATCCAGTGCTCCCGTTCACCGTTCCCCGTTCCCTCCCCGTCCCCCCACCACCGATCGCTCCGCGACTCAGCTGACCTTCACCTCGCGGATCATCCCTTTGCGGTACGGCGGCGCCGCCTCCGGGTCCTCCTTCATCGCGGCCTGCACATCGGCGACTGTCTTGCCGTCGTCCAGCCGCCCGAGGATGAGATGGTGCGACTGCGCGCCGGCGTTCACCATCGTGATCCGGGCGACTCCGGGCGCGATGCTGTCCGGCCCAGCGAAGGTGAAGTCCGTGGCCGTAATGGCGACCTGTTGCGGTGTCGCTGGAGTCTTTGCGGACGGGGCACAGCCAGCGAGGAGCAGCAGGGCCGCCGGTGCCAGCACGACTCTCATGGGAGCTCCCTGACGATGGAGGGTGGAAGCGATGTGAGCGGAGCGGAGAAGAGAATATCCGCCCGCCCGGTGGTTGGCCAGCCCGCCCTGGCCGAACGCGCGGGTGATGCGGTCGCGGTCCTGAAGGGCGCTGGCCAGGCCAGGCGGGACACCGGTCATCGAGCAGCCCCCGCCATGTGGGTGTTCCTCGGAACGGCGAGCATCAGCAACCCCCCGCTGAGAGCAGCGACCATCATCACAGCCAACCCAGCGGAAAAGGACCCTGTGGTGGTGTTCAGGTAGCCGAAAAGGTATGGACCGGCAAACCCCGTCACGCTCCCCACGGCATTGATCATTCCTACTGCGGCGGCGGCGGACGACTGGCTCAGGATTTCGGTCGGGAGTGCCCAGAACGCCGAGATGTAGGCACTGCTCACGCCGACCAGCGTGAACAACAGCAGCGAGAGCGCCATGGACTGGGGCTGAACCACAAGAACACACAGCGCGACGGCCGCGATGAAGGACGGGACCGCGGCATACCAGTGCCGCTCGCCTGTCCTGTCGGAGTGCCACCCATTCAATTGCATCGCCACGGCTGCCGCCACCAAGGGAAGGGCACCCAGGAGGCCGACGGTGCTGTCGGAGAAGCCCGACAGGCGCTTCAGCATCGTCGGGAACCAGAACGAGAAGCTGTAGAAGTAGAAGTACGCGACCACGCCCAGCACGACGGCCGGCAGTCCTTCCAGGATGAAGGCCTCGCCGATCACCAGCGGCGCCGTTCCGGCGGCCACATGTCGCACGGCACGCTCGACCGGGAAATTCATTACTTGACGGCGGCTCCCTCGACACGGATCATTACGCAAGGATTGGATCGCCGCGGAACGGATTGCCCTCATTCACGGGCCCAAGGAGGTTCGTATGCGCATCACTCGAGCGTTTGCCGTCGCCGGTTTCTGTGCCGCCGCCACGTTCGCCCCAACCCTCTCCGGCTGCGGCTCGGATGGAGTTGTCATCGGTCCCGGCAATGCCATCGTCACTGCCTGGGATGTGACCAGCTTCATGGTGCAGGGCACCGACGTGATCGCCGGCGGAATGACCTTCGCAATCGACCTTGCCCCTGGGGGCACCTACACCTTTGATATCACCAACGACTTGGTCGGCATCTGCACCCCCGGCCCGGATTGCAGCGATACCGGACCCTATACCTACACAGCCACCACGCTCACTTTCGATCCCGGAACTCCGGATGAGGGCTTGCTGACCTACACGATCCAGGGGGCAACGGCCACTCTGACCGGCACCATCGGCGGGTTCCCCGTCACCATAACCCTCCAGAAGCAGTAGCTTAGTCGGGGGGCTCGAGCTCCGGCGTTCTCTTCATCCACTCCTAAGCCCCGCTTCACGATCGTCTCCCCATCATGGGAAGAAACAGACCCAGCAGAGGGGCATTCCCCCAACGGGTCCACGGAGGCACTGATGCCGAAGCTGACGGAGAAGCTGCTCGCGCGCGGGAAGAAGGCTGCGCGGGGAGCCTATGAGCGGGTGGAGACCAAGGTGCTGGTCGCCGAGGGGAAGAAGTCGGTGGAGGGCAAGGTGCGGACGGTGAAGAAGGTGAGTCGCAAAGCTGCCAAGACCGGGTTGATCGTGGGTACACTGGCTGCAGTCGGTGTCGTGGTGCGCGAGATCCGGAAGCGCCGGAAACTCAACCGTGACTGAGCGCCGGGACCCACGTCGGGGCCGCGTGTAGGGGCCGCATGTATGCGGCCCCTACACGCGGCCCCGACGTTTTACCCCTCCATTCCGACCGCCGGCATCGGCTGCCAGTCTTCCGAGCCGGTGCGGGCGACGAGTACCTCCGCTTCGAGTTCCCCGCGCTGGATCAGCTCCCGCACCGTGGGCAGCGGCACCGGCCCACGGGGTACGCCACCCTTGGGCAGGTAGAAATAGGTCGCGGCGGCCTGCGTATTCTGCTCGGCCATCTTCGCGGCGATCATCTTTCCGGCCTGGCCGGCGCCGGACGCAAGCAGTTTTCCGGCTTGCCCCGCCGTGCCGGCCAGGGCTTTGGTGGCGCCGGCCAGATGCCCACCCGCACCCGCCAGCAGCTGCTTGAGCCGCTCGCCGTCGTCGGTCTGGAATGCCTTGAGCGATGTCGCGTCCACATTGCCTGACACATCAAACTCGAGATACGGCGCCTTGGAGAACCCGAGGAACGGCGCGATGAGCACCGTCGGAAAGCCGAGGTAGGCGTTGTTGTAGTGCTTGACGGTGCCGTTGTAGATCTCGCGGGTCCGCTGGATGTCGAGCTCGCAGTGCTGGATGCTGTCGGTCAGCCGGTGGTACTGCTCGTTGGCCTTGAGGTTGGGGAATCGTTCCGCCGCTCCCTGCAAGCTGGCCAGCAGCGAGCCGGACTGCTGGTAGGCGGCCGCCAGCGCCATCGCCGAGTTGTCCTGCGCCACCTTGAGGTGGGTGAACTGCTCGCTCTCCTGATAGCTCTTCACGATGTCCACCAGCTGGTTGAGGAGGTTGAGCTTCTTGCTGACGGACACCTGTACGTTGGAGGTCGCCTCACGCACCTCCTGCGCCTGGCGCTGCAACTTGTTGTAGGTCCACGCCGCGAAGATGAGGAGGGGAATCCCGATCCACAGCACGAGCGAGAAGAGTCCGGTGATGAAATTCCACATGGTGTACTCCTGGTAGACTGAAGGAAGACAGGGTACTGCAGCCGTCGCGCGGCATACGCTCAGGGCAGGCCGATGTCAAAGGCGATGTTCGACAGGTCGAGTGTCCCGGAGGCCGCCGACCCGGCCATTGGCTGCAGCGTGGCCGACAGCGTCCCCTGGATGCGGGTCGCGGTGAGGCTCGTGACGGCGAGGGTGCCGGTATTGCCCAGCCCCCCGCCCCAGCAGCAATTCAGCGAACCATTCGGGTTGGTGCCCGGGCCCTGCATGATCACGACCGGATCACTCGCCTGGTTTCCCAGAGTGTAGCTGCCGACGCCGGCGAACTGGGTCTTGCCGATGGAGAGCGAGTACTGGGTGTTGCTGGCCGCGATGACCAGCCCGGTCCCGAGCAGAGTGATCACCACATTCGCGGCCTTCCACTGACTGCCGCCCACGGTGCCGTTGAGGATGTTGCCGTACTGATCGGGGAGCGGCCAGGTATTGCCGTTCTGCGCCAGGAGCAGATCGAAGTTGCCCTGGGTGACCGCGCGGATTCCCCTGGCGCCGCCGAAGCTTGAATCAGCGGTGAACGCAAACGTCCCCGCGATTCGCGTCGGGGTGAGGGTGGTGAGCGTGAGTGTCCCGGCGCTGCCGGAAATCGGCGTGCTCCAGAACTGGCCCGTGATGTCGGACACCTGGGCGGTCCCCCCGACGTTCAACGGCCCCATGCCGAGGTCGTAGCTGCCGAGCACATCGATGTTGTAGAGCGTGATGATGATCGTGGTGCCGTTCTGACTGCCTTGAAGGGCGATCACCCCGAAGTTGCCGACCTGGGCATTCTGTGCCGCGACGCTGCTGCTCCAACTCACCCCGTCGATCAGCGCGGTCATCCCGCTCGACCCGCCGCCGCCTCCCCCGCCTCCCCCGCCGCCCCCGCCGCCACCGCCGCCTCCCCCGCCGCTGTTCGGATTGGTGGCCCCGCCACAGCCGAGGATCACCGCCAACCCGGCCACTGCTGTTCCGGCCGTCCTGTGCCAATGCATCAGATGCGCTCCTGAGAGGGGGTTCCCTCTGCAATGCGTGGCCGGGCGCCTGAAACCGTCATCGTCGGTTGGGCGGTTGGGCGGATGACCTACCGCCCATCGCCTACCGCCTGCCACCTGCCACCTACTCCTCCCTACCGCCCGACCGCTTGGCGGATACCTTGGGGGGAATGGAGGCCCCCATGATCTCACCAGCGACGGGCAGCGACCAGGACGCCGTTGACCGGCTCTTTTCCGCCGCCTATGAGGAACTCAAACGGCTCGCCCGCGCGGTGCAGCGCGGGGAGCAGAGTGTCACGCTCACGCCAACCGCACTGGTGAACGAGGCCTGGCTCAAGCTCTCCGCCAGCCCGGCGCTGGGTCGACTGTCGCGGCTCGAATTCAAGCGCGTCGCGGCGCGGGCGATGCGGCAGGTGCTCATCGAGGCGGCACGCCGCCGGATCGCCGACAAGCGGGGTGGGGGTCTGACGGCGGTGACACTCGACGAGTCCTTCAGTCAGGCGGCTGTCTCCGCCGCCGACCTGCTCCAGCTGCACGATGCCCTCGACGCGCTCGCCCTGCTGAATCCGCGGCAGGCGGCCATGGTCGAAGGCCGGTTCTTCGGGGGACTCGAGATTCCGGAGATCGCCGAGCTGCTCGGCATTTCCGAGGCCACGGTGCTGCGCGACTGGCGGGCGGCGCGCGCCTGGCTGGCCCACGAACTCCACCCGACTTCGTAGGACGCCAGTGAATCGCGCGCGGTGGGAGCGGGTGCAGGCGCTCTTCCACGGAGCGCTCGATCGGCCAACCGCCGACCGGCGCCGATTCGTCGAGCAGGAAGCCGGCCCCGACCCCGAGCTGATCGCGGATGTGCTCGGCATGCTGGCCCAGGACGAGAGCCAGGTCTCGCTCCTCGACCGGGGGCTCGGCCCCGCCGCGCAGGCGGTCGTCGGCCGGCTCGACGAGGCGATGCTGGGCCGCCAGCTCTTCGGTCCCTACCGCCTGCTCCGGATCCTCGGCGAAGGCGGGATGGGCGTGGTCTATCTTGCCGACCGCGCCGACCTTGGGACCCAGGCCGCGATCAAGATCCTCCCCGACGCCTGGCTCTCGCCGGCACGGCGCGAGCGGTTTCTTGCCGAACAGCGCACCCTGGCCCAGCTGAACCATCCCGGCATCGCGCTGCTCTATGATGCCGACACCCTGCCCGACGGGACTCCATGGTTCGCCATGGAGTACGTCGATGGATTGCCGCTCACCGAGTGGTGCCGGGCGCACCAGAGCGCGGTCCCCGAACGGCTCCGACTTTTCCGCCTGGTCTGCGAGGCGGTCCGTCACGCCCATCAGCATGCGGTGATCCACCGCGATCTCAAACCGTCCAACATCCTGGTCCGCCCGGACGGTGTCGTGAAGCTGCTCGACTTCGGTATCGCCAAGCAACTCGAGGCGATGGACCTCCCCGCCGACCAGACCCGCACCGGCCTCCGCGCGCTCACCCCGGCCTATGCAGCACCGGAGCAGCTCCGGGGCGGGCGGATCGGGGTCCACAGCGACGTCTACTCGTTAGGTGTGGTGTTGTACGAACTGCTCGCCAGGCGGTTGCCCTACGATCTGGTCGGGCGCACTCCGGAGGAGGCCGCGGCGATCATTGCCGCCAGGGAACCGGTGCGGCCGTCCGTTGCCTCGCGGCAGACGGCGGCGCAAGCGGGGGAGTTGTGGTCGTCCATGGGGGCGAGTGCCTGGGCCGATCTCGACGTGCTCTGCCTCACCGCGATGCGCCAGGACCCGGCGCGGCGGTATCAGACCGTGGATGCGCTGATTCGTGAAGTGGACCGCTACCTCTCGGGCGAACCACTCGAGGCACGCCCCGATACGGTGGGGTACCGGCTGGGGAAGTTCGTGCGGCGAAACCGCGCGGCGGTCGTGGCCGGCGGAGTGGTCGCCAGTCTGGTGGTCGGGTTGGTGGGCTTCTATACCATCCGGCTCACGTCGGCACGGAACGGCGCGCTGGCCGAGGCGGCGCGGAGCGAGCGGATTCAGCGCTTCACGCTCAACCTCTTTCGCGGCGGGGAGACAGCCGTGGCGCCGGCCGAAAGCCTCCGCGTGGTCTCGCTGCTCGAGGGTGGTGTACGGGAGGCTGCCGGGCTTGACCGCGAGCCGGCGGTACAGGCCGAGCTGTTCCAGACCCTCGGCACCGTCTTCCAGCAGCTGGGCAAGTTCGATCGGGCCGATTCCCTCCTGACCCGGGCCGTTGCGCTACGCGATGCGCGGCGGGATACCACCAGCACCGACCTCGCGCGCAGCCTGGTGCTGCTGGGGCGGCTGCGTATCGACCAGGCCCGGCTGGAAGACGCCGACAGTCTTATCCGGCGGGGACTGGGCATCCTCCGGCGGTCGCTGCCGGCAGATCATCCGAGCGTGGTCGACGCTTCAGTGGCGCTCGGACTGGCGCTGCAGAAGCGCGGCCGGTACGACGAGGCGATCGGAATCCTCGGCGGTGTGATTCAGGTGGACTCCGCCACCGGCGTTCCGGATCGGACTCGGGCGGCGCACCTCCGGGAACTGGGCAATGCGTACTTCTACGCCGGGCACTACCCCGCGGCCGATTCGCTTGGCCGCGTGGTGCTCGCGCTCGATCGTGCCGAATACGGGGAGCAGCATCCGGAGGTGGCCACCGACCTCGCCGCCATTGGCGAAATCGAGGTGGTGCTGGGGAAGTATGCCGACGCCGAACAATCGTATCGCCAGGCGCTCGCGATCACCCGGGGCTGGTATGGGGAGGACCATCCGGAGAATGCGGCCAACCTCACCCGGCTCGGGCGCGCACTGACCTATGAGAAGCAGGTGCCCGAGGCCACCATCGCGCTGGAGCAGGCGCTGGCCATCCAGGAGCGGGTTTTCGGTCCGGTGCATCCCCAGACCGCGGAGGCACTCAACGAGCTGGGCAACCTGGCCTGGACCGAGGACAAGTACGATCTGGCGGAAGCGCGCTTCCGCCGCGCGCTCGGCATCTACCGCGCGGTGTTTGGGGAGCGGCACCAGTTCGTCGGGGTGGCGATGTCGAACCTGGCGAGTGTCCTCTCGGAGAAGAAGGACTATCGGACGGCGGAGGATCTCTATCGGCGCTCGATTGCGATCTACGAAGTGGAGCTCTCTCCCGACCACGTGAACACCGGCATCGGCCACATCAAGCTGGGCCGTACGCTGCTGCGGCAGCGGCGGTACGCCGGGGCGGTGGTCGAGAGCCGCAAGGGGTATGACATCCTGATCCGGCAGACCGATCCGGCCACCAGCTTCATCCGCGCCGCCCGGCGCGACCTCGCCGCGGCCTACGATTCACTCGGCCAGCCGCAGCACTCGGCCCGGTTTCACGCCGAGCTGGCGGACACCGCCAGAGCCGCGACGGGATCGTAGGGCCGCTCGTGCCGCACGCCTGTTTCCCAACTTCGGGGGGAGAGGGGAGAATGAGCAGGTTGCTGCTTCCGGGATGCCGTCGTTCTCGAAATCACATTCGGCATGCCCGCCCTTGAGGGTCATGCGCTCCACCCCCACCCGGGCGGTGAACTGCCATGAGCAGGTTGCGCCTGGGGGAGTGAGGGTTACCGTCTGACCCGAGGCGCTCCAGGTCCCATCGATGAATTGGTCCGGCTCGCCCGGGGGAGTGGTGCTGTCTCGGAACATCCCGTTGTCGTTGCGGAGTCCTCTGGTTCCCGATACCGACCAGCCTCACGTCCTGCCCTGCACCACACTAGGCCGTGATACGAAACGGCAACACATGCGGCCGTACCATTTTTGCGTAGTCCTCGTACGCCAGCTGGATCACTTCTGTGGCTGATCCCGCATTGAAGGCGATCTCGTCATCCTCGGTCAGCTCCTCCGCGACAAAGGTCCGCAGCCCGAAGAGGTTGCCGAACGGCGGCATGGTGCCCACCGCGCAGCCCGGGAAGAGGTCCCGGAATTCATGCTCATGGGCGAGCTCGACCTCCTGCGCTCCCGTGGCGTCCAGCAGCCGGGTGAAATCCACCATCATCGACGCCGGCAGGACGACCATGGCCATTTCGTCGTCGATCTTGACCATCACCGGTTTGGCCATCTCCCTGCCCGGAATGTGCGCTACGGCCGCGATCTCCTTGGCGGTATGAGCGGGGGAGTGGGTGATGGTGATGTACTTGACCTTCTGGTCGTCGAGGAACGTTTTCAGCTTCTTGAGCGGCATGGTTGGTCCTCGCGCGTTGAATGTGGGCTGAACGCGGCACGGCGTATCCTGTCGCGCAGCGAAAGCCCGGACGGGCCCTGATTGAATCTCACCCACCCAGCCTGAAGAGAGCTTGAAGGAGATCTGAGGACGCGCTCAGGTGGCGCGGCGCGCCCTCTGCGCGTCGGTCTCTTTCGCCCCGCACCGTTCAGTCCTACCTTGGCGCATGCCATCCGCCGACCAGCTTCGGGCCTCTGCCATCATCACGTTCCGTGAGGAGCTCACCCGGCTCGAGGCGGAAGGAGTGGTCGCCCTCGAACCGGCGCTGCGTGAACGGATCCACGCCCACCACGAGGCCACGCTCGCCGCTTTGGCAGCAGCTGGTGATGTGGACCTGTCGGCCGCCGCGGCCCGGCTCTCGACCGGGATGCGAATCGCCACCCTGCTCGGCACGATCGCGCTCTCGGCGGCCTACGGCCTTTTCGTCAGCTCCCACTGGGGCACGCTGTCCCTGACGCTGCAGCTGGCGCTCGTCTCCCTGCCGCCGCTGCTCCTCGTCGTCCTCACCCATGTCGCCGCGGCGCGGGAGCGATCCGGCTACGTCGCCTCGCTGATCGCCACGGTGGCGGCGATCGCCTTTGCCACCAACCTCGGCACCCTGGGCCAGCTCTTCAATCTGCCCGACTCCCGCACGGCGCTCCTCGCCGTTGGCGCCTTTGCGATGCTGCTCGCCTATGGCTATGGCCTCACGCTGCCACTCATCGTGGGCATCGGTGGCATCGGCGGATGGTTGTGGACCCTCGGGGCCATCCCGCTTGGCCTCTGGTGGCGGGACGGCTTCGGCGTAATCGAGCCGCTGCTGCTGGTGGGGCTGCTCGCGCTGACCGCACCAGCCTGGATTCGCGGGCCGGCGAAGTTCGCGCCCTGGTGGCGTGGCATGGGAGCCGCGGCGCTCATCATCGGCCTGCTGGTCGTTGAGAACATCGGCCAGACGAGCGCCTTTACGGCCGCGGACCTGCACACGATCGAGCTCGGCTACAAGCTCTTCGGTGCCGTCGTGCTCACCGCGCTCATCGCGTGGGGTATCCGGCGGGATCATCGCGTGGTCGTACAAGTCGGCTCGGCAGGCGCGGTCCTGTACCTGTTCATGCGACTGGTGGACTGGTTCTGGGAGCTGGTGCCGCAGTGGCTCTTCTTCCTTCTGGTCGGCGGCTTTGCGCTGGCCGTCCTTCTGGTCCTGCGGCGCCTTCATGGGGCGCGGGTGGTGGCAAGATGAGACGGGCGATTGCTGCAATGACGCTGGTCGTGCTGGCGAACGGCCTCGTGCTGGTATCAGCTCGACGGGATCGGGTCGCACCCGCGGCCCGCACCCCGGTCGCGGTCTGCGCCAGGCACATCATCGGCGGAGGCACATCCGACGAAGCCCCGGCGCTCCGACTCTGGCTGGCGCCGGAGTCGCTTTCGACTCCGACAGGGCTCGATGCCTCGGACCTGCGGGCGCTGGGCTTTGCCGAGCAGGTCGTCGCTGCCGTTGGTCGGGAGCGTGACTCGACCTTTCGCTCGCCGCGGGCGCGGCCGGCCTGGGTGCGGCTCCGCCAGCGGAGTGATTCACTGCACGAGTGGAGTGCCGTCGAGGTCCAACCTCCGGGCGCGAGACCGGCGCCAGACTCCACCTCCGTTGTGCTCCACGGCCTGGTGGTCATCCGGGAGCGTCCGACCGCGCCACCGCCCGACTCTGCGCCCGGTCATGATCACGCCGCCATGCCCCGCGCCCATCCCGCCGGGGTAGTCCATCCCTTCGTCATCGAAGTGATTCCGCCCCAGCTGCATCTCGATCACCGGCAGATCGCAACCCTGCGAAGCGGACTCGCCGAGTCTGCGGGGTGCGAGGTACAGCGCCAGGCGGTGATCGTCACCGGAGCGAATGGTGGGCTCTGGGTCGAATCGGTGCGTTGAAGAGGACGAACGCCCTCCGCGGTGACGACAACTATCCGCTATTCCCACCTCCGCACTGGCACTCGCGCCGGCCGTCCCGTATCATCTTCAGCGCGTCGTGATCGGCTGGACTCCCCACTCCTCTTGCTGGGCCCTCCATGCACTTCCGCCAGTTCTACATCGGCTGTCTCGCGCACGCGTCCTACCTGATTGGCGACGAGGGAGAGGCGGTCGTCGTTGATCCGTCCCGTGATATCCAGATGTACCTCGATGAAGCGGAGGCCCATGGCCTGACCATTACATGGGTGCTCGAGACCCACCTGCATGCCGATTTTGTTTCCGGCCATCGGGAGCTTGCCGCACGCACCGGCGCCACCATCGGTGTCGGTGCCCGGGCGGAGGCAGGGTATTCCCATCGCGCGCTGAAGGAGGGTGACGAGATTGGGGTGGGAGGTCTGGTCCTCAAGGTGATCGAGACGCCCGGGCATACGCCAGAGAGCCTCTCATTCCTGATCACGACTCCTTCCGGGGACCAGCTTCCGTGGGGGGTCCTGACCGGCGACACGCTTTTTGTCGGCGACGTGGGTCGGGTGGACATTCTCTCGTCCCGGCTTCCCGTCGCAGAGCTGGCGGGGCTGATGTACGACAGCCTGCATCGGAAGCTGCTGATGCTCCCCGACGAGACCCGGGTCTACCCCGCACATGGGGCGGGGTCGCTCTGCGGGCGGAACATCGGCAAGGAGACCTGGAGCACGATCGGCCGGGAGCGCGCCATGAATGCGGCACTCAAGCCCATGGGCCGTGAGGCCTTCCTCACGGAAATCACGCGCGACGTACCCGAAACTCCGCGCTATTACCTCCATTCCCGCGATCTGAACAAGGCCGGACCCGCGCTGGACGCCGACCGGCCGATGCCGCCGAGACTCACGCCCGCGCAGTGTGCCGACGCATCCCGGGGCGGCGTGCTTCTGCTCGATACCCGCCCAGCCGCGGCGTTCGCCGCCGCCCATCCGGTGGGCGCGCTCAACGTGAGCCTTAACGGGCAGTTTGCCAGCTGGGTGGGGACGCTGGTCCGCCCGGACCAGGTCCTGGTGCTGATCGCAGATGCCGGCCGTGCCGAGGAAGCGGTCCTGCGCCTTGCACGGGTGGGGTACGAAAATGTCGTTGGCGTTTTCGAGGGCGACCTGGCACGGTGGGACCCGGGAGAACTTCCGCTGGCGCAACTGGACTGCCTTTCCGTCGAGTCCTGGGTCGCAGCCGGACGCAAGGTTCTCGATGTCCGCCGCATCCGGGAGTGGGAGGACTTCCACCTCGATGGCGCGAGTCACATTCCGCTCGCGCAACTTCCAGATCGACTAAGTGAACTCGATCATACCGCGGAATGGGTGGTGGTATGCGCCGGCGGCTACCGCAGTGGTATTGCCGCGAGCCTGCTGCAGCGAGCCGGAATCCCTCGAGTCCTGAATGGCTCCGGCGGAATGGACGCCTGGCGCTCGGCGGGCCGCCCATTGAAGACACGACACATCTGCCCCTAGCGGCCTCGAGGAAATTGCGCCTTCCTCAACTCTCGAACTGCTGCACCCCGCGAATCCCCTGCTTGTACAGCTCCATCTCCTCCCGCGTGATCAGCCGTGCCGGCACGCCGCCCCAGGTCTCGCCCTCGCCGACCCGGGAGCCGGGCAGCAGCACCGAATGCGGCAGGACCGTCGCCCCCCGGCCCACCATGACGTCGCCCATGATGGTGGCCGCCACGCCGATGGTGGCCCGGTCCCCGATGACCACCGGGGCGACCACCAGGTAACCGCCCCCGCCATAATGGGCGAAGAGGCGGACACTGCCGCCGATCGCGGCATCCTCACCGACCGTGATGAGCTGCGGATCCGAGATGTA
>Ga0163144_10013990_pt1 | contig 16689 bp, 7 predicted proteins | sample OliLak19BULKMAT1_FD_123175 | JGI IMG/M metagenome (GOLD analysis project Ga0163144, IMG submission 123175) | Freshwater microbial mat bacterial communities from Lake Vanda, McMurdo Dry Valleys, Antarctica - Oligotrophic Lake LV.19.BULKMAT1 | ecosystem: Environmental > Aquatic > Freshwater > Lake... | reverse complement strand
GAAAAACACGAACCACACAAAAAAGTGACCCATCAAGGCATTAGGAAGTCCGCCATCTCTGGCTCTGTATCCTTTCGTGTATTTCGTGTATTTCGTGGTTAAAAACTCCCTCATCATGAAACCACTCACCGCCGCCGACCCCGAAACAAAGTCCCCCGACCTCGCCGCCGAAAACCTCGCGAAGCTCCCCGAGCTCTTCCCTGAACTCGTTACCGAGGGCAATGACGGCGTGGTCGTGAATCTGGATGTAGCCCACTTCGCCGAATTGTCCGCCCACAATTCAGCCGCCGCGCAGTTCCTCAAAGTCACGAAGTTGGACGACGTGTTGAGCCGGTGTTGACGGACGCCATGGCAGTTGCGGGTCTGTCAGGTTGACGATTTGGCCCCGGGAAATTAGGTTGTTCGCTTACCGGCGTAATCGTTAAAACCACTGATGAAGACAAGAGATAAACTGGCGGCGGTCCTTTTCCTTTTGTTTGTTTTTGAATGCGCGTCCGCCACCCCGGTTCACGCCGTGAAAAATGTGATGCTTACCGGGGTGCCGGACTATCCATGGTATGCGGGGTGTTTTGGCACTGCCGGGGGTAATTTGGCGGGCTTTTGGGATAGGCACGGTTTTCCCGCCCTCTATACCGGACCGACCGGGGGTGGCTTGGCGCCGTTGAACAGCGGTGGAGCCAATGCGGGCATCCGGTCCATGTGGGCCAGCAGGGCGGGGTTCGATGGTCGCCCGCAAAACCGGCCAGGCCATATCGATGATTACTGGCTCTTTTACGATGATGATTTTTCTTATAGTTATGAGAGCGCAGCCGTGGATCCTTATCGCACCGCCGGTCGCGCCGAACATCTTCCCGACTGTATCGGAGATTTTATGGGGGCCAGCCAGAACAAATGGTCCGATCTGAACGGTGAATGCGACGGCAATATCGATGCTTTTGCCTTCGCTTTCTGGGATTTAACCGGTGCCAAACGAACCAATTTTGTTGCCCTCGCCACAAACGGCGAAGTGATTCGCGACATTCCTTCCGGGCTGCGGGACTGGACCAGGTTCAGGGGTTACGAAGCGGAAGTCGCTTCGCAGCTCACCGATTTTAATCCCCAGGTGAAACCGGGGAACGGTTTTAGCTTTAAAGATCTCCGGGCTGAAATTGATTCGGGATATCCGGTTTTGATCGTGCTTCAGAGATTTGGAGAATTCGCTCGCACCCTTCCCGGGATGGCGCGCGCCAATCCTTCGGTTCACGCCATGGTGGCTTTTGGTTATTACGACGATGAAGAAGGGACGCAATTGGTACGGTATAAATCGAGCTGGGGCGGAAGCGGTGACAACACCCTGAGGCGTTGGGGGGCTGATGCCTGGGAATCAGGGCTGCCCGTTCGCGGCATGATCACCTTTCGTCCGTTACCCAAAATCACCCAGATCCGAAAGGCGGGGCGAAACAGTCTCACCATCAAATGGGAAGGGCCGGCCACCGAGATGCTGGACATGGAACTGGGGGAAGCCAGGCCGCTCCATCGTTATGTGGTGGAAAGGTCGTCCACTATTGATGGAACAAATTTTCTGGCGGTCTCTGCTTCGACGCCGAACCGCGAAACCACGGTCACCAACTTGACTGGTGTTTCTGGATTTCTAAGAGTCCGGCTGGTTCTTCCGGCTGCGGAGTTCAACTGAAGTCCGGCGTCCAGCTCACATTTTCGGGCTCCGGTTTGTCTATTTGACTCCAGGAACCCTGGCAAGTGCCCGTTCGAGTTCGGATATTTTTACTGGCTTGGAGACGTAATCGTTCATGCCTGCCTCAAGGCATTCTTCGCGATCTCCCTGCATGGCGTTTGCAGTCATGGCAATAACCCAGGTGTTGGCGATTTCCCCTTTCATCGCTCGAATGCGACGGGTTGCCTCGTAGCCATCCATCTCCGGCATGTGACAGTCCATCAGCACAAGGTCGTAATGGATGCGGCGCACGGATTCCAAAACTTCGAGTCCGTTGGCGACCAGATCGGCGGAGTAACCGAGCTTTTGCAGTTGTTTCAGGGCCACCTTTTGGTTCACGGGATTGTCCTCGGCCAAAAGGATTTTCAGTGCCGCTGAAGGTGCCGGGTTCAAAGAGCTGGTTTTTTCGTTCCGCAAGAGGGATTGAGGATCATGCCGCTTAAGGGACATGACTTGGGCCAGTTTTTCAAAAAGTAGATGCTGTTTAACTGGTTTCACCAGCCAGGCTTCAAGCCCGGCTGCTTCCATTTCCGCTGGGTTTAACCGTTCACACATGGAGGTGAGCAAGACCAGCCGGGTCGCGGCGATTTGTGGATCCCCCTTAATTTTGCGGGCTAAAGTCAGGCCGTCCATTTCCGGCATTTGCATGTCGAGGATCGCCAATTCGTATGGATCCCCGGCTTGCACCGCAGTGCGGAGCAGCACCAGGGCTTCCTGGGCGGTGGAGGCAGCCCCGCCGTTGCGCATTTTCCAGTTTAGAAGCTGGTAATGCAAAATGGTCCGGTTGGTGGTGTTGTCGTCAACGATCAAGGCCCGGATTCCTTTAAGCAATTCGGGGTCGAATTTTTTTGCCGGTCCGGAGGTGGTTTGTTTTGGCAGGCGCATGGTAAACCAGAATGTGGATCCATTTCCTATTTCGCTTCGAACACCAGCTTCGCCCTGCATGATCTCAGCGAGTTTTTTGGATATGGCCAGCCCCAATCCTGTGCCGCCGTATTTTCGCGTGGTGGACTTGTCCGCTTGTTCAAAAGCACTAAAGAGCCGCTTTTGAGCCTCTTCGGAGATACCGATCCCAGTATCCTTCACCGAGATTTGCAGCAACGCCTCTTTGTCATTCTCTTCCCGCAATGAGACTTCCATAAGGATCTCGCCCTGTTCGGTGAATTTGATGGCGTTGCTGAGAAAATTGAGAAGTATTTGCCGGATTCTGCCCGGGTCACCCACCAGATTTGCAGGAACTTCTTCAGGCAGCATGTAGGCAATCTCCACACCTTTGGCTTGCGCTCGCTCAGCAACCAGGTCGAGGGTTCCCTCGATCACTTCGCGAAGATCGACTTCAATGGAGTCAAAGGCCAGCTTCCCGGCCTCGATTTTCGAAAAATCTAAAATGTCATTGATGATGGTTAAGAGCGATTCGCCGCTATGCTTCACGGTGTGGGCAAAATCACGTTGCTCCGGAGTAAGCTCTGTTTCGAGTAGCAGATTGCTCATGCCGATTACCCCATTCATCGGGGTTCGAATCTCGTGACTCATGTTAGCCAGGAAAAAGCTTTTGGACTGGTTCGCGGCATCGGCTGCCTCCTTGGCTTCCTTGAGGGCGGCATTTGATTGCTGCAACGCCTGGTTGGTGGTCGAAACCTCCTCGAAAGCAGCGGCGACCTGATTTGATTTCTGGATGAGCTCGGAGTTGGCACGTGCCAGTTCCGAAGTTCTTCGCAACACGCTTGCCTCCAGTTGATTGTTTTGATCCTGAAGTTCCGCCTGACGCTGGCGGAAACGCCGCACTCGTGAACTATAAACTGCTCCAGCGAGTCCAAAGATCAAAACTCCAAGCACGGCCTTAAACCAGACAGTTTCGTAAAAGAATGGAAGCTGGGTAAAATGCAGCGAAGCGCCGACGTCGTTCCAGACACCATCGTGATTGGCCGCGGCGACTCTGAAATGGTATTTCCGCGGAGGCAACCGGTTGTAAATCGCCATGCGTTGTCCGCGCGAATCGATCCAGTCCTCATCGTAACCTTCCAGCTTGTAGCGGAAACGGGTCTTTTCCGGGGCGGTAAAGTTTGGCGCCGTAAAGTGAAACTCTAAGCGCCGGCTACCGGGCTCCAGTTTTTGATCTTCTTTCAAAACCACGGTTTTCAGGTCAACCAAAAAGTTTTCAAGGTAAACAGGGGGAACCTTGAGGTTTCGATCGATCTTTTTGGGGTCGATCATTGCGACTCCTTTGACCGTGGGAAACCAGAGACGCCCGTCCCGGGTCCGGGCTCCGGCCGGCTGGGTTTTTCCTTCACACTCCCTCGATTTCAAGCCATCGCTTTGATCAAATATTTCCGATTCCGCAAGTGCAGAAAACCCGCTGGCCGCCGATACCAGATCGTCCTTGAGGACTCGAAAGATGCCTTTCCTGCCGCTCATCCAGAAATAGCCATCGTCATCCTGCAGAATGGAATAAATCGAGTTTTGATGAAGGCCATGCGATGTGGTCAGAAGAGCCATTCGACCATCCTTAATTCGAGCCAAGCCGGCGCCATCGGTGCCAGCCCAGACGGTTTGATTGCTCTCCACCAGGAAAGAAATGACCGGAGCATCGGTCCGGTGAAGCAGCTTCACTTTCCCATCCTGAATCGTGCAGACACCGAGTTTGGTTCCGACTAAAAGTTCACCCGACGGCCCCCAGGCCAGGGCTTGGCTCATGTGATTTTCCGGTTCAGCATAGGGGAAATTGGTGAATGTTCCCCGATCATACAGCGTTACGCCCGGTCCGCAGGCAATCCACAGCCTGTTGGATTTGTCTGGAAGGATGCAAGCACTGAGATACGAAGGTATTTTGTAGGTTTCGACATTTCCTGCTTTGGTTCTGCCGGTTAAAGCTCCCCCTGGGGCAATGGACCAGACGGTGCCCGCTCCATCTTCAGCCAAGGACCAGATCTCGTCGGCACTGGTACCGGTGACCAAATGAGGCAAAAAATTTCCTTCCTTCCACCGGCTGATCCCGCGGAATGTGCCGATCCACAGAGTTCCATCTGATTGTTCAAGAATCGCGCGGGTAACATCGTCAACCAAACCTTCAGCGCGGGTAAGGGTCAGGAATTTTCCATCAGAAATGCGAACCAGCCCCGCGGTATGAGTTCCCAACCAAAGATTTCCCTCGTCATCTTCTGTTACACAATGAACGAACAGATCGGGCAACAAACCTTCAGGGAACCAAGTGAGTTTCCCTTCACTGAATCGGCCCAGTCCTTTGCTGGTGGCAAGCCAGAGATTGCCATGGTTGTCTTCGGTGAATGATCGAAGATTTTCCTGAATTAAAGGGTCTGAGAAACTATGCCCGACACGATCCTCCTTAAAATGGTAAACTCCGCCTGCACCGGAGATCCACAAACCTCCACGAGGAGAAGCCACCAAGCTGCGGCCCTGCGACGTTGCGAAGGGGAGTTGAAAAGTCTTGAATTCATTACCCCGCCGGGCAACCAGTGTGTTCTGCCCCAAAGCGAGCCAGATTGTTCCTTCTTGATCCTCGGTGATTCCGCTGCAATTTCCCGGTGGCAAGCCTTCTTCAGCCGACCAGGAAACGACTTCCGTCCCGTCCACGCGAAAAAGCCGTCCCTTGAAATGCGCCCAAATAATTCCCTGCCGATCTGCTGTGGCGAAGGCATCTTTTTCCATGCGATACTCCTGGCCCAGCGCCAGGAACTTCGCCTCTTTGAAACTCTGGCCATCCCAATTCACCCAGCCCTGGTTGACTACCTGCAGCCAAAGAACCCCCGAACGATCCTCCAAAATCTGCGAGATGCTGGCACCCTCAATGAGACGGCTTCCATTTCCTTCGGCCTGGGTGAACTTAATCCCGTCAAACTTAGCCAGGCCATCGCTGGTTCCAATCCAAAGAAAACCGGATTTAGAACGGTAAATGCAATCGACGCGATTGAACGGTAATCCATCATGGGAGCTCCACGACCGGAAGCTGAATTGGGAGGGCTGCCTGGCAGGGTCGAGGGCATGTAATGATGCCACGCCTCCCAAGAAAACGGCGAGCAGACAGAAAAGGCGGTTCGGCATGGTTTTCCATCGGCTGGAGAGACTAAAGTCTGAAGAGCTGTTTGTTCGGATTCACGGAGAATCGGAGGATTGTCTGCTGCGTCCAATCCCTCACTCAGATGAAACGGTTTCCCCTTTCACCGGGGAATGGTTGATCTTGATTTCTTTGCTCTTTCTGGTGACGACGGCCACTTTTTGAAAGTGGCACTTGATCCCGAGCCCGTCCTGCATCACCGGGGAATTCTGTAGGTGATAATGTATGTGCGGTTCCGAAGAACTGCCCGAATTACCGCATAACCCCAAAACCTGTCCTGCTTTGACGACATCGCCAACTTTCACCCGGATGCTTCCCAGTTTTAGATGAGCCAGCACGGAAACTTCGTCTTCCCGATGTTGAATCATCAGGCAGTTTCCAACTCCGGAATACGGGTTGATTGATCCCGGGTGGTTGTCCCGGACACCATCGATGACTTCCAGCACTTTCCCGTCAGCGGGTGCAAGCACTTCCCGGCCAAAGGCATAAAAATCCTCGTTGCCTCCGCTCTTGTGGCGTCTTGTTTGTCCATCTGGTCCGACCCCGATAAAATCAAAAGCCCCGGTCTGATTGGGGGCTTCCAGGTGATAATTCAGTTCCTTCGTGTCGCCGCCCCAGACCACGAACCAATGGTTACCAAACGGGAGTCGGAGCGGTGTTTGATTGGTGGGTGATAACCGGGAACTCCGGGCCATGGGAAGGACCAGAAGTCCGCTGATTCGATCCACAGCATCAAGGGCCAGCTTGAGGTCGAATCCTCCCCGCTCCCCTTGGATGTGGGAAACTGACCATCCGTCCGGGTCGTTTCGGATTGTTTTTGGTTCCTTGAGCCTGCCGAAGCCTTCATTAATTTCCTGGAAAAACTTCTCGGCTTGGGCTGGAGGGAGGGCGGATTTCATTTCCGGGTCAAACCGGGCTTGAATGGCCTTAAAATTTCCGGAATTTATGTCTTGGATGAGAGATCGGGCCGCGCGGAGTTCACGGACGGGTTCCTGGGCGGAGGTCGAAACTGTAAGCAAACTCAGTAGAAGGAGGATCAGTATGAGAAGCCCAAAAGCTGAGCAAAAACTTCCGGACGCTCGGTTGTTTCTTGATTCAGATCGCATAAATAGTTCTCCGGAAAACCAAGGCGTGCGTGATTAAAAACGGGTGCAGCTCAGGACCGCGGCTGCATCGTCCTTGATCAGCGGCAGCGAATGGCAATCGCCGGGGATGTAAAAGGTTCCGGACTTTTAGGTTTTGCCATGCGCTGCGGTTCACGGAAACGCAGCGGTCAGGCAAATCACCCGCACTTGATCAAGCCTGCCAATCCATCCAATCTTAACCGGGAAAATCCTTCCGTCATCTGTTATCTTACCTGGATGAAAGTATTGCGGTGTTTTTTCCTCGCGGCTTTTCTGTCGCTCCAAGCGGAGGCACAGGACGAACTGGTGCTTTCACCTGAACTGCTCCAGCAGGCGGAAGAATGGGTGGCTGAAAACATCGACGAATCGGTTCTCGATAGTCTCGGGGTGGATAAGGACCGGACTCGTGAACTGCTGACCCAACTTCAATCGGGATTTGCCGGGACCAATATCTATCAATTGAGCGACCTTCGGGAGACCGCCCAAGTGCTTCTTCCCCTTCTCCAGGTTCACGAGGAAGCGGAACCCTACCTGAGCTGGCTCAGAACTCATTTTGATTATTTTGACGCGGCCGATGCGCTCCGTCCGGAGGGGGAAACCAACCGGGTGCCGAAAAAACCATTGCCATCCCCGGCGGCGCCGAAGCAACGCGCGGTTTGGAAAAAAATCGCGGAAAAACGTCCGGTTCCTCCAGCGGCAGAAAAATATTTGGCGAATCTCAAACGAATTTTCATCGAAGAAAAGGTTCCTGCCGAGCTGGTCTGGATTGCCGAGGTTGAATCTTCCTTTGATACCAGGGCCAAGAGCCCGGCCGGCGCGGCTGGTTTGTTCCAATTGATGCCGGCGACGGCGCGGGGATTTGATCTGTCGGTCAATATGCTGCGGGACGAACGTCTTCATCCCGAAAAAAATGCCCGGGTGGCGGCCCGATATCTGCGTCGCCTTTATCAGCGGTTCGGAGACTGGCGTCTGGCATTTGCGGCTTACAACGCCGGTGAAACGCGGGTGGCCGGGTTGCTGAGGAAACGAAAAACAACCAGTTTCGACGCCATTGCCGGTGATCTTCCGGCAGAGACGCAGATGTACGTCCCAAAGATTGAAGCTACGGTTTGGAAAAGGGAGAACATGGCGCTGGCAGATCTTAGGATGCCGAAGGTTTAGTTGAAGATAAGGCGCATTTCCGACGTCCATTTTCCGTCACAATTCATTTCCATCATCCGACTTTATGATGGAATGTTGTGGTTGCGGCAAACCGGGTTGAATGAGAGCTGTTCCAAACAATCGATTGAGTTTTTACCAGACGGTTTTTCTGTCGTTCTCGTTGGTTTTTTCAGTTCAAGCGACCCCCGCCAACAAATCGAGCCTGGAAAAACATTACGAACAGTTCCTGCCAGGATCCCTGAACCGTTGCAACACCTGCCATCAGCCCAGTGCCGTAAAAGCTCCTGAAAGCCTCGAAGAATTTCCTCACAACCCTTTTGGCGAACATCTTCGTCAATTGGGGGCAAAACTCAGAGAGGAGGGAAAACCCCGGAACCTGGAGACACGCCTGAAACTTTTGGCCGGGGAAGACAGTGACGGTGACAAGGTGCCCAATGAAACCGAAATCTTGCTCGGCCATAATCCTGGTGAAGCCAGCGATTTTCCGTCTGTCACCGAATTGAATGGTTTTGCGAATCTACAAAACCGTTTCCAGGAATTTCTGACCTCCTACAGATGGCGACCGTTTGATCGCCTGACAGAGGTGCCATTGCCAAAGGTCAACGGCAGCGGCTGGAGCCGAAACCCCATTGATGTTTTAGTAATGGCAGAACGGGAAAAGCGAAAATTAAGCCATCAAAAGGAGGCGAAAAAAACGGTGCTCTTGAGAAGGGTGTATCTGGATCTCATCGGTTTGGTCCCGACGCCGGAGGAGTTGGCGGCTTTTGATGCGGATGAGGTGCCCGACGCTTTTGATAAGGTCGTGGACCGCTTGCTGGAGGATCAGCGGTACGGAGAACGATGGGGTCGCCATTTCATGGACATCTGGCGCTACAGCGACTGGGGCGGATGGGGGGAGCAGGTGCGGGACAGTCAGCCCCACATTTGGAAATGGCGCGATTGGATTATTGAATCGCTCAATAACGACAAGGGTTACGACAGCATGATTGCCGAAATGCTGGCTGCTGATGAACTTCCTGCCACCGTTAAGCCTGATATTCGTGCGGTCGGATTTCTGGCCCGCAATTACAAGCTGCTCAGCCGCGAACAATGGCTGGAAGACTCGGTGAAACATACGGCCCAAGCTTTTATGGGGATCACCGTGGGATGTGCGAAATGCCACGACCACATGACAGACCCGGTCTCGCAATCGGACTATTACCGGTTCCGGGCGATTTTTGAGCCGCACCAAGTCCGGATCGACCAGGTGCCCGGGGAACTCGACAGGAAGAAAGATGGGCTCGTCCGTGTTTACGATGCGGAAACGAATCATTTAACCTATTTTTTTGTTCGAGGAGATGAACGCAAAGCCGACACCAACCGGGTGATGAAACCGGGTGTCCCCGCCGCCCTTGGAGGTAATCTGGGGGGCGAACTGGAAGTTCAACCGGTGGAAATCGCCACGGAGGCGGCATTTCCTGAAAAGCGCGATTTTGTGATCGAAGGAATTCTTCGTGATAGCTCCAAGTTGATGTCGGAAGCACGGGAGAAACTGAAGGAAACAAACAGCGCTCAAACTCGGGAGCTAAAACTCGAACTGAATGCCGCCATGGCCAGACACCAATCGTTGGAGGCGGTCCTGGCGGCGGAAAAATTGGAGGATCAGTGGCAAAAAGGCTCGGCCAGCTGGACCGAAAAAGCCCGGGAAGCCCGGCTGGCTCAGAAATCGCTGGTAGTGTCAGAAGCAGAGCTGAAAATGCACAAGGCGGGTATTTCTGCTGGTGCTGCCGCAGAAAAATGCAATGAAGCCAGGTTGAAGCTGGAAGAAAACGAACTTTCCCAGAAGAGCGGGGGCGCTGACAGCTCAACCAACAGTTCGAAGGCAGTAGAGGCGTTGGCAAAATTGGAAAAGGAATTTAACTCGGCCACCAATAAACTGTCAGAAGCCCAGGTGGCCCTCGTTCGTGCCGAGATCGATTTCCTGTCAGGCTCCGGAACCGATTACAAGGGGCGCGAAATCGTCAACTACCCGGCCCGGAGCACGGGGAGGCGGCTAGCTCTGGCCCGTTGGCTGACCCATCCTGATCATCCCCTGACCGCACGAGTCGCCGTGAACCATCTCTGGTTGCGGCATTTTGGTCGTGGAATCATCACCACTCCGGAGAATTTCGGACGGAGCGGGAATCCGCCTTCGCACCCGGCGCTCCTCGATTGGATGGCAAAAGAACTCGTATCCAATCAATGGAGCCTGAAGAAAATGCATCGGCTGATCCTGACCAGCAGCACTTATAGAATGGCCTCGAACACAGACGCAGCTTCAAGCACCATCGATCCAGACAATATCTATCTCTGGCGGATGCCCCAGCGTAGGATGGAGGCCGAAATTGTCCGTGACAACATCCTGCATGTCGCCGGTTCGCTGGATACCCAGATTGGCGGTCCTGAAATCGATCATAACCAGGGGCTGACCTCGCTGCGCAGAAGCATCTATTTGCGTGTGGCACCGGAAAAGGAAGTTGAGTTTCTCAAAGTTTTTGACGGACCGGGTGTGACGGAGTGTTATCAGCGCCATTCCACGGTGATGCCGCAACAATCGTTGGCATTGATCAACAGTCCGATCACCCTGGCTGAATCGAGGCGGCTCGCTTCTCGGCTGACACGGGAATGCGGTGAGGATTCAAAACTTGTCGTGGACCGGGCATTCCGCAAAATGCTGGGCCGGTTCCCCACAGAGGAAGAAAGGGAGATTTGCTTGAAGTTTCTTTCGGAACCCCGGTCCGCGTCGGCGCAGATCGCCAGCACGGAAAGCAAGTTTCCAGTTCCTGCGGTCGGTTCTGAACCCGGATTGCTTCTTGAAAAGAGAGCCCGATCCCTGGAGCACCTGATCCTCGTGCTTTTTAATCACAACGAATTTGTCACCATCCGGTGAGTGCGCTTTTATGAAAAACCCAGATTCAAATTGTCATGGCCTTTCCCGGCGTTCGTTTCTGGCGGATACCGGCATGGGTTTTACCGGGCTGGCACTGGGCGCGATGTTTTTTAAGGAAGGATCGGCAAAAGCCGGGCCTGCGGAATCAAAATCTCCGGATGGAAAAATTCATCTTCCACCCCGCGCCAAATCGGTGATCTGGATTTTTTTGTGCGGCGGAGTCAGCCACCTTGAAAGTTTCGACGTCAAACCCGCGCTCAATCAATATGCTGGCCAATCGATCGGGGAAACACCATTCAAGAAGGTTCTGGAAACCGAGGGGAAACAGATCATTGGCGGCAACCCGAAGCATGGCAATCGCAAGGTCATCATGCCTCTGCAAACAGGTTACAAGACTTACGGCGAAAGCGGCCTGGTGGTCGGTGACTGGTTTGAAAACGTCGGTCAGTGCGCGGACGAACTCGCCGTGGTCCGTTCGCTGTGGACCATCCACAACGATCACGGCGCGCAACTCACCTGGCAGACAGGCAGGCATCCGCGCGAGTTGAATCATCCTACTTTGGGGTCTTGGGTCTCTTACGGGCTAGGTTCGCTGAATCAAAACCTGCCGGAATATGTCGTGCTAGGAGTCCCGACTGGCGATTGTTGCGGAGGTGCCTTCACACACGCCGCTGCTTATCTCGGCCCACAACATGCCGGAGTCCGCCTGAACGTGGATCCGAAAAATCCGATGCCTTTCATCGCACCTGCGGACGGCGGCATCACTCGGGAGGAACAAATGGCCAACCTGAGCCTGCTCGGCAAGCTCAATCATCTGGCCGGGATTGATTACCCTGACGACAAGGATCTTCTGGCGCGGATCAAATCTTACGAACTCGCCTTTGAGATGCAGAGTTCGATCCCGGAGACGTTGCAGTTGGATCGGGAAACAGAGGCCACCCGACAGCTCTACGGCATGGACCGGAAGGAGACTCGCTCTTTTGGTGAACAATGCCTGGTTGCGAGGCGGTTAGTGGAACGTGGTGTGAGGTTTGTCCAGCTGTTTCATGGCGGGGGAGGCGGAGGCGATTGGGACGCCCATTCCGAAATCAAATCGAACCACACGAAACTGGCGATGCAGGTGGATAAACCGATCTCGGGTCTTTTAAAAGATCTGAAACAGCGCGGCATGCTGGACGAAACCCTGGTGGTGTTTGGAACGGAGTTTGGGCGTTCGCCTGGTGCGGAGGGTTCGGGCCGGGATCATCATCCGCAAGCTTTTTCAAGCTGGCTCGCCGGCGGCGGCATCAAAAGAGGCATTGTTCATGGTGCCACGGATGAACTTGGTTTTGCTGCAGTGGAAAACCGGCATTACGTCACCGACATCCATGCGACTGTCCTGCATCAGCTCGGTCTCGACTCGCGCAAACTGGAGGTTCCAGGTCGCAAACGGCTGGACATGGATCACGGTGAAGTGATCGAGCAATTGCTCGCCTGACCGGTCCATTCCGGACATTTCCGCCCGCGATTCTCAGTTTGACTTCGAGGCGAACGGATGGAAATTTACTTTCCGCAACCGCCGAAATTGATTCTGAGGATCGCTTTTTTCAGTCTTTTTCAAGTTTTTTAAAAAAAGAGCTTGATTTTTTCCAAAGGTTATATCGATAAGAAGATTTGAACGAAGTATTTTTACAGAATCATACATGAAGCCCGGGAGGAGAGTTTCGCGAAATCGTTACTTGCCCTCAAAACACGTTTCCGATTCAATCCAAAATGGTAACGAGGCAAGAAAGGAAGACCCCTGTTGTGCCGGGCTAACAAGTGAACTCTGACTATTTTATATCGTGTAATTTTTTGACTCCCGCTGTTTTTTCATCCTGCGGGCGGACTCCGGCATCCGTCCCGCCGGCCGGGCTGCACACATCTGCTTCCATCCGGAAATTACAGTTGTTGTCTCCGGTGCTCCCCCGCCAGCGGACAACCCGCCGCAGTTCGGTCTCCAGATCAGCGTCGCCTTGCCTGGAAAATGATTTCAAGAATTTTTCGTCCGAACTTCCTCCAGAGAAAACCCGGTTCAACAATGACCTGGATTTCTTTGGATGTTCCAGTTTCAAACCTGTTCTTTTTGCCGCCAAACCCTCCTGTCGGAAATTTCGCGGGAGTTTCCATCGCAAGTTCGCCGAGCCAGCTCGATCCCGGTTGTCTCAAGGCCAGGAAAACTGAACGAGCGATTTCGCTGTTTTACGCAGGTTCGGAAGCATTGCGGAAAAATCGATTAATAAAACTTATACGGTCCGAGGAGGAAGCCTCAGAACAATTTAAACTTGCCCTTTTATTTTGTCAGCATGTGTTCGGTTCAATTATGAAATTCAGATTGCACTCCATTTTGATGATGGTGTCCCTTTTTTCACTGGCTCCAGTTTCCCACGCGGCACTTAAACTGCTCAATACAAACGCATTTGAGATAACATCCGGGGCTGGCTCTGATCTGTTGGCAAACGGTAGTTTCGAAACACCGGGCTTGGCGCTCACTGAAGATTTCCTTGGGGTGGGGCAAAATCAGATTCAGGGCTGGGTGTTGCGCCTTGGGGTCGGCGGCGTTCGTTCCTCTAATTATTACGCACGTAGTACTCCCGTCTCACCACCCTCGGTTCCTTATATTCCATTCGCTTTTGACGGAGAATTTCTTGTCATGCTGGATTCCACCCAGACGAGTGATAGCGCAGATCCCGGAAATTCGGCAACCACCACAGTCCAAGTTGAGGCCGGACAGGAATATCTGCTTCGGTTCGCTATCAACACGGAGGTCGGAGAAACCAAAGGAGGCGTCGCCGGCATATTTGTCTCCATGTCCGGTGATTTTACCATGGGGCCAACGTTGTTTAAGGCAACCAACCCCGCCGACGTTCCAAGAGAGCAGGCCAAGTGGACGGTTTATTCGTTACCTTTCACACCTTCGGTCAGCGGCACAGTCACCATTCGTTTCCAAGAAGACGGCATCATCAGTGGAAACAGCAATGTCTCCCTGGACGGGGTCGCGGTCAGTACGATTCCAAACATCACCATCCTTGAAGACGCTCCTCTCCAAGAAATTGCCATTTCGGGAATTACCAGCGCAGGCGGCGCTGTTTCCTTGACTGCCACGGCGGAAACTCCTGGTTTGTTTGCTCAAACCTTCGCCGATTATCAAAGTCCCAACACCACTGGAAAGATTTTTTTCCGTCCGCTTCCCAACACTTTCGGAAAAGGAATTATCAATGTTGCAGCGCGAGAGGGCCAGGTTCAAAAAGGTGGCCAATTCAGCGTCACGGTGCTCAAAGTCAACGACAAGCCGACGCTTGATCCGATCCCCGACCTGACTTTGCTTGAAAATGCCCGGGTTCAAGTGGTGCCGATCACAGGAATCACCTCAGGCTCGGTCGATGAGTTGGATTTCTTGGTGGTTACCGCCACTTCCGACAACCCATCATTTATTCCTACCAGCTCCATCCAGGTGAATTACACCAGTCCCAACCGAAACGGAACACTCACTTTTCTGCCGCTTCCGGGGGTTTCAGGTGTCGCCAGAATTACGGTCAAAGTCAAAGACAACGGTGGGACATTGAACGGCGGAGAGGATACCGAAACACGGGTGTTCCTGGTTACGGTTACTGGAGTAAACAAACCTCCGACCCTCGATTTTATTCCCGATCTCAGCCTTCTGGAGGACGCCCCCCAACAAACAGTAACTCTGACCAGAATCAGTTCCGGTGCACCGACCGAGAATCAAACATTGACGGTCAACGCAGTTTCCGACAATCCGCTTCTGATATCTACTCCTAGGGTAACTTATGTCAGTCCTTCTGCCACCGCTACATTGCGGTTCACTCCGTTGCCCAACGCTGTCGGAACAGCCACAATAACAGTGACCACTCAGGATGACGGCGGAACGGCGAACGGTGGAATCAACACCACCATCAAAAGTTTCAAAGTCACGGTCGTTCCGGTGAACGACCAGCCGACACTGACTGAGATCCCTTCGCTCACGGTGTTGGAAAACTCTTTAGCGAGAACGCTCTTTTTCCGCGATGTCCGTTCCGGGGCCGCTGAAACGCAAACATTGACCGTCACAGCCACCTCGGACAATCCATCGCTTATCCCCGATCCCGGTGTCTCTTACGTCAGCCCCAATCGCACCGGATCGCTCACCTTCAAACCGGCTACCAACGCGATCGGAGTGGCAGTCATCACAGTGACAGTGCGGGACGACGGTGGGACCGACAATGGTGGAATCGACACGATTTCGCGCCAGTTCAGCATCACCGTCGCACCGGTCGACAAGCCGCCCACAATCGACGCGATCACCAATCTCACGCTTCTGGAGGATGCGGTGCAGCAGGTAGTCAACCTCACCGGGATCAGTGCCGGTTCCACCAAGGAAGCGCAAGTAATCTCCATCACCGCCACCTCGGACAACCCTGCACTTATACTGGATCCATCGATTTCTTATGTTTCCCCGTCCACCAACGGGACTTTGGTTTTTCAACCACTTCCAAACGCCCATGGAAGCGCCAGCATCACAGTCAGCGTCAGCGACAGCATAACCACCTTAACCAGGACCTTCACGGTCACCGTTCTCCCGGTGAACGATGCGCCTACCCTCGATCCCATTTCCAATAGCACAATTCCCGGGAATGCACCGGAGCAAGTTGTCCTTCTCTCGGGCATCACCTCGGGTGTTCCCAATGAATTGCAAAATCTGATTGTGACGGCGACTTCGGACAATAAATCGGTGATCCCTGATCCCAACATTTCCTACACCAGTCCCAACACCAACGGAATACTCACCTTCCAACCGCTGGCTGGAACCAGCGGAACGGTGACCATTTCTGTCACTGTGACCGACGACGGCGGAACTACAAACGGAGGGATCAACAGTTTCACCCGTCAGTTTACCGTGACGGTTAGTGGCTCTCCTTCGAACAATCCGCCAACGCTGGATCCCATTTCATCGCTCACGGTGCTTGAAAATTCCGGGCCAAGAACTGTCTTTTTCAGGGGAGTCCGTGCCGGGACTGATGAAAACCAAATGTTGACCGTCACAGCAGTCTCCGACACTCCATCACTCATCCCAGATCCTGCTGTTTCATATGTCAGTCCCAATCGGACAGGATCGCTCCTGTTCAAACCTGCAACCAATTCCTTCGGCGTCGCCATCATCACCGTCACAGTCAAGGACGACGGCGGGACCAACAATGGCGGGATAGACACATTTTCTCGCCAGTTCAGCGTCACCGTCACACCGTTGAACAGGGCTCCGACCATCGACGTCATCACCAACATTACCATTCTGGAGGATTCTCCCCTGCAGAAGGTCACATTGGCCGGCATCAGCTCTGGGGCCACGAACGAGGCGCAAGTTCTCACCGTGACCGCAGTCTCGGACAACCCGGGACTCATCCCTGATCCATTGCTCACCTATCTCTCTCCGACTCCGAATGGAACACTGGCCTTTCAACCGCTTCCTAATGTTCACGGCATTGCCAATATCACGGTCACCGTCCTGGATGACGGCAGCATTTTGAATGGTGGAACCAACGCGGTGGTCCGGCGCTTCTCCATCACCGTTGTTCCGGTGAACGATGCGCCAACTCTGGATGTGATCCCCGACATCAGCATCTCTGAGAACGCACCCGTGCAGATTGTGAATCTTTCCGGGATCAGTTCCGGTGTGTCCAATGAATTGCAAGTCCTG
>Ga0163144_10013989_pt1 | contig 16690 bp, 14 predicted proteins | sample OliLak19BULKMAT1_FD_123175 | JGI IMG/M metagenome (GOLD analysis project Ga0163144, IMG submission 123175) | Freshwater microbial mat bacterial communities from Lake Vanda, McMurdo Dry Valleys, Antarctica - Oligotrophic Lake LV.19.BULKMAT1 | ecosystem: Environmental > Aquatic > Freshwater >... | reverse complement strand
GCAGATGGACACGCGGGTGCTCCAGATTCTCTGCGAAATCGAGGGCGAGGCGGAGGTTTACGCCGGGCAGCGATTGACGGCGGTGTTGGCCCGACTCGCCGGGGCGGGTGGCGGGAAAACGCGTTAGCTTGCCGAGCGAGGTGGAGGCGGGCGAGGCGGTGCGGGGGCGTTGCGGCGGTGCGGAAGGCGTTTCGGATCGGCAACGAGCTGAGCGGGCTGATCGCGGGATTGGTTCGCGCGCGCAAGGAGCGCGCTGGACGCGGCATCACGGGGACCGCAAACGATTCGTTGCACACCCAGGGCGAACAGGCTCGTCAATCGAGTTAACCGCTCAAACGCTGCGGTTCCCACCGATGAACTCCGATCCTGAGATTCCGAAACGCGGCGGCGGCTGGTCCGCCCTTCGCCAGCAGCTCGCCGCTTGCCCGCCGGCGAAACTCCTCGCGTTGCTCAAAGACCTGCATGACGCGTCTCCGGAGAATCGCGATTTTCTACGCGCGCGGTTCGCGGGCGCTGGCGAGGAGGGCACGGCGCTGGAGGAGTGCCGGCGCAAAATCGTCGACCAGTTCTTTCCTCGGCGCGGTTTCGGCCGGGCGAAACTGGCGGAGGCGCGCAAAGTGATCCGCGCTTACAGCAAGGCTACAGGCAACGTCGCCGGCACGATCGAGTTGCTGCTGACCTACGTCGAGAACGGGACGAAATATACCTGCGAATATGGCGACATCGACGAGCCGTTCTACAACAGCATGGAGTCGGCGGCGGCCGAAATGGAGAAGCTGGTTTTGCGCGAGGGGCGGAAGTGCTACGGCCCGTTGCACGAGAGGATTTCTCGGGTGGCGCAAAATGCCGACCAAATCGGCTGGGGCTATGGCGACTCCATGGCCGCTTGGGCGGAGAGGATGGAAGAGGCGCTGGGAGACGAGTGAAGGCAGTGCGGTCGGGGGGGGGAGGAAAATAAAAAGCGGCGCCGTGGGAGGGCGCCGCAGGAAGAGAGAACGAGAACGATTACGAGGAACGAGAACGATTTTTCGTCAGGCGATCATCTCAGCCACAAAGGCGCGCTCTTCGACGAGTTCCTTGTTGGTCGCGGCGATTTTGGACTTCGCGAAATCGTCCATCGCGTAGCTCGTGATGACCTCGTAGCTGCCAGGCGTCGTGGTGCGCACGGGCATGCCGGCCCAGACGTTGGCATCGAAGCCGTAGGCGCCGTTCGACTTCACGGCGATCGAGTGGATTTCGCCGGGCGTCACGAGCGAGCGCACGTGGTCGACGAGAGCGTTGGCGGCGGAGGCGGCCGAGGAGGCGCCGCGGGCGGCGATGATGGCGGCGCCGCGTTTGCCGACGGTCTCGCAGAAGGGACCCTGGAGCCAGGCCTGGTCGTTGATGATTTCGGTGGCCGGCTTGCTGCCGATCGTGGCGTGCGCGAAGGCCGGAAACATCGTCGGGCTGTGATTCCCGTAGATGAAAATGTCCTTCACTGTGGTGAGATCGGCGCCGGCCTTCTTCGCGAGCTGGGACTGCGCGCGGTTCTGGTCGAGGCGGACCATCGCGGTGAAGCGATCAGCCGTGAGGCGTTTGGCCTGCGAGGCGGCAATCATGCAATTGGTGTTGGCCGGATTGCCGACGACGGCGACGCGCGCATCGGCGGCAGCCACGGCGTCGATGATCTGGCCCTGGCCGATGAAGATCTTGCCGTTGTCCTTGAGCAGGTCGGCGCGCTCCATGCCGGGTCCGCGGGGCTTGGCGCCGACGAGCAGGCACCAGTTGGCGTCTTTGAAGCCGACGGCGGGATCGGACGTCTGGACGATGCCCTTGAGCAACGGAAAGGCGCAGTCATCGAGCTCCATCGCGACGCCCTCGAGCGCCTTCAGTGCCTTCTCGATCGGGGCCTCGATGAGCTGGAGGATGACCGGCTGGTCCGGGCCGAACATCGCGCCCGAAGCGATGCGGAAGAGGAGGGAGTAACCAATCTGACCGGCGGCTCCGGTGACTGCGACGCGAATGGGAGATTTGCTCATAAGAGGGAGAATGGGTAGCGGCGAAACGGCCGGAAAACACGCCGGAATTTTCGGCGGCGAAAGAAATTAAACGCCGGCGCGGTCCGGCGGGGCCGTCCTACTGGACCTGAGCCAACCATTCAGTTGCAAGGTGAACATTGAGAGTTGAAAGCCGAGAAGTCCCCCTAACCCGCATATTTCATGCTTTCTGCGTCCTTTTTCCGGCGTTTGTCGGCAGACAGGCGGTGAGCTTGCGTGAGCGTGCGTCCTATGCGGGCTAAAGCGAAGCGTCGCGGTGAAGGTCTCTGCTCGCTCACCGAGCGGTGAACCGTTCTTTCCGCATGAATATAGACCACTGTGCTGAGGCCCCCGATCTTTCAACTTTCACCCCTTCAACTTTCAACTGCTTGCACACGGCTGAGCTGCTGGCGCGAACCGCGGTGCGAGGGCGGCGTGGAGGTCGCGGATCATTTTTTCCGTCGTGGCCCAGTCGATGCAGCCGTCGGTGATCGAGACGCCGTAGCGGAGTTTTTCCTTCGGTTGCGGGAAGGCCTGGCTGCCGGCTTCGAGGTTGCTCTCGACCATGGCGCCCATGATCGACGTGTTGCCGGCGGCAATCTGGACGAGCAACTCGCGCACCACGTCGGGCTGCCGCTCGGGTTGCTTGGCGGAGTTGTCGTGCGAGGCGTCGACGAGGATGGACTTGGGGAGGCCGGCCTTGGCGAGGAGCTGTTCGGTCTGCGCGATGTGGGTGGGCGCGTAGTTCGGGCCGGTGGCGCCGCCGCGGAGGACGACGTGGCAATCGGGATTGCCGCGGGTGACGATGGCGGAGGCGGAACCGTCCAGATTGATGCCGAGAAACGTATGTGGCTGGGCGGCGGCGCGGATGGCGTTGATCGCGCTGGTGATCGAGCCGTCGGTGCCGTTCTTGAAGCCGAGTGGCATGGAGAGTCCGCTGGCCATCTGGCGGTGGGTTTGCGATTCGGTCGTGCGGGCGCCGATCGCGGACCAGCAGATCAGGTCGGCGATGTATTGCGGCGTGATGGGATCGAGCAGTTCCGTGGCTGTGGGCAGGCCGAGGTCGAGGACTTCGCGGAGAAACATCCGCGCGGTGCGCAGGCCGGTCGCGATATCGTGCGAGCCGTCGAGGTGCGGGTCCATGATCAGGCCCTTCCAGCCGACGGTGGTGCGCGGTTTCTCGAAATAGACCCGCATGACGATCATCACGCGGTCGGCGACTTCATTGGCGAGCGCGGCCAACTGGCGCGCGTAGGCCTGGCCGGCCTTGAGGTCGTGGATGGAACAGGGGCCGACGATGAGGAGGAAACGTTTGTCGTCGGTGAAGATGAGTCGATGGATCTCGCGGCGGGTGCGGGCGACGAATTCGGCCTGGGTGTCTGTCTTGGGGAGCTCGGCCAGCAGGGCGGCAGGCGAGGGCAGGGCACGCGTCTCGACGACATTGATGTCGGAAGTTTTCTGCATGAGCTTTTTGCTGCGCAAAAAGCTTGTTTAGGAGCCGATCGGCAAGCGCCATGTCACGCGCATCACGTTTTGGTGTTTCTCTTATCGATCCCTCTCAGCCTCGTGGCTTCCTTCCTCTGCTACTCACCAAGTTTTTCGCGGAGCGAAAAACTAAAAAAAAGTGGCCGGCCGCTTACCCCTAAGCGGCCGGCCTTTGCTTTCTTAGTTACCCCAAAACCCCCCGCTAAGCGGGGGGAAGTGTTAAACTGACGGGCAAAGGAATAGGGCTTCCCTCCCGTGGGTCAATGACTAGTTTGCAAAATCTACCACTTTTTTTTCAATACGCATTTTAACAGCAAGTTACAACCTATCATGATTTCTACTTCCACCGCGATTTTCCGCTGGCGACCGGCGTGCTGGCTGCGCGTGACGGGGGACGACGCGGCGAATTTTCTGCAGGGGCAGTTCACGAACGATCTGCGGGCGCCACCGACCGCGGGAGCGGTTTACGGGTTGTGGCTGACGCTCAAGGGCAAGGTGCTCGCGGACAGCTTTGTGCTGCGCGGGGCGGAGCCGAATGAGTTTTGGATCGGCAGCTATTTTTCGCTGGCGGCGGTGATTCGCGAGCGGCTGGAGAGTCATGTGATCGCGGACGATGTGACGATCGCTGACGAGACGGCGGGCTGGGCGGGTGTGAGTGTCCTGGGGCCGGTGGCGCTGGGCGAGGCGATGGGCGCGGTGGCGGGCGGTTTTCGTTTTCACGGGCGCCGTGAACGCGCGGAGAACGTGGAGTGGGTGGAGCGAGTTGGGACGAGTGAGCCGGCGGGGCGGGAGATCGAGGGCGAGGACGTGGAGCGGCGGCGGATCGCGGCCGGGATTCCGGCGGTGCCGGTCGATGTCGGGCCGGCGGATTTGCCCAGCGAGGCGGGGCTCGAGGCGGAGGCGATTTCCTATACGAAGGGCTGCTATCTTGGGCAGGAGGTCATGGCCCGGCTGAAGTCGATGGGGCAGATTCGGCGGCGGCTGGTGCGCGTGGCGGGGCCAGGCGCACCGCCGGGAGTGCGGCCGGCGGCTGTATTCGCGGGGACACGACAATGCGGCGAGGTGCGTTCGGCCGTGGGTGATGGCGCCGGCGGCTGGATCGGGCTCGCGATGCTGTCGCGGCTGCAGGTGGAGGGGGCGTCGAGGCTCTCGCTGGCCGCGGGCGCGGAGCCGGCGGTGAATGTGTTGGAGGCGCCATGACGGAGCGGGAGCAACTCACGCAACTGTGCGAACAGCTCGGCGCGCCGCCGGCGCAGGCGGCCACGATGGCGGCGCAATTGATCAAACGGGCGGAGCAGATTGCCGCGGCGCGCGGCCTCACGCGCGAAGCGGCGCTGAAAGGTCTGCTCGATGTCGTGGTGAAGGGGCGTGCGGGCGAAGTGGCGCCGCCGATTGTGCCGCCCCGCAGATCGGAATAGTGCGATCGGGCGTAGTGCATGCGGCGATCGCGGTGTGTTTCTCGAATTGAGTTTGACCGGCGTGGGCGGCGTTCATTCGCTCTGCCCCTTCTTTAAACACCCGATGAACAAGGCCGGCCTCGTAGATGCAGTGCAGAAAATTCTGGGCAAAGGCACGTCCAAGGCCGCCGCGGAACGAGCAACGGAGGCCGTGCTGGCCGCACTGAAGCGGGGGTTGCGCCGCGACAAGGAGGTGTCGCTCGTCGGCTTCGGCACCTTCGCACTGGCGGTGCGTCCCGCGCGCAACGGCTTCAATCCGCACACGAAGGAGCCGATGAAGATTCGGGCGGTGCGGACGATTCGATTCAAGGCGGGGGCGGAATTGCGCGCCCTCGCGTGAACCGGGCGCGGCGGGGTCGCGTTGCGCCCAACCCGGGACACATCGGCGAGTTTCAGGTTCGACGCGGTCCCCCGGGCGGCCTTCCTGATGTCGGTTTGTCGCCATGAAGTCAGCCCTCGTCGAAAAATTCCGCGCCACTTACGGCCGCGCGCCCGAGATCATCGCGCGCGCGCCGGGGCGGATAGAGTTCATCGGGAATCACACCGACTACAATGGCGGCACCGTGCTCGGCGCGGCGATCGATCGCGGCGTCTGGGTGGCGCTGGCGCGGCGCGAGGATGCCGTGCGACGGTTCGAAAGCGATCAACGCGACGGGATCGTCACCGTAAGTGCGCAGCGGCTCGAGCGACTCGAAGGCGCGGCGAGCTGGGCGAATTATCCGCTGGGCGTGCTCGCGGCGTTGCCGGTGTTCGGACTCCGGGCGCCGGCGGGATTCGACTATCTCGCGATGTCCGATCTGCCGGCGGGCGCGGGCCTGAGCAGCAGCGCGGCGATCGAGCTGGCGTCGGCGCTCGTGTTTGCCGAGGCCGCGGGCGAGCGACCCGCGTGCGAAACACTCGTGCAGGCCGCGCGGCATGCGGAAAATCATTTTGTCGGCGTGCCTTGCGGCATTCTCGATCAGGGCGTGTCGGGGTTCGGGCGAAAGGACCACCTCGTCTACATCGATTGCCGCGGCCCCCGCTTCGAGACCGTGCCGCTGCCGCGCGACGCGCATTTCTGGATCTTCAACACGCACACGAAGCACGCGCTCGTGGACGGGCTCTACGCGGCGCGGCATCGCGAGTGCATGGAAGCGGCGCGGGCGCTGGGGGTGGATCTGCTGGTCGATGCGCCAGCGGGCGCGCTGCAGAGTTCGGCCGGCCGGGCGCTGGCGCCGGTGGCGGCGAAACGCGCGCGCCACATCATCGATGAGATCGGGCGCGTCGCGGCGGCCGTGGCGGCGTTGCGGGCCGGAGATCTGGCGGCGGTCGGGGGGATGCTCACGGCGTCGCACCGCAGCTCGCAGGTGTGGTTCGAGAACAGCACGGCGGAGCTCGATTTCCTGGTCGATGCGCTCACGGCGACACCGGAGGTTTATGGCGCGCGACTCACCGGTGGCGGCTTCGGTGGGGCGGTCATGGCGCTGACGTCCGGGAAATTTGGTGACGCGGAGGCGCAAAGCGTCGCCGCGGCCTACGAGAACGAATTCGGCGCCCGGCCCGACATCCGGCACACGCAAACCGGCGATGGGGCCGCGCTGAGGTGAACGATTCGCCGCGGAAACTCATGAAGCGCTCCCAACTCACCACCGCCCGCCGGTTGCTCTGCGCGCTGCAGGATCACATTCGCGACACCTTGATCGCGGCGCGCGCGAAGCAGGCGGGAAAGTTCGCGCGCATCGCAGCGGTCACTGCCGCCGACACGATCTACCACGTCGATCGGATCGGCGAGGAGGCGATCCTCGGCTGGCTGGAGGAACACTGGCCGCGCGCGTGGCCGCTGGAGCTGGTGATGGAGGGGCTCGAGCACGGGAGCACCACGGTGCCCGGTGGCACGCCGGTCGCGCGGACGAAGTTCCGGCTGATCGTCGATCCGATCGATGGCACGCGCGGCGTGATGTATGACAAGCGTTCGGCGTGGATACTCACCGGACTGGCGCCGCAACGCGGCGCGCGCACACACCTCGGCGACATCGTGGTGGCGGCGATGACGGAGTTCCCGACGTCGAAGCACGGCTTCGCCGATCAGCTCAGCGCGGTGCGGGGCGGGGGCGTGGTGGCGGACCGGCTCGATCTGGTGCGACGCACGCGGCGGCGCTGGCAGCCGCGGCCGTCGCAGGCGAACCACTTCGAGCACGGCTTCGCGTCGTTCGCGCGCTTCTTCCCGGAGGGCAAGAGCCTGCTCGGCCGCGTGGAGGAGGAGTTGTGGCGCGAGCTGGGGCTGCTGGGGAAGAACGGCGGGCAGCTCGTGTTCGACGATCAATACATCAGCACGGGCGGGCAGTTTTACGAGTTGATGGTGGGCCACGATCGGATGCTCGCCGACCTGCGGCCGCCAGCGTATGCAAAACTTGGATTCTCCGCCGCGAGTCTCTGCTGTCATCCCTATGACGTGTGCACGGCGCTGATTGCCCGGGAGGCGGGCTGCCTGGTGGAGCTGCCCGACGGCCGGCCCTTGCGCGTGCCGCTCGACACGACGACGCCGGTGACGTGGATCGGCTACGCGAATCCCATGCTGGCGCGCCTCGTGCGGCCGGTGTTGCGGCGGCTGATGCGGGAATATTTCTGACCCAAAAGGGGCAGTTGAAACGAGGAGATCGCGAAGGACGCGAAGCAGGGAAACATCAACTTGGTGCGAGAGGGATTCACCGATCGGTTGACGGAACCATCAGGTCCGAAGGGGCACTAAATCCGCCGGTCCGGTTCGATGAGGGGCGGGGAGTTGTTCGGTTGCCCACTCCGACCGACAACTCCCTGCCGGCTCTGCCGTTTCCACTGCCTTCTTCGGGTTCAATGCTCCCGGACGAGTGGGTCGTGGGATATCTCTGGCGCTTGGTGATTGGCGTTTTGGAATTTCGCGCGGAACGCGCTTATGGCATCTCGTAGATCTCAATCAACGCCACACCGGTCGCGCCCTCGAAACCGCTGACTTTGGCGGTGTAGCTGCCGGGCGGGAGCGTCACCAGCATCGCCGCATCGAGGCCGGAGCGGAGGGAGATGATGCGGTCTTCCAGCATCGCAAACGCCCCGACCTGCGTCGACGCGGCGCGCAGCGCCGGTCGCGCCGCTTCCGGCATGTCCCAGTCGTCATTCTCGCGCAGGAGGCGATCGCTTTGGTAGATCTGGAGGAACGGATCGATCAGGGCGCCACTGAGATTGAAAGGCGGCCGCAGCAGCGTGGGGCCGATGGCACGAATCAGATAGGTGCGCGGGCTCGGGCCGGAAACGACGAGGCCGGCGATGAGCACGTTGTCGCCGGTGTCCACGCGGCCGCGCGTCGCGATGTTCACGAGCTTGCGCGTGCGCGACGTGGCGGCGTCCGCATCGGCGTCGTAGGCCTCGACCAGGGCGATGCCGGTTGTGCCACCCGCGCCGCTGACGATCGCGGTGTAGCTGCCCGGCGCCAGCGTGGCGACGAGCGCGGCGTCGCGGGATCCGGGCTTGAACGCAAACGCACCCAGCCGCGCTGCCGTGGCGGAAATCGTGGCGGCGTTGCCGCTCTCCCAGTTGTCGTTGGTCGCGATCGCGGAATTCGGATTGTTGCTGCTGAAAAGGCTGAGCGTCGGATCCGCGAGGGCGCCGCCGACGCCGAAGTCCGTGAGCGCAGGGCCGGCGGCGCGCACGAAGATGGTCTTGTTCGTCGTGCCGCCGATGGAGAGGCCCGCGATCAGGACATCGCTGCCGGTGCCGACGACGCCCCGGGTGGAGATGTTGGCGAGCGTGGTGTCGGGCGAGGTCGGCGTGGCGGGCACCGTGAGGAACGTCGTCGTGCTGAAGAACGCGCCGGTGTTGTTGTTCGTCGCGGTGATGATGAAGAGGCCGGCGTCGGCCGGCTGGACGGAGCCGATCGTGTAGCTGGCCGCGGTGGCGAAGGCGAACTCCTCGACCAGGATGGAGCCGGTCGGGATGAAGTAATAGAAATAGGTGAACGGACCGGTCCCGGTGCTGACGGCATTCAACGTGAAGCTGGCGCTGCCGGCGGGCACGGTGCGGGCTTGCGCGACCGAGGCGTTGGGAAAGCGATCGTAGAGCAGCTTGATGCCCGCAATGTCGTCCGCGCGGAGCGACTCGACCCCGCTGGAAACGAAACTGCGCATCAACGTCGCGGCGCTCTGGGGGCGGCGATCGTTCGGGAAAACCTGTTCCGGATCGTCCGGATGATCGAGCCCCAGGGCGTGACCGAATTCATGCAGCGCGACGCGCCGGAAATCCATCGCGGTGCGCAGCGCGCCCCGGTAGGAATCCCAGGTGATCGTGTTGTTGAAGACAACGTCACGCTCGGTCGAGGTGGTGGTGACGGACGTGACGGCCAGCACGCCGTCGCCCCAGGCGTCGCCGAAGACGGTCGATTGGAAGGAGACGTTGTTCGTGCGATTGCGCAGGCCGATGGCCGCGGTGGAATTGCGGACGACGGTGAACTTCGAGCGCGCGAGCTGGGCGTTCCATTCGTTGAGGGCGGATTCCGCCACCACGCCCCAATCGGCCGAACCGTCGGTCAACGGTGTGGCCGGCGCACCGAGCTGCAGGTGCATCACGATATCGCCGTCCGGCAGCGTCGGCCCGAGAAAGGCGAAACCGAAGGCAGGGCCGGAGACGGCGAGCGCGGCCGCGACAGCACGCGCGGCGCCGAGGAGAGGTGAGCGCGACATGCGGGCGTCAGTTCAGGCGCGCGCGCAGGACGGCGCGCTGCACCTCGGAGGCAACGCCGGCTTCAAACGCGGCTGGCGTCAGCGCGCGCGGGACGGACGAAGCGGCGGTGGCGGCGCGGATCTGCGCGGGGAGCTCCGTCATCGGCAAACCCACCTCGGCGAGATCGGTCAGCGGCAGCCGGTTGTCGCGGGCGACGTAGTCGCGGCCCTGCGCGGCGTCGTGCAGCACGCGATAGCGGCCGTGCATCACGGCGACGAGCGGACAGAACTGGACGCCGTTGCGCTGCACGAAGACGAACTCCTCGGCGCCGACGGTGAATTTCGGCATGCCGGCGATGAGCAGACTGTCGTCGCCGACGCGGCCGCCGAGCATTTCGAGGGTAATCGCGTTCTGCGCCGCGCCCTTGAGGACCTTGTCGATCGCGACGGTGACAAACGTCTTGATCACGCGCGAGCCATCCGGGCGATCGACGTGGCGGGATTCCACCGCCGTGATGCGACCGCGGTAGATGGCCTCGGCCTTTTCGACGAGTTCGGGGAAGCTCGGCGGGATGACGGTGGTCGCCCGCAGGGCTGGTGGCAGGAACGCCAGCGCGCCGCAGAGGAAGAGGGAAAAAAATCGCATGGCGTTAAGTGATGCAGCGGCCGGGAGCTGGCAAGAGGGTGGCGGAGGTTCGACGCTGATTGCCCCGCAGGGTTTCACGAATCTTGCCGGCGCCGCCACGACTCGACGATCTGGCGGATGGTCTCCTCGAGCGACTGGGTGATATCCCACGCCGGATAGTGGGCGCGCATCTTGCGCAGGTCGCTGTAGTAACAGATGTGGTCGCCGGCGCGGGCCTGATCGAGATAGGTGTAGGCCTGCGATTTGCCCGAAAACTTCTCCGCGATCTTGAAGGCTTCGAGGATGGAGCACGAGTTGGCCTTGCCGCCGCCGAGGTTGTAGACCTCACCCGCGCGCGGCGCGGCGACAAACGCGGCCATGAAGCGCGCGACGTCGAGCGAGTGGATGTTGTCGCGCACCTGTTTGCCCTTGTAGCCGAAAATCTTGTATTCGCGGCCCTCAAGATTGCATTTCACGAGGTAGCTGAGGAAACCGTGCAACTCGACGCCGGTGTGGTTCGGGCCGGTGAGGCAGCCGCCGCGGAGGGCGCAGGTGGGGAGCTGGAAGTAGCGGCCGTATTCCTGCACCATCACATCGGCGGCGACTTTCGAAGCACCGAAGAGCGAGTGCTTCGATTGATCGATCGTGAACGTCTCGGCGATGCCGTGCTCGTAATGCGGATCGGCGTAATCCCAGCGCGTATCCAGTTCATGGAGGGCAATGCGGTTCGGGGCGTCGCCGTAGACCTTGTTCGTGCTCATGTGCACGAACGGCGACTCGGGACACGCCTGACGCGCGGCCTCGAGAAGGTTGAGCGTGCCGACGGCGTTGGTGTCGAAATCGTCGAATGGAATCGCCGCTGCGCGATCGTGGCTGGGCTGGGCGGCGGTATGGACGATGACGGTGGGGCGGACCTCGCGCACGAGCGCGAGCACGCCGGCGCGGTCGCGGATGTCGAGCTCGTGATGCACGAAGCCTTTCAGCTCTGCGACCAGCCGCTGCTGGTTCCAGCGCGTGTCGCCCTGCGGGCCGAAGAAGACGGCGCGCTGGTTGTTGTCGACCCCGTGGATGGTGTAGCCGAGCTCGCGCGCGAAATACGCGCAGACTTCAGAGCCGATGAGACCGGACGAACCGGTGACGAGAAGTGATTTGGTCACGATATTCCACTGTTTCCGATTCTTGTTGCGCTGCGAGGAATTTGAATGCGCGGTCTCAAGCGGCGATTGCGGGGAAATCGGCCCGGGAAAACAGAGAAACCGCTGATGAACGCTAGTCGTCGCTCACCAAGGCAGGAGAGTTCGGGATTATCAGCGTCCATCAGCGATCATTAGCGGTTGGTCGGTGGCCTTCAGTCCTGAAGTCGCTGCCGCGATGGCCGCCAAGCGTAGGGCCGGAGTGGTTACGCGGCGTGTTTGCGAGGGCGGCGCGGCGCGCGCTCGACGCCAGTGACGTGGAACGGCATCGTCATGGCGAAGTCATTTTCCGTTTCGCCTTCCCAGATGATGCGTCCGTTCGGTGAAATCAGAAGGAAGTCAGGATGATACACCGGTAGTTTGCGCCCGTCGCTCAGGCACACCACAAACGGTTTGAACGGCTCGGCCTGCAGGAGCTCGCGCAGCATCGGGATTGGGTTCATCACTGCGACGGTGGAGATTTTCCGGGGAGTTTCCAGCCCGAGGCGCGCGCCGACGCATTCGCTAGCAAAATGACGGCCGCGATGAGGCACGCGACGGCGAACGCGAGGGAGAGGGCGTCGTTCCAGCCGAGCGGGCCGCTCCAGTGCGGACGGGCGTGGAGGAGCGTCGTGCCGAAGGCCATGAGCGCGATTTCCACGCCCCGCCAGGCGAAGCACGCCGGATGCAAGAACGCGGACAGTGCGCGGTCGCGCCAGCCGCCGCCGTGGGTGTGCAGGCTCCACACGCCGAGCACGATGAACGAGACGAAGAGCACGTGCCCACAATGCCGCATCATCCCGGAGCTAGCCGCGCCCCAGTAAACAATCATCAGCAGCGACGGACCAAAAAATGTCAGGAGCATGATGCCGGGAGCGCGACGACACGCGGTGAGGATCGCGGCGAGCAGCAGCGCAAATGCGGGCAGCCCGATGGCGAAGGGCAGGGTGTTCCAGTAGAGAAACGCCGCCTGCACCCACGGATCGGAAAGGGCGTAGACCGAGTTGATCGACTCGTGCGTGCGATCGACGGAGAAGAGGTGGAAGGGCACGAAGGTGTTCGCGAAATTATCCCAGCGGCTGAGCCACCATGCGCTCGCGGCGGATTCGAGCTTGCCGTTGGAGAGCCGGAAGAAATCGAGGAAGACCGTTTGCGAACCGGTCCGCAGCGGCGCGAAGCGACCGAGCAGGACCCAGGGTATCACGAAAGGTAGGACGCCGGCGGCAAAGCGCGCGGGTGCGGCGAGACGGCGCCAACGTGGGGTTTCGCGCCACGCGCGGCTGAGGAGCCAGAGCCCGAGAAACGGAATGCTGAACAGCGCGAGCGGATGGAGGAGGTAGGCCAGACCCAGCGTGAGCCCGGCGGCGAACGGACGGCGCGTGTGCGCGAGGACAAAGGCGGCGAGGACGAAGCCGGCCGTCGCGAGTTTCGGCCAGGTGAAATACAATTCGTGGACGAAGAACGGGGCCAGCAGAGCGACGATCGCGGCGAATAGAGCCCAGGTCGTCGGGAGAATCGTGGCCGCCGCGCCGAGCACCGCCCAACCGGCGAGGGAGGCCAGCACGATCTGGGTGATGCGATAGGTGGCGAAACCGTAGGGGTCGAAGGGCTGCCAGGTCTGATTGACGGCGTCGGGCCGGGGGTCGCCGCCGAGGCTGAGCACGACCGGAGCGGCAATAAGTCCGCCGAGCGGACCGCGATTCGCGAAACTCCACGGGGAATAATACGATTCAGCTTCGGCCGAGAAAGGACCGGCGTGGTGCGCGACCAGTTGGACGATGTGATAGGAGGTGCGGCTGTCGGAGTGTCCGCCGACGGCGAGCGTGCGCGAGACGGTGCCGCCAAAAAGTTCGCCGGCGGGTCCGATGGAGAGATTGGCTTTGGCGACGGCAAAACCCACCAGGAGCGTGCCGACGGCGATGACGATGCCCGCGGGCGCGGGCAGTGGCGCCGGCGGACGCAGCCGCCAGACGAGCACGCCGAGCACGACGAGGAACGTGATGACGCCGGTGCGCGCCCCGATCGCGGGAGCAATCGCGCCACCGCACAGCCAGCACGCGAGGCCGAGCAAACCGACCAGCAACGGGCCGGCGATGATGGCGAGTGCGAGATCGCCGGGGGCGCGTGGACGCGACTGCAGCCACCACCAGCCCGGTCCGTAAAGCAGCACCAGCGCGAGACAGGTGGTCGTCGTGAGCTGGAGAAGCGGCCAGAGTCGACGCGGGACCGCGGCGAAGTCGACGAAGGGTTCTGAAAACGCGAGCCAACCATAAGCGGCGCTCGATGCATCGACTGCGCGGATACGAAACGTGGTCGTGCCGGTGGGGAGCGTAAGCTCCCACGCCCGCCAGGTTTCACCCGGATTTGGTCCGTCGTAGCGGATTAGCTGGGTGGCGCCGGTGGCGGAACGGATTTCCAACTCGAGGCGATTGGGGGCGAGGGCGGGATAACCGGCGAGGAGAACGGTGAAGCGGGACTTGGCCTGATACCATCCGGTGTCGTGCGTGCCTTGATAAGCGTCGCCGTCCACCCACGAGCCGCGCGTGTCCAGCCGCGGGGGCAACCCGCGCGGATCCGTGGCGCCATACACGCCGGGTGAGGCAAAGGTGCTGTCGCTGAGGGCGGCGCCGTCACCTGCAACAGACCGCAGCACGCGCGGCCAAATGCGATCGAACCCGTGCGACCCGATGAAGGGCGCGAGCAATGCGAGGGCGTAGATGATCCAGCCTGGACGCGGCATGTGGGGAGAAACCGCTAATTAACGCCGATTGGCGCCAATCCAAGCCCGCATAAAAGGGATGAGGTTTGGGTCATTTGCGGTGGTCCACCAATGTGCATTCGCGGGAGAATGACCACAAATCATCCAGTTGGCGGCGGCGGCGCACGCCACGTGCACCCACCGCGCGCGATCGTGCAACATTGCCAGCAGGAGCCCCAACTGCAGAAGCTCCAGTGGGAAAATAAAGCGTGAGGCCCCGCCGGGCGGGCAGAGCACGGGCATGGAGTGCCAGCACCGATACAAAGTGCTCGCGAGCATCGCGAGGAAGGCGAGACCGAGTGCGACGCGGAGTGGGCGCGTCTCGCAGCATGAGAATCACGACGCCGGCCGCCGATACGGGCCAGGCACGTGGGCGTGGGAGCACGCGGGCGAGGGCGGTGACGACTTGAGTTCTATTCGAGTCGGCGGGAAAGCGGGCGATGGCGCAAAGCGCGAGGCTTGTTGTGCCCACGTGACGTTGATCAATAAAATCACGGCTGCGGCCAGGCAGGCGATCGCGGCCGCGAGCGAGATGACGTCGTTCCAACCGAAGAGGCTGGCGACGTCGGGCCGGCGATTCAGCAGGGTCGTCCCGAACGCCATGAGTGCGATCTCGAACCCGCGCCAGGCGAAGCACGCGGGATGCAGAAAAATCGCGAGAGCTCGATCTCGCCAGGCGTTGGGCCAGGTGGAGAGGCTCCAGATGGCGACTCCGATAATTGAGAGGAAAAGCGCATGGCCGCATTGGCGCATGAGGCCCGTGCTCGCCGCTCCCCAATACACGATTAAGAACAGCGCTGGCCCAACTATTGCCACGCACGTGGCCGCGAAGGCGCGGCGGCTCGCTTGTGCAATCGCAGGCACGATCAGCAGGAAGCCCGGTAACCCGAGGGCGAACGGCAGCGTGTTCCAGTAAAGAAAGCTGGCCTGCACCCAACGATCGGAGGCGCCATAGGCGACATCCACCGTTTCGCGTGCGTCGTTGGTGGCAAACAGGTAGCCCGGCACGAACGTATTCGCGAAGTTATTCCAGCGGCTCTTCCACCATGTCGGCCACGTCGCATGGGCATTGTCGGCGAAGAAGAAATACTGAACGAAGATGCGCTGGTCCGCCGTTTCGTCGGGTCGCAGCCGACCCACGATCTGCCAGGGCACAACCAACGTGAGCGCCCCCGCGCAAAACCACCCGACGACGATCAAGCGGCTTGACCACCTCATCTCGCACGGCTGCGCGACCAGCCAAGCTGCAAGAAAAGGAGCGCTCAGGGAGGCCATCGGATGAAATAAGTAGCCGAGCGCGAGTATCACCCCCGCGACAAATGGTCGCTGGCCGCGAGCCGCCAAAAACGACACGAGCACGAATGCGCCCGCGATCAATTTGGGCCAGGAGAAATAAATCCCGTGCACAAAAAAGGGTGCCAGCATCGCAGTCGCCGCTGCCACCAGTCCCCACTGGGCCGACGCCAGCGCGGCCCCCGCGGCCAGCATTACCCAGCCAGCCATCGAAGCGAGGGCGATGCAGGCGATGCGATATACGGCAAACCCTTGCCGATCGAACGGGCGCCACGGATGCGTGGGGTGATCGAACGGCACGATTGCGCCGCTGGCTAGCACGAGCGGGGCTGCTAGCAGTCCCGTAAGCGGACCGCGGCTCGCAAACCTCCAGGGAGCGAAGTAGAGTTTGGCTTGATCCGAGTAAGGGCTCAGATGATGCGCTACCATCTGAACCACGTGGAACGAAATCTGGCTGGCGGAGTGTCCCAAAGCGAGCGTGCGCGACACCCGATCTTGGAAAAGTTCATCTTTCGGACCAAACGAGACGTTTGCTTTCGCGACCGCAAAGCCGGAGAGCAGTGCACCGACCGCCACGACGATTCTTACCTCGCGGGCGAGTGGCGCATCGGCACGTCGTGGCCAGGCTTTCCAGCCGATCCAAGCGAGCAGCAACCCGATGCCGCTTCGCGCCAGTGTGGCCGGTGGAAAAACTCCGCCCACTGTCCAGCGGACAAGTCCCAGAGCCGCGAGGAGCAATGGTCCAGGCAGGATAGCAAACGCCAGCGCGGGAAGCGTGCGTGGGCGACTTCCCAACCAAATCAGTCCCGGGCCATAGAGCAAAGTAATCGAGAGGCAGGCGGTGGCGGTGAGTTGCAGCAGGCTCCAAAGCTGATCTCCGATCACCGGGTGGGAAGTGAAAGGTTGGGAAAACCCCAACCAGCCGCCGGCTCCGGTCGTGGCATCCGTGGCCAGAATGCGCACGGCCTCCGTGTCACTGGGAAGTAATATAGTCCAGCGCAGCCAAGCCTCGCCTACATGGTGGATGTTATACGACACCCGCTCCAACACGCCCTCGCTTCGGCGCAGCTCCAGTTCGAGCTGGTTGCCCGCCAGCATTGGGTAGCCTGCAACCATGATCGAAAGTTTCGGGATGGCCCGAAACCAACCGGTTTCGTGTTTCCCCTGAAATTGATCAGAGGGCAGGCTCAAGGATGAAGTCGAAGATCGGGGCAAGCT
>Ga0163144_10013988_pt1 | contig 16691 bp, 15 predicted proteins | sample OliLak19BULKMAT1_FD_123175 | JGI IMG/M metagenome (GOLD analysis project Ga0163144, IMG submission 123175) | Freshwater microbial mat bacterial communities from Lake Vanda, McMurdo Dry Valleys, Antarctica - Oligotrophic Lake LV.19.BULKMAT1 | ecosystem: Environmental > Aquatic > Freshwater >... | reverse complement strand
CGCCCCCCGCCGCCCTCCCGTCGCCCACGCTGGCGAAAACGCGCCGCCTTGGCCCGATTGCCGCAGGTCGACATCTCGCACCAGCGGCGCCTGGCGTTGCGCGTGGAATCGAAGAAGACGCGCGAGCAGCGCGGGTCACGGCAGCGACGAACGCGGGCCAGCTCACCGGCAATCAGCGAATCGGCCGCCGACTCGACCACGGGAATGATCAATCCCGCGAACGCATCACCGACCGGAACGAAGGAGCGCGCGAAGGTGCCATCGGCGCGCGAGTCCAAGCGACGGGTTCCTGCGCTCCGCCCCAGCACGCGATTGATTTCTGCCAGGGCATCGCAGCGCGCCTTCTCCGACGACGTGCCGCGCTCGGCCAGCGCGCGCAGAGCGGCCCGCACTCGGCGGGCGTCTACGACGGCGGCAGCCGCGCCGGCGGGTTGCTGCTGCGCGCGGCGCCGCATTCCGTGCACATGCTCTCCGTCAAAGGCGCCCGATGACTCGAGGAAGCGAGCCAGGGACTCGAAGTCTCTCAGCACGTCCACGCGCGTGCCGCGCCGCACGTCGTCGGTGTTCACGAAGTCGAGCCAGAGGCGTTCCCCAATCCAGAGAAAGGGGGCGCCCGCCGTACGCAGGGGGGTCGCTGCCAGCGCCGATGGCAGCGACGCCGGCGACAAGGAATGTGGCATGTTCGGGCTAGCATATCCCGGCGCTCGGAGGGGAGCAAGGAGCGTCATGGGGCGTGATCCGTCGCTTAGATTTCCAGCCCTGCGCCGGACGGAGTCCGGCAACACGAGAACCGTTTGCCCTGGGTCATGACGCACGCGCCCGCTCTCCGCATTGCCGTTGGATCGATGAATCCCGTAAAGGTGGGCGCAGTAAGGGAAGTCGTTAGGCATCTTGACTCTGGTGCGCAGGTGCATGGCGTCATCGTACCGTCGGGCGTGCCGGACCAGCCGTGGGGAGACGCCGAGACGATTCGTGGGGCCTCGGCGCGGGCACGAGGTGCACGTGAGGCACTGGACGCGGACATCGGAGTGGGAATCGAAGGGGGTGTGGTGGATGAAGAGGGTGAACTGGTGCGGACCTGCGCCTGGGCGGTCATCGCCCTGCGCGACGGTCGCGAGTTCATCGGCGGCTCGTTGTCGATGCCGCTCCCGTCGGCCGTGGCCACTCTGGTACTTCAGGGGGTCGAACTCGGTCACGCCATGGATACCGTGACGGGTGGACGCGATACGAAGCGGGGTGTCGGAGCGGTCGGCATTCTCACGGCCGGTCTTATCGATCGGCAACGCGCATACGAGGTGATCGTGACGTACGCGCTGGCACCGGTGCTCGCCAGCGAGTTCTGGGGTGGCCCGCCGCAGGGGGAGCCGATAAGCCGATGAGCAACTCCCCATTTCTCATCCGCGAGCGTGTGCGGTGGGGTGATTGCGATCCGATGGGAATCATTCGCTATGATGCGTATGCACGCTTTTTCGAGTTAGGCGAAACAGAGCTGTTTCGTTCGGTGGGGGTGGGCTATGGCTCGTTCGCCTCGCGGTTCGGCATCACGCTGCCGAGGCGCGTGATGCACATGGACTACCTCTCGCCACCGCTGCTCGACGATCTGCTCGATGTCGAGGTCTACTTTTCACGGGTTGGCACCACGTCGCTCACGCTCAACTTCGATGTGTACAGCGAACAGGGCGCGCTGCGCATGGCCGGGTTCCTGGTGGTGGTGTGCGCCGCGAACGGGCCGGATGGTCGAGGACACGGAGAGATTCTCAAGATGTCGTTGCCACCAGCGTTCATCGTCCTGCTCGAGCCGTATCGCATGACCATAGACCAAGCGCGCCAGGTGCGCGCGCAGAGGAGCGCATGACGACTCCCACGACTCCCGACGACACGTACTTCCGCAAGGGTTTTGGACTGGGCGCGGTGGTGCGGAGCGACCTGGATTCCGACTACTCGGGCCGGGTGGTCGATGTGCTGCGCGAGCGCGACTATACGCTGACGGTGGGCGATGTGACCGTGCGACTAGCCAGGGAATTCGGCTTCTGCTATGGTGTGGAGCGGGCGGTGGACTACGCCTACCAGACGCGTCGGAAGTTTCCGGATCGACGCATTGTTCTGTTAGGCGAGATCATCCACAATCCGCATGTCAACGACAATCTGCGGCGCATGGGAATCGAGATCATCGAACCACTGGCTGCCGTGGCCGACGGAACGCCTCGGTTCGACTATTCGCGCTTTGGCACGGACGATGTAGTAATCCTTCCGGCGTTTGGCGTGACGATGGCCGACTTTCAGGCGTTGCGCGCACATGGCTGCGTAATGGTGGACACCACCTGCGGCTCGGTGCTGAACGTGTGGAAGCGGGTGGACGTGTATGCGCGCGATGGGTTTACCTCGCTCATTCACGGCAAGTACTACCACGAGGAGACGCGGGCCACGGCGTCGCAGGTGCTCAAGTATCCGGGTGGGCGATACCTCGTGGTGCGGGACATGGACGAGGCGCAGCATGTCTCCGCGTACATCGAGGCGTTAGGCAGTGGCACGGTGACCGTCGCTCAGCGGCAGGCCTTTCTCGAGATGTTCGCCAAGGCATCGTCGCCGGGATTCGATCCGGATGTGCATCTGGGCAAGGTGGGCGTGGCCAACCAGACCACGATGCTGGCCCGGGAGTCGCTGGCAATCGGCGAAGCGGTGGGGCAGGCGATGGCCCGGGCGTTCGGCGACGAGTACCGCGCCGCGAACCATCGCACCTTCGACACCATCTGTTCGGCGACGCAGGACCGGCAGGATGCGGTGGACGCATTGCTCACCGAGCCGCTGGACGCGATGATCGTGGTGGGTGGCTTCAACTCGAGCAATACCATCTCGTTGGCCGCCATCTGCGCCGAGCGAGTGCCGACGTACCATGTGGAAGACGCGGAGCGCATCGATCCACAGACGGGGTCGCTGCACTACCGGGTGGCGGGGGTGAAGCACGTGGAGGCGGACGCTACGGGGTGGTTGCCCGCGGTGGGCGCGGTGCGCGTCGGGATTACGGCCGGGGCGAGCACGCCGAACAACAAGATTGGCGAAGCGGTGCTGCGAATCTTCGCCACACGCGGCGTTGCCGTAGATTCGATCGGGTGAAGTTTTCTTTTCTTTCGAAACCAAAGAAGCACTTTCCTCCGGCCTCCGAGTTCGGATTCATCGAACTGCGAGGGGGGGAGTCGCGGGTCGTGATCGTGCCATCGCTAGGTGGCAAGGTCACCGAGCTTTTCATGGGCGGACGCCAGTGGTTGTGGACCAGTGACGTTATTCCCTTTGCGAGAGGAATCGACGGCACGTCGTATGTGGAGGCGGGCGACAGCGGGGGGTTTGACGAGTGTTTTCCCACGGTCGGCGCCTGCCGTGTGCCGGGCTGGGTGCGCGCCTTTGGCGGCGTGGAGCTTCCCGATCATGGCGAGTTGTGGTGCCAGGAACCGGCCATGGAGGTGCGCACCGCGCCCGATGGACAGCGGGTGATCCTCACCTGGAAGGGGGTGCGCTTTCCCTACCGGTTGCAGCGCTCGGTGCGGGTGGCGCCGAACGGCGACGTGCACATGGGGTACGCGGCCATCAACGACGGCGACGAACGGTTGCCATTTCTCTGGTCGTCACACCCCCTCTTTCCGCTGACCCCGCATACGCGGCTGATTCTGCCGGAAGGCGCTCGGCTTCGCGTCTTTGCGAGACACGATATCGAACTGGGCGAATTTCGATCGGAACACCGCTGGCCCTTCGTGCGAGGGAGCGGCAAGGTGTTCGACTTCGTGGCGCCGTTCGGGGTGGCCAAGCGTTTTGCGTGCAAGCTCTTCGTCGATATGCCGGAAGGGCGAGCGACGATTCAGGAGGGGGAGGTCGAATTGTCGGCCACGTTCGATCCGCGCGAGGTGACGCACGTCGGCCTCTGGATCAACAAGCGGGGGTGGACGCCGTTCCGCCGCGAGGATCCGTACCTCAACTTCGCGTTCGAGCCGTGCATCGGGGCTCCGGATACGCTCAGCGACGCGCTGGGTGACTGGAAGAGTGCGGCGTGGATCGAGCCGGGCCACGAACGCCGGTGGTCCGTGACCTGGTCGGCGCGACGGACGAGCGCGGGGCGCGGAGGCGATGGCGTTGGCGCAGGTACTGCATCGTCGTAGTATTGCAGGAGCGCGGCGACACGCGCGCAATGCTGACCCGTGGAGCGCTGCTGACCCGTGGAGCGCTGCTTGACGCGTCCTGCGCTGCGCGACATGCTAGCGGACCCGCGCGCCTCCGTTGACGGCAGCGGCAATACCCACCTTTCCGGAGTTACTGCATGGCAGAGATCAACGTCACGGTGAACGGCCGCGCGTACACGCGCGACGTCGAGCCGCGCACGCTCCTTGTCCATCTCCTGCGTGACACACTCGGCCTCACGGGCACGCACGTGGGATGCGATACGAGTCAATGTGGCGCGTGCACGGTGCTGATGAATGGGCGCGGCGTAAAATCGTGCACGGTGCTGGCTATGCAAGCCGACGGTGCTGAGCTCACGACCATCGAAGGGATCGCGTCCAGCGGCACCATGCATCCGCTGCAGGAGGCCTTCCGTCAGGAGCACGGCCTGCAATGCGGATTCTGCACCCCGGGCATGATCATGTCGTCCATCGACCTGTTGTCACACAATCCCAATCCTTCGGAACACGACATCCGTCACGCCCTCGAAGGCAACATCTGCCGTTGCACGGGCTATCACAACATCGTGAAAGCGGTGCAGCATGCGGCGCACGCGATGGCCGGCGGTGCGTCCGCCGTTGGCGCCGACTGAGGACTATTCATGGCCACGACTGTCGCTCCGCGCGCTCCCCTCATCGGGTCGAGCCCCAAACGAAAGGAAGACGCACGCTTCATTACAGGAAAGGGGCGATACACGGACGACATCAACCTGCCGGGACAGCTCTACGCGGGGTTCGTGCGCTCACCCCATGCCAACGCGACCATCACGTCGATCGACAGCAGCGCCGCGCTCGCCATTCCCGGCGTTCACGCGGTACTGACGGGCGAGGACATGAAGGCGGCCGGCGTGAATCCGATTCCGCCTGGCTGGCTGCATCCGGGCATCAAGATCTCCGAGTTCAGGCCACTGGCGGTCGGTCGCGTGTCGCACGTGGGGAACGCGGTGGCGGTCGTACTGGCCGATGCACCAAACATTGCGCGCGATGCCGCCGATGCGGTGGTGGTCGAGTACGAGGATCATCCGGCCGTCGCCGAAGCGATCGATGCCATCAAGCCCGGTGCCCCGCAGGTGCATGAGGGCGCGCCCGGAAACGTGGTCTTCAATTGGGCGTTAGGCGACGCCGACGTCACAGACGCGGCCATCAAGGGCGCGACGACGGTGGTGACGCAACATCTCACCAACCAGCGCCTCATTGCCAACGCCATCGAGCCCCGCGCGTCGCTGGCCAGCTACGATGCGGCCGCCGATGAGCTGACGCTGTACGTGACGTCGCAGAATCCGCACGTACACCGGCTCATCATGGGCGCCTTCATACTGGGGCTGCCAGAACACAAGTTTCGCGTCATCGCGCCCGATGTCGGTGGGGGATTCGGCTCCAAGATCTTCATCTATCCGGAAGAGTGTGTGGTAGCCTGGGCCGCCAAGACGTTAGGCAAGCCGGTGAAGTGGACGGCCACGCGCAGCGAATCGTTTCTCACCGACGCCCACGGCCGCGATCACGACACGAATGTCGAGATGGCCTTCGATGACGCGGGGAAGATCGTGGCCCTGCGCGTGAAGACCGTCGCCAACCTTGGCGCCTACCTCACGCTCTTTGCGCCGGCGGTGCCGACGTACTTGTACGGCACGCTGCTGTCCGGACAGTACAACATTCCGGCCATACATGTCGAGGTCACGGCGGCCTACACCAACACAACGCCCGTCGATGCCTACCGCGGCGCGGGACGGCCCGAGGCCACCTACCTGCTGGAGCGGACCATGGACGTCGCCGCCCGTCAGTTGGGAATCGACCCGGCCGAACTGCGACGACGCAACCTCATTTCGAAGGACGCCTTTCCGTTTCAGACCGCGGTCGCGCTGCAGTATGACAGCGGCAACTACGAACCGGCGCTCGACCGCGCGCTCGAAATGGTCAACTATCCGCAGCTACGCGCCGAGCAGGCGGTGGGGCGCACGAAAGGGAAGTACATGGGCATTGGCCTGTCGTCGTACATCGAGGCGTGTGGGTTGGCGCCATCGCACATTGTCGGATCGTTAGGTGCGCAGGCCGGCCTGTACGAGTCGGGCGTGGTGCGTGTGCACCCGACGGGAAAGGTGACCGTCCTCACCGGCTCGCACTCGCATGGCCAGGGACACGAGACAACCTTCGCGCAGATTGTGGCGCATGAACTCGGCTGTTCCATCGACGACGTCGAGGTCGTACACGGTGACACCGGGCGTGTGCCGTTCGGCATGGGAACGTACGGATCGCGCTCGGGCGCCGTGGGTGGCGCGGCGCTGTTCAATTCGGTGCAGAAGGTGAAGGAGAAGGGGCGACAGATCGCCGCCCACCTGTTGGAAGCGGCGCCGGAAGACGTCGACTTTGCCGATGGCACCTACTTCGTGAAAGGATCGCTCTCGAAGTCGAAAGGCTTCGGTGAGGTCGCGCTCGCGGCGTATCTGGCGCATAACATTCCGGCTGATATGGAGCCAGGACTCGAGGCCACCACCTTCTTCAATCCGAGCAACTTCGTCTTCCCGTTCGGAACCCACATCGCAGTCGTCGAGGTGGACATCGAGACCGGGCAGGTGCGCGTGGTGCGCTACGTCGCGGTGGATGACTTCGGCAATGTGATCAATCCGATGATCGTGGATGGCCAGCTGCACGGCGGTATTGCACAGGGTGCCGCCCAGGCGCTCTGGGAAGGGGCCCAGTACGACTCTAACGGCCAATTGCTTACGGGTTCGATGATGAACTACGCACTCCCCAGGGCAGAGTTCCTTCCGATGTTCGAGACCGATCGGACCGTCACCCCATCGCCGGTAAACCCATTAGGCGTAAAGGGCGCGGGCGAAGCGGGCACCATCGCGTCGACGGCAGCGGTGGCCAATGCGGTCATGGACGCCCTCTCTCCCTTCGGTATCACTCATCTCGACATGCCGCTCACTCCCGCCCGCATCTGGTCGGCCGTGAATGACGCCAAGGCGGGGAACTAAGCCATGTATCCAGCATCCTTTGAATACCATCGCGCGCTGAGCGTTCCGGAAGCGCTCGCCCTGCTCGAGCTGTACGGCGACGAGGCCAAGGTTCTGGCCGGAGGGCACTCGCTGATTCCGGTCATGAAGCTGCGCTTTGCGTCGCCGGCGCACCTAATCGACATCGCTCGAATTCCAGGCCTGGCCGGCATTACCGACGGTGAATCGACGATTCACATCGGCGCCGCCACCCGTCACGCCGATGTGGTGTCGTCTGCCGTGGTCCAGGCCAAGGCGCCGTTGTTGAGCGAAGCGGCGGCGCATATCGGCGATCCGCTCATCCGGAACATGGGCACCATTGGAGGATCACTCGCCCACGCCGATCCTGGAGCCGACCTTCCCGCCGTCATGCTGGCGTTAGGCGCGACGATGGTGGTGACCGGAAAGGGAGGGCCGCGCACCATAACCGCCGATGACTTCTTTCCCGATGTCTTCACCTCGGCGTTGCAGCAAGGGGAGCTGCTCACGGAGATACGCGTTCCGGTGCAGGGGGCGGGCAGTGGAGGAGCGTACGAGAAGAACCCCGATCCGGCGTCCGGATACGCGATCGTGGGTATCGCGGTGCAGCTCTCGCAGGCTGGGGGCGTGATTACGGCAGCACGTGTCGGCATGACGGGGTTAGGGCCCAAGGCGATGCGACTACTGGCGGTGGAGTCGGCCCTCACCGGACAGGGCGCCAGCGCCGCCACGGCAGACGCGGCCGCCGCACGAGCGGCCGATGGGATGGTCTTCATCGACGATTCGAGGGGGACGGCGGCCTACAGGGCGAACCTGGCCCGGGTGCATGTGCGGCGCGCTATCACGCGCGCCCTTGCCCGCGCGGTCGTGTAACAGACGCAGCACACGGGCACCAACTGCCCGAGCAGTGGGCGTGATGTCTAGCGGTTGCTGCCGAACACGCCGCGCAGCCAGCTCATGAAGGCACGCCAGAGGAGGGGAAGGGCGCGCAAGTCCTCTCCTCTGGCCATGGGCGCCGCCGTCACGGAGGGTCGCTCCGCCGAAGAATGGGCCGTCGACGGCGAGTGGCTGGCGTGAAGTGCCTCGGGCGCCGTGATACTCAGCATGCGTTCTGCCGCCATCGGCGCGTCCTGCTGCGCCGCGTATGCTGCGGCGAGTTTGCGCTGCACCGACTCGGCAAACTGACGAAAGAGTTGCTTGTTGACCGACTCGATCAGCCCCCGGCCGAACTGCATCACCCGACCGGCGATATCGATCGACGCGTCGACACTCACTTCGCTGGAGCCGTCGGGAAGGGAAGTCACGATTCCGGTGAGCGTCATCCGGGCCGTGCCCGCGCCGCCACTCTCCTTGCCCTCACCGACGATCTGCATGCGGTGCGCCACGTCGTCCACCTCTGTCAGCGTCGCTCGGCCCGAGTACGCTGCGGTCATGGGACCGACCTTCACCTTGACACGTCCGCCATAGGTCTGCGCATCAATCGCTTCCGTCAGCTCGGCCCCCGGTAGGCAGGTGACCACCTCTGCCGGATTCTTGAGGAAGTGCCAGACCAAGTCGGCCGGCGCATTGACCTGAAAAGTCTCGTTCAGCTTGATGGACATGACTTGGGAGACGAGGTTGGGAACGCGATACGGGACGATACCGGCACACGATGCGTTGCAGGTTCAATCTCGGCGAATGTCCGCACTACGACGCGTTGGGGGTTCAATCTCGGCGAATGTCCGCTGAGTGCAAGCGGCGGGGGGAGACTAGATTGCTGCACAGCGCGTGGGCGCTCCGCCGCGCCGCGTTTATCATGAACCTCTGCGAGGCACACGCGGCGTGAACGACGACATTCGGCGCATTCAGGAGATCATGGAGCGCGAGGCGTACATCACCGACCGGCAGATTGCCACGTCGGTCTTCCTCGCCACCGCACTCGGCAAGCCCCTTCTTGTCGAAGGCCACCCCGGAGTCGGGAAAACCGAGATTGCGAAGGTGCTCGCCCGGATGCAATCGGCCGATCTCATTCGCCTGCAGTGCTACGAAGGTCTGGATGCGACAACCGCGCTCTACGAATGGAACTATCCGCGCCAACTCCTTCACATCAAGCTTGAGGAACACTCGTCGACGTCGTTGGCCGACCGGGAGGCTACACTTTTCAGCGACGCCTTTCTCCTCAAGCGCCCGCTGCTCGCGGCCATCACCCACCTGGGAACGCCGCCGGTGCTCCTCATCGACGAGGTGGACCGGAGCGACGAAGAGTTCGAGGCCTTCCTGCTCGAAGTCCTCTCCGATTTTCAGGTGACGATTCCGGAGATCGGGACGATAAAGGCAGAGCATCGACCTCTGGTGGTGCTCACGTCCAACCGAACCCGCGAGTTGTCCGAGGCGTTGCGGCGCCGCTGTCTCTATCTCTGGATCGACTATCCGTCGTTTGAAAAGGAGCTGCGCATCGTGCGCTCCAAGGTTCCCGGGCTCAGCGAGCAACTGGCGCGCGACGTGACGGCATTGCTGCAGTCGCTTCGTCGCATGCGCCTCTCCAAGCTCCCCGGGGTTGCCGAATCGCTGGACTGGGCGGCGGCACTGGTCGCACTGCACGCCGTGCATCTCGATGAAGAAATCATTCGCGATACCATGGGGTGTTTTCTCAAGGATGACGCCGACTTCCAGGTGCTCGAGCGCGAGTTGGCCAATGGGCATCTCGCGGCACTCACATCTGTTGCAATTTAGGATTGGCGCGATGACGTCAGGTCCTGGTGATCCACAGCTGTCACGTGACGCTGCCGGAAATGGCAGCGGTGATCTCATTGACGCGGTGGTCATGTTGTGCCGCGACCTGCGCGATCGCGGTGTGAGCGTTACGCCGTCCGAGTCGATAGACGCCGCGCGTACGCTGGGACACGTAGACCTGGGCGACCGGGACGAAGTACGACTCGCGCTTCGCACGGTGCTCGTATCGCGACGCGAGGACTTTGAAGCGTTTGATGCCGCCTTTGACGCCGCGTGGCGTCTTCCGGGGGGCATGGCGGCACCGATTCCCATGCCGCACCTGCGCGCCGACGTCCGCCGCCCGTCGAACCAACCGCCGAAGAAGAACGCCCCGGTCTCGCTGCAGAATTGGATGAAACCGAACGATGGCACGAGTGCTGACGATCCCATCAAGGTTCGGGCGGCCAGCGATCGGGAATCGTTAGGCGAACGCGATTTTTCCGTGTATTCGGCCGACGACGCGGAGGAATTCCGTCGACTGGCCCGGCAGATCGCTCGACGACTCGCGCTCAGGAAAGGCCGTCGCTGGAAGGTGGCGCATCGCGGAGAACGCTTCGACCTGCGCCGAACCGTGCGCGCGTCGCTCCGCACCGGGGGTGATGCCATCCACATCGTGCGACGGACGCGCAAGCTGCGGCGCACTCGACTGGTAGCCCTGTGCGATGTGTCGGGCTCCATGGAACTGTACGCGCGCTTCCTCCTGCAATTCCTGCACGCCCTGCAGAACACCTTCGCCCGGGTCGAGACCTTTGCCTTCGCCACGCGGCTGAGTCAAATCACCGGCCATCTGCGCGGTCTCAAGTACCGCGAGTCGCTGATAGGGTTGGGGCGCGACGTGCGCGACTGGTCGGGGGGAACGCGCATTGGTGTGTCGGTGCGCGAGTTCGTGGACAGGCATGCCGAGCTCATCGACCGTCGAACGATTGTGCTGATCATGAGCGACGGCTGGGACGTGGGCGATCCGCAACTGCTCGCGGACGCAATGCGCGATCTCGCTCGGCGTGCCGGACGGGTGATCTGGCTCAACCCGCTCATGGGAGCGCCGGACTACACGCCCGACACGCGCGGGATGCAGGCGGCGCTTCCGCACGTGGATGTCATGGCGCCTGGGCACAACATCGAATCATTGCGTGCGGTGGCCCGATACCTCTCGTTGTAACGCAGGCCCCTCTCGCGTCCACCCGCTCCCTTCTTCCATCTTGCAGCCATGCCTGACTCACTCGAACTCCCCACGACACCCGCGGCAATGGCGACACTGGTTGCCACGCAGGGCGCTACTCCCAAGGAGGCCGGCTCGAAGATGTGGGTCGGCGCCGACGGGGCAATACTGGGATCGGTGACGATTGGCGGGTGCGTGGATGCGCGCGTGATCGAGGAGGCCAGTCGGGTGCTCGCCGAGGGGCGACCAGCTCTCATCGAGATGTCGTTAGGCGATGACGACGCATGGGCACTCGGCATGACGTGCGGTGGCTCCATCGAAGTGCTCATCGAGCCGGTGGACCCGACGGCCGCCGACGACCGGATAACGAAGGCGCTGCGTCTTGCGCGCGACGAGGTGGACGCGGGACGACGGGTCATCGTCGTCGCACCGTTGGACGATCGTCGCGAGCGACTGGTGGTGCTCGAGCATGGGCAGGCCTCCGGTACGTTAGGTGACCCGATCCTGGACAGCGCAGCCATCTCCGAGGCGGCGACGTTTGTCGCCAACGGCTCGTCCGGTACGGCCTCGATCGAATCGGCGGGTGTGGCCCATCGGATGTTCTTCGAGCTGTACGCGCCTCCGTTATCGCTGGTCGTGTTTGGTGCGACGCATGTGGCGATGCCACTCGTGTCAATGGCTCGTGAGTTGGGGTTGCGAACGGTTGTGGTCGACGGGCGCGAACGCTTTGCCACGCACGAGCGTTTTCCGTCGGCCCACGATCTCATTGTCGGCATGCCATCGGAAATCGCCGAGCGCCTTCGGCTCAGCACACGATCGTTAGTAGTGCTGCTCTCGCACGACTACAAATACGACTTGCCGGTGTTGCGCGCGGTGCTGGCGAGCGAGGCCGCGTATGTCGGGTGCCTGGGAAGCGCACGGCGAGGGAAGGCGATGCTCGAGTTCCTGGCGGACGAGGGGGTCCCGGCGGAGCAACTGGCCCGTGTCCGCATTCCCGTGGGGCTCGACATCGGGGCGCGCAGCGCGGCCGAAATCGCGCTCAGTGTGCTGGCAGAGGCGCTGGCGGTCGTACGTGGCCGCTCCGGCGGCGCGATGCGCGATCGCACCCGCGCCCATCGGCCGGTCGAGGCGTGAACACTCGTCGCCTAACGCGCGACTCGTTCTCGCCTGCCACCGTCACCGGATGTGTACTGACTCGCGATCTGCGAGACGCGGCTGGTCGACTCGTCCTCTCCAAGGGGACTGTCCTCGATGACGCGTCGGCGTCGCGGCTCCCGGATCTGGCGTGGGACGAACTGCACGTCGTCACGCTGGACGTCGGCGATGTACACGAGCGGGATGCCGGTATGCGGCTGGCGGAGGTCGCGGCTGGGCCCGGCGTCGCGCTCGGTGCGGCAGGCGGCGGTCATTGGCCCCTCGAGTCCATGCATCGCGGTATACTCGACGTTCGCCGCAGTGCGCTCGATGCCGTCAACCACGTGGAGGGGTTGTGCGTGTATACGCTCTACGACGCGCAGGTGGTGGATCGCGGAGAAGTCGTGGCGCGCGCGAAGATCGTTCCCTTTGTGCTCGAGGAGGCGCTGTTGGCGCGCGGCGAGGGGCTGGCTCGAAGCAGCGACGGGCTGGTCGCCGTTCGGCCCTTCCTTCCGGTCCGGGTGGGCGCCGTGGTACAGGAATCGTTAGGCTCGCGGGCCATGTCACGATTCGAGGCCGCGCTGGGGGAGAAGGTGGAGTGGTGTGGCTCCTCCCTCATGCCGCCCGTGTTCGCTGCGCCGACGGCAGTCGCGGTGGCCGCCGGGCTCAGCGACCTGCTCGGCGCGGGGGCGCGGGTGATCGCGTTGGCAGGATCGAAACCGATGGATCCGCTCGATGCCGCCTTTGATGCGCTGGAGCGGATCGGTGCGCGCATGGTACGACATGGCGTCCCGGCGCATCCCGGGTCGCTCTTCTGGCTGGCGCGGGCGGGAGAGGTGCCAATCGTGGGCATGCCCTCCTGCGGGCTCTTCTCGCAGGCGAGTGTCTTCGACCTCGTGCTCCCTCGACTCCTCACGGGGGAGCGTCTCGAGGCACATGATCTGGCGTCGCTCGGACATGGCGGCTTTCTTACGCGCGACATGGCGTTTCGATTCCCTCCATACCGGCAGGCGCGTGAGCGCGGCGCGGTCGAATAGCAGATGAGTTCTCCCTATGGCCCCACGATCCTCGAGCACTTCCGCCATCCCCGGAACAAGGGAACGCTCGCGGCACCGACCATTTCGCAGGAGGGGACGAACCCGCTGTGCGGCGACCGGGTGCGCATCGAGTTGCTGCTGGAAGGCGATGTGGTGAAGGACGCCAAATTCTCCGCCAACGCATGCGCCATCTGCGTGGCGTCGGCGTCTATGCTTACGGAACTGGTGCGCAACGCGCCGTTAGATGAGGTGGAAACACTGCTCGTGGACGACATTCTCCGCTCGCTTGAGTCACGCATTCCACAGATGCGAATGAACTGCGTCCGGCTTCCGCTCACCGTGATGCACACCGCCGTGCATCTCTACCGGCGTGACGCGGGACGACGGAGCGGGGGGGGGCGCGCATGATTGCGGGAGTGATTCTCGCCGCAGGTTGCGCCACTCGATTTGGCGGGCCGAAGGTGCTGGCCCCGCTTGGCGGAAGGGCGGTTGTCAGGCATGTGGCCGACCGCCTGCGAGCGGCGGGCGTTGCGCCGCTCGTGGTGGTGGTGGGCGACGCGGAGGCCGGAGTCGTCGAGGCGCTCGCCGGTACCGATGCGGCGACGGTGCGGAATTCACGCCCCGAGGATGGGATGAGCGCCTCGCTTCGGATCGGCGTCGACGCCCTTCCGGAAGACATCGGGGCGTTCGTGGTCGCGTTGGGCGATCAGCCGTTCATCGATGTGGACATGGTGCGCCATCTCGCGCGAACATGGCAGGAGTCCAACGCCGCAGCCGTCGTTCCGGTGTACCGCGATGGTCCGGGCAATCCCGTGCTGTTCGATGCGACGATGCGGCGGTTGCTACGCACGTTGAGCGGCGATGCGGGAGCGCGCGATCTCCTGCATGCGATGGCCGATCACGTGGTGCGCGTTGCCGTTGATGCCGATGCGCCGCGTGATATCGACACCCCCGACGATCTGCGCGCGATCGGCGGCTGAAGGCATCTGACTCCCTCTCTCCTCTCGCCCCCCTTGTCATGTCCACTGGCCTCAAACGCACGTTAGGCACGACCGACCTCACCCTCCTTGTGGTGGGAAATGTGATCGGCTCCGGGATCTTTCTCGTCCCGTCGTCGGTGTTGCGACAGAGTGGGGAGTCGGTGACCGTGGCGATGTCGGTCTGGCTGGTCGGTGGCGTGCTCTCGCTGCTCGGCGCCCTCTCCTATGGCGAACTTGGAGCGATGGACAAGGGCTCGGGGGGGCTCTACGCGTACATTCGCGACGGTTTCGGCCCCTTTCCGGCCTTCTTGTATGGGTGGACACTCTTTTTCGTGATCGGGGCCGGGACCATCGCCACGCTGGCCGTAGCGGCTTCGAACTACATGGGTCAGTTCGCCGACATCAACCCGATGCAGAAGAAGATCATTGCCGGCACGCTGATTCTCATCATGATGGTGATCAACGTGCGGGGGACACGAGGGAGCGCGTCGGTGCAGAATCTGGCGACGGTGATCAAGGTGGTGGCGATTCTCGGCATGAGCGCGATCCTCTTCACGTTAGGCAAGGGTGGGCCGGTGACCCCTCTCGCCCAGATCGCGACTCCGGCATCCCTGACCGGGGTGGGGCTGTCGATCATCTCCGTGCTGTGGGCCTACGAGGGATGGCAATACGTCACCTTCGCGGCGGGCGAGGCGACGTCACCGCAGAAGTCGCTACCGCGCGCCATCGCCATAGGGACGGGTGCGTTGATCGTCATCTACCTCACGGCCAACTTCGCGTACCTGGCGGCGCTGGGGCCGGCACGAGTGGCGGCGTCGGATCGAGTCGCCGGCGAGGCGGTGGCGCAGGTGCTGGGACCCGCAGCTGGGGGAATCATTGCGCTGGCGATCATCATTTCCATGTACAGCGCGGCCCACGCCACGGTGATTACCGCGCCCCGCGTCTACTACTCCATGGCTCGCGACGGACTCTTCTTCGCCAAGCTAGGCGAGGTGCATCCGGCGTTCGGCACGCCGGCCGTGGCAATCATCGCCAGTTGCGTGTGGGCCATGGTACTCGCGCTCACGGGAACCTTCGAGCAGTTGCTCACGTACGTGGTGTTCGTGGGATGGATATTCTACGCGTTAGGCGCGGCGGCGGTCATCGCGCTGCGGATCAAGCGACCCGACGCCGAGCGCCCATTCAAGGTGCCGGGCTATCCGCTCACCCCGATTCTGTTCGTCCTAGCCGCTGCGGCCATCGTACTGAATACGATGATCTCGCAGCCCAGGCAGTCGGCAATCGGTATTGGGGTGGTGCTGCTCGGCGCGCCCGCGTATCTGGTATGGCGAAAGGGAAGTCGGCGGCTGAGCGCCGAGCGCCCGTAGACGCTCGCGCGGCGGCTGAGTACGAATGCTGTCGCTTGCGCATTCCGTCGCGAACGCCCTCGCGCGCGAACGCCCTCGCTCTTGCCGATCGATGCGCCTGACGACATGGTTGCTAGGGAGACTTGCCGGCGCCTTTGCTCAACGTTTTGATCGCAACAAATGTATACAATTTCGCGTACTGGCTGTATTCTCCCCGGCACAGACCAGCATCAGGGTGCGCCGGGTCTCGTTCACCACCTTTGGGAGGAAGCTCATGACGACTGATCGTCAGACCCGCCGAAACGATTCGAGGCACCGCCGATTGCTGCTCGGTGGCTGGCTCGTCGCGCTCGGCGTTCTTGTGGGCGAAGTTGTGGGCGCGCTTGCCGTGAGCGTGCTTACTGTCGGCGCATGGTCGGCCGAGCTGCACGCGCAATCGGGCGGCGTCGTGGCGGGAACGGTGATCGACGCCCGAACCCTGCGCGGGGTGGCCGGGGCGCAGGTCGCCATCGAGGGGACCGTCCTCGGCTCGCTCAGCGACGGAAGCGGCGGTTTCCGCATCGCCAACGTTCAGGGGGCGCAGGTGACCCTCCAGGTCCGTCGTATCGGCTACAAGCCGGGCAGCGAGGTGGTGCGCGTCGGACGCACCGACGTGCGCATCTCGCTCACCGAGCAGGTGGCCACGCTCAGTGAACTGGTGATCACCGGATCCGGGGAGCCGGTCGAGAAGCGCTCAATCGGGAATTCGGTCACCAAGATCGATGCTGCGGCGGTGCAGAGTCTGGCGCCGGCCGCCGACGTCTCCGGTCTGCTGAACGGTCGCGCCCCCGGTGTTGTCATTACCGGAGGTTCGGGTGCCGTTGGTTCAGGGCCGCGCATCAGGATCCGCGGGGCCGGATCGCTTTCGCTCAACGACCAGCCCCTCATCTACCTCGATGGCATTCGGATCGCCAATGACGTGTCGTCGGGGCCGCAGTCGCAGTTTTTCGGATCTGGCATTATCTCGCGCCTGAACGACATCGATCCGGAGAACATCGAGAGTATCGAAATCATCAAGGGCCCTGCAGCGGCGACGCTGTACGGTACCGAGGCCAACAACGGTGT
>Ga0163144_10013987_pt1 | contig 16691 bp, 18 predicted proteins | sample OliLak19BULKMAT1_FD_123175 | JGI IMG/M metagenome (GOLD analysis project Ga0163144, IMG submission 123175) | Freshwater microbial mat bacterial communities from Lake Vanda, McMurdo Dry Valleys, Antarctica - Oligotrophic Lake LV.19.BULKMAT1 | ecosystem: Environmental > Aquatic > Freshwater >... | reverse complement strand
CTACCGGCGCCAGTTCCTGGGTCAGCGCCATCACGACAGACTTGGCCGGTCCCATCAGGGCCCCCCGATCGATTGCGCCACTGCTACCAGCAGCGCGCTGATCGGCGCCGGCGTGTACACGCCCAGCAGCACCAGCGCCGTGACGAAGCCGAGCTTGGGCAGCGCCGTGACCCAGGTCTCGACGATGGCCGTGCCTGGCAGCTCCGAAGGGCCCCACAGCATCGGGAAGATCGAGCGGCCGGTGGCCACGAAGATGATGGTCAGCATCGTGCACATCAGGGCGAAGGCGATCAGGTTGCCGGCCTGCACGATGCCCGAGAGGATCAGCATCTCCGCCATGAAGCTGCCGAAGGGCGGAAACCCCAGCAGCGCAAAAATGCCCACTGCGAACAACAAGCCCGAGAACGGCAGCACGCGAATGACGCCGCTGAGCGCCGCCACCTGGTTGGTGCCGTACACCCCGCGCAGGCGGCCGGCGGTGAGGAACAGCAGCGCCTTCACGAACGCGTTGCTGACGATGTAGAGCACCACGCCATAGGCGGCGACCTTGCCCACCGACAGGCCGATGGCGATGACCCCTGACGAGCTGACGCAGGCGTAGGCGATCAGACGCTTGTAGTTGCGCGCCGCCATCACCTGCACGGCCGCCACCGTCAGCGACAGGCAACCCATGATCAGCAGTTCGTGCGAGACGAAGCTGGTCTCATGGGCGCGAAACATCTGGAAGATGCGGAACACCGCCACCACGCTGATGTTGAACTGCACCGCCGCCAGCAGCGCGCTGGTGCTGGTGGGCGCTGCTTCGTAGGTCTCTGGCATCCAGCTGTAAAGCGGCGCCAGGCCGAGCTTGCTGCCCAGGCCGAACAGCATCAGCGCAAAGCCCAGGCGTTGCCAGCTGTCACCGTTGCCGCCGTGGGCGGGCAGCGTCGCCGCCAGCTGATCGAGGGCGAAGGACAGTTCCTGCCCTTGCAGCGCTGCGCTGCGCGTCAGGCACATGAAGCCAAGGAAGGTCAGCGCCAGCGACATGCTGGAGTACAACAGGTAGTGCCAGGCGACGCGGCGCGCTTCCTTGCCTTCGCCCTGTGCGACCAGCGGGGCCAGGCACAGTGTCGTCAGCTCGATGAAGGCCCACAGCACCAGCAGATTGTTGGACATCACGCCCAGGTTCATGGCGATCATGAAGGCCAGCGACAGCGCGGCGCGAAGCCTGATCCTCTCGGCCAAGTGGGCAGACGTGCTGACACGCGACGACATGTAGACGCTGATGCCCAGGAAAACGGCGTTGATGACCAGCAGGAACAGCATCGACGTGGCATCGAGCACGAAGTAGCCCGCGCCGATATACAGCGGCATCGAGGCCAAGGGCGTGCGCACGAAGACCACGACCCACGTCACGAGGCTGACCAGCGCGATGGCCACCAGGCTCGGTCCTACCCAGGCGTGGCCGCTGGCCGCCGAACCGGCCGGCTGGCCCGCCGGCACTGCAGATGCGCCGGCTGCATTCAAGAGGTTTCTCCTCGGGCCGGCCCGGCTGCGACGGGTGGCTGTCCGGTCGGCGTGCCGATCAACCAGCCGCCGACGCCGACCGTCACCAGGTAGACCGCGGTCAAGGTGCCATGCACCGGCCAGGCCCAGGGCTCGGGCAGCAACGACTCGAACACCGCGATGCCGTTCTCCATGAAGAGCACGGCCACCAGTTGGGCCGGAGGCGACCCATTGGTGGACAGCAGTAGCAGCGCGATGGCCACCATGCCGCCGACGACGCCGAGCGCGAGTACCGGCACGTCGTCCATCGCGGCGCCACTGAAGTCGAAAGCCAGCAAGATGAGCGCGACGCCGATCGCCCAGGCGAACAGGTTCGAAGGCATCAGGTCGGCATTGGGCTCGCCGCGCAGGCGCATCGCACGCCGCAGCAACAAGGGGGCGATCACCGCACGCACGGCGATGACCTCGACCAGGGCCACCACGCCATGCACCGTCCAGCCTGCGTGGTGCGCTGCACCGTTCCAGGCCAGAGCCAGCGCCTGCAACGACAACCAGAACGGCGCCGAGCGGATCTTGCCGAAGAAGACCGGGATCACCGCGGCGAGCAGGAAGAGGATCAGCGGCAGCCGCATCAGAAGCTCCAGGCGTTGGCTGCTGCGGCCAGGCACAGGCCCGCGCCGATGGAAGCCAGCATCAGGTAGCGCGGCACCAGGCGCATGCGCAACCGGGCGCTCAGCGACTCGACGAAGCCCACCGCCACCGCCACCAGCGCCATGATCGCCAGCGCCGTGACCACGGCGGCCAGCGGCGCGGCCGCAGGATCGAAGGGGTTCAACAGCGCCGCGATCAGCCCGGCGTAGGTGGTCAACTTCAACGCGCCGGCGAATTGCATTGCGGCCAGTTCCGGGCCGCTGTGGTCGAGGATCATGACCTCGTGGATCATCGTCAGCTCGAGGTGGGTGAGCGGGTCGTCCACCGGCACGCGCGAAGCCTCGGCCTGCAGCAGGATGAACAGCACCGCAACCGCCGGGATTGCCAGCAGCGGGAACGCAGTTGTGTTGTGCACATGCCCGATCAGCCCGGCAAAGCTGGTGTGGCCGGTGGCGATGCTGGCAGAGCCGATCAGCAGGAACAGCGCTGGCTCGACGAAGGCCGAGAAGGACGCCTCACGCGCGGCGCCCATGCCTTCGAAGGAACTACCGACGTCCATCGCCGAGAGCATCAGGAACAGCCGCGCCAGGCCCAGGGTGTAGGCGAAGACAATGAAGTCATGGTGGAACTGCAGCGGCGCGAAGTTGCCGAGGACGGGCGCAATCAATGCGGCCAACACGGCCGCAGCCAGCACCACCCAGGCGCCCGCGCGGAACAGCGGCGTGGCGACCGCGCTGTAGACCGGCCGCTTGCGCAGCAGGCGCAACAGATCCCAGCCCGATTGCAGCAGGCCCGGACCCTTGCGGCCGGCCCACAGCGACTTGGTCCGGTTGACGATGCCGACCAGCAGGATCGGGAGGGTCAGCACGATGGCCACGTGGACGCAGCCTAGCCACAGAGCGACATCGACCGTCATTGCAGCGGGCCTCCAGCCAGCACGACCAGCCCTGCGATCAGCACCAGGGCCACCAGCGCCGCCGCGAACGCGATCCGCGGATCGTCCTCGCGCAAGTGGCCCGAGAGTTCACCTGCCGACGCGTCGCCATGCTTGATGACCGAGAACAGCCGGCGCTCGACCGCGTCGACGCAGTCGGTGATCAGGTAGGCGTCGGTCGGGAAGTAGCCCTCCGGCGCCTTCTGCCGCCGCAGCGTCACCATCACACCCCGAAAGCGCTGCGCGAAGTCCGACGAGAAACTGGAGCCGGTGTACTGCATGCGGGCGTTCGGTTTGCCGTAGCCGCAGCCCCACGTGACGTGGCTGGCCACCGGCGGCTTCACCCACCTGGACCGCAGCCACAGCAGCAGCAACACGCAAGCCACCAGCGTGCCCGAGACGACCCCGATGTTTGAGAGCGTGTGGGCGATGGCGTCGAGCACGCCGGCACTCGTCGCCGGCAGCGCCCCGGGCAAAACGGCCAGCGCGATCTCGGTCGGGCCGCGTACCAGCATGAACCCGAGCACAGGCAGCACGCCGAGAATGACGACGCCAAGCCCGTGAAGCGCCATCGGAAGGCGCATCCAGAGGCTCACCTCGACGGGCGGCACCACGTTGGCATCGCGCGGCGCGCCGAGGAACACGACGCCGAAGGCACGGGTGATGCTCAAGGCCGACACCGCGCCCACGAAAGCCAGCATCGCGCCGGCCAGGCACAGCGCCACCTTGGCCGTCAGCGGCATCGCCTCGGCACCAGACGAAGCGGCTGCGCCTGGGAAGAGCCCCGAATAGATCACGAACTCGCTGGTGAAGCCGTTGAGCGGCGGCAGAGCGGAAATCGCGACGCCGCCGATCAGGAAACTCGCCGCGGTCCAGGGCATCAACCGCGCAAGCCCGCCGAGTTTTTCCATGTCGACCGTGTGCGTCGCCTGGTAAACCGCGCCCGCCGCATAGAACAGCTGGCACTTGAAGAAGGCATGGTTCAGCACGTGCAGCAGCCCTCCGGCAAAGCCGATCGCCACCAGCGCTGGGTTGTGCCAGGACAAGCCCAGGCAGCCGACACCGAAGCCGATGCCGGCGATGCCGACGTTTTCGGTCGACGAGTAGCCGAGCAGGCGCTTGAGGTCGCGCTGGCCGACGGTGTAGAGCGCACCTACCAAGGCCGAGCAGGCCGAAAAGGCGATCAGGAACCAGCCCATCCACTCGTCGGGTGTGCCGATCAACCAGACGAAGCGCACGAGTGCGTAGAGCCCCGCCTTGTGAATGACGCCGGACATCAGCGCCGACACGTGCGCTGGCGCTGCAGCATGCGCGCGCGGCAGCCAGGAGTGGAATGGAAAGAAGGCCGACTTCAGGCCGAAGCTGGTGACCAGCAACAGGAACACCGCGTTGCGCTCGGAGCCAGGGTTGCGTCGCAACCAGTCACCGAAGCTGCCCAACTCCCATGACTCCGTGTGCGTGTACAGGATCATGAATCCGGCGACGAGGAAGATCAGCCCGACGTGCGTGGAGACCAGGTAGTTGAAGCCAGCGAACCGCACTTTCTGGTTGGTGTAGTCCCAGATCACCAGCAGCCAGGCGGCGAGCGCGGCGATCTCCCAGCCGAGCAGGAAGACCAGCGCGTGGTCGCCGGTGTAGACCAGCACAAAGGACAACGAGGTCAGGTTGAGCAATGCGTAGTGCAGGCCCAGATGCCGACGGGTGTTGAAGTACGGCCGCAGGTAGCCGGCCGCGTAGATGCTGCCCAGCAGCGTCATCGGCAGGGACCAGGCGAGGAAGAAGGCGCCGAGGGCATCGAGCCGGATGCGCAGCGTGCCCACCGGGTAGGCCCAGGCGAGGTCGCCGATGACGGCTGGCCCGCCCATCAACACTGGCACCACCGTGAACCAGACCAGGCCCGTCGCCAGCACCTGGCTGGCAATGCCGATAGCCGCCCGGACGGCATTGCGCAGCGGCAGCAGGCAGACGCCAGCGCCGAGGAGCAGGACCAGGACGGCCGCAATGAGCGCCGTCATGAGGCCATCACGGCGAGGCGCACGACGACGGGATCGCGCTGTGCCGCAGACGGAACTGCTGTCGGGCGCACGACCGCCCCGGGCACCGCAACGCGAGGTGCCAGGTCAGGGCGTTGTCGATGGCAATGCAAGAAATGGGCTCCACGACTCCCCAGGCAAAGACGTGCACCCCGCCTTCCTAGTGTCATCCAGATTGCTTTGCGCAATACTACAATGATAATGTGATTGACATACGGAGAGCCTATGGAACTCAAGACGGCACGCTTGACAGTGTTGGTCGATCCGGCCAAGAAGAAGGCCTTCGAAGCCCTGTGCGCCAAGCAAGACATGACCCCGTCGCAAGTGGTCCGACGGCTCATTCGCGACTATCTCGTCCACCACGGCGCAACATTCGTCCCGAGCGGCGCCGAGGATGACGACGACGCGGCCACCAAGATCCTCTGAACCCGCCGTGCGATCCCTGGAGCGCAGAATCTTCTGATGGACTTCACCGTCAGCGTACTTTTGGGCACGTTCCTGCTGTCGATCGGAGCGCTCTTCGTGTTCGTCTGGTCGATGGCGAAAGGCCTCTTCGGCGACGGCAACGCGGCAGCGACCGAAATCTTTGCGCCCAATGAACTGGGCAAAGTCGAGGACCCGGCCGCCACGGCCACGCAGTCTGGCGAACTGCAGCAGGCGATGGGATCGCCTGCGAAGCCTGGGCAGGCGCTCGCCAGGGCAGACATGGACTTTCGGGTGCGGGCAGACGGCTCGACGTCACTCGTGGTGGGCGTCTGCCTTACGCTGGCCGTGGTCTGGTTGGTGCTCGCGTCGCTGGCTGGGCTGATCTCATCCATCAAGTTGCACGCGCCCGACTGGTGGGTGCAATACGAGTGGCTCACCTTTGGTCGAATCAGGCCCATCCACCTGAACCTGGTGGCCTACGGTTGGTGCTCGTTGTCCGGCATCGGCGTGGCGATCTGGTTGATCCCGCGCTTGCTGAAGACGGAATTGATCGGTGCCAAATACGCGCTTGTGGGCGGCGCGCTGTGGAGCATCGGCGTCTTCCTCGGCACCGTTGCCATTGCGACGGGCCGCTCCGATGGCCTCGAGTGGCTCGAGTACCCGTGGCAGATCGACATCTTGTTGGTGATCGGCGGCGCACTCGTCGGCTTCCCGATGTGGCTCACGCTGCTCAAGCGGCGGGTCGAGCATCTTTACGTGTCCGTCTGGTACATCGCGGCCGGGTTGCTGTGGTTCCCGATCCTGTTCCTGATCGCCAACTGGCCAGGGCTGCACTTCGGTGTTCAGCAGGCCACGATGAACTGGTGGTTCGGACACAACGTGCTGGGCCTGTGGTTCACGCCGCTGGGGTTGGCTGCGGCCTACTATTTCATCCCGAAGGTGCTGGGCAAGCCGATTCACTCGTACAACCTCTCATTGCTTGGCTTCTGGTCCCTCGCGTTTTTCTACAGCCAGGTTGGGGGGCATCACTTGATCGGCGGTCCGGTACCGAGTTGGCTGATCACCATCTCGATCGTGCAAAGCATGATGATGGTGATCCCGGTGTTCGCGGTAGCGGTCAACCAGCACATGACCGTTCTTGGCAACTGCCGCGCGTTGATCTATTCCCCCACGCTGCGCTTCATCGTGCTGGGCGCGATGATGTACACGGCCGCGTCGGTTCAAGGTTCATTGGAAGCGCTGCGCGCGGTCAACACCGTCACGCACTTCACGCACTACACCGTCGCCCACGCACACCTCGGCCTGTACGGTTTCTTCTCGATGGTGATGTTCGGCTCGATCTACTTCATCATGCCGCGCGTCATGAACTGGGAGTGGCCGTACCCGAGGTTGATCTCGCTGCACTTCTGGCTCGTTCTGATCGGCTTCGCGATCTACTTCATCTGGCTGTCGATCGGCGGCTGGCTGCAGGGCCTGGCAATGCTCGACGAGAAGACACCGTTCATGCAGTCCGTGGCCCTGACGTTGCCCTACTTGCAGGCGCGTTCAATCGGCGGTGGGCTGATGACGCTGGGCCACCTGGTGTTTGCGACGCACTTCTTCGCAATGGGCTGGAAGTTCGGGCCGAAGCGATTGGGCGCCGCCCTGCTGGGCACCCGCCTGCTGAATCTCCGCTTCGTGACGAGCACGACGGCATGAGCACGCGCAAGAGTTTCTGGGAGATGGACGAGCTGCGCATCGTCAGCGGTGCGATGGTGATCCTCGGTGGCGCGACTGGGTTGCTTGTTGTCATGCCCTACCTGCTGCTGAAGGATGTTCGCCCTCCCGCAGCGCTCGAGCCGTACACCAGTGAGCAGTGGGTCGGGCGTCAGGCCTACATCGCCAACGGCTGCGTCTACTGTCACTCGCAGCAGCCGCGCGACATCAAGCAGGCCCCCGACGCCAGCCGTGGTTGGGGCCGCGCGTCGGTGGCGGGCGACTACGCCTACGACACCCCACACCTGCTGGGCACGATGCGCACAGGCCCCGATCTGCTGAACATCGGCGCTCGTCAGCCCAGCAAGGACTGGCATCTGGGCCACCTGTACCAGCCGCGCGCCTACACGCCGGGTTCCATCATGCCGTCCTACCCTTACATGTTCGAAGTGCGACAGGGGGCGGCCAAGCCCGGTGAAACGGTGGTCAACCTTCCACCTGCGCTGACCAGGCCGGGCGAGGTGGTGGTCGCCAAGCCGGACACGCTGGCGCTGGTCAACTACCTGCTGTCGCTGGACCGCACTTACCCGGCCCTCGCACCGAGACCCGGCGGGCCCGCGGTCGCCACCGGTGGCGCGAAGGACAAGCCATGAGCGTGGATCGTCCGAGCGAACAGCGACGACGGGAAAATGCGGATCCTGACGAAGGCATCCGACCACTGCCGTGGTTCCTGGTGATGCTGCTCGGTGCCATGGCCATGTGGGGCGCCTTCTACATCTACACCACCCCCTCCGGCGAGGACTCGGCCTACGGCGACCAGCGCACCGTCGCCACGCTGCGGCCGCCCGAGCAACTTGCGGGAGCCGCTCCAAAGGCCGACGGCAAGTTGATCTACGGCAGCAAGTGCGCAGCCTGCCACCAAGCCACAGGCCAGGGGGTCGCGGGCGTGTTTCCGCCACTCGCTGGATCCGAGTGGGTGATCGGAGACGAGAAAGTGTTGAGCCGAATCCTGCTGCATGGCATCAATGGGGAAATCGACGTCAGGGGCACCACGTACAAGGGCGTGATGCCGGCCTGGAAGGCGATGAGCGACGACGAACTGGCCGCGGTCATGAGCTACACGCGCAACGAGTGGGGCAACCACGCCCCTGAGATCTCGACAGACACGGTCAAGGCGCAGCGTGATGCCACAAAGGCCCGTACCGACGCATACAAAGGTGGACAGGAACTCAAATCGGCCCCCTGAGGCCGAATTGCCGGCGGACGGTCTGTGGAAGACCTTTGGCGCCAGCGTGTTGGTGCTGCTGACCGGCCTGGTTCTGCTGTTTCAGGCGACGGAGCGCGGGAGCGCGTTCACGACCGAAGTCTTGCGCCGCGCCACAGTGGATCGGCGAGCACAGCCCATCCCCAATTTGAGTTTGAGGGACGACCAAGGCAACCAGACCACCCTGCATGATTTGCTCTCGACAGACAGCCGCATCAGCATCGTCGACTTCGTGTACCTGCGTTGCAGGACCGTGTGCACCTCGCTCGGGTCAAGCTATCAACGGTTGCAGCAGCAGATCGTCGAACGGGGGCTGCAGAGCCGGGTTCAATTGCTGTCGGTCAGCTTCGACCCGGCCAACGATGACATCACCGCTTTGCGCGACTACGCCCAGCGGATGCGCCTGGACCCAGCCGCTTGGCGCGTGGTCACACTCGCATCAGCGGACGATCGGCAGTTGCTGCTGGATGCTTTCGGGATCGTGGTGATTCCCGCTCCGCTGGGCGAGTTCGAACACAATGCAGCACTGCACATCGTCAACAGCAAATCGATGCTCGTTCGCATCATCGATGTTGACGACGCCGCAAGGGCGCTCGAATTCGCCGTGGCCGCGGCAGGTCCATGAGTGCAAGGCGCTTCCATCGTCAGCAACTTTGCATCGCGCTGGCGGTCAGCATGGTCGCCTGCGCGCTGTCGGTTCGTCCGTGGCGCGGCCTCATCGAGCACAGCATGGTGTGGCACATGGCAGTGCAGATGCCGATGCTTGTCGCTGGCGGGTGGCTGTGGATCGGCGCAGCCATCAGCGGACCAGATTCGCGAAGGCTGGATGCCTGGAACCGCTACGGATTGACCGGGTTTTTTGCAAGCCAGGTCGTCTTTGCGTACTGGATGCTGCCGCTCGCCATCGATCGAGCCGTCGTGATGCCGACGGCAGACGCGGTGAAGGTGGCGATTTTGCTGGCCTGTGGCGCCATGCTCAAGCATTCCTTCGATCGATCACCGCCCGTGATGCAACTCTTCTTCGTCGGGTACGCCGTCTCCACGTTGGTCGCGGCCGGCGTCTTCCTGGCCACGACGGAAAGTCGACTTTGCAACGCTTACTTGATGGACAGCCAAGTTGCCGCCGGCTGGAGTGTCGCCGTGCTGGGCGTCGCTATCGGCGTTGCATGGGGACTCGGCGCACTTCAGGGTGTCCGAGTGACGACACGCCGACGACAGGGGTTCCCCGATCCATGAACGCGATGTGCTGGGTTGCCCCGCCCTTCTCGGAGCGATGCGAACCCGGAACACAGAATTCGATTGAGCAAGTTCAAGGGCTCGATTGACGGGCCTGCTTACATTGGGCGACGTGAAACCGCTCCTGAGTGCGGCAACGAACAGACGGCCGCTTCCTGTGCCGCGCATGCTCGAAACAGAACGGCGTCAAAAGCGTCACGACGACTCGAGAAGACGCCGCCTCAATGCCGAACATGCCGTCACTGCCGAATACAAGCGCCAGGCGAAACACCGCCCGCCTGATGTTGTTCGTGTGGCTGTTCGCTCTGGCCTCCGGGCTGGCCAACGCCTGCCTGTTGCAGGCACGTGGTATCGGCGACCCCGCGCCAACGCTGTCGAACCCATCCGCCACAGGCACAACGCCGGAGATGGCCGGGGTTTATTCCGAAGGCCTCACTCACGACAATGGTGCCGCCGACACCGCGTTCGCCAAGGAATCCTGTCTGAAGGCATGCAATGAGGGCTCTCAGACCCTGCTGAAGCACGCATCCAGCGTCGACTTGACCAATCCCGGGCTGACGCCTTTTGTGGCCGCCGTGTGGGCCGCTGAAGTGCACGTTGCGTCTGCGCCTGGTCGAGCCCACGACTTCAGACTCCGCCAACGCGGGTCGCCCATCAGACTTCTCTTCTCGCGACTGGCACTCTAGCCACCGCCGGGGACCGCACCGGAGTGTTGCGCTCCGCGTTGCGCCTCTCCCGTTCCGATCGTCTTGACTCCGTAGCTGCGTACGGGCTCCACAGTCAGGCAGCACGTCGGCATCGCTAAAAAGGGATCCAACTGTCGAGCCGGAGCTCTCACTTCGATGAGCACGATGCGTGATCAAAGGACTTGAAATGAACCACGACCATACCCAACACGGCGTCCGCCCGAAGGGCTTCTGGGGCTCACGCTATTCCATCGGCCTGATCGTCCTGGGTGCCATTGCTTTGTACTTCCTCCTTACTGAGCACCGGGCGCATTTCTTCGCCGCGCTGCCGCTCTTGTTGCTTGTGGCGTGCCTGCTCTTGCACATCTTCATGCACCGCGGGCACGGTGGACATGGCAGCAGCAAAGACGGCCCTCATGACGGCCCGCCCGCAGCCGAGTCATCGCCACCCATCACGCCAACGGGCAGTACGTCATGAGCCACGACGCACCCGCCTACGGCCTGTGGACGCTCGTCGTCTTCAACTCGGCCATCTTCCTCATGTTTGCATTCAGCTTCTTCAAGCCGCAAACCCCGCGCGACTGGCGGACGTTCGGGGCCTTCGCGGCGTTCATCGTCGCGCTGTTCGTGGAGATGTACGGCTTCCCGCTCACCATCTACCTGATGTCGGGCTGGCTGCAGACCAGGTTCCCCGCACTCGATCTGCTCTCCCATGACACCGGCCACCTGTGGTCGACGCTGCTCGGCGAGACAGGCAACCCGCACTTCGGGGTGCTGCACATCGCCAGCTATGTTTTCCTGGGCTTTGGGTTCTATCTGCTGTCCAGCGCCTGGAACGTCCTGTACCAGGCCCAGCGGCAAAAGAAACTGGCCGTGGCGGGGCCGTACGCGCGAATCCGCCATCCGCAGTACGTTGCCTTCGTGCTCATCCTGCTGGGCTTCCTGCTGCAGTGGCCGACGTTGCTGACCCTGTCGATGTTCCCAATCCTGCTGGTGATGTATTTCCGGTTGGCCATCAGCGAAGAAGCGGAGATGCGCAAGCAGTTCGGCTCGGCTTACGAGACCTACGCCGCGCAGACACCGCGCTTCGTGCCGTCGCTGGGCAAGCAGGTGTCCATCGCATGAGCCCCGACCTGACCATGCCAGCGATCGACCCTGCGGATCGGGGCCGTCGCCGATGGGTAGTCACCACCTCGGTCATCGGCGGTGCGGGTCTGGTCGCCACCGCCGTCCCGTTCGTGACCTCCTTGTCGCCAAGCGAGAGGGCACGCGCCCAGGGTGCGCCGGTCGAGTTCGATGTACAGGCGATGCAAAGCGACGAACTGAAGACCATCGAATGGCGCGGCCAACCGGTGTTCGTGATGCGCCGTTCGCCGGAGACGCTCAATTCGCTGGCCCTGCACGACGATCTGCTCGCCGACCCGCTGTCAAGACGCTCGGAGCAGCCCGGCTACGCCGCCAACCCAGTGCGCTCCACCCGGCCAGAGTTCCTGGTCCTGGTAGGTATCTGCACGCACCTGGGGTGCGTCCCCAGCTTTCGCCCGGAATCCGGGGCGTTGGATCTTGGCACCTCCTGGCCGGGCGGTTTCTTTTGCCCATGCCACGGCTCGAAGTTCGACTTCGCGGGCCGCGTGTTCAAAAACGTGCCGGCGCCAACGAACCTCACGGTGCCGCCCTACCGCTTCACATCTCAATCCACGCTGCTCATCGGCGCCGACCCCGCAGCCTGACCCCCGCCGATTCCAGGAGAACCCACCATGCAAACCCTCAAATTCGATGTTCACGGCATGACCTGCGGCGGCTGCACCGGCAGCTTGAAACGCGCACTCAGCAAGATCGATGGCGTCAGCCATGTCGACGTCACACTGCAGCCCGGCTCGGCCACTCTGGAGGCCGACACCGCGCGCGTGACATCGGGCCAGATCGAGGCCGCGATCAGCGGCCTGGGCTACCAGGCCAAGTTGCACCCGGCGCAGCCCAGGGCGATGTCGTGAGCCGCCAGGCCGATCCCCAGGCGAACACCGCAGTGTGCAGCACCGAGGTCTCGCGATGAGCAAGAAAGACCGCAAGGACAAGCACCACGGTGCATCGAGCGACAACGGCGAGGTCTCCGTCGCACCTGTCGCAGACGCGCCTGACGAGAAGACGACGATCTCCGCCGAGGACTACCAGGCGCAACTGCATCACCTGCAGGTCGAACTGGTCAAGCTGCAACGTCACTTCATCGGCTGCGGAGACAAGATCCTGGTGGTCGTCGAGGGCCGCGACGCAGCCGGCAAGGACGGCAGCATCAAGCGCATCGTCGAGTACCTCAGCCCGCGGGAAACGCGCGTGGTTGCACTCGGCAAGCCCTCCGACCGGGAACGTCGCGGCTGGTATTTCCAGCGCTTCGTCTCCCAGCTCCCGGTGGCCGAGGAGTTCGTCCTGTTCAACCGCAGTTGGTACAACCGCGCCGGTGTCGAGCACGTGATGGGCTTCTGCTCGAAGGACGAGCATGAAGAGTTCATGCGTTCGGTGCCCAAGTTCGAAGAGATGCTCGTCAACTCGGGCATCAAGCTGCTCAAGTATTACCTCGACATCGACAAGGACGAGCAGGCCAGCCGTCTGGCCGAGCGCCACCGCGACCCGCTCCCTACGCCGGCAATAAGAACAGGCTCGTCCAGCCCGATGCGGACATCGCGTTCGAGTTCACCCCCGACTGCATCCAGGCGCACCGCTTGGCGCGCTGACCACCACCCCGCAAGGAACCACCATGAAAACCAGCGCCATTGAAGTGCACGACATGCTGTCCGTACTCAGCGTCGACGAAGTCGAAAAGCGGATCGGCGAGGTGCCCGGTGTGCAAAGTGTGACCGTGAACTTTGCTGCCGGCAACGCCACCGTGCGCTATGACGAAACACAGGTTGAGGCGACCGATATCAAGTCGGCCGTGCGCCAACGCGGCCATGAAGCGGCCACGCCCGCCGGTGCCGCAGCGGACGAGGCCCCCGCTGGACAGGCACCCACCGCCGCGCCGTCCGAATCCCCCAAGTCGGCAGCCCCGTCGAGTGCTGCGGGCGCACCTGCAGCCGAAGGTTCTGCGGATGCGGCACCGCCGGACAAGGCAGCGCCATCGACAACGCCGGATGCGCCGCCAGCCGCGCCGGCTGCTGCGCCTGCCGGGGAAGCTCAACCGGACAAAGCTTCAGCCGAGAAAAGTTAGTGCCGTTGTCGGCTCCTCGAATCAAACCCATGTGGCATTTGACCCAGCCACTTCAATGGGCCAGCAACTGCTCTGCAGGAGATCTCCATGACGACAGCGACCGCTACACAACGCAACGCGCGGGTTCTACCACCCGCGTTGAGAACTGCCCAGGCAGCCATGCAATCGGCGGAAGTGCAGGAGATGCTGCGCAGACTGTCCGCACACGGGCTGGGCATCTGCATGCCGCACATGCACGACGAGAAGACCGGCGATTTCCTGCCGCTTCCCGATCAGCTGATGCAGGTTGAGGCTGGCATGGCGGTGAGCTTCCAACCGACAGCAGAAATCACCGAGCAGGCAGGCCGCTTTCTGCCGGTGGCCTGGGTTTGGCGTGACGGCATGTCAATGCCTTCGGCCGCCTGCGAGATGGTGCAGGACGAGGACGCACCGGACGATGACGAACCCACCGTCAAACACAAGATGCCAACGCGGAACTGATTCTCTTCAAGCACTCGGCCGGCTTCATGGGCACCGGCAAGGACCCCTGAACATGAAGCCGACGAAGGAAACACGATGAAGACCAGCGTTATCGAAGTCCACGCCATGTTGTCGGTGTTGAGCGTGGACGAAGTGGAGAAGCGGATCGGCGAGGTGCCGGGCGTCGAAAGCGTGACGGTGAACTTCGCTGCCGAGAACGCCACCGTGCGCTACGACGAGACCCGGCTGGAAGTTGCCGACATCAAGTCCGCATTGCGCCTGCGAGCGCACGAGCCCAAAGCCCTCGAGGTGGACACGTCGGTCGCTGCAGCGCCGCAGCCGGCCCCAGCAGCCGCACCAGCCGAACCAGCCGCAGGGGCCACACCCGCCCCGATGCCGGAGCCCGGCGCCCACACGATGCCTGCGGGCATGACGATGCCGGGCATGGATGTGCCCGCTGCCGAAGCCGCCAACGCATCCAAGCCGGCGACTTCTCCCGAGTCGGCCGCGCCAGCGCCGGACACGTCCCTGTTTCAGAAACTGAAAGCGTGGCTTTCGCCGGCAACTGCTGAAGACAAAGCTGCCTCGCCGGCCCCGGCCGTGGCCGACCCCAAAGGCCACGCTGGCCACGGTGGCACATCGTCGCCGATGTCGTCAGACATGGCCCAGGAGATGGGTCACGGCGGCAACATGGACCTGCCCGCCATGGTGCGCGACATGCGAACCGGTTCTGGATCTGCCTCGTGTTCACGGTGCCGATCTTCATCTACTCGCCGATGGGTGGCATGTTCACGCCGCCTGCACCGCCCTTCGGCCTGCCTCTCAACCAGTGGCTGTTCGGCTTGGCCAGCGCGGCCGTTCTCTACCCGAGCTGGCCGTTCTTCGTGGCCGCCTGGCGTGCGCTGCTGAAGGGCAAGCTGAACATGGCCACGCTCATCGTCTTGAGCGTCGGCACCGGGTACACCTTCAGCGTCGGCGCCACCTTCTTCTTCGAGAGCGAACAGTTCTTCGAAGCGGTCGCCGTGCTGCTGGTATTCATCCTGCTCGGCCACTGGCTGGAGATGCGCGCCCGTGCCGGAGCCTCGTCGGCCATCAAGGCGCTGATGAATCTGGCGCCGGCCAAAGCCTTCGTGCTGCGCAAGGGCACCGAGGTCGAAGTGGCCACCGCTGAGGTGGTGGTGGGCGACATCGTCGTGATCCGGCCGGGCAACAAGATCCCGGTGGACGGCACGGTCGAGTCGGGCGATTCACTGGTCGATGAATCGATGCTCACCGGCGAGTCGATGCCGGTGCAAAAGGGCCCCGGCGCGAAGGTGGCCGGCGCCACCATCAACACCAGCGGCACGTTCCGCTACAAGGCCACCAAGGTGGGCTCCGACACGGCGCTGGCCCAGATCGTCAAGCTGGTGCAGGAGGCGCAGAACTCCAAGGCGCCTGCGCAACTGCTGGCCGACAGAGCGGCGCAGTGGCTGGTAGTCGCCGCGATTGCCATCGGGCTCACGACCTTCGCCGTGTGGTTCTGGTGGATCGGCGAGCCCCTGCTGTTTGCCGTCACGCTGACCATCACGGTCTTCGTCATCGCCTGCCCCGACGCGCTGGGTTTGGCCACGCCAATGGCGGTGATGGTCGGCACCGGCCTCGGCGCCGCCAACGGCATCCTGTTCAAGAACGCGTCTGCGCTGGAAGACGCGACCAAGCTCAACGTCATCGTCTTCGACAAGACCGGCACGCTCACCGTCGGCAAGCCGGAGGTGGTTGACATGGTCACGGCCGACGGCATCACCGAAGACGTGTTGCTGCTCGCCGCCGCCGCCGTCGAACAGGGCTCAGCTCACCCGTTGGCGCAGGCCATCCTGCGCCGCGCTTCGAAGCTGAAGGTCGTCGCTCCGACGGGCTTCAAGAGCATCGACGGACAGGGCGCGCAGGCGTTGACCGCCGCCGGTATCGTGTTCCTCGGCAACCGCCTGCTGATGGACACCCAGAAGCTGGCGCTCGGGCCGCTGCAAGCTGACGCTGCGCGGCTGCAGGGCGAAGGCCGGACGGTGGTGCACGTTGCACAGAACGGCAAGGTGATCGGCCTGATTGCCATCGCCGACGCCATTCGGCCCACCGCCAAGGCGGCGGTCGCCAAATTGCGCGAGCGCGGCATCGAGGTGGTGATGCTCACCGGCGACAACGCCGGCACCGCCAAGCGCATCGCCGCCGACCTGGGCATCACCAGCGTGCTGTCCGATGTGTTGCCGGGCCAGAAGGCCGCCAAGATCAAGGAATTGCAGGCCGCTGGCAAGCGGGTGGGCATGGTCGGCGATGGCGTCAACGACGCGCCCGCGTTGACCCAGGCCAACGTGGGCTTTGCCATCGGCGCCGGCACCGACGTGGCGATGGACAGTGCCGACGTCGTGCTGATGAAGAGCGACCCCTACGACATCGTCGGCGCCATCGAACTGTCGCGCGCGACCTTGCGCAAGATGCACCAGAACCTGTGGTGGGCGGTGGGCTACAACGTGATCGCCTTCCCGTTGGCAGCAGGGGTGCTCTATCCCTTCACGCTCTCGCCCGAGATCGCGGCGCTGTCGATGTCGGGCAGCTCGGCGGTGGTGGCCATCAACGCGCTGTTGCT
>Ga0163144_10013986_pt1 | contig 16691 bp, 17 predicted proteins | sample OliLak19BULKMAT1_FD_123175 | JGI IMG/M metagenome (GOLD analysis project Ga0163144, IMG submission 123175) | Freshwater microbial mat bacterial communities from Lake Vanda, McMurdo Dry Valleys, Antarctica - Oligotrophic Lake LV.19.BULKMAT1 | ecosystem: Environmental > Aquatic > Freshwater >... | reverse complement strand
GGCTTTGGCGGACCCGGACGTTGCGGAACCAGTGCCTGTACCCAGATTCCCGTGGCCACCGCGTGTCCGCCAGGAAGCTGCGGGCGGGTCAGCAACGGCTGCGGCGGGGTGCATGATTGTGGTGGTTGCAGCGCTGGCCAGGTGTGTGGTGGCGGCGGACCCAACGTCTGTGGAGCGGCCACCTGCATGGCCACGCCGCAGGCCACCGCATGCGCCGGTTTCAACTGTGGCCAGGTTTCCAACGGCTGCGGCGCCACGTGGACGTGCGGAACGTGCACCGCGCCGGATGCGTGTGGCGCGGGCGGGATGCCCAATGTCTGCGGCCAGCCCACCTGCGTGCCCCGCTCCATGGCCACCGCGTGCGCCGGCTTTGAATGCGGCTGGGTGAGTGATGGCTGCGGCGGCGCCATCAACTGCGGTGCCTGCGCCGGTGGCGGCGTCTGCGGCGGTGCAGGTCCCAACCTCTGCGGTGGTGTCTGCACCTCCACCACCTGCCAGGCCCAGAACGCAGACTGCGGCTCCATCTCCAACCACTGTGGCGGATTGCTGGAGTGCGGAATGTGTCCCGCGGGTCAGACCTGCGGCGGCGGTGGAACCAACCGTTGCGGCACCGGCCCGGCCTGTGTCCCGTTCACCTGCGAACAGGCAAACGCCGAATGTGGCCTGGTGGGTGACGGCTGCGGCGCGGTGCTCAACTGCGGTCCGTGCCCCAACAGCCTGACCTGCGGTGGCGCGGGCATGGCCAACCAGTGCGGCATGGGTACCGGTGCATGCACACCCAGGACCTGCCCGCAGCAGATGGCGGAATGTGGTGCCGCCAGCGACGGATGCGGTGGCCTCCTGGACTGCGGATCATGCGGCGCGGGAGCGTTCTGTGAGAACTCGGTCTGCGTGAGCGTGGGCGGCTGAGCACGTGGCCCTGGAATGTGTATGACTGTTGTTGGCGCACGCGGGTCCAGGGCCCCGTGACCACGGAGAAGCAGTGCGGGTATTTCCCAGCAACCTCTACCTGAAGGCGGACGGGACGTGGCTCCATGAGGGAACTCCGGTGGAGCACGCCCGCCTGGCCGCGCTGCTGCACCGGAGCATCATCGCGGGTCCGGATGGCCAGCCGGTGGTCAGCACCAACGGTGTGGATGGCGGCGCCATCTGGTGCGAGGACACGCCGCTGCGGGTGTTGGGCGCGCACGTGGCTGAGGACGGCGTGCATCTGGCGCTGAGCAATGAGCGCAAGGAGCTGCTGGACGCGGCGTCCGTCCGGGTGCACGGGAATGGGAGCTGGACGTGCATCAACAGCCAGGGGCTGACGGCGCGGTTCACCCGGCAGGCCCAGATGGCATTGATGGAGTGTGTTGAAGAGGACGCCGCTGGGTATCTGCTGCGCGTGGGCGGCTCAGCGTGGCCACTGAAGCAGGTGGATTGACGTCACCGGGCCGGGCTGGGCGCTTCCGCCGCCACCACGTTCAGCGCCAGCCTGGCGCAGACCACATAGGCCACGGCAAACGCAGCGTGGATGATGACGTCATGCCAGGGGTTGCCAACCACCCAGGCCTGGTTTGCTTCCCGGTAGCCTTTGAACGCCAGGAAGGCGTGGCGCAGCAGCATGACCACGGCAATCCGGGTTCCGTGCCTGGCAGGGATGGCCGCCGCGCAAAAGCAGATGGCGCCGGTGAACACATACGCTGCAGAGACATTGAGCAGCGCGGCCTCAATGAGCGTGTCCCCGTTCCCGGCAATACCCCGCAGGTCCACCGCGGTGCTGTAGAGGGCCATGGGGCAGAGCAGCGTGGAGACGCCAAACAAGGACGCAATCAGGCCGTCCACCACCAACAGGATGCTCAACCAGGTCCACTTCACTTCTGCTCCACCGGGGACAGCGTCACGGAAATCCAAACAGGCCCAGTACTGTGCTCCCCGTCAGCGTGACCAGCAGGCAACCCACAAACATGACGGGCAGTCCCACCAGGAGGAGATCCCTGGCGGTGATTCCGCCCTCGCCATAGGCCATGGCATTGGGCGGTGTGCTGATGGTGAAGGGCACTCCAAAAGATGTGGCCAACGCAACAATCACCGCCGTGGACGGTGTGGGGGCCAGGGACATTCCCAGCGGGATGAGCAGCGCCGCGGTTCCAGTATTACTCATCAGCGCAGAGAGCAGAGCGCCCACAGAAACCAGCGCCGCAAGGAGGACAACGCGGGGGTACCCGGACCAATCCACCTGCTGGGCAAGCTGAGCAAAGATGCCGGTCTGCTCAATCAGCCGGCCCAGGGAAATACCCCCCGCAATGAGCCCAAGCGTGGACCAGTCCAGGCTTCCCAAATCATCCTTCCGCAGCAGCCCGGCGCCAAACAGCAGCGTGGCCACGCCCAGCGAGATCAACGGTGCACCCACCCCGTGCAATGGCTCCGTCAACCAACCCATGACGGCCAGCGCAAACACCGCCATGACCCAACGCGGTTGCCCGGAGCCTGCTTCCACCGCGGGCTGCTCATGCACAAAGCTGCCCGCAACGCGGTAGCGCACCAGCAGCATCACGTAGACCAGCAGCAGCATCCCAACGACGAGCGGCGTGGCAAAACCCATCCAGGACAGGAACGTGATCCTGTGATGCGCTGACGCCGCTGCAATGGCCAGGGCGTTGGGACCGGTGCCAATGGGTGTGGCCATGCCGCCCAGGTTCCCGCCCATGGCAATGCTGAGGAGAAGCGCTGTCCGGAAACGGGCGTCACTGTGTGCGCTGCGGATGATGGGCCGCAGCGCCGTGAGCATCATGGCGGCCGCAGCAATGTTGGACATCCACATGGACATGGCGGCGGTGCCCGTCAGCACCAAGGCAAGCAGCAGACGCCGGCGGTGCCTTGAGAGGATGACAATCCGCGCCGCCACCCGCGCGTCCACACCGTGCCGGTGCGCCGCGGTCCCCAGCGCAAAGCCGCCAACAAACAACGCCAGCACCGGGTCCGCGGCCCACGCCATCACTGACGGAAGACCATACTGCCGGCCAAGCGGGCCCAGCAGCAGCGGGACGCCCACCACCAACAGCATGGTGGGGACAAAGGGCTGCACAACTTCGGTGAGCCACAGGACAAGGCAGATGCTGCCAATGAACGCGGCGCGGGATTGGATGGGGTCCGCAATGAGCCAGAGCGCCATGCCTGGCACCAACACCAGCAGCAACGCCGTGCCCACCATCCTGCGGAGTTGCGGCGCGGCAACGGCGGCGTCACCCACGGGTGCAGACGGCGTGTTTTGAGGGTGGCTGGACGTCACGGAGCGGGCAGCGGCGTGTAGCTGGTCTCATCCACAAAGGGGTTCTGATCCGAGGTGAGAGAGTTGAACGTGTTCTGGCATCCCGTGACGTGCTGAGGCTCATTGCGCAGTGCCCCAAACGACGCGCACACCTGTGACGCGGTGTGGCTGCGGCACTGCGCCATGGTGATGGTGGGCGTGGCCTCGGTCAGCCAGTAGTCCTGCATGTGCGTCCACGCCAGGTTCTGGAGAAACGCGGCGGTGTTGGCGTCAAGTTCGGAAGGGGCCTCTGCACCAACGGGAGTGCGCCGGAACACGGCAGCGTAGGTGACCAGCGCAATGTAATACGAACCCACATTGGTCATGTGCACGTTGTCACTGAAGATGGTGCTCAGACGTTGTTCCAGCGTGCCGGTGATGCCGGGCACCTCATTGGCCACCAGCCGCTGCACCAACGCCACCAACGCGCCGCCCGCGGGGAGCATCTTCACAGATGCACTTCTGCCGTTGAGCTCCAGCGTCTGGTTGATCTTGGCAGCCACACACTCCCACGTGGTGGCCACCTGGGTTTCATGATCCAGCCAGAGGGTTGGGTCCGTCTTGTCAATGTCAAGCCAGCAGTGGAACAGCTGGGTCTCCGCGTTGGCGTTTCCTTCCAGCAGACGGTCCACATAGTGGCGGGCGTAGCCCACCGTGTTCTCCCAGTTGACGGTGTTGATGAGGTCATGCCGCTCAGTCAGCACCAAAGTGTCATACACTTCTCCCACGCCCAGGGTCTGCGGGGAGCGCAGCTCCGCCACCACGTTCATGTTGTTGCCGTCACGGTTCTTGCCAAAACTGTAACCGGGCCAACCGGCGGCGGAAGTGTCACCGCCCTTGGTGCGCACGCGGATGGGTGACCCAATGCCAATCTGCTGGTTGTACTGGAGGTCAGTCCCAAGGCTGGCGGAGATGGTGAGCAGGTGGTCTGCCAGCGGGTTGTCCGTGAGGCTGTGCCCGGAGATGAACACCCGCGCGCGGGTCCGCTCCGTGGGAATACCCGCGTCCGTGGGCACCCCGGCATCCAGCGTGACCTGCGAGGATGTGCTGGAAGACACCTCACCCGCAGTGCTGGATGGAGCTGCCAGGCTGGACGCGTTGGAGCTTGCCTGGGCAGAGCTGCTTGGCTGGCCCATCATGGATGACGCGAGAAGCGCGGACGTACCGGATGAACCCGCTGAGCTGGAAACCGGCGTCAACGACGTGGGGGAGGTGCCTGAGGAACTGCGCGTGCCTGAGGAAGCGCCCGCCGTGGACGTGGAAGCCTGACCCCCCCGCGAGGATGACGTTGTGCTTGCAGCCCCGCCGTCAGACGGGTCCGGGCTGGATTGGGTGGTGCCGCAGGACGCAGCAAGGGAACTGAGGCAGACCAACACACACAGCCGCTTCATCATGGCGCACTCCATGGGAGGCCTCTCCATGGCAGGGAGCGCCGGGCTGGAGCAAGACCGTCAGTCCACGTCCGCCATGGGTGCCACGGGCGCGGGCTCAGCAACGGGCGCCGCCATCGCTGCATTCCAGTTTCCATAGTCTGAACTGGGCTGCAGGCGCTGCCAGGTCCTCCAGCGGCTTCTTCGTTGGTCTATAAAGGTATTGCGATTTAACACTGGCGTCATTGACGGCGTCCCGGCGGAGCTTGCGCAGGTTGCGGTTCAGGTGGAGGCGCTTGGCCTGGGTATCAGCCAGCGAGAGCACCTCCTTGCCATCCGGGCCGCGGCGCTCAACCAGCAAGTCCACGCGTTCACCGTGGACGGAGGAAACTGTCAAAGCGAAGACCATGCTCTGGTTGTTGGGTGCGCATCCACCAGGCGCAGCGTCCGCTTCCGGCCATCCGGCGCCGGGTTGGACCCCGCCGTGACGAGAAGGACATTGACGTGGACATTGCCATTGGTGCGCTCTGGGGCGTGGGCATCCAGCATTTCCTCATGCACGGACTGCGTCCGGAAGAAGACATGGACCGCATGGTGGACCGCCTCTTTGAATGGTTTGGCAATGTCCCGTCTGTGAAGAAGGATGCGCAGGATTGATCGGTGACGTCGGGATACGCCGCCACAGGCGGCAACAGCACACCGCGCAATCTCTGCCGTGGTGCTGACCTGGGTGCGTGCTAGCGTCCCGCGCCATGGCAGGCCTGGGTCCGGAGATTGTTGGCGGCTACCAGATCACGCAGCTCCTTGCGGCTGGCGGAATGGCGGAAATCTACCTTGCCCGCAAAGTGGGTCCGGGTGGGTTTGAGAAGCGCGTGGTGCTCAAGCGCATTGCCAAGAAGTTGCTGGGTGACCGTGAAATTGAAGCCATGTTCCTGGATGAGGCGCGTGTCCAGGCGCTCCTTGATCATCCGCACGTGGTGCAGATCCATGACATGGGTCTGGACAAGGGCGCGTACTGGATTGCCATGGAGTTTGTCAGCGGCGCCACGCTGCGCTGGGTGATTGACAACGCCAACGCGGTGGGACGCCCGGTGCCGGTGGCACATGCGCTGCGCATCATTGCTGACGTCCTCAACGGTCTGCACTACGCGCATGAGCTCACGGATACCAAGGGCCGCGTGCTCAGCCTCATCCACCGGGACATCAGTCCGGTGAACGTGCTGGTGAGCCGGACCGGCTGCGCAAAATTGTGTGACTTTGGAGTGGCCAAGAGCAAGCTTCAAAGCGTGATGACGCGCGTGGGTATTGTGAAAGGCAAGTTCCGCTACATGAGCCCGGAGCAGGTGAACGCATCACCATTGGACCGCCGCGCGGATGTCTTTGCGGTGGGCGCGGTGCTTTGGGAGATCCTTGCCGGGCGGCGCCTCTTTGACCACGCCAGTGAGGACGGTGTGGTGGAAGCCATCCGCAGTGGTAACTACCCCACCGTGCGCTCTCTGCGTCCGGAAGTTCCGCGCGCCATTGACCGCGTCATCCGCCGCGCGCTGGAAGCGGAACCGGATAAACGTTTTGCCACCGCGCGGGATTTCCAGATGGCTTGTGAGGAGTTGCTGCGCCTGCTGCCGGAGTCTTCCAATGCCGCCAGCCTGGGAGAATTCCTGATCAGTGAGCTGGAAGGCACTGCCGGCCTGGAGTCCGTGCCCAAGGACGGACAGCTTGCGGATGAGAGCGGACTGCTGGCTGCCAACTTTGAGCTGCTGGACCCCCCGCTGCCGGACAAGACGCAGGCGCAGCGGGATCCCCGCCGTCACCAGGCCGCCATGGATGAACAGAGCGAGCTGCGTGAAGCCGGCTTTGGTTACAAGGCGCTGGCTGTGTTCCTTATGTTGCCCGCGTGGGTGTTTGGTGTCCCCGCCAACGCGCTGCGCGGTTTTGCCAACATCTTCTCCAAAAAGCGCTGAGCTGGGTGGCGGGGCCGCAGCAGCTGGGAAACGCTGTCTTTGGTTGCCTCTGCCTTGCCGCCATGTCCGCCGCGTCCATGGACAGACTGGTGTTTGTCATCTGAGTTTATAGAATGACAGTTTTTGCGCCCCCTGTAGGCACGCGGACCAGTCCGTCAGTGTCAATCCGCTGGCGGAGGAAACAATGGTATGACTCTTATCAAGAAACGGTCCGGATCTGCCCCGGCCGGAAAATAAACTGAGCCGGGCTCCGCCCCCCGGGCGTAGATGGCCATGGGATCAGCAGCAAGCCTTCCCCGGATGCGGATGTGCCCATGGATGCCACTGACAACCACCCCGGAAAACTCGGCCGCGAGCACCCTCGCTTTGAACAGAAATCCCGGGTCCTCCTCAGTGCGGAGGGACGCGCAGAGGTGCTGGAGCTTTGGACCAACAACATCTCCCGCGGCGGCATGTTTGTAGAAACGCCAGAGCCGCCTGAGACGGGCACGGTGGTCTCCGTCCAACTTCAGACACCGGATGGGACTGTGGAGCTCAAGGCGGAGGTGGTGCACTCCGTCCCCCTGGATCTTGCGGAGCAGTACGGCTCACCGGCCGGTGCAGGCCTGCAGTTCAAAGAGGTGGACGCAGCCGTTGCAGCGGCCATCCGGCGCTACCTGGAAGGCGCCGCGCAGCTCACGTCCACCGCAGACGTGTCCACGGTGTCAGCCGAGCTCACCGCGGTGCTGCAGCAGGCGCGCCTGTTGATGCAGCACGCAGAGGATGGGGACCTCTACCGCGCGCTGGATGTTGCGCCGCAGGTGGATGGGACCGCGTTGGCGGCGCGCACCACGGCGCTGCGCCAGATGTTTGGCTCACCGTACGCCAGCGCTTCACCCGCGCAGACAGCGCGCCTGGCAACGGCGCTGCGCACGCTAGAAAAGGTCCACAGCCTCCTCACGGATGAGCAGCGGCGCCTTGAGTATGATTTCCGAAGCGGCAACGTGCGCGCGGAAGAGCGGGTGTTGCTTGCACCCGCGGACGGTCCCAGGTCCGTGGCAAGGTTGCGTCAGACATGGACCACCCTGTTCCCTGACCGCCATGAGCGAGCGGGCGCCATGGCCATGCGTTCGGTGGATGAGGAAGCCAAGGGCAACATTGCCGCCGCGCTGGCGGCGTTGCAGACGGCGCTGGAGCTGGACCCTTTCAACACGGCGCTGGTGCCCCGGATCCAGGAGCTCCAAGCACTGAAGCCCGCGGAGTGACGTCCTGGTGGGGCCTACCGGCACTCTGCGCACGGAGTGTTCCACGGATCACCCCACGCGGGGTTGGTGAGAAACCCGTCATCCGTGAGGCTGTGAAGGAATGCCTTGAGATCCTCCCGTTCCAAGGGGGTGAGCTCAAAGCCGTGAAGCAACGTGCTCTTGAGCGGGTTCTTGCTCCCATCACCTGCGTTGGGGCCGTCCAGGATGGTGCGTCCGCCGGCGGCGTAGTGATCAATCACGCCGTCCAGCGTCCCAATGCTGCCGTCATGCATGTACGTCCCGGTGACCGCCACGTTGCGCAGCGTGGGAGCGCGGAACCTGCCCATGTCTGACGGCCTGCCGGTGACGGCGTGAAGGCCGGTGTCTCCTGACGGTTAGTCACCCGTGCCGCGCAGGTTGTAGAGGCCCGTGTTGTGAAAGTGCGGTTCAGCGCCGCCGCTGCACGCGGTGTTGACGGTGTCCTGAAGGTTGAAGCCGCTGTGGCAAGGGAAACACTCCAGCCGCGCGGAGTTGAACAGTGCCCTCCCACGTTGTGCTGCCAGGCTGAGCGCGCCGGTTTCACCGTTGCGGAAAAGGTCATACGGCGCGCCCCCGCTCAACACCGTGCGCTCAAAGGCGCTGATGGCCTTGATGGCGTTGGCAACGGAGAATGGTTCTTCTGAGGGCGCAAACGCGCGCGGGAACAGTGCCTGGTAGCGCGGTTCAGATTGCAGCCGGCGCACCAGCTCCGCTTCCTGGCCGGCCATGCCCAGCTCAACCGGGTGTGTGCCCAGCAACGGCACCAGTGCCTGATCCTCCAGTTGGAGCAGTCCCGCGTTGGCCCACGTCAGGGCGGACGCGTACCCAACGTTGGCAATGGTCATGGCATTGCGGGTCAGCACGTCCCCGGTTGCTCCGGTGGCTGCCGGTTCACCGTCAGTGAACGCCCGGGATTGCACATGGCAGGAAGCGCAGGAACGGGTGTGGTTGAGGCTGAGCCGCGTGTCGTAGAAGAGGTGGCGTCCCAGCTCCACCTTGGCGGCGTTCATCGGATTGTCGTTGGGGACCGGCGGGCGCGGGAAGTTGGGCGGGAGTTTCCAGTCAAAGCCGTCATCTGGGGGCTCGCCGTGTACACACGCGGATGGCGCGGGATTCCCGCCGTCTGGAGAGGCGCTCCCAACCGGGCAGCCCGAGGTCAACATCACCGCCGCCATGACGGCAACCTCTGCACGCCACGCCATGGTTTATTCCGGGTGGCCGCAGCGGAGCCAGGTGAGGACGGTCATCCGCTCTTCCAACGTCATCACAATGCCCGCGTCCGGTGGCGGCATGGTGCAGTTCACCAGGTCCGTGCGGACATCATCCGCCCAGTCCTTCACATGGCTGTACTGCTCCAGGGGCCAGGAGATGCCGGCAGCGGCGGAATGGCACGCCTGGCAGCGTTGGGAGAGGATGGGTTGGACATCCTGGAAGCGGAGGGCCGCGTTGGTGCAGGACGTTGGCGCCTCCACCCCGCAGGCCGGCTCCACGTGTGCGTCCACCGTGCCCGCATCCAACGCGGATGAGGACGTCTGCGCCCCTGAGCTTGATGAGGACGAACTGCCCGCGGACCCGCCGTCCACACACCCGCCGCCCGCGATGATTAAAAGTATGACGTTTATGACGTGCCGTTGCATGGAAGCACCCGTTGGCCCTGCAGAGCCGGTTGGCAACCGCGTTCGCTCCTTTCCCTCTTGGCATCTCCGCACCGCGGACGCCATCCGCCGGTATGCGCCCTGGGATGCGGTGGATGAGCCCCAGGTTGCCGCCCTTGTGAGATCCCGCCGGCGCTGCAGGGGGGTGAAGTGTCACACTGTTGTCAGTGTTTGCGTCCCGGCAGCATCAGCGGCGGCTGGTTCCCGCGCAGCGCATCAAACAGGGCGCTGGTTTCCAGGGATTCCACAAAATACAGGCGGTCTTCCACAAAGACGCTGAAGAACACCGCGCGGTCTCCCCGGGGGGAGAACCGCAGCGCCTCCATGTGCTCCTGGAAGCGCGGCATCACGCGGTCCAGCAGTCCCTGGAGCGTGTCATCCGGTTTTGGTAATACTTCATAGGAGCGCGCGCGCAGCCCGGCTGCTTCCCGCTCATCCCGGTGATGGGCAATTGCGGCGGAGGCTTTGAGGGCGTCCGTGGAGTCAAACGCCAGATCCAGCCAGCGCTGGAGCGCGTCCTTCAAGCTCATGACTGCGGAACCTGCGCCCCATCCGGCCCCAGCGGGACTTCCAGGACGTCCAGAGGATCAAGGAATGAGCCGTTGCGGGACACGGAAAAATGCAGGTGCGGCCCGGTGGAGCGGCCGGTGTTGCCCATCAGTCCCAGCGGCGCGCCTTCTTCAATGGTGTCACCCTGCTGGACCAGGATCTTGCTCAGGTGGCTGTAGTGGGTGCGGTAGCCGTTGGGGTGCACCACAATCACGTGGTTTCCGTTGCCACCCTGCCAATCCGCGTAGGCCACAATACCCGGGCCGGCGCAGGCAATCAGTGTCCCGGCAGCACCGCCCAGATCAACACCGCTGTGGAAGCGGGTCTTGGCGCGCTTGATGGGATCCCTGCGCTGCCCAAAGTAGCTGGTCACGTTGACCACGTGGACTGGATAGCGGAGCAACAGGCGTTCCGTCTGCGGCAGGCGCTCATGCAGCGCAAAAGACGTGGAGCCGCTGACCGCCTTCAGCATGTTCACGCGCTCTTTCACCAGCGTGATGGCCTGGCGGTGGCGCTCCTTCAATTCTGGCGGGACCACCTTGTAGCGGCGGGCGTCCTGCTCAAACTCCGCGTCCAGGGTGACGCGCGTGCGAATGAACACGCTGAGCATCTCCTGCTCATTGCCGTCCGCGTCATCCGCCGCGGCGTTCTCCACCTCATCAAGAAACGCGTGCCAGCGCTGCTCCACCTCCGGCGGCATCTCCGGAAGCTTCTTCTTGGAGGCAGTGGAGCGCACCGCGTTGAACCGCTTGAGCGCCAGGTCCAGCGCCGGCGTCTCCACGGCGTGGCTCCGCGCCGGCTTCACCTTCTTGACGGGCAGTCTGGGGCGCCGGGACGCCGGCGGGGTGGGCGCGGGAGCCGGTGCGGCGGCCTGGTGGACCACAGCCACGTCCTCATCAGACCGGACGTTGCCGGACCGCCCCGCGCAACCCTGCGCGGCAACCAGCAATGCACCTGCAAACCAGAGACAACGCACGCCAGCCAGCCTAGCGGCGGTGCCAGCTAGCGCAAAGTTGCAAGACGCACCCCGTCATGCGCACCTCAACCTACCTGCGCATCCGTCATCCTGGGGATGCCAGCCCGGTGGGCGGCGCCTAGGGTGCCCGCGCCTTCCGTCCTGCTCGTTCTTCTCTGAACCTGACGACGGAAAAGGAGTCTGTTCATGCGCCGTATCTCTTCCCTGCTGGTGCTCGGTCTGGTCATGAGCACGCTCACCCGGTGTGATTGCCAGGAGAACATTCAGGCGCAGCCCGTCCCGGAGGTTGAGGTCAAGGATCCCGTCAGCGGCAAAACCAACGACGATCCGGAGAAGCCGGAGGACGGCAATGAGCCCCTGGTGATCAGTTTTGGCGTTGCTGAGGTGGGCACTTCCGCGGAACGCACCGTGGAGATCTTCAACCGCGGTGACTTTGAACTGGACGTCACGCGCATCAGCTTTGCCAACGCGGACGCCACAGACACCATCTGCCCGGTCCCGTCCGCCGCCATCAAGTTCAAGGCCGCCGCTGAACAGGCACCCCGCAAGATCCAGCCCGGGGAGAAGAGCACCCTCACGCTGCTGTTTGACCCCAGCGGCGGAAGCCACTGCCGCACGCTGCTCATCCAGTCAGATGACGCAGATGAGGCCACCGTCAAAGTGTATTTCACCGCCAGCGGTGAGGGACCGCGTCTCTGCGCAGACCCGGACACCGGCGGCGTCATTGACTTTGGTGCTTCCCGGCCCGGAGTGGCCAAGAACAAGAGTCAGACCATTCGGAGCTGCGGCAGCAAGGCGGTCCGCGTGTCCACCATCTCCCTGGGGGAGCAGCTCAATGACGTCTTCAGCATCCTGGCGCCGCTGACGCCGCCGGCCGCGGAGCTTCCGCCCTGTGACGGCAGCAATGACGCGGCGTGCAGCTTCACCGTTGACCTTGAGTTCCTTCCGGACGCCGGCGGTTCTTTCACCGGGGTGCTCAACATTGTCACCACCTCCGCGGCCGGTGACACCCCGTATCCCTTCCAGCTGGTGGGACGCGGTGCGGAGTGCAACCTTGTGGTCACACCCACCACGGTGAACTTTGGGTCCGTGGCCGCCAACGGGATGTCCACGCAACTGGTGCTGCTGCGCAACAGCGGCGTGTGCCACTGCCAGGTGGACGCCATCACGCCCATCACGCCGTCTGACGTGGGCTTCTCATTCCAGAACCCGCTGACCGTGCCCCTGGTGCTGCGCGGCAGTGAAGGGTGTGACGGGGACCCCATGCCGGCGTCCGGCGCCTCCAGCACCGCCAGCATCCAGGTGATCTACCAGCCCGGAAACCGGCCCTCAGCGTCCACGGACAACGCCACCTTCCACGTGCAGAGCGCCAGCAGCACCGCCACGCCGGACGTCACCATCAACCTGGAAGCCACCGGCGGCGGCACCCCGCGCTGTGAACTGACGGTGGACCCGGAGCTTCCGGTGACGGCCAGCGGCGGCGGATTTAACCTGCTCCCGGAGGACCAGACCACCTACCAGCGCCTGGGCCTGCTGCGCTTTGGCAACGTCACGGCCAACATCACCAAGAAGGCCGCCATCACGTTTACCAACATTGGTAATACCAATTGTGAGATCACCAACCTGGCGTGGGATACCAATGTGACGCCCTCACACGGGTTTGGGTTGCAGGACGCCACGGGGGCGCTGGTGTTTGTGGGCGGCAACCCGTCCCTGGTGGTCCAGCCCGGTGACCAGCTGGCGCTCTTTGCCACCTTCACGCCCGCCACCGCCGGTGAGAAGTGGGTGGGCGCGCGCTCCATTCCGTTTGGCCAGGGGCTCTTTGTGTGCGGCCCGGGAGCCGGCGGAATCCTGCCCCGTCCGTGTGGCGGCAACGGCCTCACCATCACCACCACGGCGCAGAACATTGACACCAGCAGCATTGGCGGCGGCGCCGGCATTGTGTCCATTGGGTTCAATGCGGCGTCCGTGGCACCGGCCATTGACGTCATTCCCGGTGAGCTGGACTACGGCCTCATCACCCTGGGCTGCGGCAGTGAAGAGAAGGAAGTCAAAGTCTACAACACCGGCGCGGTGCCGCTCTCCATTGTGGGGACGTCCATCAGCCCGGTGGCCTCACCGGAAGAGTTCCGCATCACGGCATCACCCGCGCCCGTGGTGGTGGCGCCGGGCGGCATGACGCGCATCAAGGTGCGTTTCTATCCGCGCCGCGTGGGTATCTATACCGCCAACCTGGTCATCTCCACGGATGAAGGGAACATGAACTACGGCGAGTACACCGTCCCCCTCCAGGGTGAAGGCACCACGGAGAGCCACGTGGTGGACGTGTTCCGCCAGCTCACGGAACCGCAGGTGGACGTGCTCTGGGTGGTGGATGACTCCGGGTCCATGTCTGATGAGCAGCAGGCGTTGGCGGACAACTTCCCGCTCTTCTTCTCCCAGACGTCCATCAACAATGTGGATTACCATATTGCGGTGACAACCACGCTGTACTCGGAAACCATCTGCGTTCCGGACCTCAGCAACCCCACCGCGCCGTGCGCCGGGGCACCGGATCCCAAGGCCGGCTGGTACACGTCGTGCCCGGGCAATGACCGCTTCATCACGCCCATGAGCGTTGGTCCGGAAGCCCAGTTTGCCTGCAACGTGATGGTGGGTGACACGTCCAACGTGTTCCCGGACCGCCCGCAGTCCGGCACGGAAGCCGGCCTGGTGGCGGCCAAGATGTTCCTCTCTCCGCCCAACATCACGGACCCGGCCATCAACGGCGGCTTCCTGCGTGATGACGCCAAGCTCTACGTCATCATTGTCAGTGATGAGGAGGACAGCAGCAACGGCCCCACCAACCTCTACATTGACTACTTCCAGAACCTGAAAGGCTACCGCAACCGCTCACTGGTCAGCGTCTCCGCCATTGCGGGCCGCGTGCCCGGCGGCTGCGGTGACGCGGCGCAGGCTGGTGTCCGCTACAAGGACGCCGTGGACGGCAATGAGAACGGGCTGTTCCATGACATCTGCGCAGCGGATTGGGGCAACCAGCTCCAGAGCCTGGCGTTTGACAGCTTTGGCCTCAAGACCCAGTTCTTCCTCACGCGCAACGCAGACCCCGCGCAGCTCAGCGTTTGCGTGGGCCCGCAGGACTTTGAAGTGAACCCCGGTGCACCCTGCACTCCCGTGGCGCAGACCGGCATGAGCGCCACCACCGGGTACTGGTATGAGGCGGACAGCAACTCCATCATCTTCAATTCCGGCTCTGTGCCGGACCGCGGCGTGTACATCCGCGTGGAATATGAAGCCGCCTGTTTCCCGCTTGCCCCCTGATCGCCCCTTGATCGCCCGGGTCTGCTGACAACGTCAAAGCGCCTGCCTCCGGGCGCCTCCACGCGGATCTGTGGGTGGCCAGAAATTTCCATGGTGGCTCCAGCCGTGGCAGCTTGGTGCTGCTGGACGCCAGGTGGCGTCTGCTGGATGCCGGGTGCACACACGTGTGCAGCGGCTTGGAGCAACCATGGATCCCAAGAGCGCAGAAGAGCGGTTCTTCAAGAGCCTGAGCCTGTGGACCCGGCCGGAAGCCCTTCGGAAGGACCGCGTGCTGGACCCTTCCACGGATGTGGACCGCAGCGTTGAGCTGGCGTTTGACCGGCTGCTGCAGTCCGGCCGTGTGTCCATTCCTCCCCGGTGAATACTCAGCGCGCGGGGCTGCTTCCCGGCAGCTCCAGCAGCCGCAGCTTGTCCTCATGCCGGATGGGCACCTTCACCTGGCCGGCGGGCGTGTTGAAATGCGCTGTCATGGTGAGCGTGTAGGGCACCTCACCCATGAACAGGAGCACCGCGCCCGCGGCCATCACGGATTGCAGGGGCGCCCGGAGCTGCACGGTGGTCAGCGTGTTGCCGCGCGCCGGAATGGTCAGCGGCTGCAACGTCTCCCCCGTGGCCGTGGGCCGGTTCTCAAAGCTGAGATCATACGTGACCTTGTCCATGCGGATGGGGAACGGGTTGGGATTCTCCACGTTGATCAGCACCTCCGCCAGGAGCCCCTTGCTGTCCACGTGGAGCGTACGCACACGCTGGACGTGGATGCGGGGCAGCACAAAAGGCGCGCCGGGCGGCGTGGTGGCACAGCCCGTGACGCCGCAGAACGATCCCGACGCGATGCAGGCCATCACCACCAGGGATAGCACGCGCTTCACCGCGGACTCCCCGGGGCTGGGTGCGCTTGCGCGGGCCGCCTGGGGGCCGCTACTGCCAGGACTGTTCGCACCATGACCTCCTCCGACGTCAACAGCGTGCCCCACGCCCCGCCCGCCCTTGCCCCCGTCCCTCCAGGCGGAATGGCGGCGTGGTGGAGGGACGTCCGCGCCCAGGGCCCATTCATGGTGGCGTCCTGGCTTGGGTTTGGTGCGCTGCTGGTGGTTGCCGTGGTGAGCCGCTGGGTCTTTGTGATGCTGGCGCATGAACCGCGCAAGTACATCTGGTCTGACATGCAGGGCTACGTGGAACGTGCGTGGCGTCTTGCGGACCCCTCGGTGCGGCTCAACCGTTTTGATTCATTCTATCCGCCGGGGACGCACATCCTGATGGCGCCGCTGATCAAGCTGGCGGGCAACCGGGAGAAGGGTCTGGAGTATGATCAGGTGCTCTGGTGGGTGCTGTCCTTTGTGACGGTGTGGGCGGTGGGGTTTCTTGCACTGCGCCTGTTCCGCCATCCGGTGGCGGGGATCATTGCCATGGGAGGTGTGCTGCTCCACTTCCCCATCATGGTCTTCAGCGGATTCTTCATGAGCGAGAATCCCTTCACCTGCCTCATGGCCGTCAGCCTCCTGGTTGGCATGCTGGCGTCAGACCTGGATGACACGCGCGCGGGGCGGAGGACGGCGCTCTATGCGGCGGCGGGATTGATTGCGGGCATTGCCGCCACCATCCGTCCGCAGTTTGCCGTGGGCGCCGCCACCATTGGCTTTCCGTTGCTGCAGCGGCGTTTCCCGTTTGTGAAGCTGCGGGATGCCGCGGTGCTGGCCACGTTGTTTATCCTTCCCTGTCTTGGCGCCATGCGGCTCAACAGCCACGCAGCCGGCATCTCCATGGGAATGAGTGGCAACGCGGGCTTCAATTTCTACCAGGGCCATTGTGACGTGGTGCATGTGGAGACGCACGCCAAGGGTGGTGGTGGGTATTACGTTTTTGCAGCGCCGGTGCGCATCCAGCGGGTCAACAATGAGGGCAAGCCGGAGAAGAAGGTGATCATCCGGGACCATATGGCCTGGGAAAATGATTACTTTTTTGCGGAGGGGTTCAAGTGTATCCAGGCGGAGGGCTGGAACCACCTGCTGCGCATCTACACCAACGTGGAGGACCTGTTCTCGCCGTCTGAGCCGTGGCCGCCCAACACCGGGCGGTTTGCGCGCATCAGCGGGTGGCAGAACCGGCTTTACAGCCACGCGCTGCTGTTTGTGCTCCCCGCCGTCATCTGGCTGGCCCGGTACCGCAAGGCTGAACGCTGGCTGCTGCTGCAGCTGGCCACCGTGCTCCCCGTGGGGTTCATCTTTTACGGGGACAGCCGCTACCGGGTTCCGTATGACATTTTTGGCTACCTGATGCTGGCGGGCCTGGTGTGTGCGCTGCTGGGCCT
>Ga0163144_10013984_pt1 | contig 16693 bp, 11 predicted proteins | sample OliLak19BULKMAT1_FD_123175 | JGI IMG/M metagenome (GOLD analysis project Ga0163144, IMG submission 123175) | Freshwater microbial mat bacterial communities from Lake Vanda, McMurdo Dry Valleys, Antarctica - Oligotrophic Lake LV.19.BULKMAT1 | ecosystem: Environmental > Aquatic > Freshwater >... | reverse complement strand
TACTCGCCATCGCGGGTCTCCGTTGGGCTCTTGGTTTGGTTCGCACCTCCACGATCCACGAAGATCCGCGCAATTTCTACCAGTTTCACATCAGGCTGTCTGGATCTGGCCCCGGCTGCACCCCTTTCACTTGCGTCGAGCGGCGTCACGCTGGCGCCGTGGTCCCGCGCGATCACCACCGCCAGGCTTCGGAGCGGTGTGCGTCTCGCCCGGTAGGTGGCGTGCTGGCAGCCGCATAGAAGTGCCTGCATGTGGAGCGCGGCGCGCAGACGAGCAAGCACGGCAGGGACAGGCGCTCCTCGCAGAGCTGGTTCAAGCAAATGCATCTGCCATTCAGCAGTTGTATCCGGAGGGGCGCCCGCTACTGGTCCTGTTTCACCACGACGGCCCATCGGCTCATGTGAACCTGCTGAAGGCCGTAGTCCGCGTGCTCTGGGGTGATGCGGTGGAGGTCTTTGCAAATCGCATTCCGCATGACGCGCATGGTCCGAAGGCACTTCTGCCGGGCGCGAACGAGAAGGCGCGCGAGCGCGCCCAGCGTCGCGATGAAGCGTGGCGCCACGTGGCCGCTCAGATCGCTGCGCGCAAGCGCCGCACCTTTTGCATTGTGATGGCCGACGAATGGTATCCGGCCGACGGCGGTCGTCCGGAGCACGAGGATCCTGTGAACAAACACGCTGGGCGCCGCGCGCTCGCCAAGCACGGGGGCGCGTGTGTCCAGTACCTCCGCCCGCCGCAGCGTACGAAGGCCGGCTCAGTGAATGCCAGCGATTTCCTCCAACGTGCTCAGTCTGCGCTTCGCGACCTCGTGCTCGCGCACTCCGGACGGGTGGCCGCCCCGGCGCGCGCCGTGGAGGAGCATTTTGGACGCGTTCCCGAGGCCTCGCGCCCCCGGGAGGTCATCGCCATCACGATCGTCCGCCGAAACGCCAATCGTCCCATCGGCAAGCGAGACCCCACCTTTCTCGCGGTAGCGCTACGGCTCGACGTCGCAACGGGGCACGTGGACATGTGTTGCGCGCATGAAGGCGCGGGCAATCCCACCGTGACGAAGTGGGAGCGCCTCCCGGACGCGCTGGCTACCGTTGCCGGACTCTCGCCTGCCCGGTTGGCGGGCTCCATGGATCTCGCCAAACAGCGTTTCATGCGCTTTGCCGAACAGGTTATTTCAGAGGCCGTGGACCGGGACGCGAACCCTGTGGTGATCGTCGACTCGACGAATTGCGTACATCTATGGCCTTGGTTGACGGACCAGAAACTGGACGCCGACAAGATCGCCATCGCCGATCGAGAATGGATGAACAAGGAGTGGGTGGGGGCACGGATCGTGAGAGTCCGTCAGAACCAGGCTCCGGGCTTGATCGAGGACAAGGTGAGGAGGCTTGGTGCCTCGTCAAACGCCGATGCGCGCGCGGTCTCGAAAATTCCGTGCGACATCGAGATGGCTGCGCCGGCCAGTGCGTATGGACTCTATCGAATCGTGGCCGGTCCGGTTTCCTCAACCTACTGGTCTGTGGCACGGAAAACACTCCACCAGAAAGCCCGCGGGCCAAGTTGCTACAAGCTCACCCCGTCCGTGGTGCAGACTTGGATTGAAGATAAAAAGGTCCGGAATGGCGGGAACCATCCGCTTCTCAGCCTCGCGGAGCGCCCTGCTTGGACGAAGCAATGGCCAACCCCCAACGCATTGGAAATCGTCGTCGCGCTGAAGCATGAGGATGACGAGCGCGACGACGTCGCCTCGTTCGTCCAGTCGCTGCGGTACGGGTTCGGGCACTACGGCGACGGCACCGCCCTGCCTGCCCCCTTGTTTTTCGAGCGCGTCGTCGACGACTACGTCAGTGAGCTCAAGTTCGAGGACGAAGTCGACGACAGCGATGAGACCAGTGCCGACGCTGGCTCATCCTGAGGTCCTTTCCTACGGCCGCCTTCGCCGAAACGTCACGCCCGGCACCAATGGCTGTGCGCCACGCGCTCGCGACGAGCTACGCGTTCGTCAACCCGAGCGGGGTGCACCGCCGCCGCGCTTCGCGGACGACTATTCCGGTGATGTTTCCTGGCGATCCCAGGGAGGAGCGAGGCCGCGGATGAACAGCTCCAGGATCTCGAGCGGGCTCATCCAGGGGATGGCATCGAGAAGTCCTCCGACCCGACGTGGACGCGGCACCGGTGACCGAGCCTTGCATTGTCATGATCCGCGGGGTTGAGGTCGAACCTGATGAAGGAAGGGGTGCGCTCCCCTGTGGGGCGAGCTCCCCATTGCGTATCGTCCAGTCGGATCTCGAAGGTGTACGAGATGAGCTGAATGAGATTCGCTTTGTCGGAGAAGGCGGTCAACGCAAAGTCGAACCATGAGTCGTCGAGCCGCTCGAAGTGAGGGGATTGTCTGCTCCTTCCTTGATTGCGCGGCATGTCCTTGGATCCGAGATTGATGACGAATCTGGTCGGATCCGAAGAGTGCAGTCTCACGGTTCGCCAGACGTCGTCTGCGCCACCGCGTAGTCGGCCGTCGTCACAGGCGTCCGTGAGAAGGTTTGCCATCTGATAGTAGAGAGTGTCGGGCGATGAGGGCAGATCGCTCGGAGGCACGCTGCAAATTCGCGCTTGGAGGTCGAGCGCACGACGAATCTGGCTCATGCTTTCACCGCGGCAAGAGGTCGCCGCGACCCAGGAGAACCAGCCACTCGGCGTAGGCGGGCTCATCGAGATGGGCGCCGGTGCTTGCCATCTCGATCACCTGCGCGTCGGTCTTTCCCATGGCCATGCGCAGGCGATCGAGCCGAGCCGACTTCTCCTCGTCCGTGAGCTTCGCGGCGTCTTCGTGAAAGGACAGGAACTGGCCGCCCACGAAGCTCGCCATGTTGGGTGCGAGCTGGATCAGGCGCTCCATGGCCTCGGGTGTCATCACGAGCAACGCTGGCTGTTCGCGCACGAGACGCTCGGAGCGGAGGAGATCGAGATGCTCCCATTCGTCGTCGGACAACGTCTCGAAGCCGGTGACCACGAGCACACACTCGCGCGTCGCTTGGACGATCGGTGCGGCGGTGCCGTCAAGCCGGACAAACTCCGCTGCCGTGCCGCCGGCCTCAAGCGCCGTATGGAGCTCCTCGACAGTTGCATGCAATCGAAGGGCGGGCGAAAGAACGCAGAGCCACGTGCCGGTGCCGATCTCCGAGCGAAGGCGGGAGGCAAGCGCGCCGGCTCCGGTGGTGGGAAAATCGTCGATCATAGAAATGACTCGGAGCTCTCAAGGCCGCGGCCTGCCCGTCATTCCTCGGACAAATCAAGGAGGGGCTCGATGGTCGGATGCACCGCATACCGCATATCGCCGTCGTCCGCGTAATAGACGATGATGCGGCGGGTCGCGAGGAGATCGAGCTCTTCGTCGGTGGTTCCGAAGAACTTGCCATTTTTGTGCAAGTCACTCAGCATTCGATAGCCCGTCTCCGACAAACCCACCAAGAACTGCCGGCCGAAGTTCTTCGCAGCCCGCTCGACGTGCTTCGTCTTCACTTCGTCTGCGCCAGCGCCATAAGCTTCCTGGATGGAGGAGTGACCGAGCGCTATCAGATCGCGCAGGGCTCCGCCGGAGGCTTGGGCCAGCGTGCGGCACACGTCGTCGGGGATCATGTCCGCGGGCGCCCGCGCCCGGATGACGCGCGTCAGGAAATCAATCCCTCGACCTTCTTGCACGTCCACGGCTGTTTGCAGGAAAGAACGGTCCTGGAAGAACTCTTGGACCATGATCCTCGATTGCCCGTACATGATGGCAAGAGGAGCGGTGAGCAGCACGCCGACGCCCACCCGCTGGAGCGCCGCCACGTCCTCCCAGAAGATTTGTTTGAACTCATCGAGATTGATCTTGCGATCCAGGGAGTCGAAGACGAGGACAATGTGTGGCCTGTCCTTTCGCAGCGGCGCGCACATGCGAAAAAGCAGTTGACTTCGATGTTTGACTTTCGAAGCAATCCTGTGCGCCTCCGTTTTCGGCCTCTCCACTGCGCCGGGAACATCGATCCAATCATGCGGAGGCTCTTCATTGGAGGGGAGCTCGTCATCATCGTCGGGCTCAAAATAGCCATAGCCATGGGCTATCTCGAGAAGCTCGTTCCTGGCCGCCAGAGCGCCGACATCCTCCTCGTCGTCTGAGAGTTGCTCTGCGAGCTTGAGCCCGGCGACGGCAATCAACGTGCCCGCGTGCATCTTCTTGATGTCGTGCATCGCGCTCACGTCTATGAAAAACGCGCGCACGTCATCGAGCTCCGAGAGCTTCTTTGCTGTCATCAAGAGCTCGGTCGTCTTGCCGGATCCCACGGCTCCGACCAGCAGGAACGCTGCCGCCGGGTCGAGCTCGAGGCGCGCGCTGATGAGGCTGACCGCCGACTGCCCCGGGCGCTCCACGTAGAGTCCGTGCTCGATCGCGTGCGCAGGGCTGCCCGCCGGCGCGAGACGGGCCATGGCTGCACGGAACCTCTCTCTTCGGCTGGCCATCGGTGCGCGAGAAGATCGTCGAATCCTCGCCCCTGTCAAGCGCTTCAATCCGTCTACGAGCTGGGCACTGCCCGCGGTATTCGTCGGGTGCTGTGCGGATCGGCGACGTTCGGTCGGAACCGATGGCAGCAGCGTTCCGGAGTCACGTCTACCAAGAGCGGTGCGTCCTGCTCGTTACAAGTTGATACCAGACATCCATGAAGATGCGGGCCGGCGAGCGTGCAGGCGCCGGTGGTGGCGCGGATCGAGCTAGGCGCGCTGCGCTCCTCGGGGTAATCCGCCGGGGCGATGGCAGACGCGACGGAGGCGAGAGCCGAGGACGGGCCGAAGCGCGGGAGCGTCGCCGGTGCCGCCTTCGTTCCGCTCGCCGCGGCGGGCATCGCGCTCGCCTTCCTGTTCGCGCCCATCAAGAAGCTCGGCATCTGGGATCCGTACGAGCTGGACGCCGCCGATCTGGCGCGGCGCATCGCGATCTGGTTGTTCCCGCACCCGTCGTCGCTCGCCGGCGGCGGCGCGCTGCGCCCCACCGCCGCCGATCCGCTGTGGCTCGAAGGGGCGCAGAACGCGATGCCCACGTCGGGCGATCTCGGCATGGGCGAGCTGCCGTTCACCTCGATGGCGCTGTCGTTCCGGCTGTTCGGTCTGCACGAGTGGACGGGCCGATTGCCCCTGGCGGTGTGGGGATTTGCCGGCGCGATGGTGGTGTACGCGTTCCTCGCGCGTCTCGTCGACAGGCGCGCGGGGCTCTACGCGGCGGCCGCGCTCGTGACCATGCCGCTCTACTTTCTGCACGCCCGCACCATGCTGGGCGACATCGTCACGATGGCCGCGCTGGCCCTCGCGCTGTGTGGGCTCGGCGGTGTGCTGCTCGATCGCGGGGCGATCGCGCGGGGCGTGTGGGGCGCGGTCGGGGTGAGCGGTCTGGTGGCCGGGTACCTGTCGCGCGGGCTGTTGCTCGGCGTGGCGATCCCGGCGCTCGCGGTGAGCCTGACGGCCCTCGTGCTGGAGCAGGGGGCGCGCCCCGCGAGAGGCACCCCGCGGCGTGGGCTCGTGGACTCGTTGATGACCGGCGTCCTCCTCGGGGTCGGCGTGGCGGCCGCGGCGGGCGGGCTGGTCCTGCTGCGCACGACGGCGGCGGGCGGCGTGCTCCCGCGCGGGCTCGGGCTCGCGGTGCTGGCGCGGCCGCCGACCGAAGCGACGTTCGATCTCACGCTGCGCGATCTCGGACACGGGCTGTTTCCGTGGAGCGCGTTCCTGCCGTTCGCGGTGGGGCGGATGTTCCGTGCGCCGCTCGTCGAGGGCGAGAGCCCGGAGGCCGCCATCGCACGCGAGCGCGAGACCGGCCTTCGCGTGCTGCTGCTGGTGGCGCTCGGCGTGGCTTACGTGGCGTATGCCCTCGTGGGGCCGCGCGCCGGCGCGCTGCCGTGGAGCGGGCCGGTCATCCTCGCGGCGATCGCCGCCGTCGTGATCCGCGATTTCGAGCGCGGGGCGCCGCCGTCGCGGGCCCTCGCGCTGGGCACGGTGGTGCTCGGATACGTGCTCTACACCGACCTCAAGCGCATGCCGGAGAAGGCGCTGGCGGCGTTCTCGGTCGACAAGCCGACCTTCCCGAAGAGCTTCGAGGCCGAGGGCGCCTCGATGATGCAGTGGACCTTCTTGATCTTCACCTTGCTGGTCGGGCTGGTGTGGCTCGAAGGCGCCAGGAACGACGAGCCCAAAGGCTTCGTGGCGTGGGTGGAAGCGCGGATGGAGTGGTACCTGGGGATGGGGCGCGCGCTGACCCGGGTGTGGGGCGGCAATCTGATGTTCGTCGGGGTCGTCATCGAGGCGGCGCTGATCGGCCTCGGCGCCATGGTGTTCGTGGGGCGGCGCTTCGGCTGGGCCGCGGTCGAGCGCCTGCCCAAGAACTTCGCCGATGTCTCCGTGAACGTGTGGTGGGCGCTCCCGCCGGCGCTCGCCGTCGCGCCGCTCCTCTATTTCATCGTGCTCGACGGCTTCCGCAAGCTGCTCGAGATCGTGCGGCTGCCGCGCGCCGTGATGACGGTCATGGCGGCGCTCGTCGCCAGCGGTGGGCTGGCGTTCGGCTATTACCCGGCGCTCGCGGCGCAGCTCTCGCCGAAGGAGGCGTTCGAGACGCTGGCCAAGATCTCGGGGCCGGGCGAGCCGCTCGGCCTGCTCGGCGTGCGCGCGCGGGCGGCCGCCTACTACGGCAGCGGCGGGGTCTCGACGTTCTCCGAGCCCGGGCGGGCGTACACCTGGCTCACCGAGAACCAACCCGCCCCCGACGCGACCGGACCGCGGCGCTGGCTGCTGTTCAAGGCCGACGATCTGCCCAAGCTGAGCTCGCTGTACCGGCGCGACGTCGGCAAGAACCTGCCGGTGCTCGACGGGCGATCGAGCCAGATCTTGCTCGGGTCGAACCTCGCCGGCGGCGCCCCGAACCAGAGCCCGCTGGCGGCGTTCGTGCTCGATGACGCGCCCACACCGGCGCGCGTCGTGGACGCCAGCTTCCGCAACGAGCTGACGGTGCTCGGCTGGGAGGTCACCGACATGGGCGGCCGGGTGGTCGACAGCGTGGTGCCCCAGACGCAGTACCGCATTCGCTTCTTTTACCGGGTCGAGCAGCCGATCAGCGGGACGTGGAAGGCCTTCTTGCACATCGACGGCTCCGGCCGCCGCTACAACGGCGACCACGCCGTCCTCGACGGGCGCTACCCGACGAACCTGTGGAACCCTGGCGATCACATCGTCGACGACCTGGTCTTCCAGCTCGAACCGAACTTTCTGCCGGGTGACTACCTGGTCTATTTCGGCTTCTTTTCCGGGGACACGCGCTACGCGGTCGTGCGCGGCAACGCGCAGGACAACCGCGTCGTCGGCGGGGCGTTGCGCGTTCGATAGCGCCGTGCGTCGAGCGTTCGGTGGCCGCTCGCGAGGGTCCTCGCAGCGTCCTCGTTTTCGCCCATCTTCGCTCGACACCTTCGGCTCGCGGCGCTACTCGCAGGGCATGCACGCGTCATCGAACCGGAGCGCACCGCCGGCTCCGCCAGATTCGAATGCGGACACACCAGCGCCCATCTCGGGCGTGGGGCCGGACTCGAGCAACCGTCGCTCGACAGAGCGCTTCGAGGTCGTCTGGTCGGTCGACTGCTCGGTCGACTGCTCGACGCAGGAGACCTTCCTCTACGCCTCGATCCGCAACATCTCGGACATGGGCATCTTCGTCTGGACCATGGACCCGCTGCCCATCGGCACCGAGATCACGCTGCGCTTCGCGCCCCCCGGCAGCGACGAGGCCTTCATCTTGAGGGGGCGCGTGCAGTGGGTGAACGCGGTGAAGCCGCTCGCCGAGAACCTGAACCCGGGCATGGGCGTGCGCTTCCTCGACCTCACCATCGAGGCGCGCGAGCGCCTGGTCGACGTGATCCACACCATCGCCTACGTGCGCGACGAAGCGAGCTGAGAGCCCAGCGAGAGCGGCGCCACGAAGGGTGGAGTGGCCATTCACGCGATGGACCGTGCGGGCAAGGGCGCGGGCGTTCCGCGACTCAAATTCTCGCTTTGAGAGCCTGTATCGGCGCTTCAGTTCGGGGTCGGGAAGCGGCGCACGAACACACCGCCGTGAAGATCGCTGTCGTCTTGCCAGCCGATGGCGACGTAGCCGCCGATCGCGACGGCGGGGCGGCGGCGGAGGCCGGCGATGCCGGGGTGCGAGGCGAGGAAGCTGGCGTTGGTGCCGTCGACGCTGTTGAACAGAAAACCGCTCTTTTCCGCGATGAACCGCGCCGAGACCGAGCCGTCGTCGTTCTCCCAGGCCGCGGCGAAGAAGCCGCCGCCCGAGACCGGAGCGCCGACCGCGGGCGTGGCGTGGGCGCCCGGCTTGTCGTTGTTCAGCGCCGCCTCTTGATCGCCCTTCACCGCGACGCCGGCCGCGTCGTAGCGCTGGAAGAAGATGTTGCCCGCGTTCTGCCAGACCACGACGTAGGCGCCGTCGTCGAGCATCGCGACGTCCGGCTGGATCTGCGCTCCGGGCGTCTCGGCGTTGACCACGTCCTCGGTGCCGACCTTGCCGTCGAGGCCCACCGGGCGCTTCAAGATGCCGTCGCCGTCGCCGGCGCCCGCGCCCTCGTACACGACGACCCAGCCCGTGGCGCTGCCTGCGACCCTGGGCGCGGAGCCGGTGCCGATGGGGATCGGCGGATCGCTCGCCGGAGGCACCATCGTGCCGCCCTTCCACACGCGGCCGACGATCTGATCCTTGAGCTTCCAGACGATGAGCGCCTGACCCTCGGGACCGCGCGCGACGTCCGGTGTGACCGAGCCGGGCATGGAGGTGGGGATGCTGACGAGCACCGCGGGCTCGACCCCCTGGGGGACGTCGGCGCAGACGTCCTCGGTGTGCTCGACGAGGAAAATATCCGAGCTGGAGAGCTGTTTCTCGTTGCTCGCGTAGACCATCAACGTCGAATTCTGCGACACCGGCGCGATCGACGGCGTCACCTCGTCGGCCTTGCCTGCCGTCGCGTAGACGTTGAAGCACGGCATCGGCAAGCGCATCTGCAGCCCGAGCGGCTGCGGCACGACGATGGTGCGCAGCTCGGTCGACAGCACCCGCAGGTTGATGTCGCTCGCGGCGTTCGCCTTCGAGTCGGTGCTGCGGAACACCGTGCGGAGGGCATTGCCGATCTGCGAGTTGCCCGGGCAGAACGCCATCGCGAGCTCGCTCTTGGTGTGCGGCTCGTTGGTGAGCAGCGGCTTCACCGTGCCCTGCGCCGAGAGCAGGACCTCCGTCGCGGAGCAGTCGGGGAAACACAGCTCGTCCTCGACGACACCGCCGCACTGGGGCGAGCCGCCCGGATCGCACTGCTCGCCCGGCTGGAGCTTGCCGTCGCCGCAGCACTTCTCCTCGATGAACTGCTTCATCTCGATGGTCACCTCGAGCGGGTCCTGATCGATGGCCGTCTCGGTGCACCCTTCGAGGAGCGTCTGCCCCTGCGATTTGGCGATGGCGGCGAACATCTTGGTGGTCGAGGTCTTCTCCAGCTCGACGTCGGCGCACCACGAGAGGCCTTCGGGGCAGCCCTCGTTGCTCAGCGGGAACTCGATCGCTTCCTTGGGGATTTCGTCGACGTGGCCGTTCTTGCCGCACTTGTGGCCCTCGGCGTCGAACACGAACAGGTCGACCGAGTCGGCATCCCCGATGGCTTGTGGGGCGACCATGACGAGCCCGACGGGGACCGGCGTCTGCCCGCACGAGAGCGCCAGAATCGGCGCCGCAGGGAGCAGGCCGAGCAACATGAAGCGAGGGCGAGCCATGGCGCGAGCATAGCCGCGGCGAGCGCGAAGCGGGTAGCGCGGAGCGTGTGGCGTGCGTCACCATGGGCCGATGTCGAAGCGGCGGTCGGGTCACGGGCATGCGGTGTGCGCGGCGCTCGTTGCGCTGCTGGTGGCGGCGGGCTGTGTGCCTCCCGAAACGGACACGGGCGCCGGAGGGAGCGGCGGCGCGGGGAGCGGCGGCGCGGGGAGCGGCGGCGGCACGACGACCGGGCTCTCGGGCACCGACGCGCAGGTGTGCGGCACGGCCTGCCAGACCCTGATCGCGTGCGGCGCCGAGCTGCAACAGGACGGCTGCAAGGAGAGCTGCGTCAACCCGGCGAGCTCGGGGCTGGTGAATTGCCTGCGCCAGGTGACCACCGCGTGCAACGAGCTGGCGCTCTGCGTCTGGGGCACGGTGTGTGGCCCTCCCGGCGGCGGAGCGAGCTGCGGCGAGGGGCAAAACTGCCTGATCTCGTGCGCCGGCAACCCCGCCCCGGGCTGCGGCTGCTCGTGCGTCGTGCAGGTCGACGCGAGCCTGGCGATCAACCTCTACAACCTGGCCACGTGCGCCTCGGCGCGTTGCAGCGCGGAGTGCGCGACCACCGGCGATCCGGCGTCGTGCCAGGGCTGCATGGCCAACGAGTGCGCGACCGCCGACGGTCAGTGCAACTGAGGTCGGTGCAATCGCGAAGCTGCAACGCGGGTTCTCACCCGAGCGCTCCTGCGCCGTGTGCGCCGCGTCGCCTCGACGGGCTGTCGCACCGTGCGCCCATGAACGCTGGTTCTCACCCGAGCGCTTCCACCGCTCCTGTGCCGTGTGCGCCGCGTAAGCTCGACGAGGCATGCCCGTTGCTCGATCGGTGCTCGTGATGAAACGTTTCGCCTGGTGCGTCGCGGCTTGCGCAGTCCTGTCGGTGAGCGGTGCGGCGGACGCGGCGACGGCGACCGTGGGGGTCGCGCACGCCACCGAGCTGCGCGTCGCAACGTCGCAGACGCCCTCGTGGACGACGGTCTGGACGAGCCTGCGCATCGAGGACGATGCCGGGCCGTTTGCGCTGATCCTGCCGCTGCCCGATGGAGCCTTCGTCGACCAGAGCAGCGACGCGTGGTTCGAGGCGCTGGAGGTCGCGACGGCCCCGCGGGTGTTCCCCCCGGACGGACTGAATCCGTATTGCCCGGGGCAGAGCGGGCCTGAAAACCCCTTTGAAATAGCTGGATCCATCGCCCATACGCAGAGCGTTTCGCCGGAGACCATGGCGCTCGTCGACGACGCCGCGAGCGTGTCGCAGTGGGCGACCGCGCAGGGCCTGGAGGTCAGCGCCGAGCTGCAGAGCGCGCTGGGCGCTCTCGTGACCGCGAAGTTCCTGTGCCTGAGGTTCAGCGGTCCGGGCGGCGCGGTCGTCACCCCCACGCTGCGCGTCACCGCCCCCAAAGGCCTTTCCGCGCTGCCGTTCTCGATCACCCAGGCGGCCTCGTCGAACGTGCGGGTGAGCGCCTGGTTCTTCGGCAGCGGGCGGGCGAGCCTGGGCGGCGCGAGCAACGTGGTCGTGCCGGCCGATGCCCTGGCGTGGAACGCCAAAACAGGTGCATCGAGCTACGTCAGCCACCGTGACGAGCTGCTCGCCGGCCAGGCCAACGGCGCGACACTGGAGAGCGCTAGCCACGACGCCCTGGCAATCAGCACCTCCATCGCGGGTGGTTCGTCGTCGATCGACCCGCTCGCGCTGACCTACTTCGAGCGCGCGTCGGCCTACGGCAACGCAAGCCCGGACCCGGATCCGTGCGTCGACGCCGCCACCGCCGCCCTCGCGTCGGCCAAACCCGTCGGCTTCGCCTGCCCGCGCGGTGACCTCGCGGCCCTCTCCGGCTCGTGTACGAGCCTGCCCCCCGCTGCCGGCGAGCTCGATCCGGCGAAGCTGTTGTGTGGCCCCGGCGCCGACGATCTCGCGATCGCCATGAGCGGCCTCGCTCCGGCCACGACGTGGCTCACCCGGCGCACGTTCGTGATCGGCGAGAACAAATTCGGAAAAGACCGGACGGTGAGCTTCGGCGCCGGCGCGAAGGTGATCCCAATCGCCTACGCAGGCGGTATCGACCTCAACGAGTGCTTCGGCTCGGCAAGCAGCGGGGCGACCTCGTCCAGCAGCTCATCGTCCAGCTCGTCGTCCACCGGCAGCGGCGCGGGCGGCGGCTCGACCACGTCATCGAGCGGCAGCGGCAACCCGAGCGGTGCCGGCAACAACGGCTCGGGAAACAACAACGGGTCAGGGAACCAAGGCTCGGGAAATAATGGGGGCTTCGGCGGAGCCTCGGAGCTCGACGACGCCGCCCTCTACGGCGATGCCGCGGCGTGCGCGTGCGGCAGCGTGGTCGATACCGGCTCCGCCGAGACCTACGACTCCAGCGGCGACGACTGTGGCGGCGGCACTTCCGACTCGGCAGCATCGGGCGACGACTGTGGTGGCGACACGACGGACACGGCAGCATCGGGCGACGATTGCGGCGGCGACACGACGGACACGAGCGGCGATAGCTGCGGCGGTGACACGACCGCTACGAGCGGCGACAGCTGCGGCGGCGACACGACCGGCGACGCCTCCGGCGACTGCACGGTCGGCCGCGGCGCCGGCGCGGGCCGCCGCAAGACCGGCCCGCGAATGAGCGTCATCACCCTGGCCTTCTTCGCGCTCCTCCTGCCCTTGCGCCGCCGCGGCACCCGCAAGCTGAAGCAGCGCCGGGAATAGGGGTGTCGGTCGCCACAGCCGCGCATGTGCCGGCCGCCCGACAGTACGCGCGCTGCCTGTCGATACCTGGGACAGTACAAGCTGGCCCCTGACCTCGGGCGGAGAGCGATTGCGTGCGGACGCCGCGAGTCACCGGGTGCAGACGCGTGCAGCATGCCGCGAGCGGACTGCCGGGGTTGACACGACGGAGGCGCGGCTGGACGCTTCCCGGGTGTTGCTCGAAGCGTTCGGCGTGAAAGACTTGCGGTGCCTCGCGGCCACGGGCCTCGTGCCGATCCGCCCGATCACCGTGCTCGTCGGTCGCAACAGCTCGGGCAAGAGCACGTTCCTGCGGGCCTTTCCGCTGCTCCGGCAGAGCGTCGAGACCCCCCGCGACAGCCCCATCCTGTGGTACCACGATCGGTATGTGGACTTCGGTTCGCTGAAGGCGGCCGCCAATAACCGGTTGCCCGAGCCCGGCGTCACGTTCCAGTTCGAGCTGAAGCTGTGGGAGCCGGCGGAGCACGAGCCTGTTCCCCCTCGGCTCCACATAGCGATGACGCTTGGCGGCGACGAGACTCCGTATGTGAGCGGCTACACCCTCCGCCTGGACGCACACGAGGTCCAATGGGAGCTCGATGCGGACGGGCGGGGTGTCGGCGGCCGTGCGCCGGCGCGTCCTGTTCGGAGTGGGTTGTGGCAGCGTCCTGATCAGCCCGGTACAGCGCAACGTCCTGCTGTTCCGCGCGGTACAGCGCGACGTCCTGTTCAAAATAGAGCGTACTTGCTGCCGCCCCTGGACTCTGGGGGTATCCCGGAAACGAGCTATCAGGCGGTGCCGGAAAAGCTCGGCCTTCCCGACGTGCAGCTCATCAAGAACTGGTGGCTCATAAACTGGGCGACGGGCGACGGGTTGAACGATATCGCGCCTGTCGTCATCCGTGCCGCCGACGACATCCTCGCGTCGATCATGAGCCGGGTAGCCTATCTCGCGCCGCTCCGCGTGAGCGCGGCGCGGGCCTATCGGATTCAGAACCTCGCCGTGAACGAGGTGGATCCCGACGGCAGCAACCTGGCGATGTTCCTCCGGGCGCTTTCCAATGAAGAGAGCAGCAGCTTCGCGGCCTTCACGCGCGATGCGCTCGACTTCGAGACCAGGGTGGCGACGACCGGTCTGCACGCGGAGATCCTCCTCCGGGGCCGCGGGGCCAAACAATTCACCAATCTCGTGGACGTGGGCTTTGGTTACTCCGAGGTGTTGCCTCTCGCCGCCATCCTGTGGGCGAGCTGCATCCAGCCGGCAATGAGAGGGCAGGAGCCGGCGCCCATCGTGGCGATCGAGCAACCGGAGCTTCACCTGCACCCCGCCCATCAAGCGCGGCTCGCGCGGATGCTCGTGGAGGCGGTAAGGGCGAGCCGCGCGGCCTCCGTCGATCGCCCGGGCGCGGCAGCGGGGGGCTCGAGTCTCCTCGTGGAGACCCATAGCGAATCGCTGATCAACGGCCTTGGAAAGCTCGTCTACGAGGGCGCAATCAAGGCGGACGACGTGCAGATCGTCCTCTTCGACCAGGACGACGAGACCGGGGAGACCGCCGTGCGCCTCGCCGGATACCGCGAGAACGGCGCGCTGCGCGATTGGCCCTACGGCTTCCTCTCGCCTGTCGCCGAGCGCCGCGCCCCACTCGCCGCAGCCGAGTGAGTCGATGCTGATTCACCTCGACCGATCCGCCGTCGCGGATGCCGTGTCCGGCGGCCCCACCGCTGCGTGCTCGCACCGCTGCATCGAGAACCTGCTGCTCGCTCATTTCGAGGGAAACCACGTCCTTTCGCTCATCCCGGGCGATGTGGCGGCCCTGGCCGCCAGGGCGCTTCGGTGGTCGGACCGTGCCTGGCGAGCGCTGCACCTCGTCGACGAGAACTATCCGCAGATTGCCGGTCTTCGCGAGGATCTGCCGTGGACCATGGAGCTCGGTCTCGGGAATGGGTTCGACGGGAAAAGCCATGAGGACGGTGAAAGGAACATTCTGCGTGCTCCTCTCCACGACTTCGAGAAGGTCCATTCGTCGTCGTGCTCGGCATTGCTCGGGGAGAACGGGACCGACGCTGACTTGTTCTGCCAACTGGGTCTGATGATGCGTGCGATGAGGCGCTGGGAGCACACGAGTCAGGTCCTGGAGGCGCGGGGTGGAGGAGGCCAGACCACTGCCCTGGAGTACGAGCGTCTCGTCCAGAAAGGGCGCATCGTGCTGGCCATCGCCGACACGGACCAGCGTCACCCGAAGAGCGGTTTGGGCGCGACGTGTCACGAGCTCAACAAGAAATCCGCAGGGCGCCCTGCATTCCAGCGCGCCCGCCCGCTCCCGACGAGAACCGCGGAGGGCCTCGTGCCCCTGGCGGTTTATCGCGACGTTCTGAGCAATCCCGCACAGGCAGGCTGCCTCGACCGTCTGCAGCAGCTCCTCCACTCGGCGCCGCCTCATTTTCTGCAATATGCCCCCTTGAAGCACGGGCTCACACTTTACCAGGCCGAGAATCCAATGACCGAGGCGGAGGGCGCCTACTGGATGGGAGTCGCGAAGACAGCGAGACGTGACCAGTGCGTGAGAGGGACCGCCGAACAGTGTACGAAGCGTGAAGAGTGCCGGTGCCATGTCGTCGAGCCGCTCGGCGAGCGAGCGCTGTCCGACGTGGTCCGCTGGATGAAGGAGAGGAGCTCGAAGCGCGAGCTGGCGTCGCGATTCGACCTCGCTCGAAACCCCGACCTCTCGGCGCTTGCGAATGAAGTCCTGTCGTGGGGCATTGCGCTCTCCCCCGTGCTGACTTGATACCGGCGGGTCTCTCGCTCGGCCGCTTGCGGGCGGCGCAGACCAGATCGGGAGGGGGCTTGATACCGCGGGTCTCTCGCTCGACCGTTTGCGGGCGGCGTGGGCCGGCACCGGTCGGGGGGACGGAGCCTCTCCTGTTTCGAGCAACGGGAGCCGAGGGCAGCCCAGGGTTTCGCCGGGCCTGGTAAGCTGCGCCGCGTGGGAGCCATCGTCCAGGCGCTGAGCGAGCTACTTCGGGAGCACGGGTACCTTCGCGACTCCGACCTCCACGCGCTTTCCGATCGCATGGGGGTGCCGCTCTACCGGCTGCAGGGGGTGGCGTCGTTTTATCCGCATTTTCGCCGCACGCCGCCGCCGCGGGTCGAGGTCGTTGTGTGCCGCGACGTCACCTGCCGGCTCGCGGGGGGCAAAGATTTCTGCGCCGGGGCGCGGGCTCGGCTGGCAGGCGTTGGGGTCGAGGTTCACGAGGTGAGCTGCCTCGGGCGCTGCGAGCTGGCGCCGGCCGTGGCGGTGAACGAGCACCCGATGTGCGCGCTCGATCTCGATGCCGTCGCCGAGCGCGTGAAGCACCCCCCGGCCCACGGCGAGCTGCCGCAGCCGACGCCGACGCCGCGGGTGTGGGGGAGCGATCCCTACGCGAAGGCGGACGAACGCTACGGTGCGCTGCGACGGCTCGCGCTGGGGGAGCTCGACGCGGAGCACCTGATCACGGAGCTGAAAGAGAGCGGGCTGCGCGGCATGGGCGGCGCGGGCTTTCCCACCGGCACCAAGTGGGACCTGGTTCGCAAGGAACGCGGGCGACCGAAGTACGTCGTGTGCAACGCCGACGAGAGCGAGCCCGGGACGTTCAAGGATCGCGTGGTGCTCGACGAGATGCCGCACCTCGTGATCGAGGGCATGGCGCTCGCGGGGCTGGTGATCGGGGCCGAGAAGGGCATCGTCTTCATTCGCCACGAGTACGTCGCGGAGCGCATCGCGCTCACCCGTGCGATCGAGGACGCCCAGCGTCGCGGGGCGATCGGCGACGACATCTTCGGCAGCGGCAAGCGCTTCGAGGTCGAGATCTTCATGTCGCCGGGCGGCTACATCCTCGGCGAGGAGACGGCGCTGCTCGAGTGCCTCGAGGACAAGCGCGGCGAGCCCCGCAACAAGCCGCCTTTTCCCGGGCAAAAGGGCCTTTTCGGGCAACCCACGCTGATCAACAACGTCGAGACGTTTTCCGTCGTGCCGAAGATCGCGCTGCACGGCGGGGCGGCCTGGAAGGGGTGCGGGGTGCGCGGCGGCGCCGGTCTGAAGCTGTTCGCGCTGTCGGGCGACGTGGCGCGACCGGGCGTGTAC
>Ga0163144_10013983_pt1 | contig 16693 bp, 17 predicted proteins | sample OliLak19BULKMAT1_FD_123175 | JGI IMG/M metagenome (GOLD analysis project Ga0163144, IMG submission 123175) | Freshwater microbial mat bacterial communities from Lake Vanda, McMurdo Dry Valleys, Antarctica - Oligotrophic Lake LV.19.BULKMAT1 | ecosystem: Environmental > Aquatic > Freshwater >... | reverse complement strand
CTTGCGGCCGTCCACCGTGAGCACCTTCGTGCCCTCGACACGCGCATTGCCAAGCGCATCGAGTTCGGTGACGCGGACGGTGATCGTGCCTTCGACGTCCCCATCCCGGCCCTGCTCCCCGACGTCACGCTGATCGTGCGCGACACCGCTGGCAAGCGACTTGGCCGGGCCGAGGCGCACGTCACTCGCCGCGCCGACATTGAGACCCAGGCCGGACCGACGGCTCTCGCCGGCCACGAGCGACGTACGCTCGCGGGTACGCGTCTGCTCGTCCACCACGATCGTGAGGATATCGCCGATGCGAAGCGGTTGCCGATCGTAGAGCCACGACGCGCGCTGGAGGGAGAGCGGTCGCACCGCAGGTGCCGCAGGCGCGGCCGCAGCGGCCGTCGTATCGGTGGCCGTCGAATCCTGCGCCGCTGCCGTCATGATCGGCAACATCAGCAATCCGGCACTCAGCAGCATGTAACGCATCAGACCCCCACCCGCACGAGATTGTTGGCGACTGCCGTGCCGCGCAGCTGCCCAGTTCGACCATCCACCCGCACCTGCACTGCTTCACCCGCCGAGGCCGCGTTCACCGCGGTCCCTTGCAGTTCGATCACCACATCGCCGCGTCGCCACTCGACGCGCACCGACGCGCCCGCCGTCACGAGCGGTGCCGGCACCACCGACGGCGCGGACAGCACCTCACCGGTCGCCATCGGGCGGCGAACCAGATCACCCGGCTGCACGCGTGACCCCGCCGATCGATTGGGCTGCTGCCAGCGCACCCGTATTTCATAGCGCACGTCGTCGCTGGTCAGCAGCGCACCGGCGCTGAGCGGACGCGCGGCGATCGCGGCAGAGTCGGCGATGCCGGCGTGCAGTCGTGCGGCAAGCGGTGCACCCACGGCAGGCTCGAAGAGCACTGCGAACCACCCATCCTCGCCGCGTCCGAGCAGCTTGAACTGCGTGAGGCCGCTGAGCGCCGACGTGCGCTGCAGGCCGGTCCACTCAAGGCGCACCTGCTCGGGGGCAATCGCCCAGCGCTCCGCCACGGCACCGGCCACGCGCTGCACGAGCAGCGGCGGCAGCACGGCATCGGCGCCGGCCGGGACGGGCCGGGTCTGCTGCGCGGCGGCTTGCGCCGCGGCCAGCAGGAAGAGTCCGGCGAGCTTAGCGGATGAGGTCATTGGCCGTCTGCGCCATCTCTTCGGACGCCCGGATCGCCTTCGCATTGATCTCGTAGGCGCGCTGCGCCGCAATCATGTCGGTCATTTCCGTCACGATCTCGACGTTGCTGGACTCGAGCGAGCCCTGCAGCACGCGCCCGAAGTTCTGCTCCTGCGGAAACCCCGTCACCGGACGTCCGCTGGCGGCCGTCTCGATCATCAGGTTCTCGCCGATCGCCTGCATGCCGCTCGGATTGACGAAGCGGGCGAGTTCGATGCGGCCGAGTTCGATCGGCGTGGAGCTGCCGGCGATGTTCACCGTGATGATGCCGCTCGGGCTCACGCCGAAGCTTGTGGCATCCTGTGGAATCGTGATGCCCGGGAGCAGCCGGTAGCCGCCGTTGGTGACGAGCGCGCCGGTGTCGGACATGCCGAAGGTGCCGTCACGCGTGAACGCAATCGAACCGTCCGGCCGCGCCACCTGGAAGAAGCCTTCGCCCTCGATCGCCATGTCCTGGGGGCGGCCGGTCTGCTGCAGCGACCCCTGCCCGTGCACCCGCGCAATGCCGGCGAGGCGCACGCCCTTGCCGATCTGCACCGGTGAGATGACCTGACGATCCTGGCCTCCGGTGACGGCGGCGCCCTGCAGGTTCTCGTAGAGGAGATCCTCGAAGGCGACGCGGCTCCGCTTGAAGCCGGTCGTGTTCACGTTGGCGAGATTGTTCGCGATCGTGTCGACCATGATCTGCTGGGCGCGCATGCCCGTCGCGCTCGTACGAAGTCCGGAATCCATGTCTGTCAGTCCTTGCGGGCGGAGGTCAGATCCTGCCGATGTCGCTCGTGAGCGTGCCGAGGACGCGATCCATCGCCTTCATCGCGTCGGTGTTGGCCGTGTAGGCACGCTGAATCGTGATGAGGTCGACCATGCCGGCGAGGGTATCGCCGTTCGGCTCCTCGACCTGTCCCTGGCGCACCCGCACCAACTCGGTGATCTCGGTTTCGCCCTGCGGGATGAAGCGGCCGTTGCCTTCCTTGAGCAGCCGGACACCCTCGGCGGGGCGACGCAACTGCAGGCGCGCGATCGCTTCGCCGTCGATGCGTACGTCGCCTTCCGGCGCCACAGTCACCGTGCCCGACGGCAGCACGATCGGCTGGCCGTCCTCGCCGAGGATCGGGAAGCCCTCGGAGCTCACGAGCTGGCTGTCGGCATCGAGCCGGAGCGCACCGCCGCGGCTGAGGCGCTCGCCGGCCGGCGTCTGCACGACGAGATAGCCGTCCCCCTCGAGCGCGAAGTCGAGTTCGCGGCCCGTTTCGCGGAGGCGGCCCTGCGCCAGGTCGGTGTCCTGTACCGGCACGGGATAGCTCCCCTCGGCCGACTGTGCGGCGGTGATGCGGTCGAGCTTGAAGCCCGCGGTGTTGACGTTGGCGAGATTGTTCGCCGTCACGTCCTGCGCGCGGGACCAGTAGCCCAGCGTCTTCGCGGTCTGATGCATCGATCGGAGATCCATGGTGCCCTCGTCGGACAGTGCGACGGTGGAAGATTCTGCACAGCAGAGGGGCAAACGATGTGCCGCCCTTGCGAGGCGGCACGAGATGGCGGTCAAGTCGTTGTGCGAGAAGCACTTTCGCGAAGCAGCCTCGCGAAGTCCGGCCCTGGTGGCTCGGGCCGTGCTGCCCGTCCTCGGAAGAGCATGCCGCCCATCCGGCGGTGCCCGGCGGAAGGTGCCGCGTACGCCGGCGTCGGCGCTGCGCGCAGGCAATCGCGCACGGCGTCCTGCGCCAGGCCCGTGGCCCGCGCAATCGAAGCCACCGACGCCCCACGCGCCGCATACTTGGCGACGATGTGCGCCGGCTGTTCAACCCGGCGCACCCAGCGCAGCAGGAGCCCCGTCACGATCGCCGTGGTGCCCGCGGCGATGCTCCAGATGCTCCAATCGAAGCCCGTCGCACGGACGAGACGCAGGGCGATCATCCACGCCGTGACTGCGTTCGTACGGGCGCCCGGAACTCCGACGAGAATGATGGCCGCCGACAGCGCGGCGGTGCCGCCCCAGAGCGCGATGCGGCGGCGGCGGGTCATGCGTCTTCGTCGGCCGTGAGGCGTTCGCGCAGACGGCGCAGCGCCTGCGTCCGGATCTGCGAGACGCGCGACTCCGTCACGTGCAGGACTTCGGCGATCTGACGCAGGTTCATTTCTTCGTAGTAGTAGAGCGCGAGGACCGTGCGTTCGCGCTCGGGGAGCGAGCCGATCATGGCGCGGAGCTGGGCCACGGATTCGTCCGCTTCGAGCTCCTGACCCGGGAGCAGCGCATCGGGATCGAGAATCGTCTCTTCGAGTGCCACCGTCTGCCGTCGGCCCAGGTCGGCAGAGGCATCGAACGACACCATCACGCCGCCATCGATCTGCGCGCGCCACTGGAAGTACACCGTCAGTTCGATGCCCAGCGTCGCCGCGACTTCTCTCGGCTCCGGCATGCGGCCCAGCGAGCGCTCGAGCTCGGCGATCGCCGCGGCAGCCTTGCGTCCCTTGACTCGGACCGAGCGCGGAATCCAGTCGCGGCTGCGGAGATCATCGAGAATCGCCCCGCGGATCCGGCGGACCGCGTAGGTGCTGAAGGCGAGGCCGCGGGACCGATCGAAACTGTCGAGCGCTTTCACGAGGCCGAGGGTTCCGGCGCTCACCAGGTCATCGAGTTCCACCTGACTGGCGCGCGACGCGATCTCGCGGGCCACGTGATGGACGAGGCCCAGATAGCGATCGAGCAGTTGCGCGCGCGCCTTCTGACATCCATCGGCGCGGTACGTGTCCCATAGCGCCTCGGTGAGCGCATGCGGCGTGGGCTGCTCTTCGAGCTTCATCGAGGTCATACGGCGCTCCGTGCCGTGGAAGGCAAATCCAGTCGTGGTACGACGATGTCATGCACAGCGCGGGCCGCGGCGCTGTCGGCCAGCATGGCGAGCAGGCGCTGCGGGTTTCGCACCGCGCGCCGAACCGTCTCATCTTCAGGCACAGCACCGAGATAGCGCACGCCGCGGCGCAGAAACCGCTCGCTCGCCGCCGCCAGTTTGGCGTAGGCGGCATGGCCGTCCGCTTCGTCCAGCGCCCGGTTGACAATGACGTCCACCGGCAATTCTGGCCGCCGCTGATGCATGAGCTTGATGACCGCGTAGGCATCGGTGAGGGCGGCCGGCTCCGGCACCGTCACGAGCACCAGCCGGGTGCCTCGCATCGCCGCGTCGCCGGCCACGCTCTCGAGCCCCGCACCGGCATCCGCGATGACGACATCGAAGCGGTCGTAGAGGGCGCTCATGCTGTAGTTGAGTCGGGCACGCGCCAGGGCATCGAGCGCGTCGTATGCGTCACTGCCGGAGTCGCCCGCCAGCAGGTACAGATTCGGCGCAATCGGCTGAATCAGGTCCGCCGGTTCGGCCGCCCCTTGGAGCAGTGCCTCGCGACGGGCCACCGGCTGCACGCCGAGGACCACGTGGAGGTTGCCAAGGTTGTGATCGGCGTCGAAGAGCAGCACGCGATGACCGTTGGCGGCGAGCTGCGCCCCGAGCGTGACGCTCAGCACCGACTTGCCCACGCCGCCCTTGCCGCTGGCGATGATGAGCACCTCGGGCTCGCCCCCCGTCGGAGGACGACGATCAGGACCTCCGGTCGAGGCGTCGAACATCAGGCGACGCTCTCGAACGAGGCGATGGTCCGCGCGATGCCACGGGCGCCGCTGCGGGCGGCATCCAGACGCGCCGCCGCCGACCGGACATCCTGCGGTACAGCCTGGCCGTCCGTCAGCCAGCGCATCGGCATGCCCAAGTGTACGGCGAGATCGAAGAGACCCCAGTCATCCGGATACTCGTCGAGCTTCGTCGCCACCAGATGCGTGACGCCCAGGCGGCGATGCACTTCGATGATCCGCTTGGCATGCTCGGTCCGGAGACCCGCCGGAATGGCGCAGTGCACTTCGGTGGGCTGCAGCTGGCGGAGCATTGCCTGCAACTGACTCAGATCGTCCTTCTGACGCGGGCCCCGCCCCGGGCAGTCCACGAGAATGATCTCGGCGCTGCCCAGCGTCTGCAGGGCGCCATCCAGATCCGACGGCTCGTAGGCGACGGCCCACGGCAGCCTGGCCACATCGGCATGCTGCATGAGCTGCTCGCGCGCGCCGATGCGGTACGTATCGAGGCAGAGCAGACCGACCCGGCGGCCGCCGAAGACACCGCTGTTGCCGGCGAGCTTCGCTACCGTCGTCGTCTTGCCGGCTCCCGTTGGTCCGACGAAGGCGAGGATGTCGGCGCCCCCGGTGCGCCGTGCCTTCGGCTGGCCGAAGAGCGGCGTCTGCGGTGCGCCGATCGTCTGCACCGCGAACTCCTGCCGACGCTGCTGCGCCACGTCCTCGGCGTCACCCGCGATGAGTTCGTGCAGCGTTCCATGATCGGTCCGCGCCGTCGTCGTGCGGAGGATCACCGCCTCGTCGCCGAAGTCGTCCTGCACGTCGCGCATGAGGGCGGCAAGGTCGGTCCCGCGATACGTCTTAACCGGCACGGTTCAGCTCCCAGGTGGCCAGCGACTGGACAGGGGTCTGCGCAGGCAGTTCACCGAGCGAAAGCACGGGAAGCTGCGGCAGGATCGGTTCGATGAGGCGCCGTACGCCAAGACGCAGCGAGGGCGGCGTGATGAGCGGACGGTAGATGCCGTCCCGCTTGGTGGCCGTGGCGAGATCGGCCAGCTGGCGCAGCGCGCCCGCGATCTCCTCCGGCTCGAGCATCGACGCCGATGCCGCGCGCGGGTTGAAGAGGTGCATGAGCGCCGCCTCGAGCCGCGGGCCGATCGTGATGCCGCGGACCGTGCCGTCGCCTTCGTCGTGGATCTGCACGATCACGCTCGACAGGGCGCGGCGGACATGCTCCGTCAGATGCTCGGCGTCCTTCGTCACGTCGGCGCCGTCGCTCAGCGCTTCGAGCACGGTGACCAGATCGCGGATCGGCAGGCCTTCCTTGAGGAGGCGCTGCAGCACGCGGTGCACGGTGCCGAGCGGGAGCTTGCCCGGCGTGACGTCATCGACGAGCGCCGGGTGCGACTCCTTCAGGCCGTCGAGCAGCTCGCGCACATTCTGTCGGCTGAGCAGGTCGGCACCGTGCCGGCGGATGGTTTCCATGAGATGGGTGGAAAGCACGGTCTGTGCCTCGACCACGCTGTAGCCGCTCGTCTCCGCTTCAAGGCGGCGCTCGGGCGAAATCCAGACCGCCGGAATGCCGAAGCTCGGGTCCACCGTCGGCTGGCCGTCGAGCGGCATCGTGGTGCCGCTGACGTTGAGCGCGAGGAGGTATCGGGGCAGCACTTCGCCGCCGGCGACCTTCACGCCCCGCAGACGGATTGCGTACTCCGTCGCCGGGAGCTGGATGTTGTCGCGGATGCGCGCGGGCGGCACGATGATGCCAAGCTCCATCGCCACCTGACGGCGCATGATCCCGATGCGCTGGAGCAGATCGCCCTTCTGCGCCTCGTCGACGAGCGGCACCAGCGCATAGCCGACCTCGAGCTCGAGCGGCTCCACCGCCAGCAACTCCTTCATCTGCGACTGCGGGTCAGTCGGCGTTGCGGCCGCTGCGGCCTGCCGGGCGGCGGCACCGACCGTCGCCTGCCCGGCAGCAACTGCCGTCGCCAGCGTCGCCTTGTTGCCGGCGTACCAGGCCAGAAAGCCGATGATCGCCGCCATCGAGCTGAACGGCACGAACGGAAGCCCCGGAAAAACGGCGAGTAACGCGAGGATCCCGCTGCCGATCCAGAGCGCCTGCGGATAGCGCATCAGCTGCGACGCGATCGCCGGGCCGACCGACGGGCTCGATGAGCCGTAAGTCACGATGATACCGGCGGCGGTCGAGACGATCAGCGCCGGGATCTGGCTGACGAGCCCGTCACCGACCGTGAGTGCCGTGAAGCGCGTCGCTGCCTCGCCGGCCGTCATGTCGAGCTGCAGCATGCCGATGACGAAGCCGCCGACGAGGTTGATCACCGTGATGAGCAGGCCCGCCACGGCATCGCCGCGCACGAACTTGGCGGCACCGTCCATGGCGCCGTAGAAGTCGGAGTACTGCTGAATGCGCTCGCGGCGCTTGCGCGCTTCGGCTTCGTCGATCAGGCCCGCGCCAAGGTCGGCATCGATCGCCATCTGACGACCGGGCATCGCGTCGAGAGTAAAGCGTGCGGCGACTTCCGCGATGCGGCCGGCACCCTTGGTGATGACGACGAAGTTGATGACGATCAGGATCAGGAAGATGACGAGACCGACGACGTAGTTGCCGCCGATGATCGCGTTGCCGAACGCCTCGATGACATGTCCGGCCTCGCCCTTGCCGAGAATCAGGCGGGTCGTGGCGACGTTGAGGCCCAGACGCAGCAGCGTCACGAGCAGCAGCAGGCTCGGAAAGATCGAGAACTCGAGCGGATCCTTCGTGCTGATGGTGACGAGGAGCACGACCACCGACAGCGCGATCGACGTCGCGAGCAGGGCATCGAGCAGCACCGCCGGCAACGGCACCACCAGCAGGCCGACCACCATCATGACCGCCAGGGCCAGCCAGCTTTCGCCAGTCAGCGCAAAGCGGCTCCACCCCGTGCCCTTCCCCATCGGGAGCGCGGGCGCGGTCATGACGGCACCCAGCCGCGGCGGCGATAGACGAAGGCGAGCACTTCAGCGACGGCCGAATACAGATCCATCGGAATCGGCTTGCCGACCTTCGCCGTGGCGAGGAGGGCACGGGCGAGCGGACGGTTCTCGATCATGGGCACGCCGTTCTGCTTGGCGATCTCCTTGATGCGCTCCGCCAGCTTGCGCTCGCCCATGGCGAGCACGATCGGCGCGCCGGAGATCGTGGTGTCGTACTTCAGGGCGATGGCGATGTGCTTGGGGTTGATGATGACCACATCGGCCCGCTTCACGTCGCCCAGCATGCGCTTGCGCCGCATCGCCTGCCCGAGGGCGCGGATGCGCTGCTTCACCTGCGGATTGCCGTCCTGCTCCTTCTGCTCCTGGGTGACGTCCTGCTTCGACATCTTGAGCGACTTCTCGAACTGCCAGACTTCGAAGAGGTAATCGGCCGCCGCGATCAGCAGGAACGACATGCCGCTCGTCAGCACGAGGCGGAAGGCGAGACGCTGAATGGTGCTCGTGAACTCGCCGAGACTCGCCGACGAGAGACCGACCACCTGCGGCAGCGCATCACGGAGCGCCAAGTAGGTGATGAAGCCGAGGACGGCGAGCTTGATGACCGCCTTGCCCACGGTGAAGAACGCCTTCGCCCCGAACATCTTGCCGAGGCCCTTGGCCGGATTGATCGCATCGAACTTGGGGCTGAGGCCGGCCGCGGAGACGAGTCCGCGCGTCTGCACGACGTTGATCGCCACCACCAGCGCGAAGATGCCGCCCACGGAGGGCAGCACGCCGAAGCCGAAGGCGCGTGCGGCGCTCAGCAGGATCGCATGCGCGCCATCGATGGTGAGCGCCGGCGCGGTGAGCCAGCGAAACGCCTCGTGCATGAAGCCGCGGGCTTCGGTCGCCATCGTGGCGCCGCCCGAGTAGACGAGTATCGTGGCCGCCCCGAGCAGCATCACCGATGCGGTGAGTTCGGCGCTCTTCGGAACCCGCCCTTCCTTGTGCGCCTCTTCGCGGCGCTTGGGTGTGGGGTCTTCCGTCTTTTCTGCGTCGGAGCCGTCCGCCATGTCAGCGGGCTCCCGTCGCGAAGATGTCCACGATGCCCGCCGACTGCGCCCCGAGCCCGCCGGTCCAGCCGGCCACGAAGCGGCCGAGGTACGGCAGCGACAGCCCGATCACCACGAGACCCACGCCCATCGTGATCGGGAAGGCGGTACTCATGGCATTGAGTTGCGGCACGGCCTTGTTGAGAATCGCCAGCCCGAAGTTGACGAGAAGCAGCGCGGCCGTGACTGGTGCGGCGGCGCGCAGCCCGGTCTCGAACACCGAGCCGCTCAGGGCCACGAGGGCATGGCTGCCCTCGGTGTAGCGGATCGCCACGCCCGGTGCGATGACCCGGAAGCTGTCCGCGAGTCCCTGCAGCAGGATCAGGTGCCCATCCATCGTGATGTAGAGGATGATCACGAGCATCGTCTTCAGCTCGCCGACGCCGGTTGGCGCGCCGGCCTCCGCCAGGCCGATCGCTTCGCCGAGGTTGAGGCCCATCTGCAGCGACATCACCTCGCCCGCCATCGTGATGCCCCACATGAAGATCGCGCCGACCATGCCGATGGCGAGACCGATCATCATTTCGGAAAGCAGCGGCACCGGAAGGAGCATCCACTGCTCCGGCAGCACCGCCGACGACACCGACGGCAGCATCGCCGCCGAGAGCACGATCACGAGGGCGCCGCGCACCGACTTCGGAATCGACTGCTGCGACCAGAGGGGCGCGATGAGGAAGAGCCCCGACAGCCGCGCCGCGACGAGCACGAGCGTCGGCCAGTTGATCGGCTTCAACGCCTCGATGAGCGACAGGTCGTTCATCCCGCCGCCTGCGGAAGCATGCGGATCATCTCGATGATGAACTGCACGAGCTGGCGCAGCATCCACGGCAGGACCATCAGGAAGACCGCGCCGATCCCGAGCAGCTTCGGCAGGAAGGTCAGCGTCTGCTCCTGGATCTGCGTCAGCGCCTGCACCAGCGAGACCGCCACGCCGATCAGCAGCGCCGTGGCGAGGAGCGGGGCGCTCACGGTCAGCGCCAGCATCACCGAGCGCCGCACGAGTTCGAGGGCCAGTTCGGCGTTCATCGTTCAGACCTTGAAGCTGGCCACGAGGTTGCTGATGACGAGCGTCCAGCCGTCCGCGAGCACGAACAGCAGCAGCTTGAACGGGAGTGCGATCATGACGGGCGGGAGCATGAACATGCCCATGCTCATCAGCACCGACGCGACGATCAGATCGATCACGACGAACGGCAGGAAGATCACGAAGCCCATCTGGAACGCCGTGCGCAGCTCGCCGACCACGAAGGCGCCGACGATGGTCATCGTGGGCAGCTCCTCGATCGTCGGCGTCTCGGTCTGCTTGGTGATTTCGGCCATCGCCGCCAGGTCGCGATCACGCGTGTTCGCCAGCATGAACTCGCGGAACGGCACGATGCCCTTCTCGTAGGCCTGCACCTGCGTCAGCTGGCCATCCATGTACGGCTTGATCGCCTGCTGATGGGCCTTGTTGATGACCGGCGTCATCACCACGCCGGACAGCAGTACGGCAATCGCGACGAGCAGCTGACCCGGCGGCGTGCTCTGGGTCCCGAGCGCCGTCCGCAGGAAGTGGAGCACGATCAGAATGCGGGTGAAGCTCGTCATGAGCAGCACCAGCGCCGGCAGGAGCGTCATCGCCCCCATGAAGACGACGATGCCGACGGCGCCGGAGAGCTTCAGCCCGTCGCTGCCCTGGCCGACCTGGAACTCGATGCGCGGAGGCTCGGGCGCGGTGACGGTCGGCATCGGCACCGACGGTGCCGCCGGCGCAGTCGCCCGCGCGGGCTTCGGCTTCTGCACGGTGACGATGTTCGACTTCATCGCGCCGGGCGTCGCATCGGGTGCCTGCCCGATCACGGCCGCCGCCGCAGCCGCAGCCGGCGACTTCACCGCTGCGCTGTCCTGGGCGTGCGCGGCCATCGGGAGAGCAAGAAGGAAGAGGAGGCCCGCCGCACCCGCCAGGCCGCCGCGCTGCACGAGCGGGCGCGGTGCCGGGGTGCCGAGCAGCCGATCACGATCCTCGCCGTTCAGCTCCGTGACAAGCTGCATCCCGTCGGCCGTGCAGCTCATGAGGAGAATGCGGTCGCCGCAGCGGACCAGCGCCATGCCCTGCTTCGGACCGGTCGCGATGCGCTGCAGCACTTCGAGCGGGAATGCCGCGCCCCGAGCGCCGCCACGCTGCAGCCGGCGCAACCATGCCGTGCCCAGGAGGAGGAGGCCCGTGACGACAGCCGTCGCGCCGAACAGACCGGTGAAGTCCATGATCAGCCCTGCGTCTGCTCGGTGCCGATCATGATCTTCGTGATGCGCACGCCGAAGTGCTCGCCGATCACGACGACCTCGCCCTCGGCGAGCTTCCGGTCGCTGACGTAGATGTCGATCGGTTCGCCGACCATGCGCTGCAGCTGAATCACCGAGCCCGTCGCAAGCTGCAGGACCTCCTGCACCGTCATGCTCGTGCGGCCGAACTCGATCGTCACCGGCATCGAGACATCGAGCAGCGTCTCGAGCGGCGCACTGTACCCGCTGCCCGCCGACGGGGCGGCGCCGAAGTCCGGCGCGATCGGCGGCTCGGTGACGAACTCATCCATCTTCGGTGCCGCCGTGCTGGCGCCACCGGCGAACAGGGCGTCGATATCGGCTTGGGACGGGGGCTGGCTCATACGATCCTCGCGTCGCGCACCATCGGACTGGTGCAGGGCTGGTCATTCGTGCAGGACTGGGTCACGCGGACCCCCATCGAGCGCTTCACCTGTCCGGGCACGCCGCGGAAGCGGACGCGCCCGTTCACATGCACTTCAAGCGGGGTGTCGGTGCTGAAACCGGTGCTGATCACCTGGCCGACTTTCAGGGTCGCGACGTCGCGGGCCCGGAGACGGAAGACCGGGAAGCGCGCGGCGATCGGGAGCTTGGCGAAACGCAGTGTGCGCTCGAGCTGCGCCCGGTTGGCGACGGCTTCGACGGAGTTGGGACGGTGCGCCTGCTTCACCGCAGCGGGCTTCTCCTGCAGAAAGGTCTCGAGCGCCAGCAGCGGAATGCAGATCGTCATGAGCCCCGAGAAGGCCGCGGTCTTCACGTCGATGTTGGCGACGAGCACGTTGTCTTCCTTGCTCGCCAGCTGCAGCGCTTCCGGCACGCTCTCGAAGGCCACATGCACCGGCAGGAAGGCGACATAGTCCTGCCAGACTTCCCCGAGAAACTGCAGCGCGCGGTCCGTCAATCCCTTCACCGCGAGGCGCTCCAGCGGCGTCAGCGCACGGTTCATCGGCTTGTCGCTGTCGCCCGGGCCGCCGAACATCCGGTCCACGAGGAAGAACGACAGATCGGTGCCCAGGTCCATCACGCCGGAGATGCTGCTGCCCAGATCGAAGATGTAGGCCGCGCACGGGTTGCCGAGCGACAGCACGAACTCGCCGAACGTCGCCTGCTCCACCGAGTTCACCACCACATCGGTCGGCACCCGCAGGCGCGAGGAGAGCAGCTGCTGCACGGAGACGGCGAAGCGGCTGTAGATCGTCTCGATCGTCGCACGGCGATCCCGCGAGATGCGCGGCGGCCGCAGGAAGTTGTAGGGCACCACTTCGACGCCGCCCGTGCGAACGGGCATGGCGAACGTGGGCGTCCCCTTGAGGAGCGAGTCGATATCCTTCTGGGAGAGTTCGGCCATGATCGCGACTTACTGAATGACGAACTGGGGGAGCCAGACGATCGGCTCCGCCTCGTCATCATCGAGCAGCGGCTTGATGAGCGCAGCGATCTTGGTCTTGAGCAGTGTCCGTGCGTCCGGTGCGTAGAGCTGCTGGAGCGTCAGCGAGCCGAGCACGGTGGTGACGCCGTCGCGGAGTTCGATCTCCTTCTCCTTGAGCAGCGCCGCCTCTTCGGCAGTTTCGAGCTGGATCGCCACGCTCGCCATCACGAACCGCGCGCCGTCGCTCCCGGCCGGATTCACGATGAGGTTGTCGAGCTTCATGATCGGGGCCCCTGCGCCCTCAGCCGCCGCGCCGTGCCCGCCCTCCGCCTTCTTCTCCTCGCCCTTCTTGCCCTTCTTGCCCTTCTTGCCCTTCGTCTCGGCACCGTGCTCGTCCGCGGCCGCCAGCTGCTCGGCCGTGGGGGCCGGCGCGAGCTTCGGCCCGAGCGCGAACATGCCGGCAGCCGTGCCGACGACCAGGCCGCCCACGACGGCGCCGATCAGGATGATCTTCTTGGGGCCGGTCTTGGCACCCTCTGCGGCGGCAACGCCGGCTTCAGCTGCATCAGACATTCGGAGTCGGGGCTGTAGGGTTCAAAGCGGCGGAGGCGGAAGCCCCTGCTGGCTCACCCGAGGGAAAGGCAACGGTCGTACCAAGCATTTCCGGCGGCGATGATTTCCCGTAACCCATTGATTCGCAACAGGTTACGATTCTGCCTTTTCCGTCGCTCTCCGACAGGAGGCCGCCGCTAGGAAAGGGTTGCCGGGCCGGGGACCGGGGGTTGCCGGGCGTGGAACCGCCGTGGCCTCCTCCCGCGGCTCGTCTGGCCCGCGCGGAGCCACACGGCCGAACGCACGCGGGGGGCATCGGCCAGTTTCAGCCGATGCCCCCCGAGTGTTTCCCCCACCCCTGGAGGATTTCCTGCGTTTACGACCTTTGTACCTACCGCTTGAGATTCACCAGTTCCTGCAGCATCTCGTCGCTCGTCGTGATGACCTTCGCGTTCGCCTGGAAGCCGCGCTGCGTCACGATCATGTTCGTGAATTCCTGCGAAATGTCAACGTTCGAGTTCTCGAGGGCACCCGGCGTGAGGAAGCTCGAGTTGCTGATTCCGGAGAATCCGACCACTGCGCCACCGGAGTTGGCGGACTCCTCGTACACGTTGTCGCCGCTGCGGAGCAGGCCCGACGGGTTGTTGAACGAGGCAAGGGCCACTCTGGCGAGTGCACGGCTCACGCCGTTAGTGAACGAACCCGAGATGATGCCGGTCTTGTCCACGGAAATGTCCTTCAGGTCGCCAGCCGGGTAACCGTTCTGCGAATTGATCACGGCATTGCTCTGCCGCGCGAAGCCGGCGAGGCCATCGAACTGACCGATCGTGCCCGGGTTCAGATTGAACGTGAAGTCCGGCGAGGCACCATTGGCCGGGCGGATCGTGATCGACTGCGGCGTGAAGCTGGCCAGAGTGCCGGTGCCGCTGAACGTCGCCGTCCCATTCGAACCGGTTGCGATCGCACCCGTGCCACCGCCCACCACGGCCTGCCAGTTCCAGGCGCCAGCTGCGGCGTCCTTGACGAACGTCACCTGCAGGTTGTGCGGCGCGCCGGCGCTATCGTACACCGTGATGCCCATCGATTGCGTCGAGGCCGGAATGGCGTTCGAGCTGACGTTGATCGTGGCGCCGTTGAGGGTGCCGGGACCGGCCGTCGCCGTCGTCGAGAAGCCTGCCGTCGTCGCCACGGAAATGCCGAGGTTGGCGAAGTTGAGCGTCTGCGCACCGCTCGCCACACCCGTCAGCGTCTGCGAGATGCCGTCCGGTCCGATGAGTGTCACGATGCCCGACGTGACCTGCTGGATCGCGTAGTTGCCGGCGATGGCACTCGTGGTGGTGGTGATCGTACCGGTGGCCAGACCCGGATCGAGGGTCGCCACACCCGAGGTCGGGCTCGTCGCGGGGACGCGGACCACGCCGTTCTGATCGAGGTTGCCCGTCATGTTGATTGTCGTTGTCGGCTGCGCCGGGCTCCGCTGGCCAAGCGGGAGACGAATGTCGGTGACCGCCGCGCCCGCCGAGAAGTTGCCGAGGGCGTCAGCATTGATGCCCTGCACCGTGAAGCCGTTGTTCGACGCAATGAGGCGGCCGTCGGCATCGAGCTGGAAGTTGCCGGCGCGCGTGTAGACGCGGCGCGCACCGTCGCTCAGCACGAACATGGCGTCGCCCTGGATGGCGAGGTCGGTGTTCTGGCCCGTGCTTTCGAGCGAGCCCTGCGTGAACAGCTGGTCGATCGACCCGATGTTCATGCCGGAGCCCACCTGCACCGGGTTGATGCCGCCGGTGTTGCCGGGTGGACGCGAGGCGCCCTGCAGCAGCTGCGCGAAGGCTTCCTTGAAGGTCACGCGGGACGCCTTGAAGGCCACCGTGTTGACGTTCGCGATGTTGTTGCCGATCACGTCCATTCGGGTCTGGTGATTGCGCAGACCGGAGACGCCGGCATAAAGGGAACGCATCATGAGTGGTTGGTGCTCCTGCTCGGAGTGAGAGTGCGTGAAGACATTAGGGGCGACGGACTTCGACGATCCTGCCGATCGGGACATCGACGCCCGATACGCGAAGCGACGGGACGCCAGCGATGAAGGTCAGTGATTCGGCGATACCCGAGATGAACGTGGCCGCCAGCGTTTCGGTGCCACTCGGTCCGACCACGGAGACGGAATAGCTCCACGTGCCGTTCGGCAGCCCCTCCACGTCAAGGGTCAGCGGACCGCCGGCGACATTCGCGAGATTCCTCTCGAACGCCACGCGGCCATCGGCCCCGTAGAGTTTGAGCGTCGCCGCTCCACCCTGCGGCGGCGCCTCGATGTCGATCTGCGACCGTCCGCCGACGACCCGCATCGTGTCGCCCGCCGCGACGATCCGCGAGCCGACGAGCGACGCGCCGAAGGCGGTCTGCGTCGAGAGCTGCGCGCTCGCCAGCTGCGCCATCTGCGACTTCATGGTCGTATTCATTTCGGTCAACTGCTCGACCGTCGAGAACTGCGCCAGCTGCGCGGCCATCTGGTCCGGGCTCTGCGGATTCAGCGGGTCCTGATTCTTCAGCTGCGTCACGAGCAGCTTCAGGAACGCATCCTTGTCCAGCGTCTTCTTCGCCACACGCCCGGCACGAGCTTCGGCGGCGGCCGTCGCATTGGTCAGCGACGTGGCATCGGTAATCGGTACGGGCATGCGACCTCAGGGCTCAGGGCTGCTCATCATCTTCGAGGCGGATACGGCGCGGCGGACGCTGCCGCCGTTGATCCGGTCGATCGTCCTTCCAGGCTTGCGCTCGCTCATCCGGCGAATGGCGCGCGTCGTCGGACCCCGACCGCTTTGCATCACGCAACTCCGTGACACTCGACCCGGCAACTTGCGCCGGGCTCACGCTTTCATTTGCAGACCCCGTGCCGCGCACTTGCACTTTGGCCTGTTCGAAGCCCTTCGCTTCGAGCGCCGCGCTCAGTTCACGCGTGTGCGCACCCAACTCGCGCGCCAGCCCCTGATCCGTCGTCGAGATGCGGGCATCAACGGTGTCGCCGCGGATGCTGATGCGCACCACCGGATCACCCGCTGCATCACCGAGTCGGACGCTGATACGCTCGACACCATGCTTGAGCCGGAGCGATTCGGTTGGGTCGGCGGGGGCCGTCACGACCGGAGCGGCAAGAGGTGCCGCGGTGCCGGTAGAAGTCGGCATCGTCTCGACGCGCGCCGGGCCGACATCGCGTCCCTGCACCGGCTGGGCAGACGCATGCTCGATGCGCTCGGCTCCGCCGGACACGGGCGCCGGCATGGCCCGCACAACCACGTCGTCTTCGCGCTGACGGTCGGCCGGCGTTGCCGATGCGCGCTCGACCGGCGTGCCATTCCGTGCGCTCGCATCCTGCTGCCCGCGCCACTCCGACGGCAACGCGACACCCTTCGTCGGAGGGACCGGACGACGCAACTGTTCGATCGCATCGGCGGCGACGGTCGGCATCTCCGTGGCGGCACCGAGCTCGGCGGCAGCGACGGCGGACGTACGCGGTGCCACCTCGGACGGGGAGGACTTTTCCTGGCGGGTCATCACCTG
>Ga0163144_10013981_pt1 | contig 16694 bp, 14 predicted proteins | sample OliLak19BULKMAT1_FD_123175 | JGI IMG/M metagenome (GOLD analysis project Ga0163144, IMG submission 123175) | Freshwater microbial mat bacterial communities from Lake Vanda, McMurdo Dry Valleys, Antarctica - Oligotrophic Lake LV.19.BULKMAT1 | ecosystem: Environmental > Aquatic > Freshwater >... | reverse complement strand
GTCCCGTTCCTTTGACTTTCGCAGCAATCACCGGAACGGGTGCCTGCTCCAAGAGTGATTCGGCATTGCTGCCCAGTAGCCAAGAAGAAACCGCATCTTTTCCCCTGCAGCTTGTGACGATGAGATCCACATCAAGTTCGCGGGCAAGGCGGCTGGCGGCAATGGGCACCGAGCGGTCGAGTACAAGATGCGGCACAACTTCAACCCCGCGCAGATCCGTGTCCTTGAGAAAATCCCTGTGCAGTTCCTCTGCGAACTCTCCGGCAAGCGAAACCTGTTCCTCTTGGGGAAGGGTCACCATGCTGTGGACGGAGCCGATGTTATAGACATGGACGCTGTCGATTCGGGTCAGCCCTTCCGACGCAGCAAAAGCGGTGGCGACATCGAGCGCGTTGCGTGATAGCTCCGAGAAATCCGTCGGGACGAGGATCCGTTCGAGTTTTTTCGCATGGTCGGTATGCACGGACATGACGGAGCAGGGCGATTTCCGGGCAAGCTTCACGGCCATCCCGCCGCCGAAGGCGCCGCGCCCGACGATGATCAGATCGCTGTCGTCGCGTATGACCGCTTCGAGAATTGCGATGGAATCGCTCTTGGCCTTCGCCACCTCGAAGGAAATCTTCGTCGCGGGGTTTCCATCCCAGACATCATTGACGAGCGATTCCATTTTATCGAGGATCGTCTCGTCGAGAGGAGCGGCCAGCCACGGGTATTTCTCCTTTGTTTCCTCCGGGTATTCGGAGGTGTCGGATGCGTGGATGAAAAGGACGTGCTCGGCATCCGCAAGGGTGGATATGCGGGATGCCCAGGAAATGGCACCGTTGTCGAGATCCCGGAGTCCTAGCGGGACGATGAGTCTTTTGTATCGTTTCATGGTTTTGAGGCCATGCGTTATGGTTGCTGTTTTCCCTGGACCAAGGACATGATCGTGGCGGGGTTGAGGGATTGCGAACGGGCTTGGATTTCAGGCAGATAGCGGGCGTGGAGCTGTCTGCCTTCCTCGGAAAGGGCGGTTAGCAGGGGCTTTCTGTCCTGGGCGGAAAGCGAGCGTCCACCGGAGTGATATTTATCGGCGAGGTGCCCGATGGCATAGGTGGAGGCGAAGGAAAACGCCGACCCCGTGGCTCCTCCCGCCACTTTTCCGGCAGTCTTTCCAAGCACCTTGTTGCCGAGGTTTTTCATCAGCTTCCGTGCGAAGCCCTCGATCACCTGGGAACCCATGCCCATCCCGGCCGTGGCGAGGAACTCGACGATGCTGCGGCGATCCAGTTCCGCCCCGTGGCTTTTCCCGATCCGGTAAACCATCTTCATCTGGAGCGGCACGATGGCCATCGTCGCCAGCGTTTGGGGGAGGAGTTCTAGCGCGCCGTTGAGGATCGCGTATCTGAGGATCATCCCCTTGTTTTCGGAAACCGGCAGGGCGGGGGCTTCCGAGGTTACGGGCGCGAGTGCGACGCAATCCACCTGCTCGTCCAATGTTTGCACGGTTGCCGGTGAGAGCTTCAGGCTATCCTTCAGCCCTTTGAGGAAATCCACCTCGGCAGGTGTGATGCTGCCATCAGCCTCGCAGTAGGCGCGTGCCATTTCATAGGCGGCCATACGGTCATGTTGCGTTTCAATGGCGCTTGCGGCGGATGCGAGCGGGAGCTTTCCGAGGAGGATATTCCTTGCCAGGGATGCAAGATTCCCGTTGCCCAGATCGTTGGCCAGGTCGCTGAGATGTTTGCGCTCCTCATCACATTTTTCCCCGTCGCAGAACGACGCGAAAAGACAGATGGCGATCAGTGAATCGGAAGTGGAAATCGGTTGCATGAATTGCATTTCATACTAATAGCTACGCCAGACGCTCGATTTGTTTGAAAATCGGACTTTTCGGAATGCATGCCGTGGAGCCGGCGATGGTCCGATCAGGCTTTGGCCGGTATCCGGCAATGATCCTCAGGATCCGGGCTTGAGGTAATAGAGCACGGCCATGCGGGCGGCGATGCCGTTCTCGACCTGGTCGTTGATGAGCGAGCGTTCGTAATCCATCACGGCGTCGCATAGCTCGACGCCGCGGTTCACCGGACCGGGATGCATGAGGTAGCCAGAAGGAGCGGCTCCTACTTCGGCCTGACGCGCATGGAATAGCGTCGCTACCCGAAGGGGTAATTTCTAACAAAATATCTTGACTGCCGGAATTCTTCTGCGAGAAAGGCGGCAACGTACGAGCTACTTTCTAAGGTCTGCCCCATTTCACAGTGAAATCTTCATCCCATGTTTTGATGCCCGTTAGATATTTGCTGGCTACACTGGTAGTGCTGACGAGCTCCGTTTCCCAGGCCGGGCTGCCATGGGTTTACAGGCCACCCACCCATGGCAAGGCCGTACTCGTGGGGGGGGGGGGTGGAAAGTTGAATACATGCTTGGTCAGGTCACCCCGTCCCCGGAGTTTTCCTTTCCGCTGCAATTGGTCTATCTGACCTCCCGGACAGGCCCGGGTCTGTTTGGCAGCCAGTGGTTTTGTCCCCAGCTGGAATCCTCGCTGCTTCCTTTCGGGCGCGGATATATGCTTTGGAACACGCCCGCCAATGAGCAGATCTATTTGCGCGGTGGGGAGAGCGGCGATGAATACACGAGTGGCGATGGTCGGTGGAGAGCCAAGGTTTCATCGCACAGGCAGCTGATCCGGGACAGGGAGGGATGGCAATACACCTATGAGAAAGGGAGGCTGTCCGAGGTTCGCTCACCGGGTATGCGGGTTCTTGAGTTCAAATGGGACCGCAGGATGCTGCGGGGCATACAGTTGCGCGATGTAACCGGGAATTCCCGTATCCCCGTACTTGCCGCGGCATATGATGAGGATGACCGACTGAGCACCCTGAAGCTGGTGGAGACCAGGCAATCGTTCAAATATATCCAGCGCGGGCGGAAGGATCTGCTAGCGCTCTGGAAACCGGTTGCCGGGGAGGAGATGAAATTCCGCTACCACGACGACACTGACATCCTACAAGGCATAGGTTCGGGCGATACCAAGGAGAACGACAACATCGAGGTGATCGAGACGGTCTATGTCAAACCCGATCCGAAGAAGGCGCCTGCCGATGAGACATCCGCCAGGCGCAACCCCCTGAACTACTGGCTCATCAGGGATCGCTACGGTTCCTACACATATGGAAGTACAAGCCTGCGTGGAGATGGGTGGGATCCCTCCGTGGTCTCCATCACGGCCACCGACGGAACCGTGGCGAACGCGGATTTTTCCGCCCAGCGCGGGATCATGACCTCCCGGCAGGGGGACATGGAGCGGAAGGAGACCTACTACCGTTCCCCCGGCCAGCGTTATGATGGAAAGCTGCGGCGAGTCAACGTCGGCGGGAGGATCATGGAGGAATACCGGTATGACAGGCGCACCGGATTGCTCACCGAAAGCATTGATTCCCGGGGGAGGATCACATTCTACGATTATGATCCGAAGGCGAGCACCGGAAAGGCCGATTGGGAACCGAAACCTATCCGCATCCGGCAGGGCACCAGGGAACGCGCGGAGATTATCGCGCAATACGAATATGATGATCGGGGTCGGTTGCTTGCCGCGAAGGACAGGCTCGGGCGTGTTACGCAATATGCCTACACCCGGCGCGGTGATCTGCAAGCTGTCAGAACCCCCGCCGGGGACAGTGTTTCGTACGAATACGATGATTTCGGGCGCATGGTCGCTTCCGAGAACCCCCGTGGTCGCTCGACGGTGAAATACGATGAATCCGGCAGGGCGTTATCCACCCTCTCGCCGGATGGAAATGTCTCCGAGATCAAATACGGTCAAAACGGCCTGCCGGAAGCGATCCGCTCCAACGGGGCTGTGGCCAAGGAATTTGTCCGCAACGCAAACAACACCATTGCCGGGGAAAAGGATGCGTTGGGCCGGTTCACTGCCGTGGAGCGGGATCGCAATGGCAACTTGCTTTCCACCACCGCGCCAAACGGTGCGGTCACAGCCTACGAGTATGACACGCTAAACCGCCGCAAGGCTCAGATTGATGGCAACGGCAACCGCATACTCTTCGAGTACGACGCCCGCGGCAACCTTGTCAAACAGACCAACCCCATCGGCGGCACACAGCGCTGGGGCTATGATGGGAAAACGGGACGCCAGATCCTGCGTGACAATGGCATCCAGCGTATCAGCCAGGAATATGACGATTTCGGTCAGCTCTCCGCCATCGACTATGGCGCGGGGCAAAAAGTAACCTTGGAATATGATGCGGACGGGCGCCAGATCGCAGCACTTACCGCGGAGGCCGCCTTCCGTTACGAGTTTGACAAGGGCGGTCGTGTCGATGCCGCCCAGGCCGTCCATGGGGATGAGGACTACCTCCTCCAGTTCCGCTACAATTTGCGCGACCAGCGGGAAGCCCTCCTCCTGTCCCGGCGGACATCGCCCACCGCGCCGTATGTCCCGTTCCACCAGACCGATACCGAATTCGATTCGCTGGGAAACCTCTCCGCGCTCTATTCGAACGGCCTGGCTGTCGTCTCCTACACCCACGACAAGGCCGGAAGGCTGGTGACCAAAACCTTCGGCAATCCCGTCGGGAGGCAACCCGCCCTCAGCGCCCGCTTGGAATACGATTCCCTCGGCAGGCTTTCCAAAATGGAGTTCAACGGAAGCCTGCTCCCTGCGCCCCTCACCTTGGCCTACAAATGGGATGCGGCGGATCAGCTTTTCAGCCGCTCGTGGAACGGAAAGACCCTTGCTTACGGCTATGATGCCGCCGGGCAGTTGCTCAGTGTGACAGATCAGGCGGATGGATCGCTCGTCGAGGCCTATCGCTACGATCCTGCGGGAAACATGCTTGCCAAGCTTGCCCACGGGAAATTCACAGCGATGACCTACAACGCCGCGAACCAGCTCGATACCCTCTACGATCTCGGGCCAGCCGATCCCGCCCTTATGGATAAACTCCCGAAAACACCCGCTGAGTTCATGCCCTTCGCAAAATCGGCCGTGAGACACCGTTACGATATCGCGGGCCGCCTCCTCGGCACCGATCCGGCCAGGCCGGCGCAGTACGGTTGGCTCGACAAGCTGATCGAAAGCCCGCTCCCCGGCGGCGGCTCCGCCATCCACAGATACTGGCCGGATGGACAGATCGCCTCCATGGAGGGGCGTCATCCTGCCGCCCAACCCGCAAAGTCTTCATCCGATAGCATCCCGGAGAAGGAAACCTTCCTCTGGGACGGACTCGCCCTTATCAAGCGCAAGGATACCATCTACATCATCGAGCCACATCCCAGCGGAGGCGTGCCCATCGCCTCCCACCCCGTCGGCAGGCCGGACGAGATCACCTATCACCTCAACGACATGCTCGGCACCACCCTCGCCACCGTCAGCAAATCCGGCGTCCGTTTCACCCAACTCAGCTCCTTCGGCCTCCCGAAAGCCCGCGTCACTGCTGGAACTAATGTCGAGGCACCGACAAGGCCCAAACCCCAGATCTCCGAGCCATCCAGCCCGACGCAGTAGCCTCTTTCCTGAAAACTTAACCCTGAGCAATAGCAATCTCACCGAACACAAAAACAAAAATGAAAAGAACAGTAACGACCCTCGCCCTCGCGGCGATCCTCGCCGGAACTTCCCACGCCGCCATCAACGGAAAGAAGCCGGCCTTCATGGACAAGCAACAGCTCGCGGCAATGCGTGCGGGAGCCGCCTCCAATGCTATCAAGGAAACGGAAGATCCCGCATTTTTCACTGGAAAACCCTACCTCGCATCTACGGATACCTACTTGTTCAGATACCGCAGTTACGCTCCTAATGTGGCACGATGGACTTCGGAGGATCCAAGCGGGTTTCCTGATGGGGCGAATCACAATATTTACCTTAATAATTCTGTAACCAATGGATTTGATCCCGACGGACTTAGACGCAGGGAAGTTGATACGAGGTCGATCATACCCACCAATACGGGATGGCAATCAGCTGGATATGATTACCCTATGTTCGGCAATAATTATCACCGCACAGCGTATCAAACTCGAGTGGTTTACGCCCAAACATGGACCGAAACAACAATCGGCCGAACTACTGACTATGGCGAATCTCTGACTGGAAGTAGCACGATCGGATTATCCCAGACGAGTACGGTATCTATTAGTGCTACGGGGTGGTCTATGACATTGGGGGGGTCTTATGCACAATCGGGGTCACATTCATCAACGTTACCTTACCAAAGACCCGCGACGGACGGCGTAGCTTGGGAGGCGTATGTATTAACTATATCAGGAACTGTTGAATACCAAGTACGAAATGAGACTAAGGATTCGAATGGGAATTGGGTTCCCGTGCCATTCAGTCCCAATCCAGGACATTGGAGTAATCCTGGCGTCCTCGGATCTGGGTTGACATCGACTTTTGGATTAACAGTTTACAAAGTGTATGAATAAAATAAGTGTCATATTCGGATTATTGTGGCTGGCTACGAGAGTGTATGCGGAGCCTTCGGGATTTGAAATAATTAATAAAAGCGGAGTTAGTGAACGCATAGTGTTGACTACTAACGTTTCTCAGATTTCGGTCGTTCTTCGCGCAGAGGAGAAGATGTTCGTGAAAACGTTATCTGACAACTCTACTCCAATCAGCATACGTATGTTGGTTCAAGACTTTGATGAAGAGAGGATAGATTCTCAGTGGACAATATTTACAATCGATGAAAGCAAGAAATACTTGGCTACATATGTAAATCAAGCGTCCAAAACTCTGGATATGAAAAAATCGCAAGAAGAATCAGATGTAGTAATTCTAACTAATGAGACAGAAATAAGTGTAGTGTCTAAAAGTTCTAAATAACTATATATTTTTATATATTAATTAGTTGGAACGTCCGGGTTATTCAAATTTTAATATACGTAGATAATAGATGAATGCCTTTCGGGTCAGGTGTTACATTGCAACTTCTTTACGAGGAATTCCTGAAAAGCGCTACGGAGTCTGTTGCATTGCGGTGCCGTAGCGTTGATTTATGAGGTAGGCTAGGTCACACGAATTAAACTAATCATGATCGTCCTTTTTCCGAAAATTGTCCGCTTTCTGTTCAGTCTCTGGTGCGTTGCATCAGCGGCGGAAGAGCAGTGGACGATTTCATCGGGTGGGACGGATGTTCCGTTCAAGGCATGGCAGGAATGTGCCTACGAGGTCGGCGCAGGGGTGCTGGTCTTGGTGCCCGGCTACAACGGGAACGGGGATTTGATGATGGATGGGCGGTGGAGAGATTTTGCTGAGAAAAATGATCTTCTACTCCTCGCCGCCACCTTCAAGGCAGAGGGAAGTGAAAACAACCACGGCAAAGGCTACTACTATCCCGAGCAAGGCAGCGGGAAGATCCTGGAGGAAGGGATCGCGGAGGCAGGCAGGCGTTATGGGGTGCAGACGGAGAAAGTGCTGTTTTTCGGGTTTTCCGCCGGGGCGCATGTTTCGCATCGCTTCGCGCTGTGGAAGCCGGAGAGGGTTGCGGCGTATGTGGCCTATTCGGCGGCTTGGTGGAGCGAGCCGACGGTGAGGATGCGCGAAGTCCCGGCTTTGATCATGTGCGGCGAAGAGGATCCCCGATATGAAGCGAGCCTCGGTTTTTTCAGGAAAGGCAGGATTCTTGGCGCTCCCTGGATCTGGAGATCCTACAAGGACACCGGGCATGTCCTGACCCCCGCCGTGCGAACCATGGCGGAGGCGTTTCTGGCGTATCACGCGGCCAAGCTCGAAGGTCTTGCCGCAAATGACTGGAAGGAGCCAGTCCCGCTATACGGTGATATCCAGGGCTATGGGGTCAGCGCTGAGAAAGATAAGGTGGCGGAGGAGTTCCGGGTGACCTTGCCAACGAAGGAAATCGCGGACGTATGGAGGAGGGAGAAATGAGGGTTTTGGTGGGCGTAGGCGGGCTGGTGGATGTATGGCTCCATCGCAGTTCCGGCCGAGGGAGGGCGGGGGCGCCCTCCAAGACACGCGGGGGCGCGTGTGGTCCCCCATTCATTGAATCGCGGGGCGCTATTGGATCAACTGGACGCAATGAAACCAAGGAACACCGAATGGATAACCGAAACGAAGTGATATCAGGCTTTTCAGAAACCGGAGCTAGAAAGTGCGGGCCGTGCGTAGCGCTCTTTACTGTTGGGTTGGTGACGGTATTCCTGCTTCCCGTCCAAAGCAGGGCGCAAGGTGGCAAGAAGGATGGTGGGCCGGAGGTTCTCCCGCCGGGAGTGGAAAAGTTCGAAGTCCGAACCTATTCGGAAATGAACCGCATCGTGCCATTCTATCTCCGCGCGCCGCGTGGCTATCAGGCAGGTCAGCCGCGCCGCTTGCTTTTCCTATGCCCGTATCTCAACCAGAAGGGTCTCGATAAGCTCAAAGGGAGCCAGACTTACCTGGATCTTGCCGATGATAGGGGCTGGTTCATCATGACATGCACCTTCAGACAGGATAAGGGCAAGGGGCGGGACAGGAAGCTTTCCTATTATTACCCGGAGACATTTTCGGGAAAAGCTGTTGTGGAAGCCCTGGAAATCGCAGCCAGGAAGCATCCCATCGATACCGAGCGCATCCTCATGGAGGGGCTTTCGGGCGGAGCCCAGTTTGTGCACCGTTTCTCCATGTGGGCGCCGGAACGTGTGGATGCCGTTGTCATCAATTCATCGAGCTGGTTCGATTCACCGGGCAAGGAATGCAACCGCACGGCGTGGATGATCATCATCGGCGAATCTGATCCCGCATACGATGCCAGCGTCAAGGTCACCCAGGAACTCCGTGACGTGGGAGCGGCACCCTTGCTGCGCTCCTATGCGGGAATGAACCATGAGGGCGGGGGAAAGGAGATCGAAGCCTTTGCCGCGGAATTCCTCACATTCTATGATGAAAGGACAAAGGGTTCCCTAGGAAGAAAGAAATCCAGGCTCGATGCCGCACAGGATCTGGCGATGCTTCCGGAGGAAATGCCCTTCGTCGGCGACGGCCAGCTCTGGAACTATGTGGAAAACACCCCGGAAAACCTGGTGGGCATCCCGGAGGAATCCCGGATCTTCCTCCCCAGCAAGAAACTCGCAGACATGTGGAAACGATGATGCCAAACAATCACTAAAAAAAGAATGAGAAAAACAGCAACAACCATCGCCCTCGCGGCGATCCTAGCCGGAGCTTCCCACGCCGCCATCAGCGGCAAGAAGCCGGCCTTCATGGACAAGCGGCAGCTCGCTGCGATGCGCGCCGAAGCGGTCTCCAAATCGGACAACAGAATATCTTCTGCGGTGTTTTTTACAGGGCGACCTTACTTGGCGGCCTGTGCCGGATATCTCTTCAAATTTCGAAGTTATGATCCCGGCATTGCCCGGTGGACGACGGAAGATCCAAGTGGATTCCCTGATGGGGCGAACAGCAGTAAATATGCGCCGTGCCCGACGAACGATTTGGACTATGGAGGACTTCTTAAGTGGAGCACCCTGACGAACATGAACTCGACGCATTCCTGGACACATGGGGGATATAACCTTGTCTCCGATATGTGGACGGTTGAGACCAACGACGGGAGTGAAACAATAAATCTGCGAAAGAACACGAGGTCTGCAGATGGAGCCGACTTATCGGATTGGAATTTTGTTTATAACTGTCACGGCTACACATTCGGTAATAGTGAGTACTGGATTCCTGGCCAAGTATGGGAGATTCTGAAGGGAGACGGCTACAAGTTGATCACCGGGGAAGATAAAACCGGGGCAAGGGTCGCGTATTGGGGCGCAAATGCTCATTCCGCCGAAGTTCTTGAGGTAAATGGTCAAGGGGAGGTCACATCGGTGAAAGGTAAGAGAGGTGCCTTGGGCCTGCTGACCTCCACGCCGGAAGGCCAAGATTATGAAGGAGAAATTAAATACTATGAATAGGTTTCTAATCTTGATGACCGGCTCCTGGAACTTGGCGGCGCTTAAGGTTCTACTGCTGGGTTTCCCCATGGTTATCTGTGCCAGAGCGCAGGAGGCTACTGAGCGGATATATGCACCGGTCGTATTTCGATTGGTGGATAAAAATATTATCTCAGTTGATATCGTTAATGTAAAAAAATCCGATATGATTTTTACTTCAAATATCAAAAGTTCGGTCACACACTCGTTCATGGGCTTTCCTAAACGAGCTGCGATTCAATACAGAAATGCAAACGGAGAAGTCATTCGGGTGTATGGATCAAGAAAGGACGGATGGCTATGGCCCGACATCTTTGCAGCGGATGGGGATTCACTGGAGAAAACAAGGGAGATTGATCAGGTGAGCCAGATAAGTATCGCCCCGCACGGAGTCGTTTCCTTCCCATTCACCTTCAAAAACGCACTCAGAAAATACGGAGATGACCGTGTACCAGCAAGTGAGGAGAAGCCAATCGAGTTCCGAGTAAAATTAACTTTGAATATCCTCACGGCGGGAAAGCCGACACCGGTTGAAATTGAAAGTCCCTGGTTTCGTTACACAATGGAGAACAATAGCGAATAGCATAATTTCTCCGTTCAGCTTTCCACTGTTGTAATTTTCATAAAAAATGAACCATGAAATAGTTACTGTCCGCTGTCCAAATATTCCTTATTCCATATCTCAAATCAAGCGACAATGACGCCCAACATGATCCCTGAGCCAAGCGTTGAGTATTTCTACGGGGAGACGCTTCGGTGGAGTTTCGGTTTCGACAACCCGAACAAGGCTGCGGTGATTTTCGCCTGTCTCATTCCGCTTCTTTTCCAAAGCTGGATGGCGGGGTGGAGGTGCAGGAACATCTGGCTGCGTGGCATTGCCTGCTTGCTCACGGGAGGGGCTTTCCTCTTGGCGGGCTATTGCCTTTGCATGACTTTTTCGCGGGGTGCCCTGTTGGCGGCTGTCATGGGGTTGGGCTACGTGGCGGGTATCCCATTCATTCGGGAGCGCGGCAAGCCGGTGGGGAAATGGATTGCGAACGGGGCATTGCTGGGTGTGTTCGGTTTTCTGGTGGTGTGGACAGGGTTGGGGGCAAGGACGGGCGAGGCGACGGCAGGGGATCGCTCAGTCGGCAACCGGTTCGACGTGTGGTCGGCCGCCCTGCAAATGTCCGTCGAGAATCCCCGTGGTTTCGGGTCGGGTCGCTCCGGCCTGGAATACATGCAGTGGTATCAGGCGACCGATTGCGAGGAAGGCTACCGGACGATGGTGAACAGCTACCTCACTTTCCTGGTGGAACGCGGCTGGGGATGGTTTGCGGTGTCCGTGATCGCTTTTTCCTGCTTCTGGGCATGGACGGCGTCGGGGAATGGGAACGGGTTTGTGACCGGCCTGCGGGGGCTGTTGATCGCATTCCTTGTTGCCGGGATCTTCAGCACAACGATGGAGGAATGGCGGCTCTGGATGCTGCCAGGCCTTGCGATGCTTGCTCTTCTGGTGATGAAACTCTCCGGCGAAAGGGGGTTTCGCAAGGAACCGCTTGCGGTTGCTCTCGGGGTTGCGGCTGCATGCGTCCTTGCTCTCCTGGGGAAGGGATGGGTCGAAAGTTCCAAGGATCCCCTTCAGCGCGAGTTCGGGCAAACGACGGACGGACGAAGTGTCATCCGAATTTCAAAAAAAGGCGGGGAAGGGGATGTGATCGGCGTAATTCCTGATTCGCAGGTTCTTGGGGATTTTCACGGCAAGCTTCTCCGGGAACTGGCGGAAAAAGGGGATGCGACGGTTGTTCTAGGAGCTGACTCGGTTCTTTGTGGCCGCGTTATGCTGATGGGGAGCGCTGTGAACACAAAATTGCCGAAGCAGGTGAAAGAGTTATTCTTACTCTCCCCTGAGATCGCCGACGTATCCGTGTTGAGCCGGATCAAGGCATCCGCTGAAAATGTGCATGTGTTTCTCGGGGAGATCGATGAAGACGGAAGGGTGGCCTACTGGGAGGAAACCGGCTACGCGGAGGGTTGGGAAATCTTCGTGCTACAAGGCGTGGGGATCAGGGCTGATTGGGCGTGGGAAGAGGTTACGGAGCTGTTGGGGGAGCCGGGGGGGTGAAGCCTCCCCTTCCTTGGTAGTCTGAAGCCTACGCTACTCAGGCTTGAGGTAATAGAGCACGGCCATGCGGGCGGCGATCCCGTTCTCGACCTGGTCGTTGATCAGCGAGCGCTCGTAGTCCATCACGGCGTCGCATAGCTCGACACCCCTGTTCACCGGGCCGGGATGCATGAGGTAGAGGCCGCGCTTGCGGATCTCATCAAGGCGTGCGTCGGTGATTCCGTAGAGCCTGTGGTATTCTCGCAGGGAGGGGAAAAACGGTGCATCCTGGCGCTCCATCTGGACGCGGAGGAGATATACGATGTCCGGATTCCATTTCATCGCGTCCGCATAGGAGGTGAAACGGATGATGTTTTCCGGGCCGTTCTTCGGCAGCAGCGAGCCCGGCCCGAGAAAGGCGACCTCGACACCGAGCTTCTTGAGGATGCAGGAGGTGGAGCGGGCGACGCGGGAGTGGAGGATGTCGCCGATGATCAGGACTTTTTTGCCGGTGGGATCCGGGAATTTTTCCTTGATGGTGAAAGCGTCTAACAGCGCCTGGGTGGGGTGGGCGTGGGCGCCGTCGCCGGCGTTGATGACGGATGCCTTGGTCTGTGCGGCGATGGCGGCGGGCAGGCCGGAGCGGGAGTGGCGGACGATGATGTAGTCGGTCCGCATCGCCTGGAGGGTTTCGACTGTTTCGCGGACGGACTCGCCCTTGGTGACGGATGAGTTGCGGACATCGAAGTTTGTCACATCCGCAGAGAGGCGTTTGGCGGCGACCTCGAAGGACGAGAGCGTGCGGGTGGAAGGCTCGTAAAACAGGGTGAGCACCGATTTTCCCTTGAGTGCGGGAACCTTTTTCACCGAGCGTGTGAAAAGTTCCTTGAAAGGGATCGCCTGGTCCAGGAGGAGGTCGATTTCCCCGCGATCCAGGGATGCGATGTCGAGCAGGTCTTTACGGGCCATGTTGGAAAAGGGGTGCGTAGTGGATCCCGCCGAGTGCGGCCGTAAGGAAAACCAGGATGAAGATGAGCGCCGCATGGTGGCGCGATCGCGGCTTTCGGATGGCGATGTAGATTGTGATCAGGAGGGAAATGGTGAGCAGGACGATGGGTGTGATGTGGTGGACGCGCTGGTAGGCGACGGCAGCGGCGCCCACAGCCAGCAGATATCCGGGGACGTAAAGCAAGGGATGGGCGGTCTGCGCACGGAGGCGGCTCACCGGATCCAGCCCGGGTGTCTCGAGCTTCGCCAAGGCTTCGCGCTTGCGTATCTGGACGATGTCGCGGGGGTCGTGGCGATGGGTGGGAAGGGCAGTCTTATGGGTGACAGGGGGAGCCGGGGCGAGCGGGAGATCATGTTTCCGCAAGCTGTGTGACTGAGGTGCCCGGGTGACCACAGGAATGGGGGGTATATCCAGATGGATGACCGGCTCACCGGGGAGCGCGGCGTGGGCAGGTGCGGGCGGCCGGGTTTCCTCCACGACAGGTTCGGGAATGCCCAGATTCCCTCGAAGCGCGGCGATCTCTTCCGTTGTCTTTTTCTTGTCGGGTATCATGTTCGGGGTGGGGTTACAACGCGGACAATGTCCTCACCGTCCGTTCCCTCAAGAGAGACGTGGACGTGATCGAGGCGCTCGGTTTCCAGGACGATGCCGGTGTAGTCGGCATGGATGGGGAGTTCCCGGTGACCCCTATCGATCAGGACGGCGAGCTCTACCTTGGCGGGTCTTCCGTAATCGGAAAGGGCGTCAAGTGCGGCGCGTATCGTGCGGCCTGTGAAGAGGACATCATCGACGAGGATGATGTGCGCTCCGTCCACGGGAAAGGGGATGTCGCTTTCCTGAAGTTTCGGGTTGGAATGGAGGTGCTCGAGGTCATCGCGGTAAAGCGAGATGTCGAGGACTCCGAATTGCAGCTCGCGGTCGTCCGAGGAAAGGTGGGTGAGCAGGCGTTCCGCAACCTCATCGCCACGGGAGCGGATGCCGACCAATGCGATCGGTTTGTCCGGATTTGCAATGCATATGGCCTCCGCAAGCTTTTCCACCCCGGCGGCGATGTCATCCGTTGAGAGGGTGAGCCGGATGTTTTCCGCTGCGTGGGATTTCGCTTCAGGGAAATTGAGGATGCCGATGTCGGTGCGGCGCTGGAGGCCATGGAAGCCGATCTTGTCAGCGGCGGCGTGTGCCGCGTTGACGGCGGTGATCCTGTCCTGCCCACGGGCGACGCAGGCGAGCACCCGCCCGCCGTTCGTCTGCCATTCGCTGCCGATCCGCTTCGTGCCCGAGTGAAATACCATTTCCCCGGTGCTGTCGAGTCCGGAAATCACATCACCTGAGCGCGAACTTTCCGGATATCCGTGCGAGGCGAGGATGACGCACACCGACCATTCGTCGGAAAAGGAGATGAGATCCTTTTCGAGATTTCCCTTCGACCCTTCGAGACAGAATGTGGCGAGATCCCCCTGCAGCAGCGGCATCACCGCCTGGCATTCCGGATCGCCGAAACGGCAGTTGTATTCGATCACTTTCGGCCCTTCCGGCGTGAGCATGAGACCGAAGTAGAGGAAGCCGCGGTAGGGCAGGTTTTCGGAACGCAGGGCGGCTACGGTCGGCGCCACGATGGACTCTTCGATGGTTTCCAGCAGTTCCGCAGAAATGAGTTTCCGCGAGGCGACCGCGCCCATCCCGCCGGTGTTCGGCCCATGGTCGCCGTTGGCAAGGCGCTTGTAGTCCCGGGCCGGGGTGAGGATGAGGTATTCGTCATCCACGATCGCCGCAAAGATCGAGACCTCGGGTCCGGTCAGGCATTCCTCGACCAGCAGCCGCCCTTCGCCGAAACGCTTTGCGGTGAACACCTCGTTGAGGAAATCTAGGGCGGATTTCTCATCCGGGCATACCGCGACGCCTTTGCCCGCAGCGAGGCCGTCGTATTTGAGCACCGTGGGATATTTCCCGCCAATCGCTTCTAGGGAGGATTCCAAGGAATCGCATGCGGTCGCAGAGGCGGTGGGGATGTCATTGCGGAGCAGGAAATCCTTCGCGAATTCCTTGCTGGCCTCGAGCTGGGCGGATTCCTTGGGTGGCCCCCAGCAAGGGATGCCGTTCGCCTCGCAGAGGTTCGCAAGACCGTCACCGGTGACGAGGTAGGACTCCTCCCCGGCGATGCAGAGGTCGATCCCGTTCGATATCATCCATGCGATGAGAGTGGGGAGGTCGGTGGCGTCCGTGGGTTCGGCGATGCCGAAGATCGCGTCGCTCCCTGGGAAAGAAAAGATCTGTGGCTTGGCGGGGGAAAGGGAAAGGGTGTGGATCAGGGCGTGTTCGCGGCCACCTTTCCCTACAACGAGTATTTTCATCTCCGGATGTTTTCGGAGAAAAGCGGGGCTTGGGCAAGGATGGAGATTGCTTGAATGTTTCCCGAGCGTGCCTAAAGCGGTTTCGGAGGCAGCAGGGAGCCGTCGATTTCGCCATCCTCAATGGTAGGGAGGGAAGGCTCCTTAAAGCTGCCGCCCGGGATGAATGACCAGAAGGAGCGCTTGCGCTCACGGTCGAACGCCAGGGCGCGATCCTTGCCGAGCGGCATTTCCCTGAGATCCTTCTCGCGAACCTCGACGACATCGATCTTGGACGGGCGCAGGTCGGAGATTGAGAACTGGCTGATGCCTTTTGTGGCGTTTGCAGCCGTTGATTTCACGGCATTCATTGCACCGCAGGACACAAGGATCATTGGTGTGATCACCCCTAGGAAGAGAGTTTTCAACATGGCTGGATTTCGGTTCGGGTTTGGCGGGACTTGGGGAACCTTCCGATATGTCATGCGCTGTGTCCAGAACGCGTTTTGGTGATGATTCGCTGACATTTTCGATTGTGTGCGTCTTGAAAGGGCGCGAGGCACCAACGTGAGGTCTCCATTTCTTCTTCGCAGGATCTTGACGCGGCATCCCAAAACCGCTAGCTCAGACATTACCTATGAAAGAAACGGTTCCCGGGTACTTCCTTACCACCAGGTGGAGCCTTATTCGCGATGTTTCCTCCGAGGAGGAACTCGCCGCTGCGAAAGCCTTGGCGGAGTTTTGCGAGACCTATCGCGCGCCCTTGCTTGCCTTCGCGAAGGCGACCGCCCCCGATCCCCAGGATGCCGAGGATTTCATCCAGGGATTTTTTGAAAAGCTCCTGCAACGCGGTTTCCTTGCCAACGCGGATCCCGATCGGGGACGCCTGCGCACCTTCCTTCTCACTTGCTTGAAACGGCATATCGCGGACGAACTCCGGAAAAGATATGCCGCCAAACGGGGCGGGGGGATTCCCGACCAGACGCTCGATGAAGCCCTTGCCATCGCTTCCGAGGCACCGGGGCCGGATGAGACCTATCACCGGAAATGGGCGATCCTTCTTCTGGAACGCACTGTCGGGATGCTGCGGCACTCATGGGTGGAGGCCGGAAAATCCGAACTCTTCGATGGACTCAGCCCATGTCTCGGTTACGCCGAGCAAACGAATGGCGACCGCGCCGAACTAGCCGTCCGCCTGGGAATGACGAAGGGCTCCTTGAAAACCGCACTCTACCACCTTCGCCGGGATTACCGCGACATTCTCCTCCAGGAAATCGCAAGCACCGTGGAGGACAAGACACATGACCACCTCATGGATGAATTGAAGGATCTGTTGGCCTTCGTGTGATTTTCC
>Ga0163144_10013979_pt1 | contig 16695 bp, 5 predicted proteins | sample OliLak19BULKMAT1_FD_123175 | JGI IMG/M metagenome (GOLD analysis project Ga0163144, IMG submission 123175) | Freshwater microbial mat bacterial communities from Lake Vanda, McMurdo Dry Valleys, Antarctica - Oligotrophic Lake LV.19.BULKMAT1 | ecosystem: Environmental > Aquatic > Freshwater > Lake... | reverse complement strand
GAGGTGCAACGTGCGTGTCCTGAGGTGAAGTGCGGAGGGGGTTGCTTGACGTTGAGCGCGGGCGTGTGCGGAAATGAGATCGGACTGTGACGGGAGTCTGGAACAAAAGACATCCAGATGCGAAGTAGAAATGCTCGACGCTCGTTGAGCAGGTGATTTGTTGCTCGTGCCTCGGGGTCGTCGGCGCATCGTTGATGCGTCGGGTGGTGTGTTCTGCGCGGCGTCAATTGTCCCCGGCGGTCAGCAACAAAATGATCCAACCCATTGGTGCTTCTCCACTTGCGAGCGCTTCACATGCGCGATACGCTTGACCCCTACGGCCCGTTATCGGGACCGGGGCGCGGCCCGGGCTATCCGCCGCACCGCGCGAACGAGAGGTTTCGGTTTAAGCGAGGTGTGTGATCGCGCTCGCGGGGCTTGGAATCGAGTCAAGCCGTCGCAGGGCGACTGCGATGGAATGGTGATGGGGGGCGGTGGCGTGAGCGGTTGGGAAACGGGTTCGGCTGGAAGATGAATCGTGGTCGGTGCGAGATGAAGTTTGGGAGTCGCTTGCGGCGTTCTGTCGCGGGGGACGGGCAGGAAACATTGAGATTATGCGTCCGGCCAGATCCGGCCAGGACGCAGGAGTAGATACATGAGCACGATGCAGCGCTGGATGGACAAGCTTCTTGGCACGACCCCCCAGACCATCGAGCGCTCGGGCAAGCGTGTCAAGCACGGGGCGCGTTCGAAGCGGAGCGCGGCGGAGCTTGCGGCGGGCGTCGGGCTTGCGACCAGCATCGAGCAGCTTGAGCAGCGCCAGTTGATGTTCGTGTTGCAGGTGAGCCCGGTTGACCCGACGTTCCAGCCGGACCTTGCCAACCCGGGATTCGGCACGGTGACGACGACGTTCGGCTATTTCATCCCGTTCTTGAGCGCGGAGGTCCCGGCGTTTGAGCAGCAGACTGGGATTATTGAGGACTTCGAGGCGCGGGTGCCGAACGCGAACTTGCCCGCGAACGTCGGCGACCCTTCAAACTTTGGCAGGTTTGCAGCGTCAAGCGCGGCAGTCACGACGATCGTGCGGGCGAACTTTGCCCCGGCAACTGGCAATCGGCTTGATATCACCATCCCGACCAACGGGTGGGTGGAGTTGGTGTTCAGGACGACCGGCGCAGCGAACAGTGTGCCGCGGACGTTTGTCGGGTTTGAGTGGACGGGAACGACGAGCGGTGCGCTCAACGTGGAGGCACGCGGGTTTGCCGGTGCCGGCCAGCCTTCAACGGTGCTGGTCGCTGGTGAAAACCTGGCGATCACAAACCGCCCGGCGGACCCGAACGCGCCCGGCGGTGCGCAGATTCGCAGCGTCCGCTACGACCAGGGCTTCCAGGTCATCCGCATCACGAACACCGGCGCTCAAGTGACGCTGGCGCTGGACAACGTCACGGGCATCAACCCGCCGGCGCGCTTCTCGGCGTACCTGGATGCACGACTGTTCGGCGCGCAGGTTCAGCTCTATGGGCGGGCCGAGACGGCACCCGGCGCCAACAACGGCACAGCGATCGAGGTGCTGGATCTCTACGGGCGCGACATGCTGGCGACGATCGACATGGGCATCCCCGAGGGCGACACGCGCTTGATCGCGGACGCCAACGGCGACGGCGTGCCGGACTTCAATGACGGAATCGGGCGCGTCAATCTGCTGCGCGGCGATGCTCGAGCCGCGTTCAACATCATCGGCGGCACCGTCCAGGTCCCGCAGGTGGGCCAGCCAAACGAGAACGTCGGCGGCATCGGCCAGTTCTTCACGTTCCTGCGCGCTCGCGACAGCCTGACGGCGGACTTCCGCGCCGGTGGCTTTGCGCTTGAGGGGAGCTTTGTCAACGGCGCGTGGCAGCTTCGCGGCTTTGAGGACACCGAGTCCACGGTGATCATCGGTTCGCCCTGGATCCGCGACAATCGCAACACCGCAGTGTACTTCGGCGGCGCCGACGGCACGGACAACACCATCGGGCGACCGATTCGCGCCGATGACCCGACGGTGACGACGACGGTGCGCGTGTTTGGCGCAGTGAATCGCCCGGCGGCGAACCCCGCGGGCGCGTGGGTGCGATATCCGTACGCGAACGCCGGCGGGCACTTTGGCCTGACCGGCACGCTGCTGGAGAACCAGCTCATAGCGGTGCCGCTGCCGGCGTTCCCAAATGCGATTCCGAATCCGCCGGCACCACAGCCGGCGACGGTCAGCAACCCGGTCACGGAGCAGGGCGTGGGCTTTGATGCCGGGGCCTTGCTGGCGAATCGCGTGTGGGGCCAGTTCAATATCGACGGCCTGGTCTTCGGCGCGGTGCGGTTCAACGGCTCGCTTTCGCGGATCGTGATCAGCAACCCCGGCGCGAACATCATCGTCGATGGCGACCTTGGGCAGTTGATCGTCAACGGCAACCTTGGCGGCACGCGTGTGATCACGAGCACGGCGCCGAGTGATGCGTTCCGCACGTTCCCGTCGCAGGTGACGGTGGGACGCAGCCTTGGACAGGTTCTGGTGTCCGGTCGCATCATCGGCACTCCGATCACGGTCCTGGGCGCGACGAACGACCCGAACCGCGCGACGACGGACTTCCTGCGGTATGGCGAAATCGAGCGGGTGATCTTTATCGATCCTGCGGCCACCGATGCGCCCGGCATTCTGGCAGCCGCGGCGCGGGCGGTTCAGGGCGGCGGGCCGGTGTTCTTCGGCGGCAACGCCAGCGACGGCGGCATCTATCGCAACGACCTGCTCCCCGGAGCGGAGTTCATCGGCACGGGCCTGCGCGGGGCGATCATCAGCGGCACGCTCGGGCTCGGGAACACGCAGTTCCACAGCGAGGACAGCTCCGACGTCTTTGCGTTCGCGGCGAACGTTGGCTCGACGGTCAACGTCAGCGTGCAGTGGGTACCGGGGCAGCCCGCGCAGTCAACGCAGACGCTGTATGCGCGCGTGGTGGATATCAACGGGCGCCTGCTGGCGACGCACCAGTTCGCGTTCCTGGCGCCAGATTTCGCGCTGCCGTCAAACGTCTTCGACGTGCAGTTCAACTTCCAGGCCCCCGCCAGCGATGTGTATTACCTCGTGATGTCGACCAACCCCGACGGGCAGAACGACACGTTCGTGACGTACACCGCGACGATCCAGGGTCAGGCGGCGGTCACGGTGGGCATGATCTCATCCGGCGGCGGCAACAACGTCGCGGCGCCGATCCTCGTGCAGTCCGGCTCGGTGGGCATGATCCGCATGGGCAATGGCTTCATCGATCCCGATGCAGGGGTCATCCGGCTTGGCGGGGCGCTGGCGACGGTTGAATCCATCCAGGACTATGTCGCCATCGGCAACGCTTCGATCTCTATCAACGGCAGCCTGTACTCGTTCATCGCCGGCGGCGATGTACGCGGCGGCACGATCAGCATCGGCGGCAACCTCGGGACGTTCCAGACCGGGCGGTTCTTCACGGCCGACAGCGAGGGCACAAGCAACGTCGGCACCGCCTTCGGCAACATTCACGGCACCACGCTCACGGTCGCCGGGAGCATCGGGCTGCTGGACATCTCGGGGTCGGTCGGGTTCCAGAACACGACAACCGGCGAGGTGACCACGAATCGTCCGGGCACTTTTACGCTCAACACGGGCACGACGTTTGGTGCCTCGCCGCAGCCGGGCAACATCGGTGAGCTGCGGATTGGCCGGCTGATCAACGGGCTTGGGTTCACGATGAACACGAGCCCGAACTCGATCATCGATCGGTTCGTCGTTGGTGCTCGCGCGTTTGATGCGGACTCAGGGCGAATCGTCCTCGGGCTGCCGACGTTCAACTTCGGCTCCGGGAGCGACATCCGCTTCCTGGACTTCCAGGGCATCGCGCTGGGCGGCGTCGGCGCGACGCTCGACGAGCAGTTCCAGCTCAACGTCGGGTTCAACCAGACGGCACAGATTCAGGACGACTCCGGTGCGCAGTACTCGATCAACATCAGCGGGGGAGCCGGGCCACTTCGGACAAGCAGCTTTGCCACGGTCTTCTTTATTCCCTTGGGCGTGGGCAGCGTGGTCGGTCGTGTCCTGGCTCAACTCAACGGCGCCCCGACCCTGACGATCACCAACAACTCTGGCCTCGGGCGTGTTGCGCTGGACAACATTCTGATCACGTCACTCGCGCCGGGCCTTACGCGGCCGAGCGTGAATATCACGGGCATCGGTGAGATCGACATTCGCCAGTTGCAGTCGATTATTCCGTTGGACTTCATCCGCAACTCAACCCCCAACGGGGATCTCGTCTCGGTCGATGTTGCGGGCTTGAACACGCTGCTCATTAACACCGGAAGCCTTGGGTTCACCGAGAGCAACTCGTTTGGCGATCGGCGCTTCGGCAACTTCGTTGACATCGCCTCCGGTCTGCAACAGGCCGTGGGTGCCCCGCTGGGCATCAACACCGCGCAGGGCCTGCTGAACGGCAATATCCAGCAGGGCGGCCAGGGCGGCACGACCTTTGCGCCGATCCAGTACGCCGCAAACGGCGGCGTGTTTGAGGACGCTGGCACCCCGTTCGATGGCTATCTCCAAGGCTTGGTCGTTCGCAACGGCAACCTCCTGAGCGTGCAGGCGGGCAACCGTCTGGGCGACGTCATCCTTCAGTCCAGCGGCGTCATCAGCAGCGTCGTGGCCAACCCGCTGAATCGCACCGGCGACGGCGTGTTCCGCGGCATCGAGGGCACCATCTACGCTGGTTCGATCCTCAGTGTGGACATCGGCGACGGCATTGCCGCACCCGGCGATACGCCCTTCGCCCAGGCCGGCATCTTCGCTGAGAACGACATCGGCACCGTCATCGGCGGGTTTCGCGTTCGCAACCCGCAGGTTCGCGGCGTGATCATCGCGGGCAACAGCGCCGGCACCGGCAACGGCGGGCCCGCGCTCAACGGGATCGGCAGCATCAACATCAACGGCGGACGGATCGACGGCGCGTACATCGGCGTCGCGAATCTGGACGCATTCTGGCGCTCGGCGCGGACCTCGCCGGTGGGAGGCGTCACCCCGGGCGACGCGCCGGCCCCGCGCGGGACCGTCCACAACATCGCGATCAGCAACACCGACCTGTTGCGGTCGCGTCTGTTCGCGGGTTCGTTCAACAACATCACGATCTCTAATGGCAACTGGGACGCCTCGACGCTTCAGGCCGCGGGCGGCGCGGGTGGGATCGATCCGCAGACGGGCCTGACTCCGGGCAGTGTGGGCACGATCCTCGCCAGCGCGTTTGTCAACAGCACTCTGGATGGCGAGGCTGGCGAGTGGCGCCCCAACTCCATCGTCACGACCGGTGACCTTCGCACGCTGCACGCAACGGGCATCAACAGCGACATCGCGGATCTGAACATCCAGGTCGGTCGCAATCTCAGCTCCGTCCTCTTCGCGCGCAGCCTGCTGCGCTCGACGCTGGCGGTCAGCGGCAGCGTGAGCGTCCTGTCGTTCTCGCAGGACGTGCGGTCGTCACAGATCAGCACCGGCGCGCTCACGGTGCTCGCGGTTGGGCGCAACATCCAGGCTTCGACGATCAACGCCAACGGCGCGATCTCGCAGATCTACGCCGGGGGTGACATGTCGAATGTCGCCATCAGCTCGACGGGCAACGGCGGCGGCATCGTCTATCTGCTGGCCCGCTCGTTCTCCGGCAGCCTCACCTCCAGCGGCAACATCGGCACGGTGTACATCATCGGCGGCGACTTCACTGGCACAATTAACACCAGCACCGGCGGGACCAACACCGCCAACGTCAGCTTCCTCTACGCCTCACGCGACCTGAACGTGTCGCTCAACGTCGCTGGCGATGTCGGCGTGCTGTTCGCCGGGCGCAACATCGGACGGCGTTTGGTTGATGGTCAGACCGGCACCGCCTCGACGCCCGACGTCATCGACGTGCGCGGCAACCTGGGCAGCGTCACCGCGGGCGGCCAGCTCTACGCCGACCTGCTGGTTGGCCAGTCGATCACCGGCCTGGTGTACGCCGGGTTCGCAAGCCCCGTGTTCGCCATCCCCGGCAGCGTCGGGTCTGATCAGGCATCTGACGCGCGCATCACGGCGTTCGGTCGCATCGCTGGCTTGTACTGGTTCGGCGATTTCGCCGGGCAGATCACCAGCCATTCCGGCGGCATCGGCTTCGTCTACATCGTAAACGGCTCGCTTCGCTCGCTGGGCAACGACGCCAGCGGCGCGCCGATCAACTCGATCGACGTGCGCGACGGCGACCTCTCGGTGCTCTATCTCATCTCCGGCCACCTCCTGGGCAACGTTTCGGTTCGCGATGGCAGCCTGGGCGTGCTGTACGTCACCGGCGACGCGGTCTTCGGCAACATCGGTGTTGATCCGAACCTCTCGCTCACCTCGACTGTTGGCGTCGCGCCGTCTCAGTTCCGCACACAGCTTCCCCCCGGCAGCGCGAACCCCGCGACCGTCAACGCCGACGGCATCCGCAACGGCCCGACCATCCGCGCCGGGCGCGACATCACCTATATCTTTACCACCGGCGGCATCTACGAGTCGGCAATCAGCGCCGGGCGCACGATCGGCACGGTGTACGCCGTTCGCGGCGTGGACAGCAACTCGACGCCGAACACGCCGACGGGCACGACCACGCCGAGCTTCATCGTCGCGGGCGACACGGTGCAGGCCGTCATCGTGACGCGCCTGGCCAACGGGCTCTTCGTTGGCGCGGGCATCACCGATCTGGGCGCTGACCGCACGATCGGCGGCATCGGCGCGAACGCCGACACCGTCCGCCAGGGCGCGGTCACCAGCGCGTACTTCTACTCGGGCACGAACAACGTGACGATCTCTGCCGGCATGAACGCCGGCGCCGACGGGCTCTACGCCCAGGGCGCCGATGATCTGGCGGCCGCGGGCATTAGCACGGTTGGGTTTGTCTTTGTCGTGGGCACGCCGACGAACACGCGAGTGTTCACGGATTCGTCCATTGGATTTACCACGGCTGGCGTGGTCACCGGTGGCGGCTCGTTCGTCGGCTCGACGTACGTTCCTACCGCCACGAGCGACCCGCGCATCCTCACGGCGGTTCCCGGCGGTCACACGGCGCTGGTGGCCAACGTCGCCACGCCGTTCACCACGGCCCTGGGCGAGACGGGCACGATCACGTTCTCTGGCACTGGCCAGGCGTTCTTTGATGACGCGGCCGACTCGCTCGTACTTCAGGGCACGACGCTGGGCAGCAGCCTCACGATCAGCAACACCGGTGCGAGCACGACCATCAGCGGGCTGCGCGTGCGGTCGCTGAACGACGCTTCGCTGGGCTCGCTACGGATCAACTCTGCGAACTTCGCCGGGAACTCCGGCATCTTCGTGGACGGCACGATCCAGTCGTTCAGCGCTAACAACATCGATCTCACGTCCAACGCCACCTTCGGAACGGGCGTCATCGGCGCGGGCGCCGGCATGGGCTCGTTCAGCAGCGGCACCTTCTCACGCGGCATCCTCCAGACCGGCGGCTCCGACGGCACACTCGCCGGGCTGCGGGCCGACGGCGATATCTCCTCGGTCTCGGTGCTGGGCAACTTTGGCGGCGGGGTCGGTGTCAACAACCGGCGTATCCAAGCTCGCGGGCTGAACTCGCTCACTGTCAACGGCACGATCGGCGGCGTCGTCTCGATCGAGCGGGACATCTCCAGCGTGGTCGCCAGCGGCGCGCTGAACGGCGCGGGCATCCGCGCCGGCGGACGAATCGGCTTCGTCAGCGCCGCGGGCTCGAACAGCAGCCGCGTCTCGGGCGGCGGCGGCATCTCCAGTGTCAACTTTTCTTCCACTGCCACGGACACACAGATCCTCGGCGGCGGCGACCTGGGCACCGACGGCGCCTTCGGCGGCACGGGCTCCGCGGCCGATCGCGTGTCGTCGGGCTCCATCGGCTCGGTCAACATCTTCGGTGACTTCATCCGTTCAGACGTCGCGGCCGGCATCCTGCGCGGCACTGACGGGTTCTTCGGCACCGCGGACGACCTCGCCTCCGACGGACGAGCCACCATCACCTCGGTCACGATCTCGGGCAACCAGGTCGGCTCAGCGTCCAACTCCCAGACCTACCGCGTCGCGGCCACCGGCACGCCCGGCACGCTCCGGATTGCCAACACGCTCGTCACGCAGTCGGGCAACTTCCGCCTGACGCAGTCCAACACCGCCCCGAGCTCGATCCGCGTCAGTGACCTGCGCGTCACGCAGGCGGGCGGCATCTATCAGGCGATTGTGACGTTCAGCCAGCCGATCTCCGGGGCCGCGTCGCTGCTCCAGGCCCTGACGATCCAGGAGGTTCGCGGCACGCCGGGAACCACGACGCTGCTGGCCCCGCTGGTGGGCGGCACGCCGGGCACGCCGGGTGTTGACTACACAGTGTCGTATGACAACGCGACGCTCACGGCGGTGATCACCTTGTCGACCGCGATCACGAGCCGCAACCTCGCGGCCGACGTGCCGGGTGCGGACACGCTCAACGCGCTCAGCGGGCCGGGCACCTACCGCTTCACGATCGACTCCACGGGCGCAACGCGCCTGCGTGGCGCAACCAACGACGCGTCGCTCGACGGTGATGCCAACGGCGTCCCCGGTGACAACTTCGTTCGCACCGAGGTCATCGGCGATGCGGGTGACCGGCTTACGCCTTTCACCACGGCGCTGGGCGGCGGCGGGCAGGTCTCGTTCTACAGCCCCGTCAATCTGGATCTCCAGCTCTCCAACCCCGGCAGCCTCAACGTCCAATCCAACCGCACGATCACGATCCGCGGCGCGATCGGCGATCACCCGGACTTCAACGCCAACGGCTTCAACGTCGGCTCCGATGCGGACCTCTACAGCGTCACGCTTGTGGCGGGGCAGACGATCCGCCTGGGCGCGACGCAGGGAGCCGCCGCGGGCGTACTGATCACGCCGGTCCTCGGGACGCAGCAGGCGCTGGCCATCGGCGCGATAACGGCGCGAGCCGATGGCTCGTTCTACGTCAATGTCTCGGGCACGTATGTGATCCTGGTCGCGACGACAGCGACAACCTTCGCGTTGGCTCCGATTCCGCAGAACCCGCCGGTGCCGCTCATCAACGTCGGCGGCGTGGCGAACAACGGCGCCGTGGGCGGCCAGATCGGCGACTACTCCTTCACGTTTACGATCGAGAACGACGGGAACAACGGCTTCAGCGACCAGACGGTGCCAGCCGGCAGCGGGCTGGTCGGTGGCAACGCCGCCGTGCCGCTGCCCGGTGCGTTTAACGCCGCTCGCGACAACACTGTGACCGTGCCCGGGCAGATCGCCGGCACGCAGTACCTGTTCCGGTACGTTCGCGGCGCTGACGCGACGCTCGACAATGGCGATGACACGATCATCGGCCAGCTCCAGCAGATCAGCACGGGCGATTTCCTGGGTGTCTACGCGACTCGACAGGCCGGTCCGAACCAGGTGCTGGGCAACGGCGACGATGTCATCACGCTTCGCTCCGCGTCCGGCTCGGGCGCAGACATCGTGGTCGCGCCGCTCCCCTCGGCGTTCCTGGGCAGCGCCGCGACCTTCAACCAGCCCGGCAACCTGCCCTTTGTCAATGTCGGCAACTACAGCTTCCGTCTGGACGCTGGCCCCAACGGCGTCTTCAACGGCAACACCGCCAGCGACGACGTGGTCATCGGCATCGACGCGCGCGGCAACGTGATCGAGCGGCGCGCGGGTGCCAACGGCATCTTCTCCAACGCAGTGAACACCGACGATGTCACGACCATCCGCTCCTCGATCGGCGAGCGCGACGTCGCGGGCATCCCAAGCGCGCGCCGCGCCGATCAGGACGTCTACAACCTCAACAACGGCAACCCGATCCAGCCGGGCACGCGCTATCGCGTCACGCTCCGGGCCAACGACGAGGGCGGGAACTTCGGGCGTCTGCTCCCCCAGCTTCAGGAGTTCGCCGGCCTCACCTCCTTCCGCGTCACTGACCTGCGCGGGCAGGTGAACTTCGGCATCTTTGACACGACCGCTGCCAACACCATCACTAACGGCAACCTCATCGCGGCTCCCAATCGCGTGCAGTTCTTCGGCGGCGCGACGCCCAACACGGACCTGGCCAACAACGGGATCACCCGTTACGGCTATGACGCGCGGGGCGACTTCTTCATCGAGTTCACCGCCGCCGCGCGGATCGACTCGGCCACTCCGAACATCGCCGACCCGGCCGACTGGGCCCGCCTGTCGCTCTACGTGCAGGGCGCCGTCCGCTCCAACTACTCGCTGGACGTGCAGCAGTTGGCCAGCGCCACGCCGACCCCCGTCAACACCCAAGCGCTCACACAGAACATCCTCATCGACACTCGCGGCGGCACTATCAACTGGCTCGAGCCGGGCAACCGCTCGACCACGCTGCTGGCCTACGACCCCACCGACAACGGCTTCACGGGTGTCTACAACGGCTTCAACGCGCTGGACTATCTGCTTACCAGCAACCCGGCGGTCAACGCCAACTCGCTGGTGCTCCAGCTTCAGAACGCGTTCAACTCCATCACAGGGTTCAACCCCGGTGGCGTGCCGCTGGTCCGCGTCAGCTCGAACCCCGCAGACTTCGAGGGCCAGGCGTTCTCAACAGTGTTCCTCACCAGCAGCGCACAGAACGCGGCGTCGTTCAACAACGGCCAGTTTGGTGCCGTGCAGCGCGTAGACGCGTTCAACGCCAACACGCGCGACCAGTCGGTGGTCTTCATGCCCTCGCTCAACACGCTGGGCAACGGCTCGTCGCTGAGCGGGCTGGACACCTTCATCCGCCAACTCACCACCACCGCCGGCCGCCAGATCGGCCAGTTGCTGGGCCTGCGGACCGAGGTGCCGCTCGGCGGCGCCGACGCCAACCCGTTCAGCATCATGCCCGGCGGAAACCCCGCGAACATCGGCGCCGGCAACACCTACGGCTTCAACACGACGTCACGCCCGCTCAGCCGCACCGACGCGACCACGCAGTTCTTCCTGGGTGACCAGAACGCCGGCCGCCTGCTGCAGCGCATTTTCGCGGCTCAGTAATCGACGCGCGGGTGACCGGTCGAGATGCTCGAGCGGCCGCCTGAATCCCTAAGTAACACTCAAGCCCCGGCTGCCGAGCCGGGGCTTTTTCTTTGGTGGCGCGTGGAATGAAGAGGTCGGCGTTCGTGCGGCGCGAGCGGTTCGTCGCTACACCGGCTTGGTTCGGCGAAGCGGTACAAACAACGCTCGCGCGGCTCACTCGCTGGCGAGGCGGGTCGCCGCGGTCTGCGCTTTGCCCGAAATAGCGCGCATGGTCTCGGCGATGGACGCAAGATCGGTCGCGAGATCTCGGCGCACCGATTCGACGAGCGTCTGCAACGGCGCTGGCACCGCCGCGCCCGGCGCGCGGTTCACGAGGAACGGCTCCCAGGGCTTCAGCTCGCTCTGCAGCGCGGCGAGGCGCACCAGGACTTCGCTGGCTTCCTCGCCGGCGACCTGCGTCGCGCGGCGCTGCGCCTCGGCGTCGGTGAGCGTGGATTTGATCGACTCGCGGAAGCCGACGCCCACGGCTTCAAGACGGCGGGCCGGCTCATCGACCGCGGCGCAGAGCTCGTCGCGCTGACGCAGGATGAGCGCCTGGGCGGAGTCGCACGCTTCAAGAGCGCGCCCGAGTTCGCCGATCAGATCACCGCCGCGCTGGCTGAGGGCGTCGATGCGGGCCGCGGCTTCGTTGAGATCTTGACCCAGGATGCCCTGGGCCTGTGTGGTCTGCTCGCGCAGTGACTCCATGTCGCGCGCGGTCTGGCGCGAGGCATCGCTCAGTTCACGGGCTTCCCGCAGCAGGCGGTGAATCGTCGCGAGCGACGGGGTCGGTTCGTCGCAGGCGTCGGCGGCTTCCGCTGGCGTGATGTCAAGCGATGTCGTTCGACTCAGCGCTGGGACGGTGGGGGCGGGATCGCTTCCATCGGGCAGGCCCAGCAGGCGTTCGGCGCGAGTGGCGGCCTTGTCGAGGCGAAGCATGACTTCGTTGGCATGCGTCCAGCTCTGAATCAAGCGGTTGTCGATGGTCTGGGCGAGGTCGGCGAAGCGGGCCTCGCCGCGGGCGATGACGTCCTGAATGCGCTGAACGACCTCGGCGGCGCGAGCCTGGGCGTCCTGCTCCATGGTGTCCAGGCGAGCGTTGATGGTGGCCCACTTCTGGGCCATGAGTTCCTCGGCGCGCCGGAGTCGCTCTTCGAGGCGCGCATCGCCCTGGTCTACCAGCGCGCTGGTCTCGGCCATGCGCTGGGTGGCGTTCAAGACGATCTCGGCCGCTCGCGCATCCAGATCGCGGCGCAGATCCTCGGCGCGACGCTGATTCTCACTGGCGATGCCGGTGACCAGCGCATCAAAGCTGGCGCGGGCGAGGTCGAGCTGGCGGTTGAGAGATTCGGTGCGCCGTTCGTTTTCCTCTGAGAGTTTCGCGAGGTCATCGCGCAGGTGCTCACGGGCTTCGTCGAGGCGGTGGCCCTGCTCATCGCGCAGGCGGTCGACGCGAGTGTGAAGGTCCGCCGCGGCTTGCGCGACGAGCTGCTGGGATTGTTGGCTGAGAGATGAGAGCGTCGAAGCGGTTTCCTTCGCGCTTGCGAGCAGTTGCTCGACTCGCTGCGACTGGGTGTCCAGCGCCGTGAGTGTCTTGCCCGCGGCGTCGATGCGCGGCTGGGTCTTGATGGCAACCTCGCGGAGCTGCGTCTGCGTGCTCTGCGCGCCGGCGTGGGCGCTGCGGAGTGATTCAGTCTCGACGTGGGCCTGCTCGATGAGCGTGCGCAGCGAGCCTGCAAGCTCGTTGAACGCGTCTCGATCAATGACGCGAGGCGAGAGAAAGATCTCCGACGCGGGGCCGTCACTTAGCGCGGTGGACGTTGCCAGCGCGATCGGCGATTCGTCGTTCATTGATCTGCGCCCGCTCGGGGGTGGCATGGCGTGGCTCCGGGGCGCGGGAGGTCGCGATGCGCCGAGCACGAGAGCGTGCGCTGGCGCGGCTCCGCCGCGTGTCTGTGTATCGATCCGTCGGCGAGTCTGGCTGTAAAGGGATTCGCCCCTGAATGAAGATCAGGCGGGTCTCACGAGTCGGCGGGAGTTCACGAGGGTCACGGGCGTGAGGGTGAGCGATTCACCCGCGGGCGTCGCGGGGTTGAGCGGTGTCGGCGGCGCGATGGTGAAGCGACCGGAGAGCACGGTCGCGCCCGGATCAATCGAGAGATACGCCGCCTCGCAGTCGCCAGCCCATTGCGCTCGCCCCATGAGTTGCAGGCGAAAGGTACTGGCATGGCGGGTCTGGACAGAGCCGGTGTCTTCAACGATGATGCCGGCACCGACACGCAGCTCGCCAGCGATCAGGACGGCGCGACGAGAGACGCGCAGCACGCCGCAGGTCTCCAGGCGGTGGCGATTGACGTCCGAATCGATGGTGATGTCCTGCACGCAGACGCGCTTGTAACAGCACGGACACGTCAACACCATCGCGGCCTCCGGGACACGGAACCACGAGGCGCAGCACACACAGAGTACGGTGCGGGTATCAGCGGGCATGGGCGGGAGCCCGCAAATGGCGAGCCAGAGGGGAGCGGGGGGGAAGTCGCGAGTGCGAGTGGCGAGATGTGAGACGTGCGGTTCGATGCGTGAGAAATGAAAGAACACGCGTGTGCTGAGGCGCACGCGTGCGTTCAAGAACTCGCGGCTACGACTGACGCTGAGACGACGAAGACGCTGGCGGCTGGCGGCTGGTCGCTGAACGCTGGAGTCCGACCTCACGCTTCCGCGGCCGCGCGTGACTTGGTGAAGCCAGCGAGTTTGGCTTCGAGGCCGGCGAGGGCGGAGTCAACGTGCTCGGTGGTGCTGACGGGGTTGCGGCTGCCGTTGAGGTTGCCGTTGAGGTGGGTCGGTGCGCGCGAGGGCAGCGCGGGCGGGTTGAGCGTCGTGGGGCTCGTCGAGTGGGAGTTGACCAGTTGTTGAGCGGTGGCGACGGCATCGGCCCCGACGGCGCAATGGCCGGTGAAGGTGGCGCCTTCGATGACGGTGAGCTTCGCCGCGGTCATGTCGCCCTTGATCAGCGCAGTGGGCTTGAGCTCGAGCTTCTCGCTGGCGATGACGTTACCCTCGATGGTGCCCTCGACGATGATGCTGGTGCCCTGAACGCTGGCCTTGCACACGGCGCCGAGGCCGATCTGGAGCGGGGCGTGGGCGATGATGCTGCCCTCGACCTTGCCAAGGATGAACGCGGCGGATTGTGCGACGATCTCGCCACGCACGAGCGTGTCGGCCCCGATGACGGTGAGCTGCTCTTGACGATCGGCCATGGTCGCGACTCCTGAGAATGACGGTCGGGTTGCGGCGTGATCGCGCCGTTCGCCGGCCGCTCACGCGTGACAGGAAGCATCGGACGCTCCGTGCGCGTGAGTACACATTTCTTTGCGCGTCGAGCGGCCAACGGCCCTGATTGCGCGGGTGCAGACCTTGCGGATCGGCATCTGCGGCATCGGCAGGCCCGAATCCGCACCGCCGACCAGATAGAGGCCCGAGAAACCCAGACGGCTCCCGTCCCTATACAGTGGAAGCCTTCGAGCGCGTGCTGGCGAGGCCCGGGGGGTGGCGGGTAGGCCGCCCGGGCGTGCTCGCATGGGAAATCAGCTTTGACCTTGCGGGAGGTCGAGGGCGACCCGGAGAGGTTTGTCAGCAGAAAAGTGACGCGCGCTCGGGCGCGTGGTCATGGAGTACTGGACCGTGTGGAAGTGGCTGGCGATCGTGTTTGTGCTGGCGGTGGTGGCGTGCGGCGTCGGCGGGTACTTCGCGTCCAAGGACGCCCGCACCCGAGAGTGGTTCAAGTCCTCGGTGTTGCAGCAGAAGCCGGCGGAGGTGCGGGTGGAGTCTGTCGCACGCGGCGACGTCACGCGCGTCGTCAACGCGCCGGGCTCGATCGAGCCCAAGACCAAGGTGCAGATCTCGGCCCAGGTCATCGCGCGGATCACCGACCTGCCGTTTCGCGAGGGTGAATACGTCCGCAAGGACCAGGTGGTCGTGCGGCTGGACTCGCGAGATCTCGCGGCTTCGCTGGAGAGCGCTCAGGCCCAGCTTCGCGGCGAGGAGGCACGCTTGCGCGGGAACGAGGCGACCTTTAGTCAGGCGGAGCGCGACGTCAAGCGGCGCGAGGCGCTGATGAAAACTGATGACGAGACCAAGGCGAGCGTCGAAGAGGCGCAGGAGCGCCGGCTGCGGGCGCTGGCGGCCATGGAGTCCGGCCGTCACGGCGTGGAACAGGTGAAGGCGAACATCCTTCGCGCCAAGAAGGACCTCGAAAATACGACGATCGTCGCGCCGTTTGACGGCACGATCACGAAGTTGAACGCCGAGGTGGGCGAGCTGGTGGTGGTGGGCACGTTGAACAACGCCAGCAGCGTGATCATGGAGATCGCGGACCTGAACACGATGCTGATGAAGGCGCGGGTGGATGAGTCGAACATCGCGCCGGTGAAGGCGGGCCAGACCTGCCGCGTGTTTGCCAATGCGTATTCCGGGCAGGCGTTCCTGGGCCAGGTGGAGCGCGTGGGCCTCAAGCGCCAGGTGGACCGCGACGGCACCGGGTACTTTGAGGTCGAGGTGCTGGTGAACAAGCCGGCGGACCTGACCTTTGCCAGCGGGCTGACTGCGAATGCGGACATCGAGGTGCAGCGGTACACGAACGTGGTGAAGGTGCCGAGCCAGGCGGTGGTGGATCGGAAGGTGGACGATCTGCCCAGCGAACTGATCAACGGGCCGCTGGTGGACCGGACGAAAGCGATCACGCAGGTGGTGTATCTGTATGAGGCGGGTCTGCCGCACGCCAAGGCGCGGGCGGTGGTGGTCAAGACCGGCCCCAGCGACCTGACGCACACGATCATCGCGGCGGGCCTAGAGCCCGGGGCGCGCATCATCGTCGGGCCGTTCCGGGCGCTGACCACGCTGAAGACCGGCTCAGAGGTGAATGAAGAGGGGAAGAAGACCGAGCAAGCGCCCGGTGCGCCGGCGTCAAGCTCGTTGAACGGTGACGATGACGACGACGAGGAGGAGCCGCGGCACCACCTTTCGGAGGCAGCGGCCAAGGCGTGACCATCTCCATTCGCAAGGTCGAGAAGACGTACATCGTGGGCGAGCAGCAGGTGCGCGCGCTGCGCGGGGTGGACCTTGAGATCAAGAAGAACGAGTTCGTCGCGATCATGGGCCCCAGCGGCAGCGGCAAGTCCACGCTGATGAACATCATCGGATGCCTGGACCAGCCCACGGCCGGGTCGTACCTGCTCAACTCCCGTCGCGTGGATTCGCTGGACGCAAGCGCGCTTGCGCGGGTGCGGAATCAGGAGATCGGGTTCGTGTTCCAGAGCTTTGAACTGCTGCCCAGGGCAACGGCAATCAAGAACGTGGCGCTGCCGCTGATGTACGCGCCGGGGAAGTGGTTCGGGGCGGGCAAGCGAGCGGCCGAGGCGCTGAAGAGGGTGGGGCTTGGCGATCGCATGGACCATCGGCCCAACCAGCTCTCCGGCGGGCAGAAGCAGCGCGTGGCGATTGCTCGGGCGCTGGTGAACTCGCCCAGCATCCTGCTGGCGGACGAGCCAACGGGCGCGCTTGACAGCACGACCAGCGAAGAGATCATCGGGCTGTTCAAGGAACTGCACGAGCAGGGGCAGACG
>Ga0163144_10013977_pt1 | contig 16697 bp, 16 predicted proteins | sample OliLak19BULKMAT1_FD_123175 | JGI IMG/M metagenome (GOLD analysis project Ga0163144, IMG submission 123175) | Freshwater microbial mat bacterial communities from Lake Vanda, McMurdo Dry Valleys, Antarctica - Oligotrophic Lake LV.19.BULKMAT1 | ecosystem: Environmental > Aquatic > Freshwater >... | reverse complement strand
CGTCATGCAGGCGAAACTACTCCGCGTACTGCAAGACGGTTCGATGCGCCGCGTCGGTTCGCTGCAAGAACGTCGCGTCAACGTGCGAATCATCACGGCGACGAATCGCGATCTTGCTGCCGAAGTCGCTGCGCATCGCTTCCGTGAGGATTTGTATTACCGCATCAACGTCATGTCGCTTGACCTGCCGCCGCTGCGAGTGCGAGCCGGCGACATCACGCTGCTCGTGAATCACTTCCTCGGCACCGGTTGGCACATCGCTCCCGATGCGCTGCGGGTGCTCGAAACGTACCACTGGCCGGGCAATATCCGGCAGCTCATCAACGTCATCGAGCGAGGCAAGATTCTCGCGGACGACCAATTCATCACGACCGACGAACTACCGGCCGCTGTGCTCCATCCAGCGAGTACCACCTTCGCGGCGGGGATGACTCCCAGGGCTTCCGCGACGCTGCCGGCCGACGACGGCACGTTGGCCGCGATCGAAAAAACTCGCGTCGTCGAAGTCCTGCAGAAGCAAAAGGGCAACAAGAGCCGCGCGGCTCACGTCCTGGGCATCTCGCGCCGGTCTCTGTATCGGCTGCTGGAGAAGTACAACCTGGATGGCAGCAACGCACCGTCCGAGTCGCGTTGGACATGACCGGCAAACACTCGGTCCCTTTTCCCTCTGGGAGAGGGCTAGACGGCTGGACTCATTAGCGACGAACCGGACGCCGGTTTTCATCACTGAGTCAGCCTTCGGCATCCGGGATTGGAACGGCTTTCAGATTCAACGGTTCAGCCGCAATCCGCAGCACGTCTCGGCCATGCGAGGGACATTCAATGCAAGTCGTGACCACAGCGAGATATGCATAGGTCGTTCCTTCGAGGTTTTCTTGTTCGGCGAATGCTGCCAACTTGAGAGCTTGCCGGCGAAACTCTCTGCGAAAATGTTCGAAGGCCTGATGTTCGTGTGTCTCGCGGAGATTTGGCTACCCTCGTTGCGTGTGGTGAGGATCTTGTTGAGGATGCCGCAACTCGGTCTCGTCCAGCCGGATGTCTCGCAGCCGCTCGAAGCGTCGCCGCGCGAAGTCGATCGCGGGGGCCAGATCGGTCAGCTTGATCGGCTTTGTGAGAAATGCCTGCACGCACGCCGCGTTGGCGCGTTCGACGATTTCCGGCGAGTGATAAGCCGAGACCAGAATCACCGGCACCGGGAACTGCCGCCCGATTTCCTCCGCCGCGTGCAGGCCGTCCAATTCCGGCATCTTGATGTCGGTGATGACCAGATCGGGGTGCTGCAGCAAGCAATCCTGCACCAACTCGCGGCCGTTCGTCGAACACGACACGACGTGATGACCGAGGTGCGTCAACATCCGCTGGTAGTACTCGCGGATGTCGGCCTCGTCGTCGGCCACTGAGATGCGAAGTCCGGACATGGCTCATCGTCTCCCCCGCAGAAATCGCTTCACTGCGGCAACTGGTGGCGATGGCTTCAAGTTGTTTCCGCCATCAGGACCACCGTGAAGGTGCTGCCGTGACCGACTTCGCTGACCACGTTCAGCGTGCCGCGGTTTTTTTCGAGAATGGCCTGCGAAAGCGCCAAACCCAATCCGATGCCGCGGGCTTTGGTCGAGCGAAATGGCTCGCGGATGCGAGGCAAATCCTCCGGCTTGATTCCGCAGCCGGTGTCGGTCACAGCAACTTCGATCTGATGCTGCATGTGTCGTGCCGAGAGCGTGACACGTCCGCCGTCAGGCATCGCGTCGCAGCCGTTGCGGATCAAATTGCCGAAGACGATGGCCATTTGTTTTTCGTCGATCAGCACATGCGGCAGATCGGCCGGGATGTCCCAGACGAGTTCGACGTTTTCCGGCCACGAGTCGCTCGGCACCGATTCCCTGAGGCAGTCAAGGATTGGAGCCCGTTGCAGGTTCGCCGACGGCAGCTTCGCGAACTCGGAGAGGGCCGAGATCACCGAGTCCGAGACGCCGACTTGGCGTTCGATGCGTTGCAGGTGTTCGGCAATTTTTTCCGGCGTGGGATTGCTGGCGTTTCGCAGAAAATAGACCGAAGTGCGCATCACATTGAGCGGATTCCGCAACTCGTGAGCGACCCCGCCCGCGACTCGGCCGATCGCGGCCAGTCGTTCGGATCGCATCAGCCGGTCGTTCGACGCGGTCTCGTAGGCGTCCTGGATGATCGCCAAGTCGAGATCCATCAGCGTGTTGATGGACCGCATCGTGGCCGCGAGTTCGTTGATGTCACCACCGGCTGGCCAATTCTGCCGCAGCACTTGCAGCAGCCCGTTGCGCAATCGCGACACGGCCGCCTCAACATAGATTTGCTTCAGGCCAATATCAACGTGCCGATAACCGACGCGGAAACGACGCTCGGCATAGGCCATGTCGTAAGGACCAGTCACGAGTTCTTTGAGCCAGGCTCGCAAAGTGCCCTTCAAGCGTTCGATCTGCGGGTTGCCGCCGGTGATGACCTTGAGCGTCGCCTCGTGCTCGGCGATCTCGCGATAAAAGTCATCGATCAATGCAACAAATGACGACTCGACAAGTGGCGCGGCGGCATGTACCCGATCCGCATCGGCCTGCGTCCAGCCGACGTAGCGTTGGATGTCTTGATACCGCTCAAACAACTCATCCACTCGTAGGTCGAACGCCACAACCGCCTCCTTCATTGTCCCCCACGGAGGATGGGAACTCCTGCCCGTCCTGGGCGAACAAACGTGCCCGACCTCCGTCGCAGAATAACAAAAGAGCCGCGTGAAACTGGTCACCATCCCCCAAGAACCTCTGACGGTCCCAGTGGCAACCTGTTTCTCGCGGCCTGTTCAAGCCATGCGACAACTTCACTCGAATACTTTGCTCACAGCTTTCTTGAATTTGTCGGCCGCCTTTTGGACGGCTTGCCTGGCTTCGCCGACCGCTTGGTCCGTTCTGCCTTCCTCGCGAATGTTCTCACTGCCGGTCAGTACGCCGGCAGTTGCCCGTAGATTCAATGGAGAACCTCTAGTATTTTTCTCGGCAATCTGGAGCCTGGACCAGAGTGATGACCATGATCTCTTCACCGGTGGTTGTACTGATGTCGTGGTGCAGGCTCAGCACCTTGACGCCGGTCGCCGCCTTGATCAGCTCTTCAATCAATGGTCGCCCCGTTTCGACAAGATGGGATCGAACCTGCTTGACCAAGTCTCTGCCTCTCTCGACGACGTGGGACTTGGCGAGATGCTGTTCGGCTACGGTTAAGACGCTCGTCAGGCGGATCAGCAATAGATCGCCAATTAAGTGCGTGCGAATGTCCATGGGTCCGCGACCCATGTATTCAAGGACAAAGCACCGAACTCCGGTGCTAACGCCGCTTTCGATTTCGCCTCGCGTTTTCTTGGAGATATCCTCTCTCACACACTCTCTCACAGGACGTTCCCAATTCTGAACTCGCGGACGGTCGCCCGCCTCGCCCCTGTTGATCGCCATTGTACGAGGCAGCATCTGAATGGCCATGGGGCAATTCCTTCGTTCATTTCACGGGGAAGCAAGGGATGAGGGAGAGTGGATCACACACGACGGCAGACGAGATTCAACAATTCGCCTTTGAGGTTTGGTTTCAGTTCCGCGCGAGACAGTTCACGCGGCCGACATAACCAAGGCCGCAGAGTCAATGTCTCATCGACAACCGCTCGCCTCAGAATCAACACCGAGCACACTTCAGCACTCGCGACTCGGAGCACGGCTGGCGCGAGGCAGACGGAGATTTGGTCAGAAGCTCCTCGCGCAGCACCGGAACTTCGGTCGGGGCCACAATTCCCAAGCGGACTTGGTTTCCTTTGACTGCGAGCACTCGCACCACGATGCTCTCGCCGATGCGGATTTCCTGATTCAGTTTTCGAGTCAGAACCAACATGGTCGTACTCCTTGCCTGTGGCGAGTCAGCGAAGGCACCGGCACCATCCTTGGGAAGCCTCGTACTTTCAAAGGCGGGGGGACCGACTCGCACCTGATCCAACGAGGCTTGGCATGCAGCGAAGTTTGCGCCAAACCGGAAAATTCTTTGAAGAAAATCGCATCGGCATCCGACAGAACCGCGATTCGCCAATTTCCGTAGCCGGAGTCGTGCGACTTCGGACACCGAACTCTCACCAGCCGATTGGAACAAAGTACGCAACTTGAGCTGCGCCCGTCAGGAAGCGGTGTCTTCTCGACGATTCAGACCACTCGCTCACGGTCGCGGCTCGGTAATTTCTTTTTCTTTCAACAGGCCGTCACGAGTTCCGCTTCTGTGAATGTATCGCGTCCGCCCACTGCGCGCGGAATTGCACAGAGTTCGCTCGATTTTCAAAAGATTCGGTACGCTCTTCGCAATCACACGGAAGCCCTCCGAAAACTGCCAAATTTGGCACTTCAGTCGCCTTCGATTCCGAACCGCGTCTGCACCCCCTCGACATTCCCACGAAATCTCTCCTCCCGTCCCGCCTTGCGAGTTGTCGTCTTCGGCCCGGCAGTTCAAAATATCCGCCCTGACGACCCGTTCAACCGAAGTGCCTGACCATGACGAATGCCACCGTGACACCAGCTCGGCCTGCTCGTGTGTTGGTGGTCGATGATGACTTGGACACCTGTGCCAACTTGGCAGATATCCTCTCCGATCTCAGCTACGAAGTGCAGACGGCGCCTGAGGCCACGGCTGCGCTACGGGTGTTGGCCGAACAAGTTTTCGACATCGTGCTGCTCGATCTGAAGATGCCCGGCATGGATGGATTACAACTTTATCGCGAGCTGAAACGCCGCTCGCCGTCCACCGTGGCGATCTTGATCACCGGATTCGCGGATGCCGAGACACGTCGGCGATCGGACCAAGTCGGAGTGTGGCGCATCCTGCCAAAACCGGTCGATGTCCCCTCGCTGCTACCCCTGATTTCCGAAGCGGCCAAGCAACCGCTGCTGCTGATTGTCGATGACGACCACGACTTCTGCTGCAGCCTGTGCGACGTGTTGCGGGAGCGATCGTTCCGAGTCGGCATCGCCGGATCGGCTCAAGAGGCGGTTCAGCAAATGAACCGCCATGAGTTTCCGATCGTGCTTGTCGATTGGCAGCTCCCCGATGCGGATGGGTTGCAGTTGCTGGAGCAGATTCGCGAACAACACCCGCAGGTCAGAACCATGTTGCTGACAGGGCATCGCCACGAATTCAGCCAACGGTTGGAGAAGACCGCGATGTCCGGCGTGGATGTCTTCTACAAGCCACTTGAAATGGACGATCTTCTTCGCACTTTACAATGCTGGACGCTCCGTTAGAACGAACTCACCCGAAGCGTGAGCGAGGGCGTCGGCAAATCGAGTGTGGCCCTCGCTCACGCTTCGGGTTAGATTTGCAACCACTTCTCGCCAACTTCATCACCCCGAATTTGTTCCATGCCTCACCAAACGGTCGAGCTCACCGAACGCGAAACCGTGCAGCGGTTGTCGCTGCTCGTCGTGGAAGATGACCCCGACACGCGCAGCAACCTGATCGACATTTTGGAGATGGACGGCTATCGCGTGCAGGCGGCCGAGTCCTTCGGCCAGGCGCTGCGCGAAGCGCGGTGGGACGAGTACTTCGCGATCGTGCTCGATCGCAGGCTGCCCGACGGCAACTCAGAGAACTTTCTGCCACAACTGCGACAGCTCGCGCCGCAAGTGGCCATCGTGATTGTCACCGGCTATGAGGATTTGACCGGAGCCATCGCCGCGCTCCGCAATGGAGCGTCCGATTATCTCATCAAGCGGGTCGATGCCGACACGCTCCGCAATCGCCTGCGGCAACTGGCCGAGAAACATCAGGCGGAACTCGCGCTCAAGACCGCGAACGCGCGCATGCTGCAAGCGGAACGGCTCGCCGCCATCGGCCAGATGACGACCGGCCTCGTCCACGAAAGTCGCAACGCGCTGCAACGCAGCGCGGCCTGTTTGGAAATGCTCAGCCTCAACCTGCAAGGGCAACAGGACTCGCTGGATTTGGTGGCTCGCGTGCAGAAGGCGCAAAAGAAGTTGAACGAACTGTTCGAGGAAGTCCGCAACTACGCCGCTCCGATCACGCTGCAACGTGCCGATCTCAATCTTCGCGACGTGCTCGAAGAGACCTGGGAGAATTTGGTTTGGTCGCGCCAAGGCCGCACCGTCTCGTTCAATCTGCCCAAGTCCGGCTCGTCGCTGCGCTGCTCCGTCGACGCCAGCCGACTCGAACAAGTCTTCCGCAACATCTTCGAGAACTCGCTCGCCGCGTGTGCCGATCCGGTGCGGATCGACGTGACTTGGAAGTCAGCGACGCTCCACGGCCGCCCGGCCTGGCAGTTGTCCATCGCCGACAACGGCCCCGGCATGACTCCCGAACAACGCCAGAAAACCTTCGAACCGTTCTATACGACCAAGCCGACCGGCACCGGCCTCGGCATGGCGATCAGCAAACGCATCATTGACGAACACGATGGCTTGATCGCCGTCAGCGACACTCGCTCCAAAGGCACGGAAATCGTCATCACTCTGCCGGTCGCCTGAGCAAAGCCGCGTGCCTCGTTCGGGGACGCCATTTGCCAACGTGAGCCATCGTCCCGATGGGACAAGGTCCAGACGTTCGGCATTGCAGTTCGATTGCGGACGCTGGACGCAACGCCTTGTGTCATTCACAGGGGAAGTGAGGCTGTCATGAAGGCGATTCTCCTGGGTCGGTTGGCGCGAGGAATCATGCGCATCGCGACGGTCGTGCGTGGGAGTACGCTCGGTTCGTGTGCGGCTTGCGCGCAGTGGGAGGGGACATTCAACGTCATTTCATCTTCGACGGCGAGGCGCGCAGTTGGCCAACTCAATCCAGAAAGGAACCGAAGCGGTCAAAGATCCGTCGATCTGCACCGCCGAGGCACGCGGCTGTTAACTGGCGGGGCGATTGTCCGAACTCTCACCAAATTCAACCGGCGGGTTAACAGATGGCGCGATGTCAATGTGTATTGCCCAAGTTCGAGCCCCTGGCTGTCGCTTCGGGATAAAACCTGGAGTCAATACCCTCGATGGCTTCGATGCCAATGTCGACACAGTGTCCGATCAGTTCCGGAACCGGCATCGGATTGAAACACCAGCCCATCAGTGACTGCCGAATGCGTCTGTGAGACACTTTGAACGAGGCCGGAACGGAATCCCGCGAAAGCTGCGAGATTGTGGCGGCTCCGTGAGTGCTGCCTGATGCCGTACAGGAGACGGCCATCGTGCCGACGGCCGCTCTCGACATGGCGCGCCTGCGAGCGACCGTCAAACGGTCAATTCGCTGGGATTTCGACATCCGGGATACTCCGTGGGATAGTGTTGAGGGATGTAATACGGTTGCATTAGATAGTATCGCGAGTCAGCGCTCTCTAACAGTGTCCGGGGGGAGGCGGTCAGCCGGAACTTATTGCAGTGATGAGAAGATAGCCGGAAACAACAGAACTAGTGGTTGAAATCAGTTTCCGTGGATGGTAGACCACGTGCAGTAACGGGCTGCAGGAGTGCAGCGGATGAGACATATTCGTGACCGGATCTAAACTGACCGGTTTGTGTGCGGATTCAAAATTCGATTCAAAGGATTCAGGAAATGGGAAAACGTGCCGGTGCAGGCAAGGGCGGAATTGTCATTGCTCAGGAGATCAGGGCTCTGGTTGAAGCCAACAAAGAGATCAAAGGACCGGAAGTCATGGCGGCCCTCCGGGAGAAGTTTCCGAAGGTCTTGTTCAACGACAACAGTTGTCAGGTCGCCTACGCGAATGCTCGCAAGAAACTCGGACTCGCCAAAACCGTGGCTAAACGCCCGATTGGTGCAGCACGCCCTGGCCGCCGTCCGGGTCGTCCTCCGGGCCGACCTCCGGGTTCCGCTGTGGCATCAGCAGCTTCGGTCGGCTCCACCGCAGCAGCCTCCGTTGACATCAGTCTGCTGCAGGCTGCCAAAGCCCTGCTCCAGCATTGTAAAGGAGACGCGGCTGTGGCTCAAAGTGCGCTGAAACAGATTGCTTCGCTGCAGATGAACTAAGCTGACCGAGGCAGACTCAACACAAATCGTTATTAGAGGCGACTGCACACAATGCAGTCGCCTCTTGTTTTGGCCAATCGATAGTCCGTCGCATCTGCTTTGCGAAGATCGACACTATTTATGCGACGGATTTGATTCGCGATGTCTCTGAATTCATCTGTTTGCCGGTTCGGGCAGCTCAAGTGTCGGGTCATCGATGCATTGCCGGAAGGTGTGCGGCCGAGCTGTCTCGTCGTTCTGAATCATGGCTTCGGAGCTCCCGGAGACGACCTTGTTGACTTTGGCCCGATGCTGATCGAGGCCGACGCAGCGATTGCGGGATCGTGTCGTTTCGTGTTTCCGACAGCACCCATCGATCTGGGGCCGATGGGACTGCCTGGTGGTCGCGCATGGTGGCCAATCAACATGGCGCGCCTTGCGCAGATTCACGCCACGCAGGACTTCGAGCAACTCACCGGTGTTGAGCCTCCTGGAATGTCAGAGGCCGGTGATCTGCTGACTGCGGCAATTCGCGAAATGCAGCGGGAATGGGGACTCACGGACGCTCAACTCGTGCTGGGAGGCTTCTCTCAGGGAGCGATGGTGAGTACTCATGTGATGCTTTCCGCACCGTTCACACCAGCATTGCTGGTGCTCTTCTCCGGCACGTTGCTGTGGCGGGAACACTGGAGCCGCCTTGCCACATCACATTCCGGAACCGCCGTACTGCAGTCGCATGGAAAGCAGGATCAGATACTACCATTCGCGGCCGCATTGCAGCTCCGGGATTTCCTGATCGAGACAGGCTGCGCCGTCGAGTTTCTGGAATTCAACGGGCCCCATACGATCCCAATGCACATCCTGCAGCGGCTGCAGGAGCGGATTGAGCAGTGCATTCGGATCGGCAGGGAGTGAAATCAGGCTTTGCACAACAATTGGTCGCAGGCTGCTCAGACGCAGAAGCCCGGATTTTTCAAAAAGCCGGGCTTCTCTACCGGATTTATTGCTGTGCGACGCTGTTCTGCCTCCCGCCGGTTGCCTGAACAGACTTGCGGGTCAGCGCCACTCGTCGCCGCACCAAATCAACTTCCAATACCATGACGTTCACGATGTCGCCCACCGCCACCACCTCTGAAGGATCACGCACAAAACGGTCGGCCAGTTGTGAGATATGGATCAGACCGTCGTGATGAACTCCGATGTCCACGAACGCACCGAATTTCGTGACGTTCGTTACGACACCTTCCAGCCACATGCCGACCTGCAGGTCAGTGATCTCGCTGACGGACTCGGCAAACGTTGCCACTTTGAATTCACTGCGGGGATCCCGGCCTGGACGAGCGAGTTCTGACAGCACGTCCCGTACGGTAAACTCGCCGACCTCCGCGGATAGAAAATCCGCCGGTGTCAATTGAGCGACGAGCCGTTCGTTGCCAACCAGCTGTCTGGCATCCGTCTGAAGCTTCTGAGCCATCCGGCGAACCAGCGAATACTGTTCCGGATGGACCGCGGAGTCGTCCAGCGGCTGTGTTCCTCCTCGAATGCGCAGAAACCCGGCTGCCTGTTCGAACGCACGCTGACCGAGCCGAGGCACTTTGAGCAGGTCCTGTCGTGATGTGAACACACCGTGTTCATCGCGGAACGCCACAATCCGTTTTGCGAGCACAGCACCGATCCCGGCGACATGCGACAGCAGAGCCTGGCTCGCCGTGTTGGCATCGACGCCGACGGAATTCACGCACGATTCGATTTCGCGATCCAGTGCTTTTTTCAACATTAACTGATCCACGTCGTGCTGATACTGACCAACGCCGATTGACTGAGGATCGATCTTCACAAGCTCGGACAACGGATCCTGCAGCCGATGAGCAATGCTGATTGCCCCGCGGACTGTGACATCGAGATTTGGATACTCGGCAATGGCCGTTTCGCTCGCGGAGTACACCGACGCGCCCGCTTCGCTGACGACGACTTTCGTCACATTGAGGCCGTTTTGCCGGATCAGATCGGAAACGAACCTGTCCGTTTCCCGCGATGCCGTGCCGTTGCCGATCGAGATCAGCGTGACGCTGTATTCGCGGATCAGTCGCAGCAATGTCGCCGAGGCCTGCTGAACTTCCTGTCGAGGAGCTGTCGGGTAAATGGTTTCATTCACCAGGAACCGCCCGGTCTGATCCACGACGACGACTTTACAGCCGGAACGGAATCCGGGATCGATCCCGATCGTGATCTGCGGTCCGGCCGGAGCGGCCATCAACAGATCGCGCAGGTTTTTCGCAAAGACTCCCACAGCCTCTGCGTCAGCGTTTTCTTTCAGACTCTGCAGCAACGCGCTTTGTGCTGCGGGACGGAGCAGACGGTCGTAACAGTCGACCGCAGTCGCCTCCAGTTCCGGGCGAAATTCAAACGCGGGATTGCTGATCATTCGAGATTTGAGCTGCCGTTGATTGCTGTCGTCATCCATCACTGTGCTCAGCCGCAGTATTCCTTCTGATTCACCGCGTTGCATCGCAAGAAAACGATGAGCCGGCATGCGAGAGACTCGTTCGCGGCAGTCAAAATAGTTCTCAAATTTACTGCCGGTTTCCGCTTGCCCCTTACGGAGCACTGAAACCAGTTCGCCGCGATGAATCTGCTCCAGCATCCATTGGCGGTTGCGGGGATTTTCAGCCCAGCATTCCGCGACGATATCGCACGCACCCTGAATCGCAGCCGCTTCATCAGGTACTTCTTTCTGCGGATCGACAAACTTCCGTACGATTTCCGCGCGGGACGAAGGCAACCTCTGCTGGCTGATCAGTAAATCTGCCAGCGGCTGCAGGCCACGTTCGCGGGCCATCGCTGCACGGGTGCGTTTCTTCGGACGGTACGGCAGGTAGAGATCTTCCAGTTGCCGCGGATCGTGGCAGTCTGTGATCTGCGTCTGCAGAGCCGTCGTGAGTTTGCCCTGTCCGTGAATCGTCTTCAGGATCGTGTGTTTTCGTGCGGCGAGTTCCTTTGCCCGCGCGAGCAGATCTTCGATCGACCGCAGCTGCCGTTCGTCCAGTCCTCGAGTCGCCTCTTTGCGGTAGCGTGCGATGAACGGGATTGTGTTACCGTCCTCGAGCAGTCGCGCTGTGCCCTCGATTTGCCCGACACCGAGACTCATGTCCACAGCAGTATGGCGACAGAAGGAGTCGAGACAGAATTCAAAACCGGTGAAGGAGTCAGGCGAAGCAGAAGCCATAGAATCTCGGAGCTGATGCAGGGATACGCAATCGCAGCCACGCTCGCCAGAGCGTGGGCCTGTACCGGGGGAGAAGCCCGGCTTTTTGAAAAAGGCCGGGCTTCCGGGCCGTCGTCGACGGTCAATTGTTTTGCAGTTAAGGCGGTTCCACCAATCGAAGCTCCTCCAGGAGTGTTTCATTCAGCGTTTGTTCGAGTCGCTGCAGTACGTCGGCCACGAGCGCGCCGTCCATGATCCGGTGATCATAAGCAATTGTGACCCGCGATATGTGATTGTCATCCAGCGGACCGAACGTCAGGCAGCCGGTATGAACTGACGGCGGCAGTTGAATTTCCACTCCGCGACCAGCCAGCGTCGACAGAAAGAACGTGCCCATGCGCTTTGCGCGGTTGCCGGTCGCAATATTCAGGTTCCATCGCCAGATGCTCCGGCGGAGCAGTCTCGGGAGATACGCAAAACGAATCTGTCGCCTGAAAACAGTGTGGACGTCGCCATCACGAAACCCGTCGACCAATTTCTGCAATGCTGGCAGCGTGAGTGACTCCGGACTTGAGATCCGCGCCCAGAACAGCCACGGGACACCGTCAATCTCCCGCTGCACCGTCAGAGTTCCGACGCTGTGCGGATGCTGATACAGATGAGCCCACGGCCAGCGATACCACGTCTGTCGCAGCTCAGGCACTTCCCGCGCCACCAGCGCATATGCCTTGAGAAACAAGGCTGGCCAGGAAATGCGCACGGCACACTCGTCGCGCGCCTCGGAGACTTTCTGCAGAACCATCCGCCGGTCGTGTGCGCACAGCGGAACGCGCCTGTGAAAGTGCAGCAGATCCCACGTCAGACGGCGACTGACCGGAACGCTGAATCGTCGTCCGTTCCGAATGTCCGGCATCATAAAGACTCCCAACGCGTCACGACAACAGCAGCTCCGGCAACTCAGCCGAACGTGAACCGGGCAATGGCGGATTATCAAGCGACCGAAATGTGAACACAACAGACTGCTTGGTTTCACTGGAAAGGTTTCGAGTCGCTGCGTGAAAACAGCGGGCGTGAAAGAAGAGCACGTCGCCAGGCTGCAATTCCACTGGCTGAGCGGTCTTCAGCAGCGGCTGGTTTTCCGCGAGGTCCGTTCTCAGAAAGAGAGCTTGATCGAGTCGTTCCTTCGGCGCGGCCGAGGTGTGGCTTCCGGGTAAAACCTGAAGACAGCCGTTCTGCATCGTTTCCGGACCCAGCGCGATCCAGATGTTGACGAGTTCACCGGTCAGAAATGACCAATAGCGAGTGTCCTGGTGCCAGCCGGTGTCGCTGCTGAATCGAGGCTGTTTGGTCATGATGCAGTTGTGATGAGCAAGAGGCATGACGACATGCGGCCCCAGCAGCTGCTGCAACCTGCCAAGAAGAAACGGCTCTTTCACCAGACGCGAAAATACCGGGTCTCGACTGATGGCCTGCCGGAGTCGCCGCGCCGTCCTGCCGCCTTCGGCATCCAGAGAAGACGGTGCTCCTGGGTAGTGAAGCTCCGCTTCATACTCGATGTCGCCCTGATCAGCAGACAGATCTCGCTGCGTAATGCGCTTCATGGTTTCGAGATAATCGCGCGGGATCAACCTCCGCGCCACAAAGAATCCGTCGCGGAGAAAGCGGATCACGTCATCTTTAGAGAAAGTTACGGACTCAGTGGCGGCATCAGACATCGTGGAACCGGGCTCTGCATTCTTCGGGATCAATCGAGCGGCGGATTCTCACAACCACGTCGGTTTGCGGCAAGCCGACGTGGTCGCCAACGGTGTGATGACTGTTGACCGACCGCTCGGCCGGCTGGAACTGCGCGCCGGATGGCAGCCGCCATTCCCCAATGCGACTCGTTGTCGCGGCACGGCGGGAGCCGTTCGGTGGCTGTTTCTCGTGTTGCCGCTGCGAAACCGACGCCGGGCAGCTCGCGCTGCTCCGCTTTACTCCCAGTTTACGGCTGGTAGATTTCGAGGAGATTCAATCGGCGACCCGGGACGATGCGGATGTTGTGTGCGCAGGCTGGAACGAGCAACGTTGAGCATTTCGAGAACGTTGCAGTTCCAGCCGTAGTTTCGATGGAACCTTCACCATCCAGCATCATCAGGATGCGGAAGCGGTCATCGTCTGCCATCGGGAAGGAGTCGGTCGATTGATGGCGGCGGATGACAAAATAGTCGCAGCGGACAAGTTCTTCGAATGAGTGCGAGCTGTCACTCATGATCACCGGGTGAACTGAGGACACCGGGCCACGCGCGAAGTTTGTGCAGGCCAGTGATTCCGCAACATGAATCGCGCGAGGGCTGCCGGTGGAGTCGACTCGTCCCCAGTCGTGAAGCCGGAACGTCAGATTGCTCTGCTGCTGAACTTCCGCCAGCACGATGCCCGGCCCGATGGCATGCACAGTGCCGGCCGGAATGAACAGACAATCCCCGGCAGCAACAGAAACAAAGTGCAGCAGCTCTTCGGTCGTTCCGGTCTGCAGGCTCGCGCGGAGTTCATCTTCCGTAACTCCTTCATTCAGACCCGCACAAATCCGGCTGCCGGGCTGGGCGTCGATGATCACCCAGGCTTCGGTCTTGCCGTTCTCAGACGTTGAGTACGTTCTTGCCAGCTGATCATCCGGATGCACCTGCAGCGACAGCCAGTCGGTGGCATCAAGAAACTTGATCAGCAACGGAAACTGCGACAGGCCGGCATGTCGTCCAAGCAGGTCGGATCCATGAGTTCGGATCAGATCGGAGAGCGTCATCCCTGCGAATGGCCCGTCCGCAACACAGCTCTGACCGTCCGCATGATCGGCAATTTCCCAGCTCTCTGCATAGTCCGCCTCCGGGCCGATGGCTTTGCCCAGTAATGTCCCCAGCCGTCGGCCTCCCCACCGAATGCGTTTGAGTAGCGGTTCAAATCTCATTGGTGGCAGCATGGAGGCCTGGTTGGTGCATTGCGAGGACATGGACGGTTTTCGAACTGTGAGGAGGATATCTCAACGATCTTCTCCGCGACGACGACGATCTCGTGATTTGCAGAATGCGCTCCGAGTCGGCGCGGCGACTTGGGGGTTAAACGGGTTCATGTTTGATGAATCGTTCGGCCCGGCTGGGCCAAATTACGGAAGTGGGACGGCACAATCGTTACACCCGGACGATGGCAGCGGACGTCTCAGTTTGATGAGAGGTTTCTTAGGCGAGCGGCAGAGAATTTCTTCCCTGTTCCGTAGCTGAATTCGCAAGAATTCAGAGTCTCTCTGAATTCTTGCGAATCCAGCTACGGTAGATTCGTTTCTGCCGCTCGCCTTACAGAGCATTCGATACGATGCTCCGACTGCCGTTCCGGAATAGCAGGAGGGACATGAAATCCGAATTTCCCCAGTGTGGTCCGACGCATGATACTGTTCAATATCCTGCTCCCTGAACCTCATCGCCTCCAAACAATGGAGGCTCGTTTCTGGAATTCTGAATATGCGGTTGCTCATCACCGGCGGTGCCGGATTCATCGGAAGTCACATCGCGGAGCAGTCGCTGGCCAAAGGCTGGAAGGTCGCCGTCCTTGATGATCTCAGCAGCGGACGCCGCGACAATGTTCCTTCCGGGGCTGAATTCTTCGAAGTGGACATTCAGGACCCGCTCGCCGTGGATAGGACTCTTGCCGCGTTCCGGCCTGAAGCCGTCAGCCATCAGGCAGCCCAGGCCAGCGTTGCCATCAGTGTCCGCGAACCTCAGAAGGACGCATCGATCAACATTCTCGGATCGCTGAACATTCTGCAGGCCTGTGTGGTCCACAAGGTGCGACAGATTGTCTTCGCCAGCACTGGCGGAGCCATCTACGGTGAAGTTCCGGAAGGAACTCGGGCCGCTGTGTCAACGCCGCCGGTGCCCGTCAGTCCGTATGCCTGCAGTAAATTCGCGGTCGAGAAGTATCTTGAGTGCTTTCGGAAGGAGCACGGCCTGAACTACAACGTGCTGCGTTATGCAAATGTCTACGGGCCTCGTCAGGATCCGCACGGTGAAGCAGGCGTCGTCGCGATTTTCTGCAACCGGATGCTGGCGAACGAATCCATCCGGATCTTTGCCCGCCGGACGGTCGGAGATCCCGGTTGCGTTCGCGACTACGTCTTCATCGACGATGTGGTCAAAGCAAATATCGCGGCACTGGAGGGACGAATCCCGGATCGCATCCTGAACGTCGGCACGGGTCGGGAATCGACGACGCAGCAGGTTGCTGAAAGCATTCAGTTGTCGCTGGGAAGCCGAAGCGAGATTCTGTTCGGAGACTGCCGGGCGGGCGACGTCGAACGGTCGCTGCTGGATGCGAATCGGCTGGTGGAACTGCTTGGCCCTGCGGTGCCCGTTGAAGATGGTCTCGCCCGGACGGCACAGTGGTTTCGCGCCCGGCTTTCCAATTAGAACCTGGACAGTGTTCTAAGCGGTTTGCAACAGCTGTTCCCGATCGGTCAACCGCGATCCTTCCGCAGCTGTTTGCTGGCCTGAGTCAGGATGTTGCGTTCGCGGGTGGTGAGGCTGGCTTCGCCTTCGCGACTGATCTTTTCGAGGATCGTGTCAACCTGTTCGTCCATGTTGGCGTCCGGCTGAGTCGGCGGAGCGAACAGTTTCAGCTTGCCGTTCGCGCGGCGTTTGGTTGCGATCCGCCCTGCAAACTGGTCCCACCAGCGAGTCAGCCGCATGCTCCAGCGGAAGTACAGGAAGCCGAACACCAGTCCGCCGAGATGTGCGGCGTTGGCGACTTTCGATGTGGCGATCTGTCCGGTGATGATCGGCATCGAATCGAGAGCCACAAACAGCAACAACAGCCAGCGAAACTCTACGGGAATGAGGCCCATGACGAAGACCTTCTGCCGAGGGTAGTGCATCGCCACCGTGCAGAAGATCGCCATCGTCGCGCCCGAGGCCCCGACGATCACGACAGGAATCCCCATGATCGAATAGACCGCGAGCGAGCAGATGCCGGCAAACACTGCAGACACCAGATAGAACCAGAGGAACTCACGATCACCAACCAGTTCTCTCAGAATCCCGCCGATGGAATACAGCACCATCATGTTGAAGACCAGATGGAGCAGGTCCTCCTGCGAATGGCAAAAGGCATAAGTCAACAGTCTCCAGATCTGGCCCTGAAAGAACACACTGTCGGCTTTCAGTTCAAGCCACTGCTGAGCAAGCGACGAGCCACCTCGATCAATGGTCAGCAGCTGCAGCACATAGACGGCAACCGTGACGATGATGAGTTTCACGACAATCGAAGCAGATTGCGTGTGGATTCTCCGCGAACCTTCGTCGTAGTCTTCGCGCAGGTACTCACGATTCTCGATGCCCATAACGGATTTCTCAACTGGTCAGCGTCGTACCGGAGGAGTGTCGGCCAAAAATCAGGCGGTTCAAAATCTGCACCCCGCCGCTCTGTGATCTTAGGACACGGAAGCACCGCCGTCGACAGGACTTAT